>Ga0265295_1000013_pt1 | contig 353445 bp, 310 predicted proteins | sample Munlansysbiofilm_FD_192503 | JGI IMG/M metagenome (GOLD analysis project Ga0265295, IMG submission 192503) | Leachate microbial communities from a municipal landfill in Southern Ontario, Canada - Methane capture system biofilm | ecosystem: Engineered > Solid waste > Landfill > Unclassified ... | reverse complement strand
CAAGGAACAAGACGCCAATGTCGCCGTAGCGTGCGGGTTATGCCAACTTGGGGAGAAGTCACTCCCTGAAAAACGACTTAACAGAACCATGAAAGGAAAATCCGGCCATGGCTGTCACTGATTTAGGAATTAGTTTGTCTCCCAGTACTCCTCCCACCAAACCGCCAAAAACACCAAATCCAATCGCTGCCCAACCCACCGGGGATGCGCCAAATGCTACAGCAAACGCAGCACCTAGCGCCCTCCCACCCCAGCCCGCCATAGCAGAGCCAAATTGACTTGCCGTGGACTGCGCACAAGACTCTCCATTCAGAAAGTAATCGATGGCTGCTCCAAAGCCAAAGCTATGCAATTTTGCGAACCAGCCTGCCGCATTCAACAAACCGCCCTGTTTTTCACCTCGAGATATTATATCAGCGGCATCATGAACCGCATCGCTAATACCTTGTGGCCATGCAAACCAATCCGCCGCATCGGAATTGCTTGCCCGACTCATGGATAGTAATATTGATTGATCGAAATCATCAGATGCATCGCCCGATTCCATGGATGCACAATAACCAAGAATGGCGGTGCCGCTCGGAACCCCTTGGAATGCATCGTCAATCAGGACGGTATCGCTATTGTGATCGGGATAAAATCGGCATTTTTGTATTTCAACGGGGATGTTATTACCGAGATATAATGTTTTTTGAACAAGACTGATCGTCGGTGGATAGATAAATATTTGGTCAGCGCGGGACATTATGTTGTAAAAATCGTAGTATATATTGTTATTTTCATCGATTTTCTGCTCAACATAGAAAATATTCATCTCTTTCTCCTGAATATTTTCTACTTTAGTACGGTATATGTTCTACATCTATATTATGAGATGCCAGCAAGCTGATAATTTGGTTTATATCATATTTTTCATGATACATATTGTATGAATTCTTTTCTTTCGTTATTCTAAATATAAAACTTGATAACAATAAATAACTATAGTGTATCTTTTTATTTTCAAATATTTTATATATTAAAAATATTTTTTTTGCTCCAGTCCAGTATCTAAACTGAACAGAACTGTAAGGTATTATTTTAAATTTATTGCGGAATAATATTCTTTTTATATATATATTGTCGTTACATAAATAAATGTCTCCAGTGATCAATATACTCCTCAGTAGCATTGGAATTGCAATTAAAAGAATAATTATAATAAATGGACCAAATACAACCAACAAATGTCTCTTTCTCATTCCTTCTACAGATAGAATACCAAAAACCCCTTTATTTGATACAATATATCCCGTGATACACTGATATAAAACAAAGTCAATATAAACTTGTAAGAATATAGACAACAGAATCATAGATACTAAAAAAGCAATTCTTTTAAAGTGATCAAAATTACCATATTCTATATATAGAAAACAATGTTCTTTGATATCATGAGATTGTTGTTTTATATTCATTTTTTTATTTAGTCAAATTCTGTTGTTTTGCAGCATTGAAAATTGTTTACAATTTTACCGTATGAAAAATTTTCTTGTTACCAACAAATATATCGCCTCAGATGAAGACGATACAAGCCTATCTCTTGCCGGTCTCATCCGCTCGCTTTCAGCAGGTCTATCGAATCAGCCTGATAGAGTTAAATATGCCGTCGTTGCTTTCAAGTTCGGGCCTTTGAGCTGCCTCTGACAGATAGCTTCACCAGGGTTTCTTGAAAATTAAGTGCAGTAGTCCGTGACAGATTTAAAAATCAAATTGTTGATTTTGTGTAAAAATGTTACAAAATCCATCGTTTTAAAGGGTACCCGACAACCTCACCCGATGGAGACCAGCCATGATCCAACCCGGCTTTTTTGATCTGCAGGACCGATTGCACAAAATCGACAAGAACGGCGACCCGCTTGCCAAGATCAACGAGACGGTCAACTGGGAGCTGTTTCGTCCGGCGCTTGAAAAGGCTCAGGACAAGGGTCGGCAGTCTACTGTTGGTCCGAAGGGGTACGATGTCATCTTGCTGTTCAAGATTCTTATCCTGCAGTCGCTGTACAATCTGTCGGATGACGCGACCGAATTTCAGATTCTCGACCGGCACTCCTTTGGACGCTTTCTTGGTCTGCACATCAGCCAGAAGGTTCCCGACGCCACCACCATCTGGCGTTTTCGGGAAGACCTCGTCAGGGCGGGTATCGTGGAGGAGTTGTTTGCGACCTTCGATGCGCACCTGCGGGACAACGGTTTCATGGCGATGAAAGGGCAGATCGTGGATGCCAGTATCGTCAACGTCCCCAAGCAGCGGAACAGCCGGGAAGAAAATGCCCGGATCAAAGAGGGCGACATTCCGGAGGACTGGCCGGAGAACAAGCGACGAAGAAAGGATGTGGACGCGCGCTGGACCAAGAAGAACGGCAAGTCCTTTTACGGATACAAGAACCACGTATCGGTGGATGTGAAGCACAAGCTGATTCGCAGCTATGCGGTGACGGATGCGGCCCTGCACGACAGCAATGTGTTTGAGCAGCTCCTTGCCGACAACACGAGCAGGGATGTCTGGGCGGATTCGGCGTATCGATCGGCGGACCGACTGGAGTGTCTCGCCAAGGATGGTTTTCGCGAACACATCCAACGCAAGGGGAGCCGTAATCGTCCCTTGACGCCCAGAGAACAGGAAGGCAACCGAACCAGGTCCAGGATCCGTTCGCGGATCGAGCACATCTTCGGTGTGCAGGCTCAGAGAGCGGGTAATTTGCTGGTGCGCACGATCGGCATAGCCCGAGCCAGAGCGAAGATCGGTTTGCGCAATCTGGCGTACAACCTTGACCGGATGGGGATGCTTCTGGCGACAAGCAAGTGAAGTGCGCCCAGGAAGCGGCAAAATGGCAAAAGAGCGCCATCGAGCGCAAAGTGAAGCGCTGCCAGGATGCGAAAACGATCGGATTAAAAGCCAGAATAACATGGTCTTTGTGAAAAAAATTGCCGGTGAGTGCTATCGGGAGTTAATGAGCTAAATTTCAAGATTCCCTGAATACATACTCCGCACCCAGTGCGTTTTCCCCCTGATCAGGGCGATAAAAATTTGGCTGCCCCCACCGGTTAAACTTTTCTGACGACAACGCCACCGTCTCATACACCTTGATCCGGCCATCGATGGCGCACAGCTTCCGTACCCTGGCGTCCCAGTACATCTTCTTGCCCGCCACTTCCCAGAACGTGCCCCCTAGCCAGAACACGGCAACCGCAACAACCACGCCAACTCGAACCCAGCGGTTGCAAAACTTCGAATCCAGCAATCGTCGGCCACCTTTCCACAGCCACTTGGTCAGTAATGCCCAAATGGCGAGCAAGGCTAAGACATAAAAGCCACTCATGCAGCGTAACCCCCAATTGGTCTGTCTAGAGAAAGTGCGATGGAAATAACCTTGTTTAAAAGATCTCCAACGGCATCTCGTGCTCCCAGGGCATTGCAGAGCATGTACGAGAAGTCGATTCCGAAAATGCCGTTTGTTGCTCGTCGTTCTCCATAGGCAACCACCTCCTGCAAAAAAAGGCGAAGGGATGTCCGACACCGCCCCTTCCCCCCCGGACCGGACAGAGACAGAACGTCGGATCAAGTTTGTGCATCCTACCATGAATCCGTTTTTATTTCTGTGATCTAGATCACAGTTTGCGAAAAAAATTAAAAGTATCGAATAAATTTAGGAGATCCGCAAAGAGACCGCGTTCAAAACGATTGCGCCCCAAGGGTTTTCATGAATCGGGGCTGGCGAAAAAAAATTTGCAGGATGAGAAAAAAGTGAGGAGCGTCCGGGTGGCGCTCACTCAACGGGGCAGGCGGCACAGGATGGGCCGATCGTACAAGGCAGGAACAGAGTTTCCCGGAGCGCGTGGATATGCATCGGCGCCAGGGTTTGCCACAGGAGCTGCGCACTGATGTCGCTGGCGAATGCATTGAAGGCATTGAGCAGTATTGTCGAGGCATTATTGCCGGTCCCGCCCGTATATGCCTCGCCGACAAACCGCTCGATGGCGTAGAGTTTCCGGGCATCGTCGATGTAGCCCCCGCGGCTGGCTGGGTCCTCGTCTTCCACTCCGGCCCACACGTAGATGATCTGGGTGACGAGCGCGGCGCGGGCAACAGGGTCGGTCACGGTGCCAAACTGCTCGACCAGGCTGTGCAGGCGGTTGCTGCCACCCGCAGCCTGTTGCGCCATCACCTGCCGCAGGCTGGCGACGTTGCCCCGGCCGTTGAGTTCGGGCAGGGCGCGAAGGGTATCGGAGAGTTCCAGGGGATTTTCGTTCCGGGTGCTGGCCAGGTCGACCGCAAACCAGATGTCCTCGGCACGGCCGCTGCTGCCGTCAGTCTTGGTGTACCAGCCCTGTTGCAGGTGCTGGTTGCCCTGGCTGTCGGTCGTTGCCGTGTTGCTGAACCCGGTGGCTATGCCCGCAATGCCGAGTTCGTCCAGGGTCGTGAGTTCGCCGGCATCGGTGATGCCGTCGCTGTTCCGGTCCTGCCAGATCCTCAGTTCGCTCCAAGCGGCATCATGGCTGTCGAGTCGGCCGTCGCGGTTGTCGTCGAGATCCGCCAGGGCGTAAAAACCGTTGGCCGCGGTTTCGCCGCTCTTCAGCAGGGTGCGGTCGCCGAAGAGTTCGGTGCCGTTGTTGATGATGCCGTCGCCGTTGAGGTCGCGGACGAGCAGACCGTCACCCGAGGTCGCCCAGCCCGTGCGTTCGGCAAAGCCGTTGCCGTCGTAATCGAAAAAGGTGCCATCCGCGACACTGCGGGTGGCGATGCCATTGCCGTCGAGATCGAGCACGATGGGAGATATGGTTCGTTCGGCCCGTTCGAACGCTTGTCTGAGCGGGTCGTCGGGGTCGTACTCGTCCAGGGTAAGCCCCAGATTGCCTGAAGAAAAGTGCTCGATGACGAGCGAGTTGTTGAATGGTGTCATCCGCCCATAATGTTTCGATTCGCTGAATATTTTTCAATTCTGTTTTGCTGAGGTCCAAAGTGTCTGCCAACGCTGTACCGCCCAAAATGTTGTTTCCACCACCACCATCGATAATTTCGACGGTATTCTCTCCTTGAGAATCATGAATCCGGATAGTGCCGTCCTTTGTTCCACCTAAAATAATATCGGCGCCCCCTTCTCCACCTCTATAGATGTCGTCTGCTAGGTTTTCACCGCTGACGGCAAAAATATCATTGCCTGCCCCGCTGACAAGAGCATTTTTTTCGAGGCTATCAAAGCTGAAAATGGGTCAGTCTTATCGGTTGAGATGGTCTTTCGTGGATTCAGGGTCACATTTTACTTTCATTCCGCCGTGTTTCTGTCTTAAGAGTGAACTGCGAGGCAGGGGATCATCCTGGAAGAATACATGGAAACAGGGAGGTGTCATTTTGTCGACAATGAAAAGAGGAGTGGATTGCTGCGACAATCAAAAGAGACTGCCGAACATACTGGAACAATATCAGGTATATTCATTGAAAAAGGAGCATCTGCCATGCTTGGCCGACGGAGGGAATGCCGTCTCCCTGAGCGGGTTGTATAAATTTGCTCTGTCAATAGGTGTTTTTGCCTTTTCGCATCTATCTCCCCATTGCACCAACGCATTTGCTGGTTCCGTCAATTGGGTGGGCTCGTTTGATTCTAGTTGGCACACGAACGAAAACTGGGTGTGGGATGGTCATACTCCGACAAGCTCGGATGACGCCCGAATTGACGCCTCGCCGACAGCGGTAATTTCCGCTTCGCCCGGCGCTGTCGCCAACCTGTTCGTTGGCGTGGTTGATACTGGCGGGCTATCTATCGAAAACCATTTGACATCAACAACTGTAACATTGGGCTATAATAGCGGTTCTTCAGGAAACGCCGGGATCTCTTCTTCCGCTATCTGGACCAATAGTGGAAATTTTTACATCGGCAATGCTGGCACGGGGCAATTGACGCTTGCAAGCGGTTCTTCCGCAAATACGGATACGGCACCTATTTAGGTGCGGCAGCGGGAGGTGAAGGGACAATCACGCTTAATGACAATTCAAATTTTTCTACAACGCATTCTTTGTTTGTCGGCTTTGCCGGTTCCGGGACGTTGAATGTTGTCTCCGGTCAGGTGACGAGTGAAAACGGCATATTGGGCGATGGTCTCGGATCCGACGGTACTGCGACCATAGCAGGGAGCAATTCTTCGTGGATCAATACCGGAGGCTTGATGGTCGGCGGCGGTGGTCAGGGAACAATGGACATTACCGGCGGTGGCCATGTCTCTAATACCATTGGTGCGATCGGGAACCTCGACAATGGCTTAACAAGCACAGTCACTGTAACGGGGGCCGACAGTCTGTGGACCAACACCGATCAATTATTCGTCGGCTCGTATGGAATGGCAGAACTTCACATTGAAGATGCAGGCACGGTAACAAGTGTGGGCGCGGTCATTGGTCGACACTCGGCGAGTTCAGCAACGGTTACTGGCGCGGGGTCCTCTTGGTCGAGCGGGTTTCTCGCCATCGGTGGAGATCAGGCCGACCCTGGAGGTACGAGCGGGAACGGAACTTTGGATATCCTTGATCAGGGACAGGTCAACAGTGCCGGGGCGAGTTTGGGCGATGCAGTTGGAGCGACGGGTACGGTTACAATACAGGGAACCGGATCACGTTGGGAGTCAACGGACCGGATTGGAGTTGGCAAATATGGCGATGGAACTTTGATCATTGAAGATGGCGCACAAGTGCAATCCACCGGTGGTCTTGTCGGATGGTTCGCAACCGGCAGTGGCGATGTGAGCATAAGTGGCTCGGGAAGCAGTTGGATCAATACCGGCCATTTTTTTGTGGGGAACGAGGGTGAGGGTATTTTGACCATCTCATCGGGAGGTTCCTTAAGGGATATCGATGGTTACGTCGGCACAGAAGCCAATGCCGAAGGGACCGCGACCATCACAGGTTTGGGATCGTCATGGGTGAACACCGGCGATTTTTTTGTGGCTCACAACACCGGTTCTACCGGAACAGTCACGATTTCCGATGGAGCGACTGTAAGTGATGTTCAGGGCCTTTTGGGAGATCTTGTCGGATCCAATGGAACCTTGACCGTCACGGGATCAGGATCGCTGTGGTCAAGCAGTAGTGACGTCAATGTCGGACGGTTTGGAACAGGGACGTTGACCATTGCAGATGGCGGACGGACAGAAGGGAACAGAGGATTCATTGGCAACGAAGCGGGATCATCCGGCACCGCCGTCGTAACCGGCACGGGGTCGGTCTGGTCTACAGTTGGAAGATTTGTCGTCGGCGTGGACGGCAGCGGTATACTCACAGTGGCAAACGGTGGCAAGGTCAGCACAGGTGAGATCGATATTGCCTACAGTGCGGGTTCGTCGGGTATTCTCAATGTTGGAGCCGCCGCAAATCAGACTGCGACAGGGGCTGGAATACTTGATACGGATCGGGTTCACTTTGGTTCTGGCAATGGGCAGTTGAATTTCAATTTTACAGACGTCTCATATACCCTTGATGCCTCGATCGATGGTTCTGGTACAATTTCTCTCTATTCTGGCGACTTGTACTTGACGGGTGCGAACGAGAATTTCACAGGGAGCACCAACATCTTCAATGGCGTTCTTTCGATCAATGGAACGCTCGGGGGAGACGTATTGGTCCATCCTGGAGGGGAGCTGAAAGGATCGGGCATGATCGGCTCGATTTCGATTGGATCAGGGGGAACCTTGGCTCCCGGCAATTCCATCGGGGTCCTGCATGCGGGAGACGTTACGCTTGCTTCCGGTTCAACCTATGAGGTGGAAGTTGACGCCGCCGGCAACAGCGACCGGCTCATCTCGACAGGAACTGTCACCATCGGCAGCGGCGCCTCCGTCAACATTACCCCTGAGAACAAAACCGATGATGGCAGCACCTACGATCCTTATACCATTCATACGATCATCAGCGCCGAAGATGGCGTGATCGGCACCTTCGGCACCATCAGCGATAGTTTTGCTTTTCTCGATGTGGAATTGCGCTACGACGCCAATAATGTGTACCTCGGATTGTTGCGCAACAACGCTGATTTTTCAAGTATTGCCCGGACACAAAACCAAAGAGCCGTCGCCGATGTCGTTGAAGCGCAGGGGACGGCCGGTGCGTTGTACAGGGCTATCCTGCCATTGAGCGTCAGCGGCGCTCGCAACGCTTTTGACCAACTTTCAGGGGAGATGTACGCCTCAACGAATAGTATGCTCCTCGATGATAGCCGCTTTATCCGGGAGGCACTTTTTTCCCATACTCATTTCACCCCATCGGCAAAGACAAGCGATCAAGATGGGGTGACCGATCAGAGTGAGCGGTATGTGGTATGGGGCGCTCCCTTCGGATCATGGGGAGACTGGGCTGGAGATAGCAATGTGGCGTCGCTCGATCGTTCCATTGGAGGCATCGTCGCCGGGGCTGATGTCATGCTTGGTTCCTCATGGCAAGTCGGCTTGGCGATCGGCTATAGCAATACCGATTTTGATGTCGACTCCCGTTCTTCGTCCGGATCTGCAGACAGTTACCACGTTGGAACGTATGCATTGAAACAACTTGGAGGGTTGGATCTCGTGCTTGGTGCCGCCTACAGTCGGCATCAAATCGATACAGACCGGACCGTGCAATTCAGTGGCTTTCGAGATGATCTCCAAGCCGATTACGATGCGGATACTGCACAACTGTTTGGTGAGATCAGCTATCATTACAAAACAAAGACCGGCTTGGTTGCACCTTTCCTCAACCTTGCCTATGTGAATTTGAATACCGATGGTTTTACGGAACACGGTGGCGAGTCCTCCCTACAGGTCGCTTCGTCGAGCCAGGATGTGGTGTACACCACCTTTGGATTTCGCGCGGAAAAGCAGGTCAGTATTGGCGGCAAGTTTCTGAAACCGAATGGCTCTCTGGGTTGGCGTCATGGATTTGGCGATAACATTCCGACCGGAGACTATGCTTTTGCAAGTGGAGATGACTTTACCATTGAAGGGGTCTCCGTTATTCGTAATGCAATTGTCGGAGAGTTCGGACTTGCCCATGACCTCACCGAAAATGCCACTGTCAATTTTGCCTACAATGGGCAGTTTTCCTCCGATATCAACGACCAAGGCATCAGGGCGACTCTTGTCGTCAAGTTTTAACTAAAGCAGCATGGTGCATTTGGCGATCCAGTCGCTTCAAGGTCGCGGTCCCCGTTGTTCGCCCATGGCGAAACGACCTCGTTTGCGAGGAGGTTTTGGCTCTCTGGCAGCCTTCTTCGCCGGTTTCTCACCGGAGAACGAGGACAGGGCGAGGTGGTGATTGGAAATGGCACCGATCAGACCGCCGCCAGGAGTCATCGGAACGGAGGGAGTTAAAGATGAGTCGCCGCGACAGGCCCGCCAGTCCAGCCATTGAACGATGACACCGGCGGCGATCAGTCGTTTCAGAATGGCGGGCAGGTGCCCGGCACAGTCGAACCGATGCCGGGCACGATCCGGTTCCGCAACGCGGGCAGCCATCGCATCCAGGGCGAAAAACACCGCAGGTCGACCGGATAGAGCAGAGCCGCCGCATGCAAATCGGTCATCAGTTCAGCCCAAAACGTTCAGCACTCCGACGGACGACTTGGTTCTCACCGTCACCGAGCGTCATCCAGGAAAAACCGGTTGAAGGATGACGATGAGCAGTTCCAGGGACAACATGGTGGATTCACTGAGATTATCACGAGGGAGTTGAGATAGAGGGTATAACCAATCCTTGCGCACGGAGCGTTACCCGAAGGCCTGTCGGTTTTTTGCCGTCCCGGTTACCCGAGAGTCAGCAATGGGGAGTGGCCCTTTCCGCTTGTTGACAGTGGGTTGTGGCCAAGAATGGACTGGCCTGCAAGCATCGACACGCCAAGGCATCCTGCCCACGGCCGACGCCCGTTCTTCTTGGCCATGCTCTGGACGAGCAGGAAATCGACGTCCTCGTCGTCATCGAGCAGAGGCCTGCTGCCATTTTCGAATTCGTCAGGGTTCATGCCATGCTTGGCTGTTTTTCGTCATTTCTTTTTTCCCTATAAGGGTCAATTATTATTGTCTGCCGCACAACCGTTTGGTATTGATTGCCTTCTACCGGGAAGAATCATTCCCATTTCATCCAAGGGCAGGCTCTGCCCCTGCAATTCCACGTTCAAGGAGGACAGCCGTGAACAGAACTTTTTTCCATCTGCTGCCGCTCTGCCTGATGTCGGCACTCTTGGTCGGCGGTTGCGCTGCAACCAAAAAAGCTGAGGAAGCCCAGGGTCTACCGGCCAGGGAATCGGTGCAGGAATCCGGGCAGCTTGTGTATGAAGGCGAAATCACCTCCGTCTCGGAACGGGCCAAATCCATATCAATCGTTGTCGGCAAGGGCGATGCCGCCAAGGTGATGATGGTCAAGTTCGATGGCAAGACCAAAGGCATGAGCAGTGTCGCCAAGGGGCGCGCGGCCAAGGTCTTCTATGAGATGCGCGGTGACAAGGACGCCTACGCCACCGAGGTTCAGCTCAAGCTGGCCAAGCTGCCCGAGGGAATCACCGAGATCAGGACGGCGGAGCTGGCGCAACTCATCAAGGATAATGCCGCCTTGATGGTGTACGATTCCAGGCCCAAGGCCCGCTACGACCAGGCACATCTGCCCGGCGCCATCTCCCTGCCCTTGCCCAAGCTCGAGGAGCGGCAGGCGGCGGCTCTTCCCAAAGACAAAAACACACCGCTGGTTTTCTATTGCGGCGGCATCACCTGCCCCTTGTCGCCGGCGTCGGCGGCCATCGCCAAAAAACTGGGCTACACCAATATCCGGGTGTACAACGAAGGCGAGCCGGAATGGACCAAGGCCCTCTTGCCCACCTATTCCACCAAGGACTTCATCCTCAACGGCAACGTGGTGGTAATCGACCTCCGTCCGAGCCAGAAGGCGCTTGCCGGCCGGATCAAGGGGGCCTACAGCGTGCCCTACGAATCGCTCGAGGACAAGCTGGGCGACGTGGCCCGCAATGCCCCTCTGGTCCTCTACGGCGACCGGGAAGTGTTCGAGGTGGTGAAGGAACTCCGCGGAGACGGCTTCAGTTCGGTCACCCTGGTCGAAGGCGGCTACGAGGGCTGGGTCAAATCCGGAGGCGCAATCGAGAAGGGGCCGATTTTTGCCACCGAGATCAAATGGGTGCGAAAACTCGGCAAGGGCGAGGTGTCGGTGGCCGACTTCCGCAAGGCGGTTTCCGGCGAGGATAAGGATGTGGTCGTCATCGATGCCCGCACCAAGGAGGAAGTGGCGGAACTCGGCATCTTCAGGAACACCGTCAACATCCCCTTGGACGAAATCCCGGCCCGGATGAACGAACTGCCCAAGGACAAGAAAATCTACGTCCACTGCTCCACCGGCGCCCGTGCCGACATGGCGTACAACGAGCTGATAAACGCCGGGTATAACGCAAAATTTCTATTGCTCAACATCCAGGACGCCGAATGCGACTGCGAGATCATCAGGCCGTGACGAAAGCTGTCGACTGACCAGCGGCAGGAGCCATGCCCGGTCGCGAGGGGACTGGTCCGAAACGGACGGTCCCCTTTCGTTTTTCCGGGAACGAAAGCAGGGTAGCTCCAGCGGGCCGAGCAACCCGATCAGTCCGACCATGTCGGACAGCGGCACCCGCGCGACATCGACCGAACTGGTGGTTCAGGAGAAACGCCCGACGACCATTCCCACTTCTGCCTCTTCTTCAGACATCGGGGCAGAGCCTCCCGCTCTTGCACGCTCACGACGAGACGACCATATACCGCGACGAAGGACCTCTGCCGGATTTTTTCAGCAAGCCCTTGGCGACCAGATCGCGCAAATCGTATTGAGCGGTGCGCACCGAAATCATCTCGCCCACCGCTGCCTGATATTCGCTGCGGGTGACCACGCCGTTTCGGGTGATCGTAGTCCACGCCCTGCGCTGGCGGGGATTGAGCATCATGCTCAGGCCATCCGAATCCCGGAAATCGGCCAGGTATCCCTCCGGTGGCGCCCCGGGCGGAGTGATCGGCGAGATGGGCTGCGGCAAGGCGGGAAGCACCGGTTCAGCTTCCAAGGGAGCATTCGTTTCGCCGGCGCCATCAGCACTTCGTTCGTCGAAAAGAATATGATCGGCAAGCAGCAGGTTGCCCTCGGCAAAGGCCAGGGAACGGGTGATGCAGTTGCGCAATTCCCTGATATTGCCGGGCCAGTCATACTGCATCAGCTTTTCCAGGGCGCCGCGGCTGATCTGCTGGGGCGGCAAACCGGACACCATCGCGTTTTCCTCCAGGAAGGCCTTGACCAGAACCGGAATATCCTCCCGCCGTTCGCGCAGGGGCGGGGTGTTGATCGTGATGACCGCCAGTCGATAATAGAGATCCTCCCGAAACGAACCGGAAGCGGCGAGTTGCATGAGATCGACATTCGTTGCGGCGACGATGCGGACATCGAAGGCCACGTCCTGGTCGGAACCGAGCGGGCGGATACGCCGGACGGACAAGGCGCGCAACAGCACCTGCTGCACCCTGGGCGAGGCGTTGCCGATCTCGTCAAGGTGCAGGGTTCCGCCCGATGCCGCCACAAAGGCCCCCTTGCGGTCCGAATGCGCCTCGGAAAACGCACCCTTGACGTGGCCGAAGAGCGCATCCATCAGCAGGTTCTCGTCCAGCGCGCCGCAGTTGATGGAAATGAAAGGCCCCTGCGACCGGTGGCTGACCCCGTGGATGGCCTCGGCCGCCAGCTCCTTGCCCGTGCCGGTCTCGCCGACAATCAGCACATCGGCCAGCACCCGCGAGGCCTTGTGGATCTGCTGCCGTAAATTGTTGACCGCCCTGCTGCCGCCGATGATCCCGTACAACGGCAAGGCCAGCAACCGGGAATCGAGCAGGGGATTCATGCGGATCTCCTTGTCCAAATCCACAGGTTGGCGCGCCCGATCCCCTTCCATGAACCCTTCGTGCAACAGCGAATCGCTTCGCGCAATGCGCAATTGGGTCAGCAGGATATTGATCGATCGCTGGAACAGGTTGATTTCGACAAAAAGCGGTTCCAGGGCCAAAGGCGGGGCCTCGTCACTGCCCACCCGCAGTTCGACCGCCTCGCGCAATCGTTCCAACTGGCGGTGGAAGCAGTGACCGATGAAGTACATGGCGATGAAGACGAGGATCACGGCGACAAGCAGGCAGACTGCCAAGGTGCCGGCAATTCTGTATGTCGAGGCCATGAAGACAAAGCTGGCATCGACACAGCCGATGCCACCGATAATGCGCTGGGAATCCGGACTCTCGGAAAACACGACCGGAACATAGCTGAGATACAGGGTCCGATCATTCGAAGAGGGGGTCAAAAACGGTCTGGAAACAAGCAACTGTCCTGATTTTCCGGCCTGAATGTCGGCCACCATGGCCCAATACCGGTCATGGACCGAGCCGGGACGGAAGGCGGTGGTGAATCCGGGCCGACCGACATCACCGGGCAGGCCCATGCGCAATTGATCGACGGAAAGTTCTCCCCGGGAATGATCGGGCGATTCGGACTGAAACAGCAGCCAACCGGACGCGTCGAAAAAAAAGGTCTTTTTCTGTTCGCTTTCCTGGGGATGCAGAAAAAGTGGGGAATGCTTGGACGTATGGAGGGAAACGATATCGCGCAAACTCATGAGATCGACCGAGAGGGTCAATTGCCCTTTATACTGATTGTTGTCGCCGTACACGGGCGCGGTCAGCCGGATGACGTAAATATTGAGCGCGTTCATGGCCCCCCGGGCGAGAACCGAGGGATAGACCACTTCGATGGGATCGCCGATCTGCATGTGTCCCGGCGGTTTTCCCATCATTTGGTCCTGGCTGGAAAAAATACCGAACCGGCCGCCCATGGCCTGATCGATGGGTACATTGACGACCTCCGCTCCGGTATTCAGCAACACGAAACGCTCGTCCGCTGCCAAACCCTGAAAAGCGATTTCCCGATAACGATTTCGTTCCTGCGGAGCCGTGTCTTCCCAGTGATGTATCATCGCCTCCGGAGTGAGCGGCATCCTCGTCAGGAAATCCAGCTCGTAGCTGGCGGCTATCAATAACTGATTCATTTCATGGGCCTGGGCCAACGCGCGGATCTGCGCGTTCCGGGAATAGGCCTGATCCAGATACTCGGCAACAATCTGATAGGTGAGCACCACTATGGCCGTCAGGATCACGCTCATCAACAACGTGCCGATCAAGACCAGAAACTTGCCGACGCTCCAGGCAAGAATCGATCCCTCGACCTGAATGATGGGCTCCAGCAGGGGCGGATGGGAATAGCGCATACGCTTTTCTCCTTGCGATATCTTTGCGCTCAACAACGCAACGCTGTTCCTTTTTTAGCACAAAAAGCGCAAATGCGCAACGCATCACCACAACATGCCGAATCAAAAAGATTAATTTTATGCGCTATAAATGGCATGCCTTTTGGTTAATGCCTGACAGCTTGTGCACTCTCCGGGAGCTGCTCTCCCCCGTTGTGTGTAGCCGGCCGATCTGAGCGCCCAGACTCCCCCTCTGTTGCGCTCAGATCTCATTCCAGAGTCACCCGGTTCAAATACAACCGGAAGCATGTAGCGAAGCATCCACGCACCCCTACAATGAACAACAAGGAGGAAGACAATGAAACAACGTTTGCAGCGGTTATGGTGGACGGTCCTGGGCCTGATCCTGTTCGCGCCAAGCCTGTCCCTGGCGGCGGGTGGCGGCGGTGCGCCCATCGTCATTGTGGCGGATACCCGCAAGCTGGACGGCGTCATGGCATGGTGGGCCAACATGTACAATGAAAGCCACATGCAGTTCGCCATCCTGACCATTATCATCATTCCGGTCACCGGTGTTCTCTTCGGCATCCTGGCGGACATTGTCATGGGATGGATCGGCATCGATCTGAAATCCCGCGAACTGGCGGAACATTAATCCATCACAGAAAGGGAGCGACTCATGGACTGGCTTTATATCCTCATGCCCATTGCGGGCGTTAAAATTTTCTGGCCCGGCCTGATCATTCTCGGCGTCGGCGTCGGCATCATCGGTGGTTTCTTCGGCATGGGCGGTGCCTGGATGGTCACCCCCGGCCTGAACATCCTCGGCTTCCCCATGGCCTTCGCCATCGGCACGGACATCGCCCACATGGCCGGCAAATCCTTGATTTCCACCATGCGGCACGGTAAATTCGGCAATGTCGACTACAAACTCGGCCTCATCATGCTGGCGGGCACGGTCATCGGGTTCGAGGTCGGTGCCCAGATGGTCATGTGGCTTGAGCGGATCGGCTCGGTGGAGAAGGTTGTCCGCTGGCTGTACATCGCCCTGCTCGCCATGATCGCCTGGATGGTCTTCCACGATGTCGCCAAGCGACGGGCCAAGGAACGGGCCGCCGCCGCCAAGGGCGAAAAGCTGGAAGCCGGCGCCACCGGCGTCGAGTGGCACAAGACCCTGCATAAAATCAAGATCCCGCCGATGATCCATTTCAAGGAAGCGGGCATTTACTGCTCAGCCTGGCTGCCCATTTTCGTCAGCTTCCTGACCGGCTGGCTGGCCGGTATCCTCGGCATCGGCGGCGGCCTGATCCGCATGCCCGCCCTGATCTACATGGTCGGCTGCCCGACCCACGTCGCCGTCGGCACCGACCTGTTCGAGGTTGCCATCTCCGGTCTGTACGGTGCCCTCACCTACACCTACAAGGGTCGTACCGAGCTGGTCGCCGCCATGATCATGCTGATCGGCGCCGCCATGGGTGCCCAGGTGGGCGCAGTGGCCACCAAGTACATCAAGGGCTACGGCATCCGCATCGCCTTCGGCCTCGCGGTCATCGGCTGCGCGCTCTCCATCCTGCTCAAACTGGTCAAGCCCTGGCTGCCCAGTTACGGCAAGCTTCTTGACAACGCCTCCACCGTGCTGGTTCTCAGCCTGGTCAGCCTGATGTCGCTGTACATCTTCGTCCGGATGGTTGCGGGGGTGAAGGAAGAATTGCGCCGCAAGCAGCTGAGCGCTTAACCGCACGATTGGACAAGGAGAACCTACTTATGAAATGGACACACATATTGCTGTCGCTTGCCGCCGCCTCCTTGATCTTCCCCCTCGCGGGATGCAACAAGGAAGATTACCCGAAGGTCGAACAGGGACGGACCATCGCCTTCAACAAGGACACCAGGGAAGTGACCCTGATCCATGACAGCGCCATGGATCCCCAGAAACCGGTGTACGACGTCCTGCCGCCGTCGGCCTTCAAGCTGCCGACCGACCCGGCGGAAACCGGGCCCGAGCCGAAACCGGGTCAGCGGATGAAACTGGACACCGAGAAGAAGATCATCGTCATCTTCGACACCAAGACCCAGAAAATGGTGGATATACCGATCACCATCCTCGATCTGCAGCAGTCCATCAACCGAGAACACCCGCTGGTCTATGACAGCGAGGCCAAGAAGGCCAAGAAATTCCCGGTCATCGATCGAGAGAAGAAGGCGGTGACCATCTATTCCAGCCGCCAGAGAATGCTGTGCACCTTCTCGATTCCGGACGAATATCTCAGCTATCCGGAAAGCACGTGGGATGCCGGCGACGAGGTGCGGCTGACCTACAGAACGCCCGGTCAGGCCCTGCGCTTCATGAACATCTCCAAGACCGATATCTACAAGAGATAACACCGTTCACCACTATCCGCGGGCGGAGCGCGTTCCGCCCGCGGTATCCCACAAGAGGCAGGCCATGTCGGAATACAGATTCTTTCTGCTGCACAAGCTGCTGGTGCTCGGCGTCAATATCCTGGTGCTCGCCGCCCTGGCCGTCGCCATGTATCGGGCTTCGCTCTACCCCGACGATTTCACTCCCACCTTTTTCAAGACCCTCTTCGCCCTGCTCATTCCCACCCTGCTCCTCGGCTTCATCGGCAAACGCGTGCTCGGCAAACGCCGCCCCGCCCTGATATGATCGCCGGCGCCCGGTACGTTCTCTGGCAAAAACGCACCGGCATCCTGGCCATGGTGTGCCTGGTCGGGGCGCTGCTGTCCCTGGCCGACGCCCTGGTCGGCGGCTTCGGCGGCTCGCGGGGGGTCATCGAACTGCTTCCGGACAGCCGATACCAGATCAGCGGCCCCATGCCGCCGCGGACCGAGGCGATCAAGGACTTTGTCATCGACGGCGAACCCAAGGACGGTTCGGTCCGGCTTCTGCCCGAAATCGTGTTTTCAGGATACTGGCTCGGCGGCAGCATGTGGCGCGGCCTCATCGTGGTGGCTCCCGACGCCCGGCAGGGCGATTTCGTCATCGCCGTCAAGGACCGGTTCGGCGAGAAACAGAATCCGAGCCTGGTCTTCACCGTGCGGATCTGGCCCGATGAGGCCACCTTGCATGCCCATTCCGCCTCCTTCCTCACCCGGAAGACCGGACGCAGTCCGTACCTGTTCGCCGTGAGCCTGGCGGTCGGCGGCCTGCTTGCCGGTGCCGCGAATTTTCTCTTCGGCAGGTTGTGGGCATGGCACCTCAAGTCCCATCACTGCGGCGAGATCTATAAACTGCGGCGGACGGACCAGGGCACGGAAATCACCTGCGAACTCCCCTGCGGCGACCTCCTGCGCCCCGGCATGGAAGGTGCCGTGTACCGCTCCACCGGCGAACCCCTCTGCACGGCGCGGATCGCGCACTGCGACAACGGCGAGGTTCTCATGATGGTCGCCCCCTCCGAGCTCGTCCGCCTGGGCGACGTGGCCTGCGCCTTCCCCGAAACAACGGAGAACCCGCCAACGTGAGCCCGTTGCCTCCCTGGAAAAGTCGTTGACAACCTCCGGCATGCTTTGTAGTGATTACAGGCGGATAACAAATGATGCCATCGAAAGGGACATGAACGGACGCCACGGGTGCCGCTCCCCTTTCCCGCCTCCCGGGCGGACAGCCGATACAATAGTACAGCCATGGAACGAAATTATCGCAAGCTCTGGTGGCAGCACTGCCTGGCCATCATCGGCTTTTCCGTTATCCCGCTGCTGTTCGTCAACTTCTCCCTCTACAAGCTGTTCGACAGGATCTACACCGAAAAGGTCATGGAAAACCTGCGCAACTCGGCCGAGAACCGGCGGGATGCCATCGACCTCTTTTTCAGCGAGCGCATCGCCCAACTCTTCACCATCGCCAACACCAACACCTTTCAGCAGTTGACCGACGAGGACTATCTCAACAAGATATTCGAGATCATGCATGCCAAGTCCGATTCCTACATGGACATCGGCATCATCGACAGCGAGGGCCATCATCTCTCCTATGTCGGGCCCTATTACGAACTGCTCAAGCAGGTCAACTACAAGAACGAATTCTGGTTCAACGAGGTCAAGGCCAACGGGATCTATATCAGCGATATCTTCATGGGCTTCCGCAAGGCGCCGCACTTCATCATCGCGATCATGGTCCGCGAGAGAAGCGCCTCCTGGATTCTCAGGGTGACCATCAATCTGAAGAATATCGACGATATCATCCAGAAAGCCTGGACCGGCACCCTGAGCGACGCCTTCATCGTCAACCGGAAAAACGTCCTGCAGACCCGGCCCCGGTTCGGCGGCAATTTCCTTGAGGTGCCGGCGTTTCCGGAATATACGTCGGATTCGCTCAAGTCCCATCCCTATCCCGATTACAGTTCGATCGTGGCCAGCAAACTGGAGCGGGTGACCTACAGCGGCATGGACGCCTTCTTCGCTGCCGTTCCCATCCACAACACCAAGTGGATTCTGGTCATCAAGGAGAATCCGGATGAAATCCTCTCGCCGCTGGTGCAAGGCCAGCACTGGATGCTGCTCTTCACGGCGGCCGGCCTGGCGATCATCGCCACCGGCGCGGCCCTGTTCACCAATACCCTGATCAACAGGATCAAGGAGACCGACCGGGAGAACGCCGCCAATTCAGACATGCTCCTCCAGGCCAACAAGATGATCGCCCTCTCCAAAATGGCGGCCGGCATCGCCCACGAGGTCAACAATCCGCTGGCCGCCATCGCCGAAAAGGCCGGCTGGCTCAAGGATCTCCTGGCCGAGGAGGACATCGCCGGCAGCAAGAATTTCGCCGAGTTCGACGAATCGGTCGACAAGATCGAGCAGCATGTCGGACGGGCGCGGAAGATCATCCACAACCTGCTCGGCTTCGCCCGCCGGATGGAACCGGCCAAGGAAAAGATCGACGTCAACACCCTGCTCGACGAAACCACCGGCTTTCTCGAAAACGAGGCCCGCTACGTCAACATCCGCATCGTCAAGGAGTATGCCGACAACGTGCCGGTGATCACCAGCGACCTCTCCCAGATCCAGCAGGTGGTGCTCAACCTGCTCAACAACGCCATCGACGCCATCGGCCACGACGGCACGGTCACGGTGTCCACCCGCTACCACGACAAGACCGACGAGGTGGAAATCGACGTCGCCGACACCGGCAAGGGCATTGCCGAAAACGATCTGGACAAGATTTTCGATCCGTTCTTCACCACCAAGGAGGTCGGCAAGGGAACCGGCCTCGGCCTGTCGATATCGTACAGCATCATCGAAAAACTGGGCGGCAAACTGAAAGTCCAAAGCAAGGTAGGCACGGGAACGGTGTTCACCATTCTCCTGCCCAAACACTGAAGGAACACGATGGATACATTGCGGGTGTTGATTGTTGACGACGAGGACGATTTCCGGGAAACCATCGTCAAGCGGCTGAATGCGAGGAAAATCCAGGCGGAAGGCGCCGCCAGCGGCGTCAGGGCCCTGGAAATCCTCAAGGACAAGGATTTCGACGTCATTGTCCTGGACGTCAAGATGCCGGACATGGACGGCATTGAGACCCTGCGGCACATCAAGAAACTCAAGCCGGAAATCGAGGTCATCATGCTGACCGGCCACGCCTCGGTGGAATTCGGCCTCAAGGGGATGCAGCTCGGCGCCTTCGACTACGTCATGAAACCGGCGCCGCTCAACGAGCTGCTCGACACCATCGGCCAAGCCTACAACAAGAAGCGCGGCCTGATCCACTGACACCCGTGCGTGCGCGACGGCGTCAAATCCCCGAAGAGGCCGGAATCGCGCGGCGAATGACCGCGGTCCGGCGCGCAACGGACGGCATCGCTTTGTGACCGCAAGGCAGAGAACACGCTATGAGAGTCTGGGATACCAGTCATCTGCTCGACGATATACCGCCTCATAAACGGGCCACCGCCGAACATGTCTACGACCCCGCCGACAGCCAGGCCAACCTGCAGCAGATCAGGCTCCACTTCAAGCAGCTCCAGACCCGGCTGATTCTGGGCCTGGTGCTGGGCTTCCTCCTGCCCAACGCCCTGCTCTCCGCCTATTTTCACTTCCAGTTCACCCATACCCTCAAGGAAAGCGCCAAGCTCAACCTGGCGGCGGTGGCGGAAAGCCAGAAAAACACCATCGACCTGTATCTCCAGGAGCGGGTGGTCAACCTCTACAACCTGTTCCACAGCAAGGAATTCTCCCTCAATCCCACCCAGGAGCAGATGGACACCCTGCTGGCCAGCCTGAAACACTTCAACGACGGTTTCGTCGACGTCGGCTTTTTCGATACCCGGGGCGTCCAGATCGGCTATGCCGGCCCCTTTCCCTCGCTGCGGAGCGCGGATTACAGCGGGGAATCCTGGTACCGGAACCTGCTCACGGAGAACAAGAGCTACCTGATCAGCGACATCTACATGGGATTCCGCAAGATCCCCCATTTCACCATCGCCACCAAGCAGGTGTTCGACAACCGTACTTACGTGATGCGCGCCACCCTCGACCCGGACAAGTTCTACATCTTCCTGCGGGCCATCAGCCAGGGCAAGGAGGTGGATTCGACCCTGATCAACCACCAGGGCCTGTATCAGGTGGTCGATCCCGGCCGCAGCCAGCTCCCCGGCACCGGCGACTACATCCCCCCGGCGACCTCCGCCTCCGGCGTCGAGGAATTCGAGCGCGACGACCAGAAAATGCTGGTGGCCTATGCCTGGCTCAAGGAGACCCCCTGGGCACTGCTGGCCGTGCAGCCGGTGGCCGTGGCCCAGGCCGGCATGATCAAGGCCAGGCTGGTGCTGACCGTCAGCCTGATCGTCATCAGTTTATTGATCTCGGCCATGATCTATTTCACCATCAAGAAACTGGTGGACCGGGCCCGGCGCATGGCCGAAAAGGGGCAGCAGTTGCAGGAGATGCTGGCCCACGCCTCCAAGCTGGCCTCCATCGGCGAGCTGGCCGCCGGCGTGGCCCACGAAATCAACAATCCCCTGGCGATCATCATGGCCACCAGCGGCGTCATCCGCGACATGCTCAACCCGGAATTCGAACTCGACCACAGCCCGGAGGCCATCTACAAGGAACTGTCGGTGATCGACACCGCCGCCAACCGGGCCAAGGGCATCACCCGCAAATTGCAGGATATGGGCAAGAGCCGCGTGCCCAGCGTGGTGGCATGCGATGTCAACGTCCTGCTCGACGAAGTGGTGAGCCGGCTGAAGAAGGTGGAATTCAAGCCCAAGCATATCGAGGTGATCAGCCATCCGGCCGCCGACCTGCCGCCCATCCTGGCCGAGCCCGAACCGCTCCGCCAGGTGTTCGCCAATATCCTGATCAACGCCTCCGACGCCATCGCCGACAAGGGGACCATCACCATCACCTCCGAATTCAGGGAGGACACGGTCTGGGTGACCATCGCCGACACCGGCAAGGGCATTCCGCCCGAGAACCTGCAACGGATCTTCAACCCGTTCTTCACCACCAAGGGCGGCGGCCGGGGCACCGGCCTGGGCTTGAGCATCGCGGCGAGCATCGTCAAGTACCTGGGCGGCACCATCAAGGTGAACAGCATTCCGGGGACGGGCAGTTCGTTCACCATCCTGCTCCCCATCAACGAACAGGCGAAGACAACGATCAAACAACACGACAACTGAACGCAGCATATGGACAAGAAGCAGCGCGAATTCAAGGTATTGCTGGTTGACGACGAGGATGTGTTCCGCGAGGCCACGGCCCGCCAGCTCTCGGTGCGGGGCTTTATCGTGCTCACCGCCGCCAGCGGCGAGGCCGCCGTCGAGCTGGTCAGGAACGATCCGCCGGAGGTGGTGGTGCTCGACCAGCAGATGCCGGGGATGCACGGCTCGGACACCTTCATCGAAATCAAGAAGCTCGATCCGCTGATCGAGGTGATCATGCTCACCGGCAACACCAGCGTCGACAACGCCATCGAGCTGATGCAGATGGGCACCTTCGACTATCTGATGAAACCGATCAACATCGACGAACTCCTCTACAAGATCGAGGACGCCTACACCCGGAAGAAACTCAACGAGAAGCAGCAACGGGAGGCGGGACAGTGACCCCCCGCTCCGGGCGATTCGCCGCCGCTGCCGATACAGGCGATTCATGCTGAAAAAACTGGCCGCATTCTCCAAAAAGTTCTTCTTCCTCAACCAGGAAGAACACGATCCGGGCCTGGAGGCCGAAGAGGTGGACGCCCTGCGGCTCACCTTCAAGTCCCGCTACCACAGCTTCAAGCTGCTGCTGGCCGCCAACACCAGGATTCTGGAGGGCATGGCCGATATCGAGCGGGCGCTCCAGGGCAACGAATCGTTTTCCATGTCGTTCGTGCAGACGCACTGCACCGCGATCTCGGTCAACGTGTTCCGGATGATCAACGACATGGAGAACATCGCGCCGGGGAAATACACCGCCCTCAAAGACAGCTTCGTCGCCATCCAGAAGCGGATCGACGCCCTGCTCGGCGCCCGGAAGAAAATCGTCGACCGCCGGCTGGTCATCCCCCTGGAGGCGCTCAACAGCGACATGACCGATCTGGTCGGCGGCAAGATGGCCAACCTGGGCGACATCAAGAACAGGTTGCAGATGAACGTGCCCCCCGGCTTTGCGATCACCGCCGCCGCCCACGAACTGTTCATGCAGGCCGACGGCCTCCAGCGGGAGATCGACCGGCTCTTCCAGGTGGCCGGCTCGGACGAGGACCGCAATCTCGACCTGGTCAGCTCCCAGATCCGCCAGCTGATCATGGCCGCCGAGGTTCCCGAGGCCATCTACCTGGCGGTGGTCGACGCCTATTCCGCCATGAAGGCGGCCAACCAGGACCAGGAAATCAGGATGGCGGTGCGGAGCAGCGCCTTTGGCGAGGATGCGGCCAACAGCTCGTTCGCCGGCCAGTACCGAAGCGAGTTGAATGTCGGTTTCTCGCAGTTCTTCTACTATTACAAACAGGTCATGGCCTCCAAGTACAGCGTCCAGGCCATCGCCTACAAGCTCAGCCGCGGCTTCCGCGACGAGGATATCGCCATGTGCGTGGGCTGCCTTGCCATGATCGACGCCATCGCCGGCGGAGTGATCTACACCCGCAACCCGCTCGATGCGAAGGACGAGGCCATCTACATCAATTCGACCTGGGGCCTGCCCAAGGCGGTGGTCGACGGCAACGATCTCTGCGACCTGTTCGTGGTCTGCCGCGACGACGACCTGACCATCCTCAGGCGGGAGGTGCAGCGAAAAGGGTTTCAGGTGGTCTGTCTGGAGGGCGAGGGCTGCATCCGCACCGAAACCGACGACGATCTCGCCGTCAAACCTTCCCTCACCGACCGGCAGATCCGGGAGCTGGCCGACCACGCCATCCGCATCGAACAGTACTACGAAACCTCCCAGGATATCGAATGGGCCATCGATGTCGAAGGGAATGTCTTCATCCTCCAGTCACGCCCCTTGCAGCAGATGGAGGCCGTGCTCCCCGGACCGGAGCTGGATCTCAAACGGTTCGAGGCCTCCCTGATCGTCGAGGGCGGCATCAATGCCAGCCCCGGCGTGGCCTGCGGCAAGGTGTTCAAGGTGGCCAAGAAGGTCGACATCCTCCAGTTTCCCGAAGGAGCCGTGCTGGTGGTGGACCAGGCCCTGCCCACCTGGGCGCCGCTGGTGGCCAGGGCGGCGGCGGTGGTGTCCGAACAGGGCGGCTTTGCCGGCCACCTGGCCAACGTGGCCCGGGAATTCGGCATTCCCGCCATCTTCGGCGTCAAGGGCGCCATGGCCCGGATGCACAACGGCGACGCGGTCACCGTGGCGGCCGACCTCGGCCGGGTCTACCTGGGCAACATCGGTCCCCTGCTCGAATGGACCCGTCCCGAGCCCAAGCTGATGCTGGGCAGCCCGGTGTACGAATCGCTTGCGGAGGTCAGCCGCCACATCATTCCGCTGCACCTGCTCGATCCCGAAGCGCGGGATTTCCAGCCGCAGAACTGCCGGACCTTCCACGACATCACCCGGTTCATCCACGAAAAATCCGTGGTCGAGATGTTCAACTTCGGCAAGGACCACAGCTTTTCCGAGCGCTCCAGCAAGCAGCTCCATTACCGGGTGCCGATGAACTGGTGGATCCTCAACCTCGACGACGGCTTCACCCACGAAATCCACGGCAAATACGTCAAGCTGGACGAGATCGCCTCGATCCCGATGCTGGCCTTCTGGGAGGGGTTCGCCGCCATCCCCTGGGACGGGCCGCCGGCCCTGGACGGCAAGGGCATGACTTCGATCATGTTCCGCTCGACCATGAACACCGCCCTGGTGGCCGGGGTCAAATCCAAGTACGCCGACCGCAACTATTTCATGATCTCCAGGAATTACTGCACCCTGAGCTCGCGGCTCGGCTATCACTTCTCCACCATGGAGGCCATGGTCAGCGAGCGGTCCGGCGAGAACTATCTCGGCTTCAAGTTCAAGGGCGGGGCGGCCGATTTCGAACGGTGCCTGGGCCGGATCCATTTCATCCGCGAGATCCTGGAGCGCTACGGCTTCCGGGCCACGATCAACGGCGACAACCTGAACGCCCGCATCGAGGGCCATGACATGGCATACATGATCGGCCGCCTCAAGATCCTGGGCTACCTGACGCTCCATACCCGGCAGCTCGACATGATCATGGGCAACAGCGCCCTGGTCGGCTATTACATGAACAAGCTCACCAGGGACATCGATTCGCTGCTGCCGTGACCGGTTCGAACAAAAGGGCCAGGCCGCTTGTTCCCGGCCGGCAACGAGGCATTGCATTGGGGAAAGAACAATGAGACAGATTGTCCACGTGCTGGCCGTCGTTTCCTGTTGTATCCTGCTGACCGCCCCCGGCCCGGCCGTGGCGGACAAGGCCGGGATCAGGCGAAACGTGGACGACATGGTGGCGGCGATCAACAGCGGCAAGGCCGCCACCGATTTCGCCGCCGGTGCCTATACGCCGTACGTCTTCATCATGGAGCCGAGCGGCAGATTGCTGGTCCACCCCTATCTGGCCGGGGAATATCTCCAGGAGAAGGCGGCCCCGGTCTATGCGGCCCTGCACAAGGCGACGTTGGACGGCACCTGGGTGACCTATTACTGGAAGGGAGCGGAAAAGGAAACCTACGTGCGGAAGACCCGGACCGGCCTGACCATCGGCAGTGGGCAATGATTTCCGCAGGCGCTCCGATGGCGGCCACGGACGACAACGGGGGAAGGCGGAGGCAGCGCATGGCGTGTATCCACAGCAGGCACAGGCTGCCGCCATCGGTTGAAAAAAAACAGGGCGCCCCAGGGCGGAGGCAGCGCTTCCTCCGACGGATGCGCCGTCACGACCCATCGCAGAGCATGACACTCGTCGCAGGAAGGGGCCATGTCGACCATTCTCGGTAATCTCAGACAGCTGTTCAGGGATATCTGCGGCCGGAACAGAGCGGACCAGCCGGGCAATCCCACGGAGATGAACGCCCTGTTCCGGTTCCGCTACACCCTGTTCAAGGAACTGCTGGTGGCCAATTCCGAACTGCTCACCGTCCTGTCCGACATGGACGAAAAACTCAAGGGCGAGACGATCTTCGGCCTGTCGTACATCACCAACCAGGTCAACAAATCCCTCCGCCACGCCTTCCAGATGGTCAAAAGCCTCAACGTCATGTCCGGCGGCAAGCATCGGGAACTGTATGCGGCCCTGGAGCGGATCAACGACCGGATCAAGGCGATCATGGCGGAGCGCAGGGCCGAGCACGCGCCGCGGGCGGCCGTGCCCTACGAGCAGATCCTGCTTGCGGATGCCGACTGGGCCGGCGGCAAGAACGCCAATCTCGGCGAAATCAAAAACCGCCTCGACATCCCGATTCCCGAGGGGTTTGCCATCACCACCAAGGGCTTCCACGATTTCTTCGCCTACAACGACCTCAAGGAAGAAATCATCAAGCAGAAAAACCTGATCTATATCAACGAATTCGACCTGCTGAGCAACCTGAGCGCCGAGACCCTGGAACTGGTCCGCTCTAGGCCGATGCCGCCCGAGCTGGAGCGGGAAATCCTGGCCGCCTGCGAGCAGCTCTGGGGCGATGACCAATCGGTGCTGCTGGCCATGCGCAGCAGCGCGGTGGGCGAGGACGGCGACATCTCCTATGCCGGCCAGTACCTCACCCTGCTCGGCGTGACCCGGGCCGAGATCTGCGAGGCCTACAAATCGATCATCGCCAGCCTGTATTCGGCCCGCTCCATCTCCTACCGCAGTTCCAAGGGCGTGTACGACGAGGACCTGGCCATGGCCGTGGCCTGCCTCAAGATGGTCGACTCCAGGGCCAGCGGCGTGCTCTACACCCGCCATCCCTACGACATCACCGACGAGCACATCCTGATCAACGCCGTCTGGGGCCTGGGACCCTATGCCGTGGACGGGGTGGTCACCCCGGATGCCTACACGGTGACCAAGGATGCGGACCTGGTCCTGCTGGACAAAACCGTGGCCACCAAGCCGGTGCAACTCGTGCTGAACAGGCAGGGCGGCGTCGAGGAACGGCCGGTGGACGCCGCGCTGCAGGGCGCGCCCTGCCTCACCGACGACCAGATCCGGACCCTGGCCGGGTACGGCGCCGCCTTGGAGGCGCACTACAAATGCCCGCAGGACGTGGAATGGGCCCTGGACCAGGACGACCGCCTGCTGCTGCTCCAGTCGCGGCCGCTGAAAATCCAGTCGCCCAAGAATTTCTGCCTGCTCAAGACCGCCCCCCTCGAAGGCTACCGACTGATCGTCGACAGCGGCGAGATCGCCTCCCAGGGAGTGGGCAGGGGTAGTGCCGTCCATGTCCGGTCCATGGAGGACCTGGCCGATTTCCCGGAGGGCGGCGTGCTGATCGCCCGCCATTCCTCGCCGGAATACGTGATCGTCATGCGCCATTGCGGCGCCATCATCGTCGAGGCGGGCAGCGTCAGCGGCCACATGGCCGCCCTGGCCCGCGAGTTCAACGTACCGACGCTCATCTGCGCCCAGCCGGTGATGGACCTGATCCCGCCGGGCATGGAGGTGACGGTGGACGCCTATACCGGCCGGGTCTACGAAGGCACGGTCACCGAGCTGCTGGCCGCGGTGAAGAAAGAAGAGGCCCACATGAAGGGCACGCCGGTCTACGAACAGTTGCAGCGGATCGCCAAGAACGTCATCCCGCTCAATCTGGTCAACCCCGACGCCCCGGAGTTCACCCCGGCGGGCTGCGCCACCCTGCACGATCTCGCCCGCTACTGCCACGAATACTCCTACAAGGAGATGTTCCAGATCAGCGACCTGGCCTCCAAATTCCACGGCTGGTCGCTCAAGCTGGACGCCCCCCTGCCCATGGACATCCACCTGATCGACCTGGGCAACGGCCTCAGGGAGGGGGCAATGGTGAAGTGGAACGCGGTCCAGGTCGACGAGATCGTCTCCGCCCCTTTCCTGGCCCTGCTGCGGGGCATGCTCAACAGGGAGGTCCACGGGCTGGAGCCCCGGCCGGTCAACTTTGCCGGCCTGCTGTCGGTGTTCCGGGAACAGACCATGGCGCCGGGCCATGTGGGCGAACGGTTCGGCGACCGCAGCTATGCCATCATCGCCGACAAATACCTCAACTTCAGCTCGCGGGTGGGGTACCATTACAGCGTCATCGATGCCTACTGCGGCGACACGGTCAACAAGAACTACATCACCTTCACCTTCAAGGGCGGCGCGGCCGACGACATCCGCAAGAACAGGCGGGTCCGGGCCATTTCCCGCATCCTCGACCGGGAAGGCTTCAAGGTCGACGTCAAGGCCGACAAGGTGGACGCCCGCTTGCAGAAATATCCCAAATCCTATATCGAAAGCCGGATGGACATCCTGGGCCGGCTGCTGATCTTCACCCGCCAGCTCGACATGCTGATGACCACGGAACAGAGCGTGGAATGGGTGGCGGAAAATTTCGTGGCCGGCAACTACAAGCTCACCGCTCCCCCTGTCGAGGCGTGACGCGGCGACCGCTCTTCACTCCCCCCCGGGCACCCCTCGGCACCCGCAACCCAGAGAGGCACACCATGCAAAACCTCATCCTCCTGATCATCATCGTCGGCTCCCTCGTCATCGGCATGGTCATCGGCATCAAGATGCGCAACAGAAAAAAATAATGCCGCTCCGACCAGCAAGGGCGCCGGCGCCCGCCTCTGTCGCGCAAGCGAGGCGGGCCCTGCCGGACAGGGTTCCAGAACCGCACCGCCACAACGAACGACATGCGAGAAAAATATAAAGACTACATCCGCCTGCGACGGCTGCTCTCCACAGGTTTTTTCGTCAGCGGCATCATCCCCATCATCATCATCGCCCTGGGCTCGATCTACAACTTCAAGCAGCTCTCGATCAACAACATCGAGGTGACCGCCCGGCAGGTGGCGGAACACCGCAACGACGCCATCAACACCTTTCTCCAGAGCCAGGTCAACTTCCTCACGACCCTGATCAACCTCTATCAGCTCGATCATCTGCAACAGAAGGAAAATCTCGAAAAACTCTTTCTGGCGGTCAACCGAGGCGACAAGGCAGGGGACATCGTCGATCTGCAACTCATCGGCACCAGCGGCAGGCAGATGGCCTACGTCGGCCCGTATCAGGACAAGATAGCGGGCAAGGATTACCAGGATTCGCCCTGGTTCAAGGAAGTGCTGGCCCGCGGCACCTATGTCAGCGACGTGTTCAGCGGCTTTCGCGACTACCCCCACTTCGTCATCGCCCTGACCGATCCCCGCAAGACCTTTGTCCTGCGGGCGACCATCAATTCAGGCATCTTCAATTCGCTGCTGCACAGCGCCCAGATCGGGGCCGGCGGCGACGCCTTCATTCTCAACTCCAACGGGGAGTTCCAGACGCCGAGCCTGCAAAAGACCACCCGGCTGAACGAGGTGGAGATCGGGATGCTGCGCCACCATGCCGGCACCGAGCTCGCCGACGACGACGAGTACCTCTATGTGAGCAAATGGCTCAACGGTAACATGTGGCTGTTGGTGGTCAAGACGAAAATCACCGATTCCCTGACCAACTACTTCAAATACCGGGACCGCATCACCTTCAGCGTGCTGGCGACCGCCGCCCTGTTCCTGGTGATCAGCTCCGGTATCAGCCGGTTCATCGTCGAACGGATCCGGCAGGCAGACCGGGAGCAGACCGCCCTGGACCAGCAGATGGCCCACATCGAAAAGATGGCGAATATCGGCCGGCTGGCCGCCGGCATCGCCCATGAGATCAACAACCCCCTGCAACTGATCCAGATGCAGGCCGGCTGGATCGACGAATTGCTGCAGGAAGAGAATCCGGGACAGGTCGCCAACCTGGAGGAATACCGGAAATCGGTGGGGAAGATCAGGCAGCACGTCAACCGGGCCGGCACCATCACCCACCGCCTGCTCGGGTTCTCCCGGAAGATCAGCGCCGAATACGACGTCCAGATCAACGAACTGATCCGGGAGACCATCTCCTTCCTCGAAAGCGAGGCCCACAAGAACAACATCACCCTCAATCTGCAGTTCGACGAGGAGCTGCCCATGCTGCGCACCGACGGCGCCCAGGTGCAGCAGGCCTTGCTGAACCTGATCGAAAACGCGCTCGACGCCGTGGGGCCGGAGGGCGTGATCGACATTGTCACCTCCAGGAGCGCCAAGGAGATCAGCGTGCAGATCGCCGACAACGGGCCGGGGATCGACAGGGATGTCATGGAGAAGATCTGGGAACCCTTTTTCACGACCAAGGAGGCCGGCAAGGGCACCGGCCTGGGGCTTTCCATCTGCAGCGACATCGCCCACCGGCTCGGCGGGACCATTACCGTGGAAAACAGGCCGCAGGGCGGGGCGGCGTTCACCCTCAAACTGCCGCTGCGATAACGTGCACCCCGAAAATCCGGCCAGGATGCCGGGAGAAGGGGGGACGGCAGGGTTGCGGAGTCTTACCTGCCGCTTTTGAACAGACCGCGCAGGGCCTGGAGCAGGCCTTGGCCGCGGCCTTTTTGCAGAGGGCCGGAGGGCTGACCGGCCTGGCCGTTTGCCCCGACGCCCCTGGGAGCGGACGCCACCGTCTTGATTCGCTCCACCAGTTCCCTGATGTCCACCGGTTTTTCAAGCACGTCGGCCGCGCCCAACTTCATGGCATGCACCCCCCTGGATACCGTGGCATGCCCGGTCAACAGGATGATCCGCTGGGCGGGATCAAGCGCGACAAGCCGCTCCAGCACCTGCAAGCCGTCCATCTCGGGCATCTGCAGGTCGAGCACGATCACGTTGAACCGCGCGGCGCGGACGAGATCGAGAGCGGCCCGGCCCGATGCGGCGCTCGTCACCTCCATTCCCCGAATGGTCAGCCGTTCCGCCAGGATATCGAGAAATTCCCGGTCATCGTCGATCAGCAGCACTGTTACGGCCATACCTTCCCCCGCATCTCCAGGTGATCAGCAGCGTTCACTCGCGTTCACTCGATGAACCGGAGGGGCATGTGCAGGCAGAGCCGGCCGTTGTGCGGATCGGCCCGCACCTGCATCCGCAGGAAAAAAATCAGGGGCTGCCCCTCGGTCGCCACCGTTGTCTCCAGTTGTTCCACGGGTATCTCGGGGGTGCAGTGCAAGGTCACGACGACATCGCTCTCTTCGCGCACGGCACCCAAAACGACCTGCTGCCCCTCCCCGGCCAGGAGGAAGATGTTTTTCAAACAGATCCACAACAGGTTCTCGAGCACGAACGGCAGCGTCTGCACCTCGATCTCTTCCCCGGCAGCGATCAAGAGGCGCACCCCCTTCATGGTGGCCAGCCGTTCGGACAGGGCGACCGTGCAGGCGAGGATGTCGCGGATGCCGGTGGTGACGACGGGCTGGTTGGCGCTGTGGGCAAATCGGTTGAGCCGGCGCACGATGTCGTCGGCGCCTTGCACCCGCCGCCGGATGCTGTCCGAAATCGTTTGCAGCCGCTCCGGGTCCAGCGGACGCCCTTTTTCCGACAGGGCGACGAGATCGCCGAGCAACCCGGCATTTTCATTGATAATCGCCAGGGCGTTCTTGATCTCGTGCGAAATGGAGGCGGTCATGCTGCCGAAAAAACTCAGGCCCAGGCTGTCCACCTTGCCGTGATAGCTGCTCATCCCCGACCTCCTTGTCCCTGACAGATTTCGTTGAGTTTGGCGACGAGCACCTCGATCTGGACCGGCTTGATCAGGTAGTATTCCCTGCCGCTTTCGGCCGAGCAGGCCTCGAAATCCTCCTCGGAGCCGTGGCCGGTGAGGAAGATGAATTTCATCCCCGGCCGCCGGGCCTCGATCAGCCGCTTCAGGTCGAGACCGTTCATCTCCGGCAACCGGACATCCAGCAGGGCGATATCGAACTCCTTTTCCTCAACCATGGCCAGCGCCGTCCGATAATCGGTCGCCCAGGCGGCCTCGATGCCCCGCATGTCCAGCCGCTCCGCCAGGGTCGCCACCAATTCCTCTTCGTCGTCAACCAACAGTACCCGCATGAGCTTCTCCTTTGTCCGCATGATATTCGAACGGCAGGGTGATGATGAAGGTCGTCCCCGCGCCGACGGTGCTTTCGATGGCGATCGAGCCGCCAATCTCCGTGACCAGGCCGTAGGTGATCGACAACCCCAGGCCGGTGCCGCCGCTGCCGCTCTTGGTGGTGAAAAAGGGCTCGAAAATTCTCTCTATATTTTCCGGCGGAATGCCGCAACCGCTATCGCGCACCGTGGTGACGATGCCGGTGCCGTCGTCGTTCAGCCGGCTTCTGATCTCAAGCCGCCCCCCCTCTTTCATCGCGGCGAAGGCGTTGTTGACCAGATTGATGAACACCTGCTGCAATTTACCACGATCGCTGAAAAATTCAGGAAGTTCCGCCGGAATGTCGACTTCGACGGCGATATTGCGGTAGCCGGCCTCCTTGATCTGGAATTCCAGCACGTCGTTCACCACCTGCCTCAGGTTGACCTTCTGGACGCTCACCTGGATATTGCGGGCGAAATTGAGCAGTTGCCGGGTAATGGTGGCGCAGCGCTCGACTGAATTGATGATCGAGTCGACCAGGCCGAGCAGCCGCTGGTCGCCGGCGTATTCCTTGCGGAACGTGAACAGGTCCCGGATGAGCCCGGCCTTTTCGTTGATGATGGCCAACGGGTTGTTGATCTCGTGGGCCACGCCCGCGGACAGGCGGCCGATCGAGGCCATCTTGTTGGCGTATTCCACCTGATGCAGCGAGGCCAGCCGCTTCTGGTCGGCCTGGTGGATGCTGTTGACCAGGTAGGTGCAGATGCCGAAGACCACCGCCACGATGGCGACCACCGAACCGACGAGGAAGACCAGCAGCTTGCCGCCGGCGGCCTCCCAGGTTTCCATCAGGGTGTCCTTCTGCTTGATCACGATGAGGATGAACGGCGTGCCGGTGATATAGGCATAGCCGGTGACAATCTCCCGCCCCAGGTGGTCCTCGCCCTCGGAAACCTCGGTCCGTGGCGAGAACGGCGGCACCGGGAGGGGAAACTGCTTCATGATGGTGCCGTAATAGCGGGACGGCGTCTGGATGATCCCCTCATGGTTGATGAGGAAGGCGTCGCCGTTGTTGCTGAGCTCGAAATGGGAAAGGATGGCGCTCAGCTGTTCGATGTCGAGACTGGCCCGGAGGATGTAATGCCGTCCCTGGGGGTCGTTGTGGAGCACGGAAATGACCAGGTGGGGGGTCATCCTGAACCCGAGGAACACATCGCTGACATCGGACCGCATGGCGATGGAGTCGTGATAGGTCTCCTGTTCCTTGTAATGCAGCTTCTTGTACCAGTCCTGGCCGCTGTAATTCATGCCCCGGATCTTATAGGGGCCGGTATAATTGACCTGCGTCCCGGTATGGTCGATCAGGCCGAGGTCGTACCATTCCCCCAGGCCGCTCTTCAGATTTTCGAAGAGCTGCTTCAGCCGGTTCTCATCGGCCAACTGCTCGAAGCTGTTGTCGAGAATCAGGAAATTGAGGGCAAAGACGCGCTCGTCCAGATAGGAGGTCAGGGTGCGGCGCAAGTTGGAGACCAGACGGGTGGTGCGCAGCAGCAGCTCGGATTCCAGGGCTTTTCTGCTGATGCTGTAATCGACCACCGCCAGGGTGAACAACGGCAACAGGACCACGGCGAGCGTGGTGACGATGGATTGCTTCCACAGCCGCCTGAAGTTGAACAGCGATTTGTACATGCCCGACGCCTGATCGGAATGCTCAAGGAATCTGGGCTTGTAGCGTTTCCATCCATCCTGCATGGCAGTTTCTCACATGCGCATACGATCGGCCGGGCCAGCGGCCGTCCTGGTGAGGACCAAGGCGGAAAGCGGGACAAAATTCGTCCCCGCTGCCGCACCACTCTTTCGTACCCCTGTGCCGGCGCGGCGAACCGTGTTTCCGGTTCGCCGCGCCAACCTGCTGGCCAGCCGGGCGATCAGGAGCCCTGCTGACGGCGCTGCATGATTTTCTCGTTGGCCTGTTTCATGGTCTCGCTCAGGACATCGATATCCACCGGTTTCTGCAGATAGGCGAAGGCCCCCAGCTGCATGCAGGTTTCCCGGTCGGTCTCGTTGCCGTGGCCGGTGAGGATGATCACCTCGATCTCCGGCTGGGTGGCCTTGACCCGCCGCAACACCTCCATGCCGTCGATGCCGGGCATCTTCAGATCCAGGATCATCACGTCGGGCTCGTCCTCGCGCAGCATCTCCAGGGCCGATTCGCCGTCGTAGGCGACCGCCGACCCCATGTCGCGGAGCAGCAGGCGCTCCGAAAGGGTCTGGACGAATTCGCGCTCGTCATCCACCAGAAGGACCCGGGCCGGCGCCTGGAAATCGAGTTTGCGGTAGATGTCCGCCTGGTGGAAATTCTTGCCGACCTCGGTGGCCACGGACCGGACGCCTTCGACCTTCTGCACGATCTCCTTCAGTTCCTGTTCGAGCCGGCTCAGCATGAGCACGTTCTTTTCGATGGTCAGGGTGACCGCGCCGTCCTTGGCGGCCACGGTCACCTCGTGCCCCTCCAGGGTCAGGGCGACCTGGACCCGGGCCTGCAGGCGGAAATCGGCCAGGGCGGCCAGCGAGGCCTCGGTCGGGGCCACCACCTCGGCATGGAGATTGCGGACGATGAGGTGCATGGATTCCTCCGCCCTGATCTTGTCGGTGGGGATGACGATATCGTACAGGGCCGGGTCCCAGGGGTCCGCCTTGCCGGTCATCTGCAGCACCCAGGCCGCCTTGTCCTCGTCGCTTTTGTGGATCGTCTTGAGCGGGTCCTTCTCCGGCACCGGCAGGGATTGCGCCTGCCGGACCCGATAGGCCATGTCCGCGACCAGGCAGATACGCAGGACATGGGAAATCGAGGCCGGAACGAGATGGCAGCAAAAACCGACCACCACCAGGTTCCCCTCGACGAGCATCTCGGCGACCGCCTGCCGCATATAGGCGACGGAGCGCTCCTTTTCATGCGTGAACGGATTGAACAGCGAGGTCTTGGCGGCAAAGGCCCTGCTGACCCGCTCCGCCGGAATCCCCGACATCTTGCCGGCCAGGGCGGCGATTTCGCCGTCACCGACCAACCGGTATCCGGTCGTGTCGACCAGTCGCGGCACGATCTGCTCTTCGTTGCAATGCAGTGCGTTGAAAACGGTAATCACGGACATGGGATTCCTCTCCTATGGATGGATGATCTCGGGTTGGGGATGGGTGCCCAGGGGGCAGCGCCGCATTTCTTCCTCGGTGTGCACGGCTGGGTGAATGACCTGGAGGGCCGCTTCCATGGTCGGATAGACATGGTCGGCGCCGATCTTGTTGTACAGATGGGTCCTGACCAGCACCTTCATCACCGTCTCGTTGATGCCGCTGAAGGAGACATCGATATTCGCACTGCGCAACCGGCCGACCAGCAAGGATAATGTTTCCTCGCCGGAGGCGTCAATATCATTGATGCCGTTGGCGACGATCAGGATGTGGCGCAAGGTGGTCTTGCACAGCATCAGGTCGGAGATCTTGTCTTCGAGATAGCTGGCATTGGCGAAGAAGAGCGGCCCCTCGAAGCGGATGATCGACAGGTACCTGCACTCCTCGAGCCCGGTGCTGACCGCGCAGACCAGCACCCGGCTGCGGTCCCTGGTCAGCGAGGTGACCACCGGCCGCATGTTCTTGTAGAGGAACACCAGGAGGCAGAGGACCACGCCCAGCATGATGCCCTTGTCGAGGTGGGGCGCGAACCACAGGGTGCAGATGAAGGCGAGGATCGAGATGAGGCCGTCGTACCACTGCGCCTTCCAGGCGTGGAGGAAACCGGAGACGTTGATCAGGCCCATGACCGCCATCATGATGATCGCCGCCAGCACCGATTGCGGCAGATGGTAGAGGAGCGGCGTGAAGAACATGAGGGCGATGACCACCGTCAGCCCGGTGAAGACGCTCGCCAGGCCGGTCGCGGCCCCGGCCTGGAGATTGACCGCCGACCGGGAGAAGGAACCGGAGGCTGGATAGCTCTTGCCGATGGCGCCGACGATGTTGGCCAGACCCTGGCCGATCAGCTCCTGGTTGGGATCGATGCGCTGGCCGGTCTTGCTGGCGATGGCCTTGGCGATGGAGATGGCCTCCATGAAGCCGAGCAGCGAGATGATGGCCGCATAGGGAAAGAGATGGAGCATGACGCTCAGGTCGACCTTGGGCACGCTCAGGGCCGGCAGGCCCTTGGGCACCACGCCGATGACCTCGCCGCCGCCGGTCAGCGGCACCTTGTCGGACTTGAGCGCCTTGTTGCCCACCCGGATGCGCCAGATGCGACCGTCGGTCTTCACACCGTCCGGCAGTTCGGCGGCCGGATAGTAGAGCACGCTGTCGTCGGGCTGGATGGCCGCCTTGAATTGGAGCAGGCGAAGCGCCTCCCGGTAGAGATGGGCCTTGTCCTTGAGCTCCTCAATCTTCGACTGGATCACCCGGTCGTCATGCTCGGCATCGAGCCGGGCAATGGCATCGTGCCCCTGTTTCGCCTCCTCGAGCCGCTTGCTGGTTTTGGTCCGCTCCTCGGCCAGGGGCGGGATGCCGTTGGTGGCCTCGTTGAAGGCCGTGATCAGCTCCAGGGCCCTGGGCGACCGGATGGCGGCGCTGTCCACGGCGGCGTTGTGCTCGAAGCCGATCATCCAGGAGAGCACGGTGGTGACGATCACCGCCACCAGCACGTTGGGCACCCTGGGGGCGATGCGCTTCAGGGTGATCATGATCGCCAGGGCCAGAGCGCCGATGAGGAAGGTCGGCCAGTGGGTGTAGTGGATCGCGGACTGCACCACGCGGATGATGGTTTCGTAGTGGTGTTCGGCGTTGTCGACGTTGACGCCGAACATTTTCGACAACTGCGAGGTGGCGATGATGATGGCGGCGGCGTTGGTGAAGCCGTTGACCACCGGGTGGGAAAGGAAATTGACCACCAGGCCCAGGCGCAGGACGCCGAGAGCGAGCTGGAACAGACCGACCAGAAGCGAAAGGAGAATGGCGTAGGCGATGAAGCTCTCGCTGCCGGCGGTGGCCAGGGGTTCCAGCGAGGCGGCGGTCATCAGGGAAACCACGGCCACCGGGCCGGTGGCCAGCTGCCGGCTCGAACCGAAAAGGGCGGCGACCATCGGCGGCAGAAAGGCGGCATAAAGGCCGTAGTAGGCGGGCATGCCCGCCAGTTGCGCATAGGCCATGGACTGGGGAATCAGCACCAGGGCCACCGTCAATCCGGCAATGGCATCCGCCTTGAACAGGGCGAGATTGTAACCGGAGAACCAGTCGAGGAAGGGGAAAATACGTTTGATCATGCCGCTCGTTTCACCTCAGATCGTCCAAAGTTAAGGGTTGACTGCCTCTTTCATTGCCTCATCGCGTCCTGTTTTCCAGCATCCGCCGGCAGGATTCGATCAGATCCTTATAGAGCGCCCCGACATCGTAGAGATTGTTCATCCGGAAACGAACCATGCTGTCCACCATGGAGAAAACGATCAGGGCCGATTTGCGGGCGGCGATGTCCGGAGCGATGGAACCGTCGCGCTGGCCGGTGACAATGGCATTCTCGAAAATATCGACAAAGCAATTGTAGACGGCCTCGAGATGATCCCGGCACTCGGGATTGCTTTCCGCCAGCTCGTAGGGATAACGCTGATGGAGAATGGCGAACAGATCTTCCCTGCTTTGGGCCATGTAGAGGTAAAAGGAAATCGATTCCTCCACCATGTCCAGGCCGGTCTTTTCCGACTCCGCGTTCCGATACCGCTCGAATTCCGGCAGGATGCCCTCCTTCAAGTTGCTCAGGATCGCCAGGAAGAGTCCCTGCTTGCTTTTGTAATGGTAGAAAATGGTCCCCTCGGCGGCCCCGGTCATTTTCGTCAGCTCCCCCATGGCCGTATCCTTGTAGCCCTTGCGGGAGAACAGATGGGTCGCAGCCTGGAGGATGACTTCTTTCTTTTTCATGCCGTGGTTCCTGTGACGAGGGAAAACTAGACTGAGCGCTCAGTCAGTTTTATAAGGAAAATCTTCTTCCTCGTCAAGAACAAAAAGGAAAGATGCGGATCGATTACACGAACCTGTTAAAATAAAAAGGTTTTCAGAACACAAAAAATGAGCGGTCATTCACCGCCACCTCCTGCGGCCGCCTTCTGTGCCGTGAAACGGGGCGGGCGGGCCGATCGGGGAAAACGAAAAAACGATGCCTGCGCCGGTTTGCCATGGAACCGGGACGAATCGGATTTTTCCGGTACGCCCGCCGCATCGGACAAGGCATATCATGCACCGGCAAGGCGTTTTGCCGTTCTCCTTGTCCGGCCTGCGGGGAAACCGGTTGCAACCGAGACGCCTCCCTCCCTGCCCGGTCTCGGCCACTTGCGTCTGTTTCTTTCGTTGCACAAACCGGCTGCGACCATCCACCCTGTCACCAATTATACACACAGAACTATTTCATTTATTTCAATAAGTTGCAAACAGATCGCCGCCAGGCGTAACCGTTGCTACACAGTGCGACCGTTCCGTCCTCGAAATCTTCTCCGCGGCATTCAGCAAAATAATTATCTAACAATTTGATATGTAAAATAAAAATATTTTATTGCCGCGCAATCGTCCAACTGGCCCCGGTTCTGCACAAACAAGGGCATCAAAGCAGCATGCCGGGTACGGCAGGAAGAAGCCATGACGAACGGACACCAGCACCATCCATCCACGGATCACGAATACCTCGACCTGAAACAGGCGGCGACGATCTGTTCCGTTTCCGAGGAGCGGTTCGGCAAATGGATCGCCAAAGGGGCCGTCCCGGTCGTTGAAATCAAGGGCAGGCAACTGATCCATTTTCATGACCTGGTCCAACACCTCGTCCGTCACAACATCCCCATTCCCGACCAGCTGCTCCAGGGCAACAGCAGAAAAATCCTCTTCGTCCTCACCGACGAATCCATACCGCACACAATCACCATCGAGGTTATCTGGGCCCTGTACGCATTGCGCAAGCAAACGGCCTACATCTTCGACTTCGTCCGGCTCGACACCAACATCGAACTCAAAATCATCACCTTCCACCCGGACAAAATCGTTTTGTTGCAGGAGGACGCCAACGACCAGGAACCGAAACGGCTGCTCCAGAAATTAACCAACGGCTCCACCCCCATCTGCACCTTTGCCGCCGACCGGGTCGCCGAACTCAAACAATTTCTCAGCGGGTGAACAGGACAGCATGCAACCGTCGACGACCAGGACGCACGCTCCGACGATGGCGATTGTTCCGGCAGGGCCGATGACAGCGCGCGTCGATGCCCGGTTCCCGCTTTTTTCCGTACTGCCGACGCTAAGTGTCGGCGGTTGTGTCGAATCCGGTCATGGCCGCCGGGGACTCCCCCTTCCCGGCGCCATCCGGTTCGACCGGTTTGGGCGATGCCCAGATTCGCCGCTGCCGGCACATATCGTTTTCAAGAAGCACCAGCCCTCACCAGGAGAGAGAGACCATGTCATTGTACAGCGTACTCATTGTTGACGACGAAGAGGAATTCCGGGACATGACCGCCAAGCGGCTGAGCAAGCGCGATCTCCAATGCGAGTGTGCCCCCGACGGCGACACCGCCCTGGGCATGATCGCCGAGAAGAGCTATGACGTCGTTCTTCTGGACGTCAAGATGCCTGGCCGCGACGGCATCGAGACCCTCAGGGAGATCAAGCGCATCGCGCCCATGACCGAGGTGGTGATGCTGACCGGCCACGCCTCGGTGGAATCCGGGATCAACGGCATCAGATACGGTGCCTTCGATTACCTGATGAAACCCATGGAACTGGACCCGCTGTTCGAAAAGCTCAACGCGGCCTACGAGCGCAAGCGGACCCAGCAGGAAAAAATAAAAATGGCCCAGATCAAGAAAAACATGGTCCGTCCGTCCTGACCGGCGGCGGCCTTTGTATAAACCCGAAAAACCGTTTTCATCGACAACCTAAAGGAGAGCAAAATGAAGTTTTTTCGAGATCTGAACCAATTCATGATGGCCGGGGCCAAGGCCCATGCCCGATGGGAATTGGAAATGTCCAACAACATTCTGAAGAGCCGCACACGGCTCCTGGTCCTGGGGCTGCTCTGCATCCCCGTTTTCCTGGGCGGCTACGCCTTCGCCGATGCCGTCGGCCAGGCCCTGCCCTCCTTCATCGGCGGCAAGACGGCCTACGGCCCCTCCCACTACACCAACCTCATTTTCGGCGCCTCGGTGCTGGTCGGCGTCTGCGCCGGCCTGATCACCGGCTGCATCGGCGCCGGCGGCGGCTTCATCATCGCCCCGGCCCTGATGAGTGCCGGCGTCAAGGGTATCCTCGCGGTCGGCACCGACCTGTTCCACATTTTCGCCAAGGCGATCATGGGATCGGTCCTGCACCGCAAGATGGGCAACATCTCGGTGTCCCTGGCGGTCACCTTCCTGATCGGCGCCATCATCGGCTCCACCTTGGGCGGGTACCTCAACCGGGCCATCTATGACGCCAACCCGGTGCTGAGCGATATGTTCATCACCTGTGTCTATGTCGTCATCCTCGGCTTCCTCGCCTACTATGCGATGAGCGATTACCTCAGGTCCCGCTCCAAGAAAGTGGTGATCGAGGAAGGCGCCACCAAGATCGCCGAGGAAATCCCGCCCATGGGCAAGCGGCTGCAGGCCATCAACATCCCGCCGATGCTGACCTTCGACGAAAACGTCACCCCCGGCGGTCGTCGGATCTCCTCCCTGTTCCTGGTGGTCAGCGGTTTCATCGTCGGCATGGCCGCTTCGATCATGGGCGTGGGCGGCGGCTTCCTCACCTTCCCGATCTTTGTCTATGGCTTGGGCGTGTCCTCCATGACCACGGTCGGCACCGACATCTTCCAGATCGTCTTCACCGCCGGCTATGCCGCCATCGGCCAATATGCGATCTACGGCTTCATCTTCTACACCCTGGCCATGGGCATGCTGCTCGGCTCCCTGATCGGCATCCAGATCGGCTCGATCGTCACCAAGGTCGTTCCCGGCACCACCATCCGCGGTTTCTATGCGGTCACCGTGACCGCCGGCTTCCTCAACCGGGTCTGCGCCCTGCCGGAAAAACTGATGAAGATGGGCTATGTCGACCTGTCCAAGGACTTCATCAAGATCGTCGATCTGATTGGCAATGTGGGCTTCTTCATCATCATCACCACCTTCGCGGCGTGGGTCTTCTGGTGCTTTTTCACTAATCTCAGTGTCCTGAAATCAGGGGAGGTGCATTGATCATGGCAAGCACGGCACAACTCAAAACCACGGGACTGTTCCTGCTGGTCTCCTTTTTCGCGATCCTCGTTGCCATCTTCATGCCGCTTTTTCCGAGCGCCAGTGGCCAGAAAATCAACGGGCTCGACTACCTCGACAACTTCTTCAACCAACTGTCGAAAAGCTCGGCCTACTACATTCCCGATCAGTTGGAGAAGGCGAAGAAATACAACGGACAGCAGTACAGCGCCTCGCTGAAGATGAAATCCGCCGACGAGGCCGCGACGACCGCCAAGCTGTTCGCCACCAGCGGCATCGGCGCCACCGCCGAGGGTGACAAGATGAGCGTCAACGGCGATTTCGGCGCCATGATCGCGACCATGCTCAATGATGCCGACCTGATGTACAAAAACGACGGCAAGGCGTTGAACGCCAAATACGGGATGGACGAGCGCCAGGCCATTTACTCCTGGTACCAGGCGCTCACCGCCATGGAAAAGGACATGACCAAGACCGGCAAGTTCGCGGATGCCAAGTTCGTCAAGAGCTGCATGTCCAAGGCCGTCGAGCCGGCGTACAACTACTATGAGGTCGAGGCCAAGCCGGTGAAGGAAGAGATGGTTCTGCTGATCGCCGCCCTGGCCTTCTATGTCATCTACACCATGTGGTACGGTTATGGCCTGCTGTTCCTGTTCGAGGGATTGGGCATCAAGCTTGATCACTGATCCTTCGTAAATCAGTCCACACATTCGGGGCCGCGGGGAAATTCGTTTCCATCGCGGCCCCTTTCTTTTTTGCCATGACATTGCTTGACCGGCTCCTCACCCTGCTGCGGCGACTACGGCGGTCCGCGACTGCACCGCCCTCCCCGGGTCCCGAGGAACTGCACCGCCAGTTCATCGCCCGCTCCCGCAGCTTCCGCGACCTGCTGACCGCCAATGCCAACACCCTGGCGGCCATGGCCGAACTGGAAACCGCCCTGCGCGACGGCCGCACCCTGTCCATGACCTTCATCCGGGCGCGCTGCACCCTGGTGACGGTCAACGTCTTCAAGATCATCCATCATCTCAACCGGATGGCCGACGGCCGCTACAGCGAACTGGAGCGCGCCTTCTCCCGCCTGCACCGGCAGATTGAAACCATCCTGGACGGCAGGCGGAAACCGGCCACGGGCGCATTGATCCTCGACCTGAGACAGGTCGGCAGGGCCCAGGCCGACCTGACCGGGGAAAAGATGGCCAACCTGGGCGAAGCCGGTTCCATCGAGGGCATCCGCGTCCCGCCCGGATTCGTGTTGACCACCGCCGCCACCGGGCTCTTTTTCCAGCGCAATCAACTCTATCCCCGGATCAACCACATCATCCAGCAGATGGATATCGCCGACCTGGAGGATCTCCACGGCAAGAGCGGAGCGATCCAGGAACTGATCCGGGCCGCGCCGATGCCGCCGGAGTTGGAAACGCTGCTCCTCGACCATTTCGACCGTCTGGCCGAGGCGCGGCCCGGCTGCCGGGTGGCGGTCCGCTCCAGCGCCCTGGGCGAGGATCTCGGCCAGGCCTCCTTTGCCGGGCTCTATCACACCGAACTCGATGTCGGCCGCGACACCCTGCTCGACGCCTGCAAGGCGGTGCTGGCCTCGAAGTACACTCCGCGGGCCATCTCCTACCGGCTGGCCAAGGGCTTCCGCCACGAGGAGATCGAGATGTGCATCGGGGTGCTGACCATGGTCGAGGCCACGGTGAGCGGCATCTGCTACACCCGCTCCATCGGCGGCCGGAACGACACCCTGGACCTGTTCTGCGCCCCCGGCACCGCCAAGGGCATCGTCGACGGCACCCGCGCCACCGGGCACCTGCTGCTCGAACGCGCGCCGCCGCACCGGATTGTCCGGCGGCTGGAGGCGGAAGAGGCGATAGCGCCCTGGTTGACCGATGCCGAGGCGACGACCCTGGCCGAAACCGGCATGCGGCTGGAGCACCATTTCGGCACACCCCAGGACATCGAATGGTCGATCGACCGGGATGGCCGCCTGTACGTGCTGCAAAGCCGGCCGATCACCGCCGCCGCCCTGCACGCCCCCGTGGCCGCGCACCCGCCACCCGCGGACGATCGCCTGGTGCTCCACGGCGGGGTGACCGGCTGCGGGGGGGCGGGGTGCGGGGCAGTCTGCGTGGTCCACGGCCCGGAGGACATGCTCCGCTTTCCCCGGCGGGCCGTGCTGGTGGTCAGGCATCCCCTGCCGGGGTGGGCGCCGCTGCTGAAACGGGCCGCGGCCCTGGTGGCCGAAACCGGCAGCGAGGCCGGCCATCTGGCCACCCTCTCCCGCGAATTCGGCCTGCCCGCCCTGCTGGCCCTGGACCGGGCCACCGAGCTGCTGGCCGACGGCGACATGGTCACCGTCGACGCCACCAACCGGGCCGTCTACCGGGGCCGCGTCGAGGAAGCGCTGCGCCGGCCGGTCGAGCGGACCAATCCCATGGACGGCAGCCCCCTGCAGCGCACCCTGATCGAGGTGCTCCAGCTGATCAGCCCCCTCAACCTGACCGATCCGGCATCCCCGGACTTCCAGGCAGGCCGGTGCCGGACCCTGCACGACATCACCCGCTTCTGCCATGAAAAATCGGTGATCGAGATGTTCGAGTTCGGCCGCCGCTTCCGGTTCGCCAAGGGCACGGCCAAACGGCTGCGCGACACCCTGCCGATCGAGTGGTGGGTGGTCGATCTGGGCGGCGCCTTTGTTCCTCACTACGATCTCAGCCGCACGGACATCGACATCGCCGACATCGCCTGCCGCCCCCTGCAGGCCATCTGGGCGGGCATGCACGGCGTCCCCTGGGAAGGGCCGCCCGTCGCCGGCCTGCGGACCATGGTCGCCTTCCTCTTCCACTCCGCCCTGCGGGACGGGCTCGATCCGGCCCGGACTTCCGCCCTGCGGGAGAAGAATTATTTCCTTCTTTCGCAAAAGTATTGTAATCTCAGCGCGCGCCTCGGCTACCACTACGCCATGATCGAGGCCATGCTCGGCGACCGGCCCGGCGACCGCTACATCACCTTCCGCTTCAAGGGCGGCGCGGCCGGGGAATCCCAGCGGGTCCGGCGGATCGAACTGCTGGCCGCGGTCCTGGACCACTTCGGCTACCGGATCGACCGGGTGGGCGACGCCCTCACCGCCCGGGTGGAACGGGAGTCCGAACAGGTACTGCTCGACCGCCTCAAGGTGCTGGGGTATCTCGTCATTCATACCCGGCAGTTGGACCTGGTGATGGCCGAAGCCGGGGCGGAGCGGTCGTACCGCGACACATTCATTCAAGAGATTGAGGATATGCTGAACCATGAGTGACCAGACCCTCCAACTCGAAGCCGTGCTCAAGATTCACCTGCTGCTGGTGGACGACGAGTCCGAGTTCAAGGAGGTCATGCAGCGGCATCTCTCGCGGATGGGCATCCGGCTCAGCGTTTCCGAGTGCTGCCTCGACGCCCTCGAACTGCTGGAGGCCCAGCCCATCGACGTGGTGATCATGGACATGAACATGCCGGGCATGGACGGCATCCAGTGTCTGCGCAAGGTCAAGGAACGCTGGCCGCGAACCGAGGTGATCATCCTCACCGGCCACGCCTCGGTGAAATCAGGGATCGAGGGCATGGAGAGCGGGGCCTTCGACTACTGCCTCAAGCCCATCGACATCCAGGAACTGATCGAGAAGATCGAACTGGCCGCGCAAAAGGCCCTGATCAACCAGGAAGACGACATCCCGTAACCTCCGGCGCGCCGGCGCCGTCCTTCAACCCACCAGACAACGACCATGAAAATACGCCCGCAATTGCTCCGTTTCCTGCTGCCGCTCTGCTGCTGCGGCCTGCTGCTCTCCGGTTGCGCCAGCGCCGGCAAGGACTTTGATACCGGCATGGTGCGCCGGATCCAGTTGCACCAGACCACCCGCGCCCAGATCGAGGCGATGTTCGGCCCGCCCTGGCGGACCGGCATCGAGGACGGCAAGCAGACCTGGAGCTACGGCTATTACAAGTACGGCATCGGCGACACTCAAAGCCGGGATCTCACGGTCCGGTTCGACGCCAGCGGCACCGTGGCCTCCTACACCTTCACCTCCAGCTACCCGGAAGACCAGGGCCTGTAACCCGGCCGGCGCCGCCTCGCGCCCGTTTCCCCGCCGCCCTGCCCGACGGCCACCTCGGCCGGCACGATCCGGCATCCCCGCATTCCGGGGGCACCAAACAGAAACATCCCTCAGGCCCCTGGGCCTGAGGGATGTTCTTGTTCCGGCCGCAACCGGAAACGTGTCGAGGGCAGCGCTCAGATGATCGGCTTCATTGCGCTCATGTGGGAGCGGAGTTCCTCGCCCACCTGCTCGACCACGGTGTAGCGGATGGCGGCGTTGATGCCGATCAACTCGATGTTGTCCACCGAGGTGTCCTTCTCGTCCAGGCCTTCGCCGATGACGTCGGTGTCGACGGACTTCATGAAATCGGCCAAAAGCGGCACCGCCTGGTGGGCGAACAGGTAGCAGCCGTATTCGGCGGTGTCGGAAATGACCACGTTCATCTCGTAGAGCTTCTTGCGGGCGATCAGGTTGGCGATCAGCGGCACCTCGTGCAGGCTCTCGTAGTAGGCCGACTCCTCCTTGATGCCCGAGGCGACCATGGTGTCGAAGGCCAGTTCCACGCCCGCCTTGATCATGGCCACCATGAGGATGCCCTTGTCGAAATACTCCTGCTCGCTGATCTCGACATCGGCGGCCGGCGTCTTCTCGAAGGCGGTTTCCCCGGTCTTGGCCCGCCAGCCGAGCAGTTTCTTGTCGTCGTTGGCCCAGTCCTTCATCATGGTCTTGGAGAAGGTGCCGGACATGATGTCGTCCATGTGCTTCTCGAACAGCGGGGTCAGGATCTCCTTGATCTCCTCGGAGAGGTAGTAGGCGCGGATCTTGGCCGGGTTGGACAGGCGGTCCATCATGTTGGTGATGCCGCCGTGCTTGAGCGCCTCGGTAATGGTTTCCCAGCCGTACTGGATCAGCCTGGTGGCGTAGCCGGGATCGATCCCCTTCTTGACCATCCTGTCGAAGCAGAGCAGGCTGCCGGCCTGGAGCATGCCGCAGAGGATGGTCTGCTCGCCCATCAGGTCGCTCTTGACCTCGGCGACAAAGGACGACTGCAATACGCCGGCCCGGTGACCGCCGGTGCCGGCGGCATAGGCCTTGGCGATGTCCCAGCCCTCGCCCTTGGGGTCGTTTTCGCGATGGACCGCGATCAGGGTCGGCACGCCGAAGCCGCGCTTGTACTCCTCGCGCACCTCGGTTCCGGGCGATTTGGGCGCCACCATGACGACGGTCAGATCCTCGCGGATCTGCATGCCCTCCTCGACGATGTTGAAGCCGTGGGAATAGGAGAGGCAGGCGCCCTTTTTCATCAGCGGCATGACCGCGGCCACCACCTTGGAGTGCTGCTTGTCCGGGGTGAGGTTGATCACCAGGTCGGCGCCGGGGATCATCTTCTGGTAGTTGCCCACGGCAAAGCCGTTGTCCGTGGCGTTTTTCCAGCTCTGGCGCTTCTCGGCGATGGCCGAGTCGCGCAGGGCGTAGCTGACATCCAGGCCGGAGTCGCGCAGGTTGAGCCCCTGGTGCAGGCCCTGGGCGCCGCAGCCGACGATGACGATCTTCTTGCCCTTGAGCTTGTCGACGCCGTCGGCGAATTCAGACGCGTCCATGAAGCGGCATTTGCCGAGCTCCTCCAGTTGCAGGCGCAGCGGCAGGGTGTTGAAATAGTTCTGTCCCATGATCATTCCTCTTGTGTTGGTTGGTTGGACGGGAAATTGTGAAAACCGCGGGGTGTCCGGGCGGGATGAAGGGTCCCGGGGCAGACCGCCGCCTGACGGCCGGCGCGTCATTCCCCGGTTTCCCGAACAGCCGGCAGCCCCGACGACCTCGATACCGGCGCAGGTTTTCTTCACCATAGCCGAAATTTTTGTTGCGGAAAGTGATTTTTCAGCAATTCATTGTTGCGGAAAATGCAACACAGGCGCACAATGGGCGCTGCACCGCCTCATACCACGGACCGCATCTTCTTTCCGCATTTTTATGGATATCCGCGCCCTCAAAATTTTCAGCCACCTGGCCCGCACCCTCCATTTCGGCCGCACCAGCCGCGCCTGCAACCTCACGCCCTCGGCCCTGACCCGCACCATCCAGCGGCTCGAGGACGAGGTGGGCGCGCCGCTGTTCCGGCGCGACAACCGCAGCGTCGCCCTCACCCCGGCCGGTGCCGTTTTCAGGCGGTATGCCGAGGAGGCGGTGGAACGCTGGCAGGCCCTGCAACGGGAATTGGCCGGCAGCGAAACCCTGAACGGCGAGATCTCGCTGTTCTGCTCGGTCACCGCCGCCATGTTCATCCTGCCGCCCATGCTCAGGGCCTTCCGCCAGGCCCATCCCGGCGTCCAGATCAAGCTCCAGACCGGCGACGCCGCCGAGGCCCTCGACCGGCTCAACAACCGCGAGGCGGAGGTGACCATCGCCGCCCTGCCGGAACGACTGCCGCCCGCGGTCGTTTTCGTCGAGCTGGCCCTCACCCCGCTGGTGTTCATCGCCCCGGCCGACGGCGCCGGATTCCCGGCCGGCGGCACCGACCGGATCGACTGGGCGCGCATTCCGGTGATCCTGGCCGAGCGCGGCCTGAGCCGGGAACGGATCGACCGCTGGTTCCGGGCAAACAACATCCGGCCCAACATCTATGCCGAGGTGGCGGGCAACGAGGCGCTGCTGGCCATGGTCAGCCTGGGCTGCGGCGTCGGCGTGGTGCCGGAACTGGTGCTGGAGAAGAGTCCGCTGCGGGAGCAGGTGCGTCTTTTCGAGGTCGATTCGGGGCTCGCCCCCTTCATCATCGGCGCCTGCACCCTGGAAAGGCACCTGCGCAACCCGGTGATCCGGGCCCTGTGGACGACGATGGCATCGGAGCAGCGGGAACGGCCGCGATAACCGGGAAAACGGTCCGGATATCCGGCGCCGGACCGCCCCGCCGAAAAAAAATCAGCTTTCCCCGCCCTTCATCCCGTCGATGATCTTTCTGCCGTCACCGCCCACGGTATCCAGCACCTCGAGCAGCCGCCGCTTGGCCTTGTGGGTCCGCCGCAATTCGGCGAGCAGCGCCTCCCACTCGGCCAGGCGCTGCCGTTCCCTGAACACCTTGTGCATCAGGCGCAGAAAACCGCCGGCCTCGACGTAGGACTTGGGCTTGACCTGGGCGATCAGGCCGTCGGCCAGGCGTCGCCAGATGGCCAGCGCCACCTCGGGATGGGTCTTGGCCACGGCCTTGGCCACGGTTTCGTCGATGCCCGTGGTTCCGAACGATCCCTTCGCCATGGCCTGGTACAGGGCGACGACATCGTCGAACCGTTTCTCGAAGATGGCGATGTCGATCAGCACGGACCGCTCGGGAAAGCGGTCGCGCCCACCGCTCCTCGGCTTTTCCTGGGCATAGCGCACCTCGGGTGCGGGCAGCGGCCAGGAAACCGGTTCGCCCTTTTTCGCCGGCGCATCGGGCCGCCGGCCGCTCTCCAGATAGCCGAGCGCCCCGGCGCGGACCGGCGGCCAGCAGCCCAGCCGTTCCGCTGCCCGGCGCAGTTCCTTGTAACTCTCCAGCCAGGGGCGATGAAAAAATTCCTCGGCTCGGTGGGCGGCAACCAACTCGTGCTGCTGCCGTGTCTCGGCGATCCGCCGCAACCGTTCCTGTAACCCCTCGGCGGTTCCGGCCTTTTCCCGAACGGTCCGGTCGAACCCCTGGATGCACCACTGCCGGGCCCGCTCCGGATCGCCGGCCTCCACGAGCAGGTCGGCCAGGCGGCCGTAATTGCCCAGCCGTTCGACATCCCGCTCCATCAGCGGCACGATTTTCTCCGTCTGGCCGCTCCGTCGGTAGGCGGCAACCAGGCGGTCCTGCAGTTCGGCCGCGCGGAACGAGTCGGTGAAGGTCGCGGGCCGGGGGCCCTTCTTGGCCGTATCCACCCGCCGCTCCAGCGCGGCCGCCACCTGCCGCCAGTCCTCGGGACCGTAGACCGCGTCGGCCAGCACCTGTTCCCCCGACTGGAGCAGGCCGTACTGGTCCTCCAGCAGACGGTCGATCACCCACAGCAATTGCGTCGCCCGCGGCAGGGACGAACACGGCAGGGCCCGGAGCACGATGTCCATGCACCCGGCGATGGCCTCGCCGGTCTCGCCCTCGTCGTCCGATTGCTCCACCTGTTCGGTGCCCCGCCGCCACAGTTCGTCGCCCAGTTCCAGCAGGGCATCGGCATGACCGGCGGCCAGCAGGGTGGCGAACTGCTGGCGGACATGGGAAAAATCGGGGATGTCGCGTTCGTCGCTCCAGGGGCTCGACCAGGCGGGCTCGTCGGTCAGGTGCCCGATCTCCCGGCGCAGGGCCCGCACCACCGGCTCGATCCGGCCGCTCTTCAGGTGCTCGGCTTCCAGGAGGGCGCGTTCCACCGCCGGAAAATCGGCGGCCAGGCGGACCACCATGTCCAGCAACTCCTCGCGGCTCTTGTCCGCCAGCAGCTTGCGCACCTTGGCGTGTTCCCGCTTGCTCCCCTTTTCCCCGGCCTCCGGCCGCCCGTATTCCGGCTCCTCGTCCTCCGGCGCGGATTCGTCGTCCTGGCCGCTGAACAGCACCAGATGGAGGTCGTCGTCCTCGCTCAGCAGGGGGATGTCCCGCTTGTTCCTGACCTGCCGGACCGCGGCCAGGATCACCGCCACCGCGTGCTTGCACGGCCCGCCGTCGTAGGGACAGGTGCAGAACCAATCGTGCTCGCCGCCCTCGTCGAGATGCACCAGGGTGGCGTAATCCTCGGTCCCCGACACCCAGGCCACCAATTCGTCCTTGGCGGTGCGATGGAGCCCGTCCACCCGGCCCAGGTACGCCTTGCCCCTGGCGCGGATCTTCTCGCCGGCCCACTGGTCCAGGTCGTCATAGGTCAACTCGCTCAACAGGGCGCTGAGAGTCTTCATGGCTTCCCCCCCTTGGTGTCGTTCTCCTCATTGCCGTACGTCCGCGCCGCCCCGGGATCGGCACCGCTGGCCCGGATCGCCGGACAGGCGACGCACTGTTCTGAATGAAACGGACTTTCGCCGGAAAGACAACGGGAAATTGACAAGGGGGCGGCCGGTCGCTCCTTCCGTCGCCGGTTCGTTGACGCAGTTGTGACCGATTTGTAACCGGGATCGAACAATCGCCCGGTACGATGGCCATCGAACAAGGCATCCTTTCGGCTCTTTCCATCGGACTGCGAACGATGACCGCTTCCCTTCCCGCCATTGCCGATTTCCGCGACCAGACCGTCCTCATCCCGAGGGCCGAGGAATTCCGCCGTTCCATCCTCCGGCCGGAAAAAACGCCGCCTTTCTCCGGCGCCGATGTCACCGTCGGCGTGGAGAACGAATTCCAGGTGGCGGTGGAGGGCCGCCGGGAAGACGTGGACCTGGCCATCGCCATCGTCGAGTCGAACTACTACCAGAACTTGACCCTGCGGGCCCGGCGCGGCGACCTCAGCCCCCGCCGGCTCGCCGAACTCGACGACTATCTCGGCGGACAGCAGGCCCGCATCTGGGAAAATTCCTGGGTCCGCTTCCCCCGCCGCCTGCTGGGCGCCTATGCGGCGGAGGTCCTCAACAACGATCTGCTCGCCGACAAGGCCGATCCGGCCGGGCCGACGCGCCGCGACAGCGATTCCTTTCTCGTGCACCGCCAGGGCGAGCCCTGGCTGCGGGTGCCGGTCAGCTATCTGCTCAAGCTGGCCCTAGCCGAGGCCATCGGCCGATCGGACCAGTGCCCGCCTCTGCTCCGCCAAACCGGCGAAGACCTGATGCCCCACCTGATCAGCGACAACTGCTCGCCCGAAATCACCAGCTTCAGCCTGAGCGGCGGCGGCGGCGACAGCCTGCCCGGCCGGGCCACGGCCCGCGAGACCAGCCGCCGTTTCTTCTTCCTCCACCTGCTCATCGGCTACGCCAACCGCGAATTCCGCCTGTCCCGCTACGGCCAGACCTGCCGGATGTACCTGGCCCCCAATCCGCCGGCCCGGCAGAAGCGGCTCAACGACCTCATCTCCGACCAGTTCTACCGCGAACTCTTTCTCAACCCCTGCCTGTCCGGCTGGCAACGCGGCGAGGACAAGAAGGACTACATGGGCCTGTGCCACCGGACCCTGTCGCGCAGCCAGCTCAACACCATCGCCAGGCTGCGGGAGGCGGGCATCATCGTCAACAACCTGGTGGTGCTGCCCAACACCAGTTCCACCTCGCTGGCCAACAACGGCACCCACATCACCCTGGGCAGCCGCACGCTCAGCCGCTGTTTCCGCGAGCCCGCCGGCAGCGCCTGCGAAAAATACTTCGGCGACCTGACCATCAAGATCGTCGAGCACTTCCTGCCGCTGTTCGTCACCACCTGCTCGGCTGCGCCCCACCGCCTGGACTTCAGCGATTTCCACCCGGAAAAGGTGATGGGCTATCTGCCGCACGAACTCGATTCCACCCACCTGCGCATGCTGTGGCGACGATGGAAAAAGAAGGCCGACCTGCGCTTCTGCGGCCATAGTTTCACCCCGGCGGGCCCCCTGTGGCTCGACCGGCTGACCAGCACCCTGCTGCGGCTGCGCGGCGACTATCTCCCGGACGTGCGCCTGATCGATTACCTGGTGGCCCTGCACAGCGTCGAGCAGAGTCCGGCCCTGGACGGGACGCAGGGCAACCAGGAGCGGCTCAAGCGCGACCTGACCGAGATGGGCGTGTTCGACAGCCGCATGAACATCTACCTGCCCTACCGGATGCGCGCCCGGGCCGCCTACGGCTTTTCCGGCTTCGAGGGCCGCCACTACTCGCTCTTCCCCGATCTCGGCCCCACCTTCGCCCTGGCCGTGGACCTGCAAACCCTGGTCATCCAGATGGCCTGCCGCTGGGTGGCCGAGGGCACCATCCGCCACGCCGACATCCCCGACGATCCCTGCACGGAAAGCGAACGGCGGCAGATCTTCTTTGCCGCGGCCATCGGCGTGCCCACGGTCTTCATCCGCGCCGACACCAAAAACGAGGTGCTGCGCCGGATCGTCGCCCTGGTGGCGCGCCAGCGGCCCAGCCGCCGCTACCGCGGCTATGTGCGCATCGAGGTGGCCGCCTACCAGCAGGCCTGCCTGGACCTGCTGCGGCGGGAATGCGGTTTTTGCGACAAGGAGGCGGTGACCACGGTCTTCGATCCCCTCGATGCCATGCTCCACGGCAACACCCCCACGGCGGCGGCCCGGCTCACCGAGGCCATCCTGGGCGGGCACGGCTGGGGCGCGGACCCGATGCGCGTCGGCGCCGCCGAATTCAACCGGGCGGCGGAAGCCTATTACCGCGGCGACCTCTGCCGCCTCCATCTCCGCAACGGCCTGGATACCCTGATCGAGGATTGCCAGCGCCTCGACGCCAGCACCGATCCCGCTATCGGCGCGATCAAGGAGCAGGTGCTCGGCAACGGTCCGGCGGCCCTGTTCGTCCACGAGGCCGGCCACCGGCTGCTGGCCGACCAGGCATCCAGCCAGGAAATCCACGCCCTGCTGCTCCTGACTCTGCTGATCATCCATCGGGAACGGCAGCGCGACCACCACGACTGAAGGGAGGCTCCGCATGCAGCATCAGTACATCGTGCGCGAAACCGGCGAGATCGTCAGCGAACGCCTCATCGCCGACCGGTTCATCGACGTGCTCTACAATCGGCTGCGCGAGCAGGCCCCGGCCCTGTTCCGCGCCCTGACCTCGGAACGGGTGTCCAGCCTGCTCGGGTTTCTCAATTTCGACTGCACCCTGCCCGGGGAAAGCCGCCGCGGCCAGGCGCTGCTCTCGCGGATGGGGGTGGACGAAGGGGAGTGCCTGGAGCCGCAGCACGGCTTCGCCACGCCCCGCCAGGTGTTCGAGCGCAAGATCCGCTACTGGGCCTGCCGGCCCATGGACCCGGACCCCGAGGCCGTGGTCGCTCCGGCCGACGCCAAGGTGCTGATCGGCTCGCTGGCGGAATCGCCGGAGCTGTTCGTCAAGGAAAAATTCTTCTCGGTCCCGGAACTGCTGGGCGAGGACCTGCCCTGGCATCCGTTTTTCGCCGGCGGTGATTTCGCCATCTTCCGCCTGACCCCGGACAAGTACCACTACAACCATGTGCCGGTGAGCGGCGAGGTGATCGATTTCTACCAGCTCGACGGCCGGTATCACTCGTGCAACCCCAGGGCACAGATCGCCCTGGCCTCGCTGCACGCCAAGAACCGGCGGGAGGTGACCGTCATCGACACCGACGTGCCCGGCGGCAGCAACATCGGCCTGGTGGCGATGATCGAGGTGGTGGCCCTGATGATCGGCGACATCGTCCAGTGCTACTCGACCAGCGGCTACGACGAGCCGCAACCGGTGACCAAGGGGATGCGCCTGGACAAGGGCTGCCCCAAGAGCCTCTACCGGCCGGGCAGTTCCACCGACATCCTCCTCTTTCAGCGGGATGCGGTCACCTTCTGCGACGACCTGGCCCGCAACCGCTGCCGCCGCGACGTGCGCAGCCGCTTTTCCCTGGGCCTCGGCCAGCCGCTGGTGGAAACCGATGTCCGGGTGCGCTCGACCGTCGCCTGGAAACGGCCGGCCGCCGCCGACCCGGCCAGCCCATTCGGCCCGTGCGAACGATCCCGGGGAGAGGCCCCTGGAAACTCCCGCATCCCCGCGGCCTGTCGCCAGGCACGACCGCTGTACTCCCTTCCGCAGGTTCACGCCCTGCCATGACCGCGACTCTTTTTCTTCTCGCCGCCACCGCCCTCTTCGCCGTGGTGATCGTACTCGGTTGGCGCCATCTTCCCGGCGAGCGCTTCCAGATGTTGGCCACGGTGCCGGTGCGCCGCTGCGACCACGGCCACTGGCGCGGCATCAACTTCACCTGGTACGGCCTGCTGCTGGCCAGCGCCGCGATCACCGGCATGATCTTCGTGCTCATCCTGGCCCGCGCCGCCGGCCAGGGCCTGATTCCGCTGGCGGCCCTGCTGCTGCTGATCGTCGGTCTGTGCGTGCCCGCCTCGCGCTGGGTAGCGCGTAAGGTCGAGAAAAAACGCCACACCTTCACCATCGGCGGCGCTTTTTTCTGCGGCCTGGTGGCCAGCCCGGCGCTCATCCTCCTGGTCGACGGCGGCTGCCTGCTGGCCGGGGTTCCCCTGCTCAACCTGCAGGTGGTGCTGGCGGCGCTGGCGATCGGCTACATCATCGGCGAGGGCCTGGGGCGGCTGGCCTGCCTCAGCTTCGGCTGCTGCTACGGCAAGCCCCTGCATCAGTGCGGCCGTCTCGCTGCCCTGCTCTTCGACAAGGTGGCCATCGTCTTCACCGCGCCGACCAAGAAGGCCGTCTACGAGGGCGGCCTGGCCGGGGTCAAGCTGGTGCCGATCCAGGGCCTGACCTGCCTGCTCTACACCGCCACCGGCCTGTTCGCCAGCGCCCTCTTTCTCCAGGGCCGCTACCGCAGCGCCTTTCTCCTCAGCCTGCTGGTCTCCCAGGTCTGGCGGGTGCTCTCCGAGATGCTGCGCGCCGATTTCCGGGGATTCACCGCCATCTCCGCCTACCAGAAGATGGGGCTGGCCGCGGTGGTCTACGGCTCCCTGCTCTGCCTGGTCCTGCCCCAACCCCACCTGCCGGTGCCCGACATCGGCGCCGGTCTGCTCCTGCTGCTCGATCCGGTGCTGCTGCTCGGCCTGAAGGCGGGCTGGTGCATCCTCTTTTTCCATTTCGGCCGCAGCATGGTCACCGGCGCCACCCTCTCCTTCGAGGTGCGGCGCGACTGCATTTAGAAGTGTTCTGAAACTGAAACCCGACGAATCTATAAAAAAGGGAAAAAGGCGGTGAGTTCGGCGTCGGTCAACTCCACGCCGAAGAACAGGGCGAAGAATGCCCTGGTTTTGTGACGCAGATCGTAAGGATAGCGATCCGGATAGAAGGTGCGGGCCAGCCAGTGGGTCCCCAGCACCCGCATGAAGGACGGCGGCCGATCGAGCCAGTTGCAGGGCGTTTTGGGTACGAGCACGACCCGGCGGTCGCGCACGGCGCGCAGATGCTGCCACTTGCCGTCATTCTGGATCGTCTGCAGAAAGGCGGCATCCTGGGCGACGATCACCTCGGGGTCCAGGTTGAGCAGCTGTTCGAAATTGACGCTCTGCATCCCCATGACCGTGTTCTGCACGCATTTGAGCACATTGTCGCCGCCGGCGAAACCGATGGGCTCGGCGTGGAAGGAACGGTCGCAATCGCTGCGCAGCCCGTCCCTGTCCTCGGCATAGTAGACCCGCACCCGCTTGTTTTCAGGGATGGTGGCGAGGAAGGCCTGCAACTGCCGCAGTTCCTCCTCGATGTAGGCGGCCAGCCGCTCCGCCCGCTCATTGCATCCCAGGGCGCGGCCCAGGCGGCGGAAGGCCTTGGGATAGTTATCGGTCCGGTCGATGTTGAGACGCACCACCGGCCGGTCGATCCGGTTGAGGTCCGCCTGGGCGAACTCGTTGATGAGCGCGGTGTCCCAGAACACGATCAGGTCGGGACGCACGAGGAGGATCTCCTCGAGGTTGGGCCGCCGGTCGCCATGCCAGCCCCCGAGCACCGGCAGGGAGAGGAACCGCTGGCCGAGGAACCTGGCTTCGCCGTTGTTGGCGCTGTTGCGGGCCGGCATGTTCACCGCCACCAGCTTGCCGCTGTCCAGCACATGGACCATCAGGCTCATGGGCGGGGCCGAGCCGAACACCCTCTGAACGGCGGCGGCATCGGTTGCGACCGGTTCAGAGGATGTCCGCGCCGGGGCGGCCAGCACCACGGCCGCCGCCAGCATCAGGAGAAAGGCTGCTCGCAGGCAGGGCATCACGATCAGAATTCGATGCGCAGGGCGAGCCGGCCGTTGATCCCCGGTTCGTCGGGCAGGTACCAGGCCGTGGTCGAAACCGCATCCAAATGCTCGCGGTATTCCTGGTCGAAGAGGTTGTTGAGTTCAAAGGCCACCACGGTCTTCCTGGTCCAGCTCCAGGGGCCGAAGGCGTAGCTAAGGGAGAGGTTGGTCAGGGCGTAGCCGGCGGTGGGCACCTCACCGTTGATCGCGGAGATTCTGTCCTGATCGTCGACCAGCACCTCCTCGACCGCCCAGCTCAGGCCGAGTTCCCGCCGCTGGCCGATGCGAAGGGTCAGCTTTTGCGGGGCGATGTAGGCCAGGGGCTGGTCGTAGGTCTCGTTCTCGCCGCGGGTGTAGACATAGCTGGCCTCGACGAACCGGTCGCCGTCCAGTTTGTAGCCGACCATGGCCTCCGCGCCGTAGATGTAGGCGTCGTCGAGGTTGATGAACTGCTTGATCGGCAGGCCGGCACTGTTGGTCGTCCGGTAGCCGGTGTCGGCCAGTTCGATATAATCCTCGTATTTCTGGTAGTACAGGGCGGTGCTGTAGTAGAGCGCGCCATGCTTGCCGTCGAAGCCGATGTCGACGCCCCACACGGTTTCGTTGTCCAGCGTCTGATTGGGGATCTGGGAGCCGTTGCCGGGATTGTTGCCGTAGGCCTCGTTGAAGTAGGGGGTGCGGGTGGCGTTGGAGACTTTGACGTAGGGGACGAAGGCCTCGCAGAGCCGGTAGCCGGCGGTGAGATCGAAGGCAAAGAGGTTGTCGTCCTCGTCGGTGTCGACCTGCCGCACCTGGTCGAGCAGGGCCGCCGGCACCAGGGCCGAGAAGGCCGAGGTGTTGACGTTGGAGTTGACCGAGCGTTCGACATGTTCGTAGGCGCCGGCGATTCTGAAAAAAGCCTTGCCCACGGTGATGTCGTCGGCCATGCGCAGGGAGGCGGAGGTGATGTCGCCGCCGGTGATGCCGAAGGCGTTCGTCCATGGGCCCCATCCCGAGGCGCCGTACGTCCGCAGCCCGTTGGTCAGCTCCATTTTATAGTACTCGGCCGTCCAGGAGAGCAGATGCTCGTCCAGCCGTTTCTTGGCCGAGACCTTGCCGCCCCAGGTGTCGCTGTCCCGGTACAGTTCGCGGAACTCCGCCGGAGTCGCCTCCTTTTTCATGTTGAAGTCGTAGTGCAGCTCGTTGCCGTAGAGCTGCACGTCCACGTCGCTCAGGCCGGCCAGGGAAGCGTCCCGGTAGCCGAAGAAGTAGTATTCCCCCTCGTCGTTGGGGCGGTCGGTGTACATCCAGATAGTGCCGTTCCGGTAACGGGAAAAGGGGTCTTCGGAATCGACATCGCTGCGCAGGTAGCGGGCGTAGACGTAGCTGTCGTCGCTGGTTTTCACCGCCACGGACCCGTTGACGCCGGTGGTGTCGTATCCGGAATGGAGCACCTCGTCGCCACTGCCGCTCTCATAATTCTGGAAATCGGAGAAACCGCCGCTCAAAGAGACGTTCAGGCGATCGTTGTAGACGCTGGCACCCATCGAGCTGGACACGCCCTCCTCGGACAAAAACGATACCGAGCCGTTCACGAAGCCCGAGGCGGCAAAGGCGTCGGTGCTGTTGAACACCGGGTCCTTGAAGGAGGCGACCACGGCGCCGCTCATGGCGCCCATGCCCAGGGTGGCGCCGTTGGCCCCCCGGTAGACGTCCATCTTGTCGATGTCGACCAGGTTGATCAGGTTGGTCGAATCGCTGTGGCCGGCATTGAGCCGCATCCCTTCCAGGTAGACCGGCACCCCCTTCGTTCCCCGGCCGCGGATGTAGGGTTCCGAATTGTACCGACTCGATTTCTGGAACTCCACGAAGAACACGTCCTTGAGGGCATCGTTGAAGGAATCCGGCTTGATCGGCTGTTCCCCGGTCGCCACCTCCAGCTTGTCGTCGGCCAGGGACTCCTCGCCCAGGCGGCTGCCCTCCACCGTTATGGTTTCCAGGGCCGCGGTCTGCGCCCAGGCGGTCGTCGATCCCGCTCCCAGAAGGCACACCACGGCCCCCGTCCAAACAACCTTGTTCATCCTTCACTCCCTCCAGTTTCGTGTTTCCATAAACATTGGCGCGATATTGTACATCCGGCGAACAACACCCCCCGGGAACGCATCGCCGGGGAGCGCTTCGACACCTGCGACATCACCCCGCGGGCACACAGGGGATTGCGCACGGTCGACCGCTGTGCCGTCGTTGTCCGGACCTGGGATATATAAATAAAAAAATATCGGCACGCAAATGTTATGTTGCAGAAAAGATAGCGAATGGAATTTCCCAAATTTGTCATTTCCCTGACTGGACGATCCGCGCCCGGCCGGCGGCACCGGTCCGGCAATCAAATCCGAACACTTCCCCAATCCGAAAAAAAACGGACACTGACCAAAGCGTAACAGAGGGAGGATAGTCTTCCGGCAACAAGGAGATGACGCCCGGCGCCGGAGGCCGCGCCCAGGGCGGTCGCCCCCGGATCACCCCAGACACGACGAAGGAGGCCCCATGCCGCCCCACCACTTCCGCTCCCTCTGGATCTCCGACCTGCATCTGGGCACCCGGAGTCTGCAACGCGAGCACCTGCTCGATTTCCTCCTCCAGACCGAATCCGAGTATCTCTATCTGGTGGGCGACATCTTCGACCTGCTCCAGGCGCAGAAACGGTGGCACTGGCCGGCGATCAACGACCGTATCGTCCGGGCCATTCTCGCCAAGGCGGAAAACGGCACCAAGGTGGTCTACATCCCCGGCAACCACGACCACATGCTGCGCACCTTCGACGGCTGCATCGTCAGCAATATCCGCATCCAGAACAACGCGGTCCACGAGACCGCCGACGGCCGGCGCTACCTGGTCCTGCACGGCGACACCTTCGATCCCGTCGTCCAGCACAGCCCCTGGCTGGCCTCCATCGGTTCCGCCCTGTACGACGTCCTCCTGCTCTGCAACCGCTGGTTCAATTTCGGCCGCCGCCGCGCCGGCCGGCAGTACTTCTCGCTCTCCTCCTGGCTGAAGCACCAGGCCAAGATTGCGGTCAACTACATGGCCCGCTTCGAGGAAGTGGTGGCCAGGGCGGCCGCCGAGCACCGGGTGGACGGCCTGATCTGCGGCCATATCCACCGCGCCTCCATCCGCCAGATCGGCCCGGTTCTCTACACCAACTCCGGCGACTGGGTGGAAAGCTGCACCGCGCTGGCCGAGAATCACTGCGGCCGCCTGGGCGTCATCGAATGGCGCCGCCATCAACCCCTGCAAGAGGCCGCCGCCGCCAAAGCCTATGAAGATCTGTATCGCGACCGATGCCTGGCATCCCCAAATTAACGGGGTGGTCACCACCGTAAGCCGCACCGCCGAAACCCTGCACGGCTGGGGCCACGAGGTCATGATCCTGGCCCCGGACCGGTTCAAAACCATAGCCTGCCCCACCTATCCGGAGATCCGGCTCGCCCTGGCGCGGCCCGGAGCCATCCGGAAACTCCTGGCCGACTGTGCGCCGGCCGCGGTCCACATCGCCACCGAGGGCCCCCTGGGCTGGGCCACCCGCGCGGCCTGCCGCCGGCTCGGCCTGGCCTTCACCACCTCCTACCACACCCGCTTCCCCGAATACCTGCGCCTGCGCGCCCCGGTGCCGCCGGCGTTCTCCTACGCCCTGCTCAAGGTCTTCCACGGCCGCGCCACCCGCACCATGGCCGCGCCCACCATCATCGACGAACTGGCCCGCAGGAAATTCGCCAACCTGGTGCCCTGGTCGCGCGGCGTCGACACCGCCCTGTTCCGGCCCCGGCCGGCAGCGCCGCCGCAATCGGCCCCGCCGCTCTTTGTCTCTGTCGGCCGGGTGGCGCCGGAGAAAAACCTGCCCGCCTTCCTCGATCTCGATCTGCCGGGGGAAAAATGGGTGATCGGCGACGGGCCCGCGCTGCCGGCCCTGCGGCGCGCCTATCCCCGGGTCCGGTTCTTCGGCGCCAAGCGGGGCGACGACCTGGCCTGTCACCTGGCCGCGGCCGACGTCTTCGTCTTTCCCAGCCTGACCGACACCTTCGGCATCGTCCTCTTGGAGGCCAACGCCTGCGGCGTGCCGGTGGCGGCCTTCCCGGTGACCGGGCCGCAGTACCTGGTCCGCGAGGGAATCAACGGCTGCCTCGATACCGACCTGCGGGCCGCCGCCCTGCGGGCGCTCACCCTGTCCCGCGCCGCCTGCCGCGACACGGCGGTCGGCTATTCCTGGGACGCCTGTACCCGCCAGTTTCTCGGCAACCTGGCCCTGAACCAGGCCGACGAGCCGGTCGCGGACGCCTGCGCGCTCAGGGGCTGATCAGACAGATCCGGGTTTCGGCCGTGCCCGGCGGGCCGTGCGTCCCCCGATACTGGAGGAAGAGGTGATCGCCCTGGCGGAACCAGTATTCGGCCTGCCACAGGGCCGACAACAGGCCGTCCAGCCGGATGACCACCCGGTCGGCGGTCTGCGGGCCGCCACGGTCTCCCGGAATCGGGTCGCTGCCGTCCCGGTGCGCCTGCATGGCCAGCGCCTCCAGGGTGTCGGGCCGAATGGTCCAGAAGGTGGCGTCCGGCTGTTCGCGGGCCACCATCCGCTGGAGACAGAAGGACAGGGGCTGATACCAGGGCCGTCCGTCGATGGCCTGCGTCCGCTCGACCGGACGGCCGGCAAAGCGGCCGCTGAAACGGAGGCGGTCGCCGGTCCGCTCCACCCGGACATCGGTGTCCGGCTCCCTGACGTAGCGCCAGGACAGGGTCGTGCCCTCGCCGGTGTTGACGCTGCTGAACACCTCGGCACCCTGGTGCTGGGTCACGGTGACGGTGGCGCCGTTGTCCGTCCGGTCCGCCCGCCAGGAAAAGATGCTGCTCTCGTCGCCGGTCTGTTCGTGATAGCGGAGGACCTGCGGGGCCGGGCCGGCCATGGCCATGAGCAGCAGGGCCAGGCAGAGGGGCGCCAGGGCGCGCAGGGGGGAATGGTCGGCAAGCAATCGGGGCGGATTCATAGCAGTTCGCTGGCCAGCATGGCGAGTTCCGAGCGCTCGCCCTTTTCGAGGTTGACGTGGGCGTAGAGCGGCTGTCCCTGCATCTTTTCGATCAGGGTGCTCAGGCCGTTGGATTGGCTGTCGAGATAGGGGTGGTCGATCTGGTGGATGTCGCCGGTGAACACCACCTTGGTGCCTTCGCCGGCCCGGGTGATGATGGTCTTGACCTCGTGCGGGGTCAGGTTCTGGGCCTCGTCGACGATCATGTACATCCGCACCAGGCTGCGGCCCCGGATGTAGGCCAGCGGCTCGATGATCAGCTTCTTGTCGTCGAGCAGGCGGGAGAGCATCTGGCCCGTCTCGCTCTGCTCGGAGAACTGGCCGCGGATCACCGCCAGGTTGTCGTAGAGCGGCTGCATGTAGGGGCTGATCTTGGACTGGATGTCGCCGGGCAGGTAGCCGATGTCCTTGTTGGACAGCGGCACGATCGGCCGGGCCAGCATGATCTGGCGGTATCCGGCCCGCTGCTCCAGGGCCGCGGCCAGGGCGAGCAGGGTCTTGCCGGTGCCCGCCTTGCCGGAGACGGTGACCAGCGGCACCTGCGGATTGCACAGGGCGTGCACGGCGAAGCTCTGTTCGGCGTTGCGCGGCGTGATGCCGCAGACCGTCGCCCGCCGGACCCTGGCAATGTGGCCGTCGCCGGCGCGGAAGACGGCCAGGGCCGACTGGCGGCCGTTGCGGACGATCAGGTATTCGTTGGCCAGCGGTTCGGGGTCGAGCGGCAGCGCTTCCGCCGGCACGCCCTGGTCGCCGCGGTGCAGGCGCTCGATCACCTCGCCGTCCGCGCCGTCCAGGCGGCGGCAGCCGGTGTAGAGGCCGCCGAGGTCCTTGACATGGTCGGTGGTGTAATCCTCGGCCGGCAGGCCGATCGCCCTGGCCTTCATCCGCAGGTTGACGTCCTTGCTCACCAGGACGTACCGGCGCGCCGGATCGCCCTTGGCCAGGTGGTAGCCGATGTTGAGGATCTGGTGGTCCGGCTTGGCCGCGTTCGGGAAGTGGAGGCGCAGGTCCTCGTGCAGGGCCTGTTCGAGCCTGATCGACACCCGGCCCTTGTCCGGCCCGATCGGGACGCCGCCGTTGAGCAGCTTGCCCGCGCTCATGGCATCCAGGGCGCGGACGAACTCGCGGGCGTGGTAGTTCAGCGTCTGGTTGCCTTTCTTGAACTGGTCGAGTTCCTCGAGAACGGTGATGGGAATGACGATGTCGTGCTCCTGGAAATGGGTGATGCAGGATGAATCATGCAGAATGACATTCGTATCCAGGATGAAGGTCTTGGCGGAGGAGCTGCTGGTCATGGCTGATCCGTGCCGCAGCGTCGGCGGCTGGCGGGGAAAGGGAAAACCGGCCCAGGCAGCGCAGGGGCTGCCCGAAGGCCGGCTCGACGAAGAGACAGAGGGAGTCGACGGACAGGGGGGCGTCGAGGAGCGGGTCGAAGATCTCGACCAGGGCGCCGTGCACCCGCTCCCTGTTCCGGCCCTCGCTCATGCGGCCGGTGAGGGTGAAATGAAAGCGGAACTGCTCGAACACGTAGGGCGAGCCCCACAGTTCCAGATTCCGCTTTTCCTGGCCGCTGAGCTGGGCCGCCTTGCTCCGGGCCAACTCGATCGGCTGCAAGGGGGCGCGGAACCGGTCGAAGGCCCTGGTGCACCGGGCGGCCAGGGTCTGCACGGCCGCCGAGTGGCGGACGGGCCGCAGACAGAAACAGAAATCCTGTTGGCCGACGGCCAGGGGCGGCAGGACAACGGGCGGCTGGCGGCTGGCGAGATCGGCCAGGGCGGCCAGCAGATCGGCCTCGGTCAGGGGCGGCCGTAACCGAAACGGCGCCACCAGGGTGGCCTGGAAGCCGTAGCGGGCGGGTTTTCGGGTCAACTCGGCCAGGAAGGCGGGATCGAGGCCGCGAAAACAGAGGCGCGACACACTGTGGCCGCTGCCGGCATCCCGGCCGAGCCACCGGCAGCCCTGGTGCCAGAGGGGGGAGATCGGGGAGGGGGCGAAACAAATGGCGTAGCGCATAAACCGATAAGGCGTTGGTGGAGTGACCGATGGCAGGACCATCACCGCATCTGCACCGTACCGCCCGGTTGTTGGTCCCCGGTTACAAAACGGTTACGATTCGGTCAGGAACCCCGGCAGGACACCGCAAACGAACCGGACGGACGTCCGATCGGACCGGCCGCAGCTTTTCCTTGACCCTGCCCCTGGCCTGTGTTTTTTTGAAAAAAACAATCGGACAGCCTCCAGCCGCGGCTCCCCGCCGAACGGCCCCGTCCGAAAACCGCGAGGGCTTTTTCCGATGACAGCCCATCCGCTTGCCAACCGGCTCCGTATTGCCGTCCGCAGGCACGCCTACAGCCTCTGCTTCCTGCTCCTGGCCGCCCTGACCGCTGTGCTCCTCGGCTTCTTCCTCGTTGTCAGCTACCGCCAGACGGAACGCACCATCGCCATGAGTTCGGCCAACGAGGCGCACGTCCTCGCCAGCCAACTGGAGGCGGCCCTGCGGCGCATCGGCGCCACCTCCGATCTGGTGCGCCTGAATCTCCTCCCCGAAGTGCTGGCCGAGCGGCTCTCCGAAGAGGCCATCCGGCACGCCCACGGCCACTTGCGGGCCCTGTGCCGGTCGTTTCCCGAAATCCGGGGCCACCACTATTACGATGCCGACGGCCGCCTGGTGTTCAGCAACGATCCGGCCGCGGCCGCGGCCAGCATCGCCGATCAGCCCTATTTTCGGCAGAGCAGGCAATCCCCCCAAAAGGAAGTGCAGTTTTCCGAAACCCTGCCCACCGCGCCCCTGACCATGATCGCCTCGCAGGCGGTGCTGGCCGACGACGGCACCTTCCGCGGCCTGGTCGTCACCCCCGTGGACCTGGGATTTTTCGAGGATCTGTTCGCCCGCATGGATGTGGGCAAGGCGGGCATGGTCAGCATCCGGCGCAGCGACACCAGCCGGCTGGTGGTACGCTGGCCCGCGGTGGCGAAGATGCTCAACAACCCGGCCAGGGACATCCCGCCCCAGCGGCAGATCGAGGACGGCATCCGCCGGGGCGTGGTCCGCTACGTCGGCGCCACCGACGGCGTCGACCGCACCTTCGCCTTCCACAGCCTCGCGCCCTATCCCTTCTATGTACTGGTGGGGCGGGCCACCGGCGAGCAGTTCGCGGCATGGTGGCGGATGGCCGCCCTCACCTCGGCCCTGACCGGGATGGGCCTGGCGGCGATGGGGCTGTTTCTCAACCGGCTGCGGGCCAGCGAACAGCGGTTGCGCGCCAGCGAGCAGCACTATCAGGCCATCGTCGAGAGCCAGCACGACGCCGTCTGCCGCTGGCTGCCCGACACCACCCTGACCTTCACCAACAGCACATACGTGGCCATGTGCGCCGCAAACGGGGAGGAATCCCTGATCGGCCGCCGCTGGATCGACCTGGTTCCGGTCACCGAACGGCCCGCCATCCTGGCCGCCCACGCCCGGCTGACGGCTGCGCCCGCGCCCCTTTCGCGGGAAAGCGTTGCCCGCCTCAAGGACGGTTCGACCCGCCACATCCACTGGATGGACGTGCCCCTCTTCGACGGCGACGGCCGCTGCGCCGAAGTGCAGTCCGTCGGCCGCGACATCACCGAGCTGCGGCGTTCCGAGGCGGACCGGCAGCGGCTGCACATCCAGCTCGTCCAGGCGCAGAAGATGGAGGCCATCGGTACGCTGGCGGGCGGCATCGCCCATGATTTCAACAACATCCTCGGCACGATCGTCGGCTACACCGAAATGGCCCTGGATGCCTGCCCGCCGGATTCGGTGGTCGCCCGCGACCTGGCCAACGTGCTCAAGGCGAGCGACCGGGCGACGGCCCTGGTCAGGCAGATTCTCGCCTTCAGCCGCCAGACCGCCAGCGAGCGGACGACGCTCGCCCCGGCGGTCATCGTCCGGGAGACGGTGAAGCTCCTCCGCCCCAGCCTGCCCGCGACCATTGCCATCGAGACCCGGATCGACGAGACCACCCGCAGCATCCACGCCGACCCGGTCCAGGTCCAGCAGATCGTGATGAATCTCTGCACCAACGCCTTCCACGCCATGGAAACGACCGGCGGCACCCTGTCGATCGTCCTGGCCGACCGGGACATCGGCCCGGACGAGGTGTCCGGCCGTTTCGAACTCCAGCCCGGCCCCTTCGTCGAACTGACGGTCGCCGATACCGGCACCGGCATCCCCCCGGACATCCGGGACAAGATTTTCGAACCCTATTTCACCACCAAGGAGATGGGCAAGGGCACCGGCATGGGGCTGGCCATCATCCACGGCATCGTCACCTCCTACCGGGGACTGATCGCCTGCGACAGCGTGCCCGGCGAAGGCACCCGCTTCCGGGTCGCCCTGCCGGCCCTCGACCGGGAGACCGGGGCCAGCCCGAAGGGGACGACCGGCCAGGTGCTGCCCGGCCGGGAGCGCATCCTGTTCGTCGACGACGAACCGCTTTTGGCCGAACTGGGCAAGACCATGCTGGAACGGCTCGGCTACGAGGTCACCGTGCGCACGAGCGGCGCCGAGGCCCTGACCGCCTTCCGCAACCGCCCCGACTGGTTCGACGCCGTGGTCACCGATCAGACCATGCCGGGCCTGACCGGCATGGAAATGGCCCGGCAGATGCTGGCGATCCGGCCGGAGCTGCCCGTCATCCTCTGCACCGGCTACAGCAGCCTCGTGTCCAGGGACACGGCCATGGCCATGGGGATCAAGGGCTTTGCCCTCAAGCCCCTGCCCCAGAAGGAACTCTCGGCGCTGCTCCGCCAGGTGCTCGACGCCGGCCGGCAGCCGACCGCGCCCTGACCGCCGCCCGTCCGCCCCGCTCTTTCCTCCTGTTCATTTTTCCTGACCGAATCGTCATCGCCCCCTAACCGTGCCATAACGGCGCGCGGGTAGAGACACAGGCACATCCCCGGCCGCATTTCCGGATCACATCCGGCGCGGCCCCACCGCCATCAGGGAGTGCCCATGTCCAAGCTGCTCTGCGTGATCGTCGACGGCCTCCGCGCCGAAACCCTGGCCTGCGCCCATGTCCCCTGTTTCGACGCCCTGGCCCGGGAAGGAGTGCTGTGCCGGCATCTCCGGCCGGTGCGCCCCGGCCTGACCCTGCCCACCTTGGTCAGCCTGCTCACCTCGCTGCCGCCGGAAGAGCACGGCGTGCTGGCCAACTCCGGCGCCGCCGCGGTTTCGCCCCATGCGCTTTCCCTGATCAGCCTGCTCCGCTACCGCCACCAGACCAGCGCCGCCTTCTACTCCAACGACCGCCTGCGCCTGCTCTTCCCGTCCGGCAGCCTCCAGACCGGACTGCTGATCAACTCGCAATCGATCCGCAACGTCGACCACGAACTGGCCGAGCACGCGGCCATCCACCTCCAGCGGGAACAACCGGACTTCTGCCTGGTCCATCTGGAAGGGACCGGCATCGCCGCCACCCACTTCGGCCCCGGCTCGAACGCCTGCCTGGAGAGCGTCGAACAGGCCGACCGCGCCCTGGGCCTGCTCCGGGAACATCTGGCCGTGGTCGGCCTGCACCGGGACTATGCGTTCCTGGTGCTGGGATGCGGCGCCCCGGAGCGGCCAAGCGCCGAAACGGCCGAAGCCGGCCTGCCGCTGCTCCTCTCCGGTCCCGGCCTCCGCCAGGGGCACCGGATCGACCGCCCGGTGTCGCTCCTCGACCTGGCCCCGACCATGGCCGCCCTCCTCGGCCTGGCGCCCCATCCCGACTGGCAGGGCCGGGTTGCGGCCGACGCCTTCCTGCCCATCCGGCCGGAACCGCGGACGCCCGCCCGCCCGAGAAACGGACGGATGACGGCGATCCCCGGCAACGGCCGCACCGGAGAACACGGCCGAAGGGCGATCCTGACCAAACCCTGATGCCGCGCTGACCAAACGCCAACACAGCCCTGCTAGAAAAGGGCATCGATTTACGGCCTTATCGGCTCCCGAACGGAATCGACACCCGCCGGTCGGCCATCACTTTCCCGGAGACGCTCCCCATGATCAACCTCATGACCCTGGACGCAACGCACCTCGGCCCCTTGCCCGAGACCTTTTCCACCCTCGTCCCCTCCCGCGATGCGGACGGCATCGACCTGCTCTGCTGCCAGTCCGTGCCCCTCGCCCCGGACGGCCGGGCGGCATGCAGCCGCTGGCTGCCGACCTCCCTGGGCCTGACCTGCAGCTGCTTCGCCGTCGGCCGGCCCGGACTGCGCCCCGTACCCGATGCCGGCCAGACGGCCGGCGGCCTGGCCATTTTCACCGGCAACACGACGTGGGTCCTCAACAGCGGCAGTTTCACCATCGGCGAGGAGGACGAGACCACCCTGGTCCAGTTCGCCCTGGTCCGCAAGCACGGCGCCTCGCTGCTGGCGCTCAACCTCCACCTCGGCGCCTCGCGCACGACCCAGCTCCGGCAATTGCGCCACCTGTTCGCCCATGCCCTGCTCCGCGAACCTTACGGCGCGGTGGCCTTGTGCGCCGACCGGGCCGCGGTGCTCACCGGCAAGCAATGGCAGCAGCTCACCACCCGCTCCAACTATACCCTGCACCGCACGCCGCTGACCGCGCCCGGCGTCGGCCTGCTCGGTCTGTTCACCGCCAGATTCCCGGCGGTGTCGGCGGTCACCGTCCGCCAACCCGAGCCGGCCGCGGCCGTCGATGCCGGGCATGCCCCGAACCTGCCCGCCCTGGCCATGACCGTCGACATCCAGCGCATCGGCGGCAAGTCCCACCGTCCCCTCTTTCCCCTGTCGTTCCGCGAACAGTGGCTGGGCTACCGGGAACACCGCGCCTTTGCCTGAACCGTCGCCCGTTTGCCACCCCTGGAGATGCCCATGTTCACCGTCGACGCCCTCCTCAACCAGTACTATCCGCGCCTGGCCAACCGGCCGCTGGTCACCCCGCCGGTCCGCACCGTGCTCCGCCGCCTGCTCCGGGAGGATCGCTTCCTCCGTTTCGCCGAGCAGTATCCCCACCTCAAGGGCATGGATTTCGTCGAACAGGTGCTGGAGACCCTGCACTGCACCTACACCGTGTCCGACCGCGACCGGGAGAACATCCCGGCCAGCGGCCGGGTGGTGATCGTCGCCAACCATCCCATCGGCTCCCTGGACGGGCTGGCGCTGCTCAAACTGGTGCACGACAGCCGCCCGGACACGCGCATCGTCGCCAACGACCTGCTGGAGGCCATCGAACCGCTCCACCCCTGCCTGCTGTCGGTCAAGGTGATGACCGGCCATGCCCGCAAGGAGCAGCTCGCCCGCATCGACCGGGCCCTGGCCAACGAGGAGGCCATCATCATCTTTCCGGCGGGCGAGGTGTCGCGCCTCTCGCCCAAGGGCATCCAGGACGGTCCCTGGCACAAGGGCTTCCTCCGCATGGCGGCCCGGGCCAAGGCGCCGATTCTGCCCATCCACGTGCACGGCCGCAACTCCTTCTCCTTCTACGCCACCTCGATGCTGGTCAAGCCGCTCTCCACCCTGATGCTGGTCGGCGAGATGTTCCACCAGCGGCGGCGGCCCCTCAAGCTGACCATCGGCGGCCTGATCCCCCATGCCGCCTACGACGGCCTCAAGATCCGGGAACGGGACAAGGTCGACCTGTTCCGCCGGCACCTCTACCGCATCGGCGCGGGCAAGCGGGGCGTTTTGCCCACCGAGACGGCCATCGCCCGGCCGGAACGGCGGGTGGTGCTCAAGAAGACCGTACAGGCGGGCGAACTGCTGGGGAAAACGCCGGACAACAAGGCCATCTACCTGTTCGAAGGCGACGAGCAGTCGCCGGTGCTGCGGGAGATCGCCCGGCTGCGGGAGATGACCTTCCGGGCCGTGGGCGAGGGGTCGGGCAGGCGGCGGGACATGGACCGGTTCGATCGCTATTACCGCCATCTGGTGCTCTGGTCGGAGGAAGATCTGGAGATCGTCGGCGCCTACCGGCTGGCCGACGCGGCGGCGGTGGTGAGGGAGCACGACTGCGAGGGGTTGTACAGCCACAGCCTGTTCCAGTTCGAGCCGAGCCGGTTTCCCTACCTCGACCAGGGGCTGGAACTGGGCCGCAGCTTCGTGCAGCAGCGCTACTGGGGCAAGCGCAGCCTCGATTATCTGTGGTACGGCATCGGCGCCTTCCTCCGCCGCAACCCGCAGTACCGCTACCTGTTCGGGCCGGTGAGCATCAGCAACGCCATGCCGCAGATGGCGAAGGAACTGCTCATCTACTTCTACAAGCTCTATTTCAGCACCGCCGGCAGCCAGACCTGCTCGCGCAATCCCTTCCGCTTCTCGCTGCCGGTCACCGACCTGGCCCGCTCCTTCCAGGGCGACAACTACCAGCAGGACCTGGTCCACCTCAAGTCCATGCTGGCGGCCATGGGTACGTCGATCCCCACGCTGTACAAGCAGTACACCGAACTCTGCCTGCCCGGCGGGGTGGTGTTTCTCGACTTCAACGTCGACCGGGACTTCGGCGACTGCGTCGACGGCCTGGTGGTGGTGGACACCGCCCAGTTGAAGCCGAACAAGCGCAATCGCTACATCGAGGAGTCGGTGCTGACGGCAGGGTGAGGGGGAGATTGAGGATCGGAGGGGTTGCCGGCGCGAGAGATCGGAAACAGCCTCAACAATATTTTTTATTTTTCAGCTCGTTACAATGAACTATTTGCCGCTACAATCCTCAATTCCTCGGATGGAGTAGATCAAAAGTATATCAGATTCAGAATTTCGATACCGAATTCGGCCATTACCGCTTGGTGATCTTCGGACCAACGTAGACGACATAAACGACAGACTTCGCCGTGATCGGCCATGAGAAGTGAATGCGGTACTGCGGTGACTTCACTTTGCCATGCCAGGTGCAGAACAGGCTCTCGCCGGAGACATCCGGGTGAGGAAAGGTAAACTCGCTCCTGAAGTCTTCCTTTTCGGTATCCGATGAGTCAGAGAACCAGCACTTGTCCCCGGTGAAATGCTTCTGGTACAGCGCGTGCCCATCTTCGGTACGGGATCCTTCCTCGCAGAAGCACTGCTTCAATCGATGGAGTACCGTGAGAAGGGCCAGGATACGCTCCGCGACGCCTAGCTTAAAGGGTTGGGCTCGAAGCGGTTCGAAAGCATTCCCAGCGAATCTCAATTGCCCGAAGCGTGAGATCGAAAGTTCCTCAAGCGCAGCCCAAGAGGCCAGGGCCGGCGGGGCTGCAGCGAGGCAGTTCTCGACTGCTTCGGGTTCAAAGTAGTTTCGCACGTTGACAGGTGCTCGATTTCCGTCCTCGAACTTCCGCTCGACTTGGACAGGGTCGTACCCAAATTTGGACGGCTGGAGACTCACGAGTCCGCGGTCGATTCCATGAAGAATGCAGTGGGCGGCTTCTCCAACCGCTGTGTCGGTCACGATCTCTCCGTCACACTCGTACCAGTCTCCACCATCGTGCTGACGGCCGTCGTCCCAAAAGGGGCCGTACTGGCACAGCCATGCCATGACGGCTCGTTGCTCGTCCAGAGGCAACGACCTCACGGCAGCCGGCATGCGCTCGCTTGAGGTCACCTGTCCGTTCGCAAGACCACGATGGCAGTACAGGGCGCGCCTGTGGCGTCGAGAGATCTCCCGGATCAGCATGACTCGACGTATCGAATCCCGAAACGTCACAAGGTCAGGGAACTGACCGTGCAGAGAAAGGTCGTTAACGAGCAGGTCCATATCACTCGCCCCAACCGGCAAAATGATTCATGTCCTTGTCGAATTGGTCAAAGAAGCCCTCTGGCCACATGTCGATATTGCCAGCGGGATCAAGCGCGGGGCTCACGACTTGGTCGAGCTCGCCTCCGCGTGGACGGAAGAAGTGGATGAGAGCCTGCTCAGGGTGCAGCTTGCTGGCTTTGACAGCGCGACGGATCCCGTTGAGCACGTGATCACTGTGAGTCTCCACTATGACCTGTGTGCCGCTCGCTGCGACTTCGGACAGGAACATGCCCATCAGCGCCTGTCCGGCCGGATGAAGGTGGACCTCCGGATTCTCGATTAGCAGGATGTCTTGCTCTCTCGCTGAGATGGCGGCGACCACGATAGGAAGGACCTGGGTAAGGCCGAATCCAACGTGGGCCGGCCGATGAAAGTCCGTATCGTCGGATGTCCTGATTCCGAGGGTTACAGCGTTGGCTTGTGGGACGAGCTGAACATTGAGGCGACAGCCCGGAAAGAACGCGCCCATACGCGCCTCAATCTGCTTCAGCCCGGTAGGTGGAACATCGGTGACGATGAGAGAATCCCGGATCGGCTCGTCGCGGACCCGGTACAGGACGCTGAGGGTGTGCTCCCCACGTGGGCCGACTACCTGAGCGGCTTGACGATCCTCCAGCGTATAGATTTCCCTCGGACCCACGCGCTCGGCGGTGACGTAGCTGAGGTCCCGCAGACGCATGGCGAAGCTAGAGGCGGACTCGTACTGATCGGGAGGCAGGAGATGCCGAAGGGCGGGTGGTTCCATGAAGTCGATGCCGTCGAGGTGCACGCGCTCCGTCGCCATTGACATCTCTTCGCGGTCACCCTGGAAGGTCCATCGGAGTGTCGAGGCGCCCTCGACCAGCCCAACCTCGAGCTGCCGCCGTCCATGGACCTTGTCCACTACATCGAGCACAGTCCCGAGCTGCATGGATTTCCCGTTCAACATCAGGCGGATCGACCACTCATGCTCACGAATTGTCTGCTGGAGCAGGACCAAGGCCTGCAAAACAGAGGATTTTCCTGACGCGTTTGCCCCGGAAAGAAGTGTCAGTGGTGCAAGCGGTAGGTTCAGCTTCTCGAAGCACTTGAAGTGCCGTAACTCTAATCGCTCAAGCATCGAATACCTCCGCGAGTGTCTGCTGCATGATCTGGAACCGGTGTCGCACCTGATTGGCGCTATTCGGTCCGTAAGTGATGGACCGAATGAAAGACTCATCGTCCATGAGCTCGTAGAAGCGAGATTTCAGTGTGTCTTTACGTTGCAGCACAGCATTCTCAGGTATGTTGGACAGGCCGGTGCTCATGACGTCCCAGAGGGAGGCGTTCAGCACGCCGCGACGCCCCTGATCGGAACGGTGCTTTCGGAATGAGTGCTCACCGAAGACTGCAAAATTGTTCCTCAGGGATCTCCGAAAGTTGGCAGAAATCGCCTCCAACCTCTCCGGTGGGAGCTGATTCATGTGGGTGAGAGCGCGCGCTAGGAACCCATCCATTTCGTCCTTGTTGCTGTAACTGTCGAGGTCGAGCAGGTGGAATGCACAGAACCGATTGACGAACTCTCGGTCCCTCATCGTGTTTGACTGTAGACTGTTACCGGTCGTCTTTTTAAAGAGATCGGTCGATGCTTCTTCTTTCAAAAAGGTGGTGGCTTGCCCCATGTACAGCGAGTTCCGCATCTGCTGCCTGGTCAGGGGAACACCGCTGTTCACACGCTCGAAAATATCGAGGCGGGCTCGTTCGGGGACCTTGGCATCCACGATATAAAGGATGAGGTTGCAGTCCTCGATGCGGTTCTGGAGCTTTGGTGACAGATCATCGAACTTCTTGCTATGTAGCTCTTGCTGGTTTGGGAGCTTCAAGCGGAGATCGTTCTTGATGTAGCGTGCAAAGGTGGAAAGTCGTTGCAGCCCATCCACTACGATCATTCGACCCACGGAATCCTCGGCGAGGTAGAACACGGGCAGGGGGATGCGCATCAGCACCGACTCGATGAGCTTACTCTGCTTGTCGTCGTCCCAGATGAACGCCCGTTGGAAGTCGGGGTCCATGACGAAGGAGCCCTGATCAATGCGCCGCACAACATCGTGTACGGTGCGCGTTTCATGTCGGATGAGAAGCGTGTCAATGGGGTAATCACCCCAACTTACGTCCTCATCCCCACCGAGGCCTTCGATCTCCTCAGGAGCAGTGACCGCCTTTTCTGAATCACTCATTTGCTGCCCTTCGTGTGGTTACCATTGACATTATCGTACTTTTTGGCCGGCAAGGCGCAGACCGGAATGCCCAACGTTTTAATAATCCGCGGTGGCTTTTCCGGAGGAACCTCTTTTTTCCCTTTGCCGTTTCCGCCGAGATCAACATTGACGAACAGACGCAACAAACCGTTCAAAATTACTGCAAACGGATAGAAAGGCTCGCCACTCTCGTTATGGCGCAAAAACAAACAGCGGCAAGGATATGATAAAAGATGCTTACCTTTTTTTAAGGTGTACGGACAAGAATTGCGCGTTCAAATAATGGTTGAGTTTGGGAACAAATGGTACGCCCAATGCCTAAAAAAATCCATTACAATTCAGAGTGAATGCCCAGCCTGCTACAAGATCGCCCCAATAGCCCGGTTCAATGCCATCCGAATTGATATTCTTCGTCCTTTGATCTACGCTCTACCAACTCTTTCAGGTAGACAGACTGAAATGATGACACCATGCCATGCACTGGCTCGATGTTCCGAGGAAATGTGCTGAGCTTGTTTGCACGACATTATTTTTCGTCGGGTTTGTGCTGAAGACCTGCGCAAGAATCCCTCATGGCCGGGAGATTTCTTACAGCTCCGTTTCTCGAAATGGCGGGTTACAACTTCCTGCAATCTATAAAATTTTTCTCGTTTTATTTCACCGAGCATCGCAGGCGGCGTGATCACTCTGCCCTCCCGGAACAGCGGAAGAAGCCGAAGGCGTGAAAAGAAGACCATCCTTCGGGGCAGCCTCATCCTTCGCTTCGGCCCCGGTCTCACCCACCTTTCTTCCCCGTCTTCTTCTTGCCCGGCGTCCGGTCACTGGCCGCCAATCGTTTTTCCGCTTGCTTGATCAAGGTGTGGTGGATGCAGGTCGCGCCGGCCCGCCCCTTGGCCTCGCGCCGGCGATATTCGCCGTCCGGCTGCATCTCCCAGACGTTGCGGCGGCTGGCCAGTTGCAGGTCGAGCGCCTGGCGCAGCAGCTTGCGCAGCTTGGGCGACTCCACCGGCACGCACACCTCCACCCGGCTCTCCAGGTTGCGCTGCATCAGGTCGGCCGAGCCGATGAAGTACTCCTCGTTTCCCTGGTTGTGAAAATAGAACAGGCGGGCGTGCTCCAGAAAGCGGCCGACCACGGAAACGACCCGGATATGCTCCGACAGGCCGGGGATGCCCGGCCGCAGGCGGCAGGTGTCGCGGATGACGAGGTCGACCCGGACGCCGGCCTGCGAGGCCCGGTAAAGGGCGGCGACCACGTCGCGGTCCTCCAGGGCGTTGGCCTTCAACTGGATCAGGCCCGGCGAGTCGGCGCCGTGGCCCCGGATCTCGCGCTCGATCTTCTGCAACAGCGCCTTCTTGAGCATGCGCGGCGAGCACAGCAGCTTGCGGTAGCGCCGCATCGGGGTGTAGCCGGTGGTCAGGTAGTTGAACAGTTCGGTCAGGTCGGCGCCGATGTCCGGGTCGCAGGTCAACAGGCCGAAATCGCAGTACATCCGGGCGGTGCCCGCATGATAGTTGCCGGTGCCGATGTGGGCGTAGCGTCTGAGGCCGTCGTCGTCCCTGCGCACCACGAAAATCACCTTGCAGTGGGTCTTGAGCCCGACCACGCCGTAGGTGACGTGGATGCCCGCCTCCTCCAGGGTGCCGGCCCAGCGGATGTTGGCCTGCTCGTCGAAACGGGCCTTCAGCTCCAGCACCACCGCCACCTGCTTGCCGTTCTGGGCGGCGTCGATCAGGTATTCGATCACCCGCGACCGGCCGGCGGTGCGGTAGAGGGTCATCTTGATCGCCCGCACCCTGGGGTCGGTGCTGGCCTCGCGCAGGTAGCGTTCCACCGAGGTGTCGAAAGACTCGTAGGGATGCTGGAGCAGGATCGAGCCGTGTTGCCGGATGACGTGGAAGATATTGGCCGCATCGTCGCGCAGCTCGGGATTGTCCACCGGTCTGTGCGGCGGAAAGCGCAGCTCCGGGCTGTCGAGCCGGGCGATCTCGCACAGGTCGCGCTTGCCGACGATGCCGTCCACGGCAAAGACGTCGCCCTCCTCGTCCACCCCCAGTTCGGCGGCCAGCATGCCCCGGTGCGCCTCCTCCATGCCCCAGCCCACCTCCAGGCGGACAATCTCGGCGAACTTGCGCTCGCGCAGGGCCGACTCGATCATCTGCAGCAGGTCGTTGGCCTGCTCCTGGTTGGGCTCGGTGATGGCGTTGCGGGTGACCCGGAAGGTCTCGCAGGTCTCGACCACCATCTCGGGAAAGAGCACCTCCAGATTGTTGCCGATCAGGTCCTCCAGGGTGATCCAGTGGCCGGCCTCGCCGAAGGCGAGAAAGCGGGGCATGTCGTCGCTCACCGGCACCTTGATGCGGTTGAGGTAGCTGTATTCGCTGTCCGGATAGCGGACGCTGACCAGCAGGTTGATCGACAGGTTGGAGATGAAGGGAAAGGGGTGGGCCGGGTCCATGCCCTGGGGGGTGAGCAGGGGATAGACCTGGTCGAGGAAGAACCGCTCGGCCAGCGATTTCTCCGCCAGGCTGAGGTCGGCGTAGGGCACGATGCGGATCTGCCGCCGGGCCAATAGCCGCTTCAGCTCCACCTCCAGCTCCTCCTGCTCGCGGAGCAGGTCGCGCACCACCACGGCGCAGGCGTCGATCTGCTCCTGGGGCAGGCGGCCGTCCACCGACAGCTCCCGCACGCCGGCGCCGACCTGCTGCTTGAGGCCGCCGATCCGCTTCATGAAGAACTCGTCGAGATTCGAGCCCACCACGGCCAGGAAGAAGACCCGCTCCAGCAGGGGCACGCGCTCGTCCTGGCCTTCGCCCAGCACCCGCCGGTTGAAGGCCAGCCAGGTCAGCTCGCGATTGAGATACCATTGGGGATCGTGGAAATCGATCGGCGCGGGCGCCGGGTCGTGGTCGTGGTCGTGCGGGGGAGAATCCGATGCGGGCATGTCTGCTGGCCGTCCTTCGTTCTGTCTGTTCGTGAAAATCGCTCACTATAGCGGCCCATTGTTCAGATTCCGTTAGGATTTGATGAGTGCCCGGTCAATGGCCGGCAGGACTGTCCCCTTCCGTCCCGGCCGGTCCCTGTCCGTCCGTCTGTCTCCCCGATCCTCGTTCTTCCTCATCAAATCCGAAAAAAATCCCGACGGTTTTCTCACGGTTCGCTGACCCGATTCGAACAGGACCATGGTTTGTACCGGACAGGAAGCGGGGGCTGCCCCGCAACGGACAAGGCATCCAGGGAGGCAGATATGAACACGACACGCATCCACATCTTCGGGCGCGGCTTGGTGGCGGCCGGACTGCTGATGCTGGCCGGATTGGCGGCGACCGGGGCGCGGGCAGGCGACAGCGAGTGGCGCGCCCAGGCAGGCCGAACGGTCCGCTGGCAGGCTCCCGCACAGCAGGCTGAGCGGACTCTTCCCCTGCACCTCCTGACCATCAACGACTTCCACAGCCAGATCACCGCCGGCCAGGAGGTGGACGGCCGACCGGTGGGCTCGGCGCCGGTGCTGGCCTCCTATCTCAAGGAAGCCCAGGCGCAGGCCAAAGGAAAAACCTTCCTCCTCCACGCCGGCGACCAGGTCGGCGCCTCCCAGCCGCAGTCGGCCCTATTGCAGGACGAGCCGGGGATCATGTTCTTCAACATGCTCGGCAACAGCCACTGCCGCACCGGCGGCCGGTCCGGCCCGGACTGCGACCTGATCGGCATCCCCGGCAACCATGAGTTGGACGAGGGCCTGCCCGAAATGCTCCGCCTCCTGACAGGCGGCGACCACCGTCTGGGTCCCTTCCTGGAGCATCCCTACCAAGGCGCCGCCTTCCCCACCATCTGCGCCAACCTGGTCCGGACCGGAACCGGCGAGCCGCTGCTGCCGCCCTACGTGGTCCGCACCGTGGCCGGCGTCAAGGTCGGCTTCATCGGCGCGATCCTGCACCGGGCCTCCACCTTCCTGTCGCCGGAGAGCCTGGCTGGCCTGCACATACTGGACGAGGCCGACACCATCAACCGCTACGCCCGCCAGCTCAAGGCCGAGGGCGTCCGTACCCTGGTGGCCATCGTCCATCAGGGCGGCTATCAGACCCCGGCCACCGACGGCGCGCCCGGCCGACTGGACGGCGACATCGTGCCCATCGTCGAGCGCCTGGACGGCGAAATCGATGTGGTGGTCGGCGGCCACACCCACACCTTCCACAACATCCTGGCCGAAAACGGCGACGGACGGCCCGTGCTGGTGGTTCAGGCCTGGCCCAAGGGCACCGGCTTCGCCGACATCGACCTGGAGATCAGCCCGGAAACCGGCGACGTGGTGGCCATGACCTCGACCATCGTCACCACCTGGGCCGACAGCGGGCCGGGTCTGCGGCCGGACCCGCAGGTGGCCGTCCTGGTCGACCGGGTGCAGGAGCGCGGCAACGCCATCGCCGCCGAGGTGATCGCCCGCGCCGCCAGGCCGATCACCCGCGCCAGCAACGAGGCCGGCGAATCGGCCCTGGGCGATCTGATCGCCGACGCCCAGCGCCAGATCATGGGCACGGATTTCGCCTTCATGCACCCCGAGGGCATCGAGGCCGACATCCCGTCCGGCGCCCTCACCAAGGGCGACCACTTCACCGTGCAGCCGGCCAACCTCAATCTGATCAAACTGGAAATGACCGGCCAGCAGATCTACGACCTGCTCAACCAGCAGTGGAGCGGCGATGGCGGCCACGGCCGCTTTCTCCAGGTCTCGGGCCTGACCTACACCTGGGACGCCGGGCGGCCCGCCGGGCAGCGGGTGGTGGCCGTGCAGCGCAACGGCACTCCGCTCGACCGCCAGGCCGTCTACACAGTGGCGGTGAACGAATACCTGGCGGGCGGCGGCGGCAACTTCACCGTCCTGACCAGGGGCGCCAACCCGGTGGTCGGCCCCTTCCTCGCCGAGGCCCTGATGCAGTACGTGCAGACCCGGCCCCAGCCGATCGCCGCCGACATCGAGGGCCGGATCAGCCGGCTGAACTGAGCGCGCCATGGCGGGACAGACGCCTGCCCACGCCCCACATTTCCCCCGCCGGGATGACTAGCAACAGCCGCCGCTCCCGCAATCAGCCGCACCTCGTGCCCCATCACGGCAAAATCACACCCCAGTAGGGTGCACGCACTGCCGCACGCTTCCCTGGCGATCATTCCCGGCCCGCGGTTGGCGAAAAATTCCGCCATGTGCCCCCATTAGCCCGTTGCCCTGCCGGCAACAGGGAAGTGGTAGTTGTTGGCCCGTTTTGAGGGGAATCTTCACCGACAAGAGATTATTTTTTGATTTCCCCGGAAATATTGCGATACAATCCTGTTTGCCGAAATCAGGTCGGTGATTGCCGCTCGTCCCCTCCAACTTCATCATTGCAAACAGGCACATGCGCAGAAGAGAGCACGCGATAACAGGCAACCGGCGGTTGGCGATGTGGATCGGGCTGGCAGTGCCACTCGTGTTGTTCTGGCTTTGTCTTGCCCACGCAAGGGCCGAGGGGCTCGCCAAGGTCCGCCTCATGCCGTTGTGGAGTCCGCAGGCCCAATTTGCCGGTTATTATATGGCCAGGGAAAAGGGCATCTACGCCCGTTACGGCCTCGATGTCGATATCCTCGAGGGTGGGCCCGGCCGGTCGCCATTACAGTCGCTGATCAGCGGCGAGGTGGATTTTGCCGTGCTCTGGCTGGCAACAGCCCTGCAGCAGAATGACGATGGCCTCAAACTGGTCAACCTGGCACAGATTATCCAGCGTTCGTCGCTGATGCTGGTGGCCAAAAAAGCAAGCGGCATCGCAGGACCGGCGGATCTCCAGGGGAGGAAGGTCGGCCTCTGGGCCGGGGAACTCTCGCTGCCGGTGCTCGCTTTTCTTGAAAGGTATCACCTGCACGTTCAGCGCATCAGCCAAGCCTACACCGTCAATCTCTTCCTCCGGGGCGGCATCGATGCGGCGTCGGCCATGTGGTACAACGAATACCACACCATCCTCAATGCCGGTATCAACCCCGATGAATTGCAGGTCTTCTCCCTGCACGAACACGGCATCAGCTTCCCCGAGGATGGCCTCTACGCCCTGGAGCAGGGCTATCGCAAAGATCCGGCCCGCGCCCGGGCCTTTGCCCAAGCCTCGCTGGAGGGTTGGCGCTACGCCTTTGCCCATCCCGAGGAGACTCTGGAAGTGGTGCTCCGCCGCATGCGGGAAGCCAAGGTGCCGGCCAGCCGGTCCCACCAGCAATGGATGCTGGCGCGGATGCGCGACCTGATCATGCCCGCAGACGCCACCGAGACTCTGGGGCGCCTGCAGTTGGCCGGTTTTCAGGCCGCAGGCACGATCCTCCACAATCACGGGGTGATCAAGGATATTCCGGACTACGCGACCTTTACCGGGGATGCCGATGCGGGCCACTAAAAGCATTGCCCGGACGTTCACCCTGATCGTTTCGGTGTGCACCGTCCTGATTTTTTCCGTGGCCATCGGCTCTTTTTATCACCGTTCCCGGGTTGCGCTCGAACAGGAAGTGGCAAACAATGCCGCACATCTGGTGCTGGCCTCGATCAACCGGGTGGAAACCACGCTGCATGCCATCGGCAAGGTGGCGGAGGACACCTCCCGTTCCCTGGAAATAGCCGGATACCACGATCAATCCTTGACCACGCTGCTGAAGGAAACCCTTCTGGACAACAGGGACATCCACGGATTTGGCGCCGCCTTTGATCTGAACCCGGCCTTCAATCCCCCCCATCCGGTGGTCCCGTATTATTTTCGCCAAGGCGAGCGGTTGGTCTTCGCCCCGGAGGGCAATTTCCAGCATCTTAGCCAGGATTGGTACCAGATTCCCAAGGAATTGGGGCAAATGGCCTGGAGCGAGCCCTCTTTCGACAAAGCCAGCGGCACCATCCTGATGACCAGTTGCTCGGTCCCGATTTTTTCGGACAACGGCCGGGAAAAGCAGGTCCGCGGCGTGGTGGTGGCGGATGTGTCCCTGGAGTGGTTGACCGAGTTGGTGGCTTCCATCCGGGTGCTGGACACCGGGTACAGCTTCCTGCTCTCCCGCAACGGCACCTTCCTCACCCATCCCGACCGGGATCTGATCATGAACGAAACCATCTTCAGCCTGGCGGAATCGCGCCATAAACCCGACCTGCGCGAGATCGGCCGGAAGATGGTGCTGGGCGAGTCCGGTTTTGTCGCGTATACCAACATTCACGATGTCAGCACGTTGATGTATTACGCCCCGGTGCCCTCCACCGGCTGGACCCTGGCGGTAGTCTTTCCCGAGGCGGAGTTGTACGCCGACGTGCGCAATCTCACCCTCGTGGTCGCCGGCATCGCCCTGGCCGGCATTCTCCTGCTGACCGCCGCGGTGTACTGGGTCGCCCGCAGGGTGACCGCCCCGCTCGGCGCGCTGGCCGAGGCCACCGAAGCAATTGCATCTGGTCACTTTGACACCGAGTTGCCGGCCGTGAAGAGCAGCGATGAAGTGGGCAAACTCACCCTCGCCTTCACCGCCATGACCGGGGCACTCAAGAAATATATCCGCAACCTGACCGAAACCACCGCCGCCAAGGAGCGTATCCAGAGCGAGCTGAAAATGGCCACGGATATCCAGGCGAGCCTGCTGCCCCAGCTGTTTCCCGCCTTTCCCGACCGGCCCGAGTTCGACATCCACGCCGCGATGGATCCGGCCAAGGAGGTGGGAGGCGATTTCTACGACTTCTTCTTCATCGACCCCACCAACCTCTGTTTCCTGATGGCGGATGTGGCCGACAAAGGCGTGCCGGCAGCCCTGTACATGATGGTGGCCAAGATCCTGCTCAAGACCGAAGGACAACGGCTCGGCGAACCGGAGCAGATCCTCTCCCGCGTGAACGAGATCCTGGCCGCCGACAACGACAGTTGCATGTTCACCACCGTGTTTTGCGCCATTCTCAATACGGAAAACGGCGAGGTCCGTTTTGCCAATGCCGGCCATAACGCGCCGGTGCTGATCAGTGGAGGACAGGCAAACTTCCTGTCGATCCGTGCGGGGTTCGTCCTCGGCCCCATTGCGGAAACCGTCTATACCGCTGAGCGGATCACCCTGGAGCCGGGGGATGTGCTTTTCCTCTATACCGACGGCATTACCGAGGCAAAAAGCCGCAGCGAGGAGTTGTATGGCGAAGAACGTCTGCTGCAAACACTACAGGCGGCGAGCCGGCAGGAACTGGCGGAGATGATCCGCACCGTCCGCGCCGAGGTTTTCCGCCATGCGGACGGCGCACCCCAATCCGACGATGTCACCATGCTCGCCATCAAGTACCGGGGAATGGCCGCACGCAATCCCTGATTGCCTGTTGCGCATTTCTCCATTTTCAAGAACAGAGAAAACCATTATGGACATTCAGATCGCCAAGGAAGAAAAGACCCATATCCTCACTCTCAGCGGCAAGCTGGACGGGGTCACCGCGCCGGTCTACGAGCAACAGGTCATGGCATTGCTCGAGGCCGATCCCTGCTCGTTGATCATCGATTTCGCGAGCCTCGATTATATCAGCAGTGCCGGCTTGCGCGCCTTGCTGGCCACGGCCAAGCGGATCAAACTCAAGGGCGCGCAGTTCCATTGTGCCAACGTGACGGGAACGGTGCGGGAAATCTTCGACATATCGGGATTCAGCAGCATCCTGCGGATGCACGATTCCGTTGCCGGGGCCTTGGCCGCCATCGGATGATCGGCCATGACCGTGGAATGGGCACCCGGCGCCGGTATTGGCCGGCACGAATGAAGCAATGATCGAAGCGATGGAGACTTGGCGACGGCGACGATGATTGGTTAGATGTTGACGGGAAAAGACGCCAACCAAGAGGATTTATGAATAAATCTCCAGCCATTGCGCCCAATCTGGCCGCACGCCTGCTCCTGCCCAACCTTGCTCGCCATCCCGACAAGATCGCCTACCATTGCGCGGAGGAATCGATCAGCTATCGGCAATTGGGCGAGGGCGCCTTTCGTTGCGCCGGCCTGTTGCGCGCCAGGGGAATTGGGCCGGGCGATCGGGTCATGCTTGCCCTGCTGGATTCGCCGGTATTCGTGGCCGCCTTTCTGGGCATCACCCTGATCGGCGCCGTGGCAGTTCCGGTCAGCACCTCACTCACGGCCGAGACCTACGACTATCTGCTGGCCGACTGCACGCCTCGTCTGCTGCTGGCGTCCCCGTCAGTGGCGGCCATCGGGGGCTTTCCCCGCAACAGGGTCGACTGCCTGATCTGCGGTGAACAGTTGGCCGGGGTATGGACGGAAATGGCGAATGCGCCGATCGCGGCCGCCGCGATCGGAGAGGACGATCCGGCCTTCATGCTGTACACCTCGGGTTCCACCGGTCGGCCCAAGGGCGTGCCCCACCGCCATGGCGACCTGCTGGAGGCCGCCGATCGCTACGCGGCGCAGGTGCTGGGCATGAAAAAAGAGGATCTGGCGCTGTCGGCCAGCAAACTCTACTTTGCCTACGGCCTGGGCAACAGCCTGGCCTTTCCGCTCGCCGTCGGCGCCTCGGCAGTGCTGCATCCCGGCAATCCCCTGCCCGGCCAACTGCTGGCCTTGATGGCGCGCCACCGGCCGACCCTGTTTTTCTCGGTGCCGACGGTGTACGCACAGATCATCCGCAGCGTCGACGCCCCCCATCTGCACCTGCCGATGCGCTTGTGCATTTCCGGGGGAGAAGCCCTGCCCGCAGCCCTTGTCGAAGAATGGCGGCGACTCACCGGTCTCGAGCTGCTCGACGGTATCGGCTCCACCGAGATGACGCACAATTTTCTTTCCAATCGACCAGGTGACCTGGTCCCCGGTTCCGCCGGCCGGCCCGTGCCGGGATACGAATTTCGGATAGTGGATGATGACGGCAATCCCGTTTCCGCAGGGGTGGCGGGCCATCTCTTGGTTCGTGGGCCGGGGGCGGCATTGCCGTATTGGCATCTGCCGGAAAAAACGGCTGAAACCATGCTGGCTGACGGCTTCCTCCGCACCGGCGATGTCTTTGTCGAGCAGGACGGCCGCTACTACCACAGGGGCCGAAGCGACGACATGCTGAAGGTCGGCGGCCAATGGATTTCCCCCGTGCAGGTGGAGGAAGCGCTGCGCAACCATCCGGCGGTGGCGGACTGCGCCGTGGCCGCGTACCGGGTCGGAGGGCTGGAGCGCCCGGCGGCGCATCTGATCCTGCGGCCGGGAAACACGCCCGGCCGCCCCCTGGAACGCGAACTGCGCACCTTCGTGGCCACCCGCTTGCCCGAATACATGTGTCCACTGGTCTACCGTTTTGTCGACGACCTGCCCCGCACGCCCACCGGCAAGGTGCAGCGGTTCCGTCTGAAACAATGAATTCAGCCTGTCGCGCCAAGGAGAACGATTATGGCAATCACGATTGCTGACCTGAAGAAGGCGATGCTCGCCATCGACCTGGACGAGGAAATGGTATCGCGCCTCGATCCGAACAGGCTGCTGAGCGAACAGGGATTTGACTCCATCGATTATCCGGCCTTCGCCGTAGCGGTGGAAGAACGTTACGGTCTCAAAATCTCGGATGCCGAGGCCCTGCGTCTCAAAACCCTGACCGACTTCGAGCGGTGCCTCAACGCCAAGGTGTGACGATGGACAGAAATGAAGCCCTGCAACGCCTCGCCGACGAACGGCATGCCGTCCCCGAAGGGGAAAAGTATGAGGCCCATTATTTCGAACCAGCCGACGGCCCCGGTGTGGCCCGGCTGTTCTACACCGTCTACGGCGACGGCTATCCGATCGACACCTACTACATTCCCGAACGCCTGATTGAGGAAAATCGGCGGGGAAACATTCGCAGCGCGGTTGCGCGCACCGTCTCGGGGGAGGTGGTGGCCCATGTCGCCTTCTATCGCAGCTCGCCGCCCAACCCCCGACTCTACGAGTACGGCGTGGGACTGACCCTGCCGAGTTACCGCTCGACCATGGCTTTTTTCCGCACCACCCAACTGCTGATGCAACTGGTGGGCAAGGACGGCATCGACGGCATCTTCGGAGAGGCGGTGTGCAACCATACCATCACCCAGAAGCTGTCCCGTCACTCCAGGTGCATCGAAACCGCCGTGGAACCGGCGCTGATGCCCGCCGAGGCCTATGAAAGCGAATGGCAGGGTATCGGCCGGGTGGGGTGCCTGGTCTATTTCCGGGTGGATGTCGATCAGCGGAAGGTCTTGTTCGTGCCGGCTTGTTATCGGCAACAACTGGGCTTTATTCTCGAGGGGTTCCCCCTCGACCGTGAAATGATGCCCGCTGACACGGGTATTCCCGCCGGTGAGGCCGCCATCGAGGTGCAGCGTTTCGATTTTGCCGGAGTGGCCCGGTGTACGGTGACCAGGCCGGGGGCGGATCTGCCCGGACGGCTGCGCGACCTGGAACGCCAGGCTCAGGCGGACAACTATGCCCTGTTGCAGTTTTTTGTCGACCTCGGTCAGCCCTGGTCGGGCGGGGTGGTGGAACAATTGCGCGCTCAGGGATATGCCCTCGGCGGCCTGTTGCCGATCTGGTTCGGCACCGACGGGTTGCTGATGCAAAAGCACCTGGTGGACCCTGCTTTTGCGGGCATGAAGATTCATTCGGACCGTGGCCGCGCCCTGATGGAACTGATCAAGAGCGAATGGCGGCGGAGCCGGGCGTGAACGGTCGCGGCTACATCCGGGTCACAACACGTGCGAGGAAGAAATAAATGAAACAGGCAAAATCCCGGTCGCACAGTCTCTCCTCCCGCCTGCCCTTCAAAGGGGCCTTTCTTCCCCTGGCCATGTCCCTGGTCGAAAAGGGCGCGGAGGGCTTTGGTTATGGCCGCCGGGAGGCCGGTGGCCTGGTCTTGGCCATGGAGGAACTTTTTTCTTTCTATGCGCGGCAGGCAACAGCGGATTCCGCCATCGATGTCGACCTGGAGGACCAGGGCTATCGCCTGGCGTTGACCCTGACCTTTCGCATGGCCAATCCTGACCTGCGTGCGTTCAATCTGACCTGGAATTGCAGCCTGGACAGCGAGGAATCCCTGGAGTTGCTCGGTCCGATGCTTGCCGCCCGCAGCGTCTCCAGCCTGCGGCTCGATTTCGGCACCGACGACCAGGTGGTGCTGCGCCTGGCCCGCAACCGCGCCTATCCGCCGGCGGCCGACGTGCCGCTGCCCCCAGGCGGCCTGAAAAGTCCGTTGCGGCTGCTCGAACCTTCCGCGGACGATCTGCGCCATTTCGCTGCCATGGCGGTGGCGGCGGGTTCGCCGTTTCTCCCCGGTTTTCTCGCCCGTCCGGGGATGGCGGCGGACATGCTGGCCGCGGGACATATCGGCGCGCTCCTGATCGAACAGGACAACTGGATTCGGGGCGGGGTGCTCTGGCACCCCCTGACGGGTTCCTGTCTGGAACTGTATGGGCCGTATATATTTGGTCCCGATGCGGACGCCCAAGGGGTGACCCTGCTGCTCGACGCGGCGGTGGCGCGCATCTCCCGCTCCCCCTACCGCGGATTGGTACGGCGTCAGGGCGTGTTGGCCGGATTTGAACGCTTCTTCGATTTCCTCGGCGAACTCCACCTGCGGAGAGGCGATGCAGCCATCCGCTCGACCTGCTACTACCGGCAGCTCAAGGAAGAGAGCAGCGGCACGGTCTACTGCGCCGAACCGCTGGCTTCCTTCCTCGACAAACAATACGACCGCCTCTGCCTGCCCCGGCAGATTCGCCAGGCCGGAAGCGATCCCGCCCGGCTGCGCGACGGCTCGGTCCTGGCAGTGGAACTGGAACACGAACGGTCATTGGCCATCCTCCGTCCCCTGTGCGCCGGCAAGGACATGGCCGCCAATCTCACCGCCCATCTGGACATGCTGCGCGGCGAGGGGATCGGCAACTTCCTGGTGGAACTCAACACCGGCCGGAGCGAAGACACAGCCTTTGCCGCACCTCTGGCGGAGACCGGTTTTGTCCCGCGCCTGGTGATCCCCGATGCCGGCCAGGGCGATCTGGTGGTGTACGACCATCCGGCACCCGAGGGCCGCGTATGAACCTGGAGGCACTGATTCCCGAGTATGTCCGGGGTTTCCAGGCCTATGTGCCCAGCAAGCCCGACCATCTCCTGATGCGTGAATACGGCGCATCGATGCTGCACCGGCTCAACAACAACGAAAATCCCCTGGGGCCGCCTCCGGCTGCGGCCCGGGTCATTGCCGCCTTTCCTCCTGAACGCGCCGCCATCTACCCCAGCGGCGATTCCTACGATCTGCGCCAGTCCCTGGGGGCGCGCTTGGGGATTGCCGCGGACCGGATTCTGGTCGGCAACGGTTCCTGCGAGGTGATCTCGTCGGTGATCAAGGCCTTCTGCCAGCCGGGGGACAACATCGTCACCGCGGACAAGACCTTTGCCGTCTACGAATGGGTGGCGGAATTCTCGGGCATCGAGGCCCGTCTGACCCCGCTGCGCGACTACGCCTTCGACCCGCAGGCCATGCTCGACCGGATCGACCGGCACACCAAGATCCTCTTTGTCTGCAACCCCAACAACCCCACCGGCACGTATTGGACCCAACAGATGCTGGTCGATTTCCTCGAACAGGCCGGTGAAGACCGGATCGTAGTGGTGGACGAGGCCTACCGGGAATACATCGACGATCCGGAGTATCCCGATACCATCGGCCTGATGGAACGATTCCCCAATCTGGTGGTCTTTCGCACCTTTTCCAAGATGTACGCCCTGGCCGGATTGCGCGTCGGCTATCTGGCGGGGACAGAGGCGGTGGTCGAGGTGGTGCGGCGGACGAGCGTGGCCTACTCGGTCAACGTCCAGGCCCAGCAGGCGGCTCTGGCGGCCCTGGAAGACGATCGTGAGCATATTGCCGCCACCCGGACCCTGGTGCGAGAGGGCATGAGGCTGGTGGTGGGCGCCTGTCGGGACTTGGAATTGGAGACGGTCGGCGGTGCGGGCAATTACCTGATGATCCGCACCCCGATCAACGACATGCTCATGTATCGGCGGCTGATGAAGCGGGGCATGATGGTCCGCACCATGACGGGCTTCCGTTTTCCCGGCTGGATCAGGGTCACCCTGCGGGAGATCCCGGTGATGGCAAGCTTTGCCGCGATCCTGGCTGAGGAGGTCCACGCCATCCGTAACCAAAGAGTCCCTGCATGAGCCCGAGAGAACCGCTGCAGGTGGGGCGTCCGGAGATCCGTTACGATGCGGCGGCCAAGGCCGCCGGCACCGAGCCCTATGCAGCCGACCTGTATCCGGAAAACCTGTTGTGGGCCGGAGTCGTGCGGGCAGGCGTCGCCAGCGGCCGGCTGCGCTCGGTGGCAGCCGAAGCGGCCCTGACCGTGCCTGGCGTGGTCCGGGTGCTGACCGCCGCCGATGTCCCCGGACCGAACCGCCACGGCATCATCCATCGCGACACCCCGGTGCTGGTCGATGGCCGGGTACGGCATGCCGGCGATGCCGTGGCCCTGGTCATCGCCGAGACGCATGCAGCCCTGCGTCAGGCCATTGGCCGGGTGCGGGCGGAGATCGAGCCGCTGCCCGCGGTGTTCGATCCGGAAGCCGCCCTTGGCGAGGATGCGCCGCTGGTGCACGAAGAACGCCCCGGCAACATCCTCCTGGCCGCCGAGATCCGCAAGGGCGCGGCCGACCAGGCCCTGGCCGGCTGCGAGGTCGTCGTGGAGGGCGAGTTTTCCACGTCGATGCAGGCGCATATCTTCCTGGAGACCGAAAACGGCGTTGCCCGGCTGGAGGGAGATGGCACCGTCAGCATGACCGTGTCCAGTCAGTCGCCCTTTCGTGACCGCTTTGAGGTCGGCGCCGCCCTCGATATCCCCTACGACCGCATCCGGATCGTCGCCCCCAGCCTGGGGGGAGGATTCGGCGGCAAGGACGGGGCCACGGTGCAGTGTCTGCTGGCGCTGGCCGCGCTCCATGCCGGCGGTCGTCCGGTGAAGATGCACTGGCAGCGCGAGGAGAGCATGGCGGCCGGCTACAAACGGCATCCCTGCCGGACGCGCTACCGCCTGGGCGCGGACAGGGACGGCACGCTGAGAGCCCTGTACTGTTCGCTCCTGTACGACACCGGAGCCTATGCCCATCTCGGCGGCGAGGTCATGGAACTGGGCATGGAGCATGCCGGCGGCCCGTACCGCATCCCCCACGTGTTGATCGAGGGGCGCTGCGTCTACACCAACAACCCGGTCGCCGGGGCCATGCGCGCCTTTGGCGTCTGCCAGGTGGCCTTTGCCATGGAATCGATGATGGACCTGCTGGCGCACCAGCTTGCCATGGATCCCCTGGAGCTGCGGTTGCGCAATGCCCTGGTCGACGGCGATGTCAACTGCGCCGGCCTGCCGCTGACCACCTCGACCGGCATGGTCGGCTGCCTGGAGATGCTGCGCGATCATCCCCTGTGGCGGGAGCGGCAGGCCTGGAAGGACGGGGCGCCACCCCATGCCCGGCGCGGCGTCGGCCTGGCCGCGGTCTTCAATGCGTCCGGATACGGCGGCAAGGTGCGCGACGCCGCCATTGCCAAGGTGGAGCTGAACCCGGACGGCCGGATCGCGATCCACAACGCCGTCACCGACATGGGCCAGGGCAATGCCTGTGGTTTTGTCCAGATGGCCGGAAGCATCCTCGGCCAGGACGCAGACCAGCTCGAACTGCGCCAACCGGACACCGCGACCGCCTATCCCTCGGGTTCCGCCTCGGCGGGCCGCACCACCTATACTTTCGGCAATGCCTTGATCAGGGCCTGCGAGGAGCTGCGGCAGCGGCTGATCAACCGTGCCGGCCTGCTGCTCTTTCTCGACGATGATTGCGAACTGCGCCTGGTGCCTGGCAAGGTGATCCATCCGCCCACCGACCGCGAGGTCCCGCTCTCCCGGCTCGCAGCCTTCATGCCCCGGGAAGACCGGGTGTGCATCAGCCAGTTCGTGGCCCCGGTGTGCCGGCAGGTGCCGGACACGGCCACAGGGTTCTTCATCGGCTTTCCCCATGTGATCTTTGCCTACGGCGCCCATCTGGCCCGCATCGAGGTCGACCTGCGGACCGGCCTGATCCGGATCGATGATTATGTGGCGGTGACCGACGGCGGTGCGGTTCTCAACCCCTGCCTGTTCGACCAGCAGATCCAGGGCGGCGTGGCCCAGGGGATCGGTTACGCCCTGATGGAGGAGGTGGAGCGGCGGGAAGGGTGCATACAGAGCGAGAGCCTGGCAACCTACCTGATTCCCACGGCCGTCGACGTGCCGGACATCCTTTCCTGCCGTCTGTCGGGCAATGAGGCGACCGGTCCCTTTGGTCTCAAGGGGGTGGGCGAGGTGGCGATGAACGGCCCCTTGCCGGCAGTGGCCAACGCGGTCGCCGATGCCTGCGGTATCCGCCTGCGTCGGGCGCCGTTCACCCCGGAACGGGTCCTCTTGGCCCTGGAGGAACAAGCGTGAAGGTGCGGTTTGAACTCAACGAGGCGCCGATGGAAATCGATGTTGCCCCTGATCGGCGGGTGGTGGACCTGCTGCGCGAAGACCTGCGACTCACCGGGACCAAGGAGGGCTGCGGCACCGGCGAATGTGGCGCCTGCACCATCCTGGTCAACGGCCAGACGCGGCTTTCGTGCCTGATGGTGGCGGCGCAGTTGGACGGGGCACGGGTCACCACCGTTGAAGGACTGGCGGCAACAACGGCAGGGGCGACCATCCAGCGGGCCTTTGTCGAGGAGGGTGCGGTCCAGTGCGGATTTTGTATACCGGGCATGGAGATGGCCGCCCTGGCCCTGCTGCGGCAGGGGGATGCGCCGGGACGGGAGTGCATTCGCGAGGGTTTGTCCGGCAATCTCTGCCGCTGCACCGGCTACACCAAAATCGTTGACGCGGTGGAGCGGGCGGGCCGCGATCTCCATGCAGGCCGGGAAGAACAATGAGCGCGGTGCTGACACCTGCACGCCTGGACGAGGCCTTGCGGCTACTGGCCGAAAATCCGGCTGCACTGGCGATGGCGGGCGCGACCGACCTGCTGGTCCGGCGACGCGGCGCCATCCCCGGCCATGAGCCCGTCCTGCTCTCTCTCGCCCACGTGGCGGAGTTGCAGGGGATAACCGAGGAGGCCGCATTCCTTGCCATCGGCGCGGCCACCCCTTTCAGCCGCATTATCGCCGATCCGTTGGTGCACAGGTATGCGCCGCTCCTTGCCCAGGCGGCCCAAACCATCGGCGGACCGGCGATAAGAAACATGGCGACCCTTGGCGGCAATATCTGCACCGCCTCGCCCGCGGGCGATTCCCTGCCGCCGCTGTATCTGCTCGATGCCCGGATCGAACTGGCCTCACCGGCGGGCGGAAGAGCGCTGCCCATTGCGGCCTTCATTCTCGGCCCCGGCAGGACCGCGCTGGAGCAAGGCGAACTTGTTACCCGTATCCTGCTGCCCAAGGCGCCGCGTTTTCCCCGAGAGCGTTTCATCAAGACCGGCCGCCGCAAGGCCCTGGCCATCTCGGTGACCAGCTTTGCCGGCCGGGCCCGGCTTGACCAAGACGGTCGCATTGCTGAAATCCGCATGGCCTGGGGCAGTGTCGGGCCGACGGTGGTACGGCTGCCCGCTCTGGAGACCGAACTGGTCGGCGCCCCGGTGCATGCGGCCACGGTTGAACGGGTCGGCCTGGCGGTGCACCAAGGTGTTGCGCCGATCAGCGATCTCCGCGCCTCGGCCGGATATCGCCGCCTCGTCGCCGCCAACCTGGCGACCCAATTTGTGGAGGCACTGGGTGGCTAAGGGTTCCGGACTCATTTCCCCAGGGTTTGTGGCGATCAACCTCCAGTTCGCCCTGGTGACGGCAATTGCCGCCCTGTTTTTCGCCTTTGCCGGGTATCTCCAAGTGTTGGGCATCGATTCGGCCAGCACCGGCTTTATCCTCAGCGCCGACGCCCTGGCCGCCCTGGTGGTTCAACCGCTGATCGCACCGGTGGTGCACGAGGGCACAGCCCGTTCCTGGCTCGTCGGCGGCTCCTTGCTGCTGGCGACGGCTCTCATCTGCCTGACCCGGGTCACTTCGGTGCCGCTGCTGATCGGTGCCAGGCTGCTCCAGGGCGCGGGATTCATCTGCCTGCTTTCCGCTCTGATCACCCTCCTGGTCCGCTTCATCCCCCCGGAGATGAGCGGCCGGGCCTTTGGCTGGGTGTCGCTGGTGCGCCTGATCCCCTACGCGGTCATTCCCTTTCTTTTCGACCTGCTCTCTCTCCAGCCCGCTTCGTTTCCCTCGCTGCTCCTTGCCGCCGCGATGGTGGCAGTGCTACCGGTGCTGCTGCTTCTGCTGCCTGCTACCCGGCGGACGGAAACGGGGGCAGCGGGTTCCCCGCCGGGATGGACCGGCATGATCGCCAGCCTGCGTTCATTCGCCGTGGCGATGCTGCTGCTCTCCGTCCTGCTCTTTTTTTGCGGATATTCCACCATATTCTTTTTTTTCAAACAGTTTGTCGGGACCCAGGGCGTCGGCAGCGCCAGCCTCTTTTTCACCACCGCGACCCTGGTGATGATCGCAATCCGGTTGCTGGGCAGCTGGCTGTTCGACCGCTACAGCAAAGCAGTGCTCTGCGCCGCGGGATTACTGCTGACCGCGCTCTGTTATGCCCTGCTGCCCCTGTGCGCCTCCGGGCTGTTTTTTGTCCTGCTGGCCGGCGGCACCGGCCTGGGCTGGGGCATTGTCATGCCGCTCCAGGCAGCGGCCATGTTCGACCTCTCGCCACCGGCGGCACGGGCGATGAACCAGAACCTGCTGGTGGTGATGATGCAGGGGGGCTTTTTCCTGGGCCCCTTTATCGGCGGCCAGGTCCTGGCCCGCTTTGATTTCACGTTTCTTTTTTTTCTCCTTGCCGGCCTTACCATCGCGGCGGCCGCCCTCCTGCTCCTGGTGCCGCGGCCGTCGGAGATGCCGGCAAAGTAGCCCAGCCATGACGAATCAGCCGGCGTGGAACAAGGATGCCGTCGCTCACCGGCACCTTGATGCGACTGAGGGCGCTGTCATTCGCTGTCCGAGCAGCCGACGCTGACCAGCAGGTTTCGCGATAGGTTGGAGATGGAGGGGAAGGGACGTGCCGAGCCCTGGCGGCCTAGCGCACGCAGGGGATGGCGTTCCAGTTGGTGGTGTAGGCGGGGGAGAGGTGGCTGCGGAACATGGTCCAGGACGGGTCGATGCCCTGGTTGGCCCAGAAGACCTGGCCGCGGCCGCTGTGGTTGATCCGGTCGACCGCCGTCATCAGGGCGTCGCTGGCGTGCAGCCCCTGCGTGCCCAGAAGAGAGAGCTGCATCGGCGCCATGGGGCAGCAGTCGTGCAGCATCACTCCGGCCTTGACATAGGCGTGGCCGTCTTTCCAGATCGCATCGAGCAGCCGGCCGGCCAGCCGGTGAAAATCACGGGTGTCGCCGCTGGGGGCGGGCAGGCTGCCATGGGCGGCGTTGCCGTAGTAGGCCGTGCCGGCGTGCGGACTGGTGTGGAGGAAAATGCTCATGCTGCGGGCGTATTGCCGGCCCCGGCGCAGCTTCTCGCAGGCCGTGGCGGTGTAGGCGCACACCGCCTGGCGCATGGCCGCAAGGCTGGTCACCCGTTCGCCGAACGAGCGCGAGGAGATGACCTGCTTGCGTGGCGGCGGGGCCTCGTCCAAGCCGAAGCAGGGCACGCCGTCGAGTTCCATGGCCGTGCGGGCGAGCGTCACGCTGAAGCGCCGCCGCAGCTCGCCCTTGTCCCGTGCGCCGAGATCGAGGGCGGTGTCGATGCCCATCAGGCGCAGCCGCCGGGACAGACGCCTGCCCACGCCCCACACCTCCTCCACCGGGGTGATCCGCAACAGCCGCCGCTGCCGCTCCCGGTCGCTTAAGTCGACCACGCCGCCGGTGGCCGGAAACCGCTTGGCGCCGGAGTTAGCCAGCTTGGCCAGGGTCTTGGTCGGCGCCATGCCGATGGCCACGGTGATGCCGGTCCACTGCCGGACCGTGGCGCGCAACCGCCGGCCGAACGCCGCCAGATCGGCGATGCCGCCCACGTCGAGGAAGGCCTCGTCGATGGAGTAGATCTCCACCTCCGGCGCCAGTTCAGCGAGAACGCGCATCACCCGCTGGGAGATGTCGGCGTAAAGGGCATAGTTGGAGGAAAACACCTCGACGCCGTGGCGGACGATGGCCTCCTTGAGCTGGTAGGCCGGCACCCCCATGGGAATGCCGAGGGCCTTGGCGGCCGCCGAGCGCGACACCACGCAGCCGTCGTTGTTGGACAGCACCACCACCGGCCAGTGCCGCAGGTCGGGGCGGAACAGCTGCTCGCACGAGGCGTAAAAATTGTTGCAGTCGACCAGGGCGAACACGGCCTACCGAAACCGCCGGACCAGGCCGGTGACCTTGCCGATAATCTCGAAATCGTCGTGCTCGCGCAGCACGATCGGCTCATAGGCGCTGTTGCGGGGAATCAGCCTGAGCACCGGTGTGGTGGCCAGTTCCTTGACGGTCAGCTCGCCGTTGACGATGGCGATGACGATGTCGCCGTGGCGCGCCTCCCGCGAGCGGTCGACCGCCAGGATGTCGTCCGGATGGATGCCGGCCTCGATCATCGAGGTGCCGGTGACCCTGACGAAGAAGGTGGCGGGCGGATTGGTGATGAGCAGGTCGTTCAGATCGAGGGCCTGCTCGATGTAATCCTCCGCCGGCGAGGGGAACCCGGCCGACACCGACGCCACGGCCAGGGCAACGGCCACTCCGGCCGACGCCTCCGGCCGGCCGATGATTTCGATATCCCGCGCTGTTGGTGGCTGCATCGCTTCCCCCGCTCCATTCAAGCCCGGACAGTCCCGACCGGTCCGGTTTTCAATCATGCCATTGTACCAGGACAACCGCTTCGGGTCGAGCCCGGTATGATACCACAATGCAGCAGCCCGTGTCCCCTGCCATTTCGCTTGACAAAACAGCCGGCACCTGCTCAGCTATGCACATCGTACCTTTTTGTTCTTTTTCCCCGCCAACCATTTCGCCACAAGGAGTTTCCGCAAGCAGCATCTTGACATAAGACATACCCACCAAAAGCCCTGAGCTACCACCAAGGAGGAGGACGCGATGCACATCAATCGACGGCAGTTCTTCAAAGTCTGTGCGGCCACCGTCAGCGGTTCCAGCCTGGCCACCCTGGGGTTCAGTCCAGCCAATGCCCTGGCCGAGGTCCGCGAATTCAAGCTGACCCGCGCCACCGAAACCCGCAACACCTGCCCCTACTGCTCGGTGGGGTGCGGCCTGCTCATCTACAGCCTGGGGGATAATTCCAAAAACGCTCCCGCCGAAATCATCCACATCGAGGGCGACCCGGACCACCCGGTCAACCGCGGCACCCTCTGTCCCAAAGGCGCCGGCCTGCTGGATTTCGTCCACAGTCCCAACCGGCTCAACTATCCCGAATACCGCGCCCCCGGCAGCAAGGAATGGCAGCGCATCACCTGGAACGAGGCCTTCAGCCGGATCGCCGCCCTGATGAAAGAAGATCGGGACGCCCACTTCATCGCCCAAAACGACAAGGGGCAGACGGTCAACCGCTGGATCTCCACCGGTTTCCTCGCCGCCTCGGCCTCCAGCAACGAAACCGGCTATCTGACGCAGAAGATCGCCCGCAGCCTGGGGATGCTCGCCTTCGACAATCAAGCGAGGGTCTGACACGGACCAACGGTGGCAAGTCTTGCCTCCACGTTCGGCCGCGGCGCCATGACCAACCACTGGGTCGACATCAAGAATGCCGACCTCATCCTGATAATGGGCGGCAATGCCGCCGAAGCCCACCCCTGCGGGTTCAAATGGGTGACCGAGGCCAAGGCCCATCGTGGGGCCAAGCTGATCGTGGTCGACCCCCGCTTCACCCGTTCCGCCTCGGTGGCCGATGTCTACGCCCCGCTCCGCGCCGGCACCGACATCGCCTTTCTCGGCGGCGTGATCAACTACCTGCTGGCAAACGACCGGATCAACCACGAATACGTCAAGAACTACACCGACTTCACCTTCATGGTCAAGGACGACTTCGGCTTCGACGACGGCCTGTTCACCGGCTACGACCCCGAAAAACGGTCCTATGCCAAGAGCAGTTGGGGCTACCAGATCGGCCCGGACGGCTATGTGGTCACCGATCCGACCCTGGCAAACCCGCGCTGCGTCTACCGGATGCTGAAGGCGCACTATGCCCGCTACACCCCGGAAATGGTCGCCACCATCTGCGGCACGCCCAAGGAGGATTTCCTCAAAATCTGCGGGATGATCGCCGAGGCCGCCGCGCCCGACAAGGCCATGACCGTCATGTATGCCCTGGGCTGGACGCAGCATTCGCAGGGTTCGCAGATGATCCGCACCGCGGCCATGGTCCAGCTGCTGCTCGGCAACATCGGCGTCGCCGGCGGCGGCATGAACGCCCTGCGGGGCCATTCCAACATCCAGGGGCTCACCGACCTCGGCCTGCTGTCGAACCTGCTGCCCGGCTACATGACCCTGCCCGGCGACGGGGAACAGGATTACCAGGCCTACCTCGGCACCAGGGCGCTCAAGCCGCTTCGGCCCGGTCAGTTGAGTTACTGGCAGAACTACGGCAAGTTCTTCGTCAGCACCATGAAGGCCTGGTTCGGCGACGCCGCCACCGCCGAGAACAACTGGTGCTACCACTGGCTGCCCAAGCTCGACAAGGGCTACGACATCCTCCAGGTGTTCGAGAACATGCACCAGGGCACGGTCAACGGCTACATCTGCCAGGGCTTCAATCCGCTGGCCTCGGCCCCCTGCAAGGTCAAGGTCGCCGGCGCCCTGGCCAAGCTAAAATACCTGGTGGTCATCGATCCCCTGGCCACGGAAACCTCGGAATTCTGGCAGAACCACGGCGAGTACAACGATGTCGATCCCACGGCCATCCAGACCGAGGTCTTCCGGCTGCCCTCCACCTGCTTCGCCGAAGAGGACGGCTCCCTGGTCAATTCGGGCCGCTGGCTGCAATGGCACTGGAAGGCCGCCGACCCGCCCGCCGAGGCCAAAAGCGACCAGGCGATCATGGCCGGCATCTTTCTCACGATCCGGGAGCTGTACCGGAAAAACGGCGGCGCCTTTCCCGAGCCCATCCTCAACCTGACCTGGAAACACCGCCAGCCCGAGGAGCCCTCGCCCGAGGAGCTGGCCCGGGAGTTTTCCGGCACGGCCCTCAAGGATCAGACCGATCCCAAGGACCCGGCCAAGGTTCTGCTCAAGGCCGGGCAGCAACTGAACGGCTTCGCCGAACTGAAGGACGACGGCTCCACCGCCTGCGGCTGCTGGATCTTCTCCGGTTGCTGGTCAGAGAAGGGCAACCTGATGGCCCGCCGCGACAACGCCGATCCCTACGGCATCGGCCAGACCCTGAACTGGGCCTTTGCCTGGCCGGCCAACCGGCGCATCCTCTACAACCGCGCCTCCTGCACCCCCGACGGCAAGCCCTTCGATCCCAAGCGCCCGCTGATCGCCTGGAACGGCGCGGCCGGCGCCTGGACCGGGTCCGACATCCCCGATTACAGCGCGGTCTCGCCGCCGGCAAACGGCATGGGACCCTTCATCATGAATCCGGAAGGGGTGGCCCGTTTCTTCGCCCTCGACAAAATGGCGGAAGGCCCCTTCCCCGAACACTACGAACCCTTCGAGTCGCCCCTGGCCGCCAACCCGCTCCACCCGAACAACGGCAAGGCGCGGGCCAACCCGGCGGCGCGGGTGTTCAAGGGCGACTGGGCCTCCTTCGGCTCGGCCGAGGAGTTCCCGCAGGTCTGCACCACCTATCGCCTCACCGAGCACTTCCATTTCTGGACCAAGCACGCCATCCTGGATGCCATTCTCCAGCCGGAGCAGTTCGTCGAACTCGGGGAGGATCTGGCCAGGGAAAAGGGGATCAGGGCCGGCGACAGCGTCCGGGTCCGGTCCAAGCGGGGCTTCATCGTCGCGGTGGCGGTGGTCACCAAACGGATCCGCACCCTGGAAATCGCGGGCCGAAAGGTGCACACCGTGGGCGTGCCGATCCACTGGGGCTTCATGGGGGTGGCCAAGAACGGCTACATCACCAACACCCTGACCCCCTTTGTCGGCGACGCCAACACCCAGACGCCGGAATTCAAATCGTTCCTCGTCGCCATCGAGAAGGTGTAAGGAGGTGAGCCATGGCACTGCAATCCCTTGATATCAAAAGACGCTCCGCCACCACCACCCCCTCGCCCGGCGCCCGCGCCACCCTGGAGGTGGTCAAACTGATCGACGTGTCCAAGTGCATCGGCTGCAAGGCCTGCCAGGTGGCCTGCATGGAATGGAACGACCTCCGCGACACCATCGGCGAGAACCGGGGGGTTTACGACAACCCGGCCGATCTCTCCGACCAGTCCTGGACGGTGATGCGGTTCGCCGAGGTCGAACCCGCGCCGGGACGGCTGGAATGGCTGATCCGCAAGGACGGCTGCATGCACTGCGCCGATCCGGGCTGCCTCAAATCCTGCCCCGCGCCCGGCGCCATCGTTCAGTACAGCAACGGCATCGTCGATTTTCACCAGGAAGCCTGCGTCGGCTGCGGCTACTGCGTCATCGGCTGCCCGTTCAACATCCCCCGGCTCTCGCCGAAGGACGGCAAGGCCTACAAATGCACCCTCTGTTCCGACCGGGTGGCCGTGGGCCTGGAGCCGGCCTGCGCCAAGGTCTGCCCCACCGGCGCCATCCTCTTCGGCTCCAAGGAAGACATGCTCCACCACGCCGCCGGCCGCGTCGTTGATCTCAAGGAACGCGGCTACGGCCAGGCCGGGGTGTACAATCCGCCCGGCGTGGACGGGACCCATGTAATGTACGTGCTCCACCACGCCGACCGGCCCGAGCTGTACCAGGGCCTGCCCAAAGATCCGGGCATCAGTCCGCTGGTGGCCCTGTGGAAGGAGATCGCCAAGACCCTGATGAACATCGGTTTGGGCGCCGCCGTTGTCGGCGGCATCGTCCACTACCTGACCCAGGGACCCAACGAGGTCGCCGAGGAAGAGGAGGAAACGTCATGAGCAAGCACGCACTCATTCAGCGACACAGCGCCAGCGAACGGCTCAACCACTGGCTGGTGGCCTTCGCCTTCATCCTCGCCGGCCTGTCCGGGCTCGGTTTTTTCCATCCCGGCTTCTACTGGCTGACCAACCTGTTCGGCGGCGGCACCTGGGCGCGCATCCTGCACCCCTTCTTCGGCGCGGGCCTGGCCCTGTTCTTCTTCATCTGGGTGGGCCGGGAGTGGAAGGACAACCGCATCACCCCCGAGGACTGGCAATGGGCCAAACACATGGGCGACATCATGCAGAACAAGATGGACAACCTGCCGCCCATCGGTAAATACAACCTGGGCCAGAAGCTCCTGACCAGGACGATGTTCACGGCCATCGTCCTGCTGCTGGCCTCCGGCATCCTCATCTGGCAGCCGTGGTTCGCGCCCGAGTTTTCCATCGAGCTGCGGCGCATAGGGGTGGTGGTGCACGCCTTTTCCGCCTTTGTCGTGCTGGTCTGCTTCATTGTCCATGTGTACGCCGCCTACTGGACGCGCGGCGCGATCCGGTCCATGACCAGGGGCACGGTCACCGCGGCCTGGGCCCGGCACCATTGCGCCGGCTGGTACAAGAAGATCGCGGGATAGCACACCAACGCGGCCTGTGGGGCGAAGCGACGCCGGCGGCCAGCCGCCCGGACCAACGCTTCGCCTCTTTTCCCTTCTCCCATCGCCATCGGGTGCTCCCATGACCACAGCCTCCATCCTCCAACCTGGCCAGCTCGAAGCCCCGGTCGGCGACATCCCGGCCCTGTCTCTCCCGCCGGCCGATCTCTTCGCCCTCCGTTCCGAAAGGCTCAGCCACCTGGCGGCCGGGCACGGACTGGCCGACTATCTCCTCTTTCTGGCGCGATTGGCGGAATGGCAGCAGCAGGAGTTGGACCGGCGGCCGGATCTGCCCCTGCCGGACGCCCACCTGCTGGAGCATTGCCGTGAGCACGCCATGCCGCCGCTGGCCCCGGCCGGCTGGCCCCGGCATCCCCTCTGGCAGGACGCGGCCTGCCGCGCCGTCGAAGCGGTCGACCGACTGCTGCCCGCCAAGGGCCGGCTGGCGCTGACCCCGCTTTTGCACGGCGACACCGCTTGGCTGGAGGCACAGGCCGATATCCTGTTGAACGGGCCGGCCGAGGAGCTCGATCTGGCGGCGGCCCCGTTCATCGGCGCGGCCCTGCAGGTGCAGTGGACGCACCTGGCGCGCAGCCTCCGGCCGAATCAAATCGGCCGGCCGGAACATCCGGCGGTCTGCCCGGTCTGCGGTGGCCCGCCGGTGGCGTCGGTCATTCGCGCCACCGGTTCGGCCAGGGGACTGCGCTATCTGCACTGCGCCCTCTGCGGCTCGGAGTGGCATGTGGTGCGCGCCAAATGCACCAAATGCGACAACACCAGGGACATGGGATATTACGGCCTGGAGGACACGCACCGGGCGGTGCGCGCCGAAGGGTGCCCGCACTGCCGCTGCTATCTGAAGATTCTTGTCCGGGAGCACGACGCCCGCGCCGATCCGGTGGCCGACGACATCGCCACCCTGACCCTCGACCTGCTCATGAGCGAGGAACGGCAGTACACCAACATCGGCACTAACTTCTTCATGATGTAAGAAGCAGGGCGTCCATCCCTCCTGCCCGGCCCACGGCACCCTGATCCGGCACAAAAAAGTGGACGCACCGGCAGGAATGGTTAATCTGCTCTAACAATGTGTTTCCATGGAGGAATCATACGATCGGAACCTTGATGCGATCTTTTATCTGACCCCGCCCCCGCAAAACCGTCGGGACGGGCGTGCCGGAGACGCGGAAATTCCAGCGAGGCAAGGGAGGTGTAGGATGCGTTGGCAGATGGGGCGAAGAAGCGGCAACGTGGAAGACAGGCGGGGGATGACGCCCCAGGGGGGCCGAGGCCTGAAGGGAGGCGGCATAGCCGTTCTGCTCCTTGCCCTTGTCGGCATGTATTTCGGCGTCGATCCCGCCGTCATCCTGAACACGTTCCAGGGTGGCGACCTTCCGGCCAGGCAGGAAGCGGGCGTGTCGAGTCCGGAAGAAAACAAGCTGGCGGATTTTGTTTCCGTCGTCCTTGCCGACACGGAGGACACCTGGGAGACGCTTTTCAGGCAGGCCGGCGGGACGTATGAAAAACCCAAGCTGGTGCTGTTCAGCGGAGCGGTGCAGTCCGCCTGCGGTTTCGCCCAGGCCGCCACCGGGCCCTTTTATTGTCCGGCCGACAGAAAGGTGTATATCGATCTCGGTTTCTATTCCGAGCTGAAAAACAAGCTCCAGGCCCCCGGCGATTTCGCCCAGGCCTATGTCATCGCCCACGAAATCGGCCATCATGTCCAGAATCTTCTGGGCATCAGCAACCAGGTCCAGGAGATGCGCGCACGACTTTCCCAGACCGAATACAACAAGCTCTCGGTCAAACTGGAGTTGCAGGCCGATTGCTTCGCCGGCGTCTGGGCGCATCATGCCGATCGGGTGAGGAATATTCTCGAACCGGGAGACGTGGAAGAAGCCCTGAACGCGGCCAGCATGATCGGCGACGACAATCTGCAGAAACGGGCCCAGGGATATGTCGTGCCGGATTCCTTTACCCACGGGAGTTCGGCACAGCGGGTCGCCTGGTTTCAACGGGGCCTGAAGAGCGGCGATATCCGCAATTGCAACACGTTTAATAATTGATGCAATCAAACCGCCGAACCGGTGAACGAGGAGGTCGCGGCCCTGATTCGACCGCCTGAAAAGGCGCGGTCCCATCCGCAGGAATGTCCCGCCCGGATACGCGGACGGCGTTGAAAAAACCCGGCCGCCGCCCCCGGCGCAAAGGCACTCCCGCCCCCGTCCTTCACGGACGTCCCGGAGAGGGGGGCAGGTTGCCCTTGCGTTTTCCCGCCGCATACGAGTATAAAAACCGCTGTTGTGTTCCGTGGCCTGCCTGTTCCCCCCAACCGGGGACGGCACGGTCTTCCCCGCTCTCAACAAAGGGATATGCCGCCCCATTGACGGTCCGGACTCAGGAAACGAAAACCGTCGATGGTATGCTCCACCTTTGCTGAACATCCAGTGTTTCCGCAAATACAGAATGGCCGTCCCGTAAGCCGGGAACGGTGATTCGCTGCAATTCACGACATATGCAACCCGGCCCGGTGCCGGAATATGGCGGATGCGGATTGCAGACGCCTTCCGCGTCAGGCGGAGCGCGCCCACATGCCGGCATACCCTTCAACGTTAGGTGAAGGTGCCCCATGAACCACGTGCAGCGAGTACGACAACTCCGCAAAATCATTGCCCTTGATCCGGCAATGGCAGCCCTTTTTCTTGCCGACCGGCCCCTGGAGGAGAAACGGTTGCTGCTTCGCAACCATCTTTCCAATATTCTGCTCAAAATCTACGATAATTGTCGGGAGATGGCCTCCCTGGAATGGGTCACCTGCCGGGACACGGTCTGGGTGCTGCGCAACATGCTCAACACCCGTAGCGAGGAACTGGCCGGTTTTTCGCTCCTGTCCTATCTGGATGGCCTGCTGCACGACCGGCCCGTCGGCCCGGCGCCGACGGCCGCCTTTCTGGCGGAATTGCGGCATCTGTTCAAGGGCATCGGGGGGCTTGCGAATATCTACGTCGAAAAACCGCCGGCCTTTCTCAGGTACAGCGGCAGAACCGCCGCCAGGCTCCGATCCGCCGATCTTTCCCGCATGGCGCGCAAGGCCCGGGGATTCGTCGAACGCTACCCCTGCGGCATGGATGACGCCCTGGTGCGGCAGCGCAGCCTGAACAGGCAGCGGCTGTTCCATGCCTTCGGAATCACCGATCTGGAATGGAACGACTGGACCTGGCATACCCGGAACATCATCCGCGATCCCGATGTCCTCGGCAGCCTCATCACCCTCTCCGGGGAGGAGCGCGCAACCGTCACCATGGCCAGGAAGCAGCGGATTCCCTTCGGCATCACCCCCTACACGGTATCGCTGATGGATCCGAACAACACCGGGACCTGGGATCGAGCCATCCGCGCCCAGGTGATTCCACCCCGCCAGTATGTCGAGCGGGTCATCGCGTTGCGCCAGGACCCCGCCTGTTCCAGCGATTTCATGAGCGAGGGCGACACCTCGCCCATCGACGGCATCACCCGCCGCTATCCCGGCATCGTCATTCTCAAGCCAGTGCTGACCTGTCCGCAGATCTGCGTCTATTGCCAGCGCAACTGGCAGATCCGGGACACGTGCTCCGCCGGCGCCGCCCTGGGGGACCACAAACTGGAGCAGGCCCTGCGGTGGATCGAGAAGACCAGGGAAATCTCCGAGGTCCTGGTGACCGGCGGCGATCCCCTGATCCTGGCCGACGACCGGCTGGAGATGATCCTGGCGCGCCTGTCGCAGATGGAGCACGTGGTCCGCATCCGGATCGGCACCCGCACCCCGGTGACCCTGCCGCAACGGATCACCGAGTCCCTGGTGCGTGCCATCACCCGTTTTCACGAACCGGGCCGCCGGGAAATGCTGATCATCACCCATTTCGAGCACCCCACGGAAATCACCCCCGAGGCCATGCAGGCGGTGCAGCGGTTCCGTCTGTTCGGGGTCGGGGTCTACAACCAACTGGTGTTCACCTATTACAATTCGCGCAAATTCGAGGCCGCCGCCCTACGCCAGCAACTGCGGCTGATCGGCGTGACCCCCTATTACACCTTCAACACCAAGGGCAAGGAAGAAACCGACGACTACCGGGTGCCGATCGCCCGCCTGCTCCAGGAACAGCAAGAGGAGGCGCGGCTCTTTCCGGGCGCGGTGCGCACCGATGAAATCGTATTCAATGTGCCGCGTCTGGGCAAAAACTATCTCCGGGCGGGGCAGAACCGGGACATGATCGCCCTGCTGCCCGACGGGCGCCGGGTGTACGAGTTCCACCCCTGGGAGAAAAAAATGGCGCTGATGGAGACCTACATCTATACCGATGTCTCCATTTATCACTATCTCAAGCGGCTGCGGCGCGACGGCGAACAGATCCGGGACTACAATTCGATCTGGTATTACTACTGAGCGACCGGCGTTCGGGGCGCGGCCGGAATGCGGCCAGCGCCCTGGCCGCCCAACGGAGTCGCACGATGGCATCCCAACAGAGTCGCACAACGTCGCGCAAGCGCGACCGTACCATGGTTCTCCCCTGCGCCTGTCTCACCGGGTGCATTATTTTCCCACGTCTTTCCGTACGGTTATTCTACCGTTGACACCGAAGCCTCCCTCTGGCACGAGGAATGCTTTGTTACCGGCATAAAGCGCGGGGCCGCAAGCAAAGCAGCACCGGGCGGGAAGCGATGCATCCGGCAGGCATTCTCCTTGCCCGGCGCTCCGTCCCCGCGCACAATCACCAACGGAGGTACAGTATGCCAGGAATGAACGGACAGGGCCCCACGGGCAACGGACCGCTCGGCCGCGGGCTGGGCTGGTGCAGGCAAAACAATGTAAACGATGCGCAGCCGGCCGGGGCGCAGACCGGCCAGGCCGATGCCGGCCAGGGCATGGGCCGGGGCATGCGTCAGGGCGGGCGATGCGCGGGCCGGGGCGGCCGTTGCGGCGGCGGTCGCGGCCAGCAGCGCGGCAATCGGTGAGTGGCCCGGCGGGCACCATGTTCGGCACCGCCTGCCGTTGACCGACGGCAGGCGTGGACAGCTCCATCGTCGGCTCGGCGGGAAGCGCGGTCGGCCACGAGGCCACCTCGGGACCGGGCCGGACGCCCTCCCGCCCCACCGAAACCGGCGCGGAGGCGATCCCGACCGGGATCACCGACCTGAACCACGCCCGTGTCCCAGGCGAATGAGGCCCATCGCATCCTCTGTGCGCATCCTCGGCGCCACCCCCGATCCCCCGGCAACGGAGCGCCGGCCAGCAGGGCCATTGCCGACGCCTCCAGCGGACGCGGCTATTCAGGCAGACGTCGGCAAGGCCGTCGCCCGGGTCGGAATGGCCGAGGCCGCTGCCCCCGGCCCGGCCTTGCCGCCGTCGCCATCTCTCGGCAAGAACGCCCCCTTCTTGCCTCCCCCTCTTTTCGTTCCCATGTTTCCGCCCTCCTGACACGGGCATATTCGATGCACGGATGAGGACAAAAACGACAATCATGCCGCACATCCGCCACGGTTGTGTGGCATTTGTGTGGCGCGGTCGCGGCCGGCGCCACACAATCGTGGCGGAACAACACGGCCGACAACGGTCAACCGGGACAGCATGACATGGAAACGGAGGCGGGCAGAATAGCGCGGTACGTGCAGCGCTACAAACTGTTGCGGGACATCGGCGAACTCCAGGTCGAGTCGGTCGCCGACGAGACGGTGTTTCTCACCCGTTGCTGCAGCCTGCTCCTCCAGGACCCGGACTACAGCTTGGTGTGGGTGGGAAGAAAAGAGCACGGCAACACGATCGCGCCGGTCACCATGGTCGTCCGGGACGGCCTGCCGGCACGGCAATGCCGGCAGGCGCTGGAGCGGCTGGTCGGGGAGGCGCCGGCAACCAACAGCGCGGCGCGGGCCCTGCGCGACGGTGGCCCGGTCGTCGCCGGTTTGGACACCGAAGACGATGCCGGGGCGCTCGGCCGGCTCGCGGCCATGACCGGCAGCCGCACCTGCGGTTCCTGGCCCTTGGTCCATAACCGGCAGCAATACGGGGTACTGACCGTCCACTCGATCAGGGAGGACAGTCTGACCGGGATCGAATTCGATTTCATCGCCAATGTGGCCGCGACCCTCTCCCGCGCCCTGTCCCTGCACGACACCTCGCGCCACCTGCGCCTGGAGCACGACTTCAACTGCGAGATCGTGCAGACGGTCCAGGCCCTGCTGGTGTCGCTCTCCCATTGCGGCGAAATCCTCTCCTTCAACCCCACCGCCCAGGAGGTCACCGGCCATGCCGAGGCCGAGGTCAAGGGCAAGTTCTGGGTGGATGTCCTCATCAGCCCGGAAAAGCGGGCCGAGAGTCAGAACAGGTTTTCCCGGGTGTTGAAGGGCGGCTGGTCGGAGATGAATTTTCAGGCCGAACTGCTCACCCGCAACGGCGACAGGCGGATGATCGAGTGGCACGGTTCCATCCGTCCGGACATTGAGCAGGGCCGGGTGGGCCTGGTGCTGTTCGGCATCGACATCACCGGCAAGCTCGCGGCCGACCAGGCGCTCAACCACGCCCTGGCCAAATGGGAGAACATCTTTTCCTCGGTGCAGGACCCCGCCCTGATCGTCTCCGAACAGGGGACCATCCTCGACGTCAACCCGGCCACGGTGGTGGCGGCACGCCGACCCCGCGAAGAACTCATCGGCCGCGGCGTGTGCGAGATCCTGCACGGCAACCGCCGGCCCGGGGCCATCTGCCCGCTGGAGGTGCTGCTCGGCCAGAAGAAGAGCCGTATTTTCGAAACCGAACTCCAGGGCCTGCGCGGCAATTTCCTGCTCACCGTCAGCCCGCTGCTCGCCTGCGACGGCACCTCCGGAGCGGCGCTGCTGCTCGCCCGCGATCTGACCGAGGAACAGTTGATGAAGGCCGAGGCCTTCCGCGCCGCCCAACTGGCCTCGGTGGGCGAACTGGCCGCCGGCGTGGCCCACGAGATCAACAACCCGATCAACGGTATCATCAACTACGCCCAGATCCTGATCGATTCCGGCCAGGCCGGGCCCGATGCCCGCATCCTCCGCCATATTATCAGGGAGGGGCAGCGCATCGCCGGCATCACCAAGAACCTGCTCGACTTTTCCCGCAAGCGGGAGCAGAGCGCCGAACCGGTGCACGTGCCCACCCTGTTTCGCCATTGCATCGAACTGATCCGGCATCAGTACCTGATCGACGGCATCACCCTGGCGGAAGACTATGCCGACGACCTGCCGCTCGCCTTCTGCAACCCGCAGCAGATCCAGCAGGTCTTTCTCAACGTCTTCAGCAATGCCCGCTATGCCCTCAACGAACGCTATCCCACGGCCCATGCCGACAAGCTGATCGCCATCGCCGCCTTTCCCAGGCAGCACGGGCAGCGGGATCTCGTGCGCATCACCATCACCGACTACGGCACCGGCATCGAGCACGACCTGATGGACCGGCTGATGGACCCCTTTTTCTCGACCAAATCCAAGGGGGAAGGCACGGGATTGGGGCTGAGCATCAGTCACAGCCTGATCCGGGAAAACAAGGGGCACTTCCGCATCAAGAGCCAATGGGGCGAATGGACCACCGCCATCATCGATCTGCCCACGGCAGAGGGAGGCACGAACTGAATGCCGGCACAGACCAGGCTGCTCGGTCAACTGGGGATGTCTTTTTTCGTGGCCGCCGTGCTTTTGGCGCTGATGGACCGGCAGATGCTCATCGGCCCGGAAGAGGTGCGGCAATGGCCCTTTGCCCTGCTGTCGTTGCTGGTCATGGTCGGCCTGTTTTTCGCGGTTGCCGTGCTGGTCCGCGCCCGGGTGGGCAAACTGGGCCGGGACCTCGGCGAACTGAAGCGACGATTGGACGAAACCGGCAGCGAACTGGCCGCGGTCAAGGAGGATCTCGAACAACGGGTGGAGCGCCGCACCTTCGAGATCAGCGTGGCCAACGCCTCGCTCAACCGCGAAATCGCCGAACGGATCCAGGCCGAGACCGAGACCAGGCGGATCAAGCGGCGGATGGAACTGATCCTCGAATCCGCCGGCGAGGGTATCTTCGGCCTGGACATCGACGGCAGGGTGACCTTCGTCAACAGGGCCGCCGCCCTGATGCTCGGCTGGGAGGCCGACGACCTGGTCGGCCAGTCGCACCACGGCCTGATCCACCACACCCGGGCCGACGGCGAGCCGTATCCGGTCAGCCAATGTCCGATCCACCAGGCCTATCGGGACGGCAAGATCCATTTCGGCGGCGACGAGATCTTCTGGCGGCGCGACGGCACCAGCTTCCCGGTGGAATACATGAGCACGCCGATCCTCGAGAACCGCCGGCTGACCGGCGCGGTGGTGGTCTTCCGCGACCTGACCGCCTGCCGCCAACCCTTGCCTCCGGGAGAACGACCATGAACGACCCCGCCGAGAAAGCCGCCATCCTGGTGATCGACGACGAGGAGAGCCTGCGCAACACCTTCCAGTTTTTCCTCCAGAACCAGGGATATGCGCCGGTGCGTACCGCGGCCACCTTCGCGGAGGCCCTGCGGGAAATCAGCGACCACCGTTTCGATCTGATCGTCAGCGATATCGTCCTCGGCGGCCACACCGGCATCGACGTGCTCAAGCGGGTCCGGGAGCTGGGGATGGCCTGCCCGGTGGTGATGATCACCGGCTACCCGACGGTGGAAACCGCGGCCGAGGCGGTGCGGCTCGGCGCTTTCGACTACATTCCCAAGCCGGTGGACAAGGAGACGCTGCTGAAGACCGCCCGGCTGGCGCTGCGCCAGTATCGGCTGGAGCAGGGGCAACGGCGGGCGGAACGGGAGCGGGAACGCGACCGTGCCTTTCTGGAAACCGTGTTCCGCAGCGTGACCGACGGAATCGTCACCGTGGATGGCAATCTCAACATCATGGAAATGAACCCGGCGGCCCGGCTGCTGTTGAACGAGTTGGATCCCGGTCTGGCCGACCGGCGGAGCATTATCCCCCTCTGCGGCCGGGAGGCCTTCCTGCCGCTGAAAAAGGATCTGCTCCAGGTCCTGAAAACCGGCCAGGAAAGCAGCCCGAAACTGTTCGAGTGCCGTGAGGTCGATCAACCCAAAAAGGTGCTCAGCGTTGCCACCGCCCCTCTCAAGGACGGGGCCGGCGGCATCGGGGGCGCGGTCATGGTGCTGCGCGACCTGACCAGTCCCGAGCCGCAACCGGCGGGCCGGCGGCACCATTTTCACCGGTTTCTCGGCGCCAGCGACGCCATGCAGGCGGTGTACACCCTGATCGAGAATGTCGGCCGCCTGGACCTGAGCGTGCTGGTCACCGGCGAGTCGGGCACGGGCAAGGAACTGGCCGCCGAGGCCCTGCACCGGGAGAGCCACCGCGCCAACCGGCCCCTTATCAAGGTCGACTGCACCGCCATCCCGGAAACGCTGCTGGAGAGCGAACTGTTCGGCCACCGCAAGGGCTCGTTCACCGGCGCCGACCGCGACCGCATGGGCCGCATCCTCCAGGCCGACGGCGGCACGCTCTTCCTCGACGAGATCGGCGACATCCCGCCGATGATGCAGCTGCGGCTGCTGCGCTTTCTCCAGGAAAGCACCTTCTATCCGGTGGGCCAGGATACGCCGCTACGGGTCGATGTCCGGGTGATCGCCGCCACCCATGTCAATCTCAGGGAAAAAGTCCGCGCGGGCGCCTTCCGCGAGGATCTCTACTTCCGCCTGCGGGTGATCGACGTCATCCTGCCGCCGCTGCGGGAACGGGGCGAGGATATTCTCCTGCTCGCCGGCCACTTCATCGACAGGATCGCCGCCAAAATCGGGAAGAACATCGGCGGCATCTCCGACCAGGCACAGCAGCTGCTGCTGGCCTACCCCTGGCCGGGGAACGTGCGCGAGCTGGAGCACGTCATCGAGCGGGCCTGCGTCCTCTGCCAGGGCCCGACCATCGCCACCGACCATCTCTCGCGGGAGATCACCCAGTATCAGGCGCAGATGGCGGCGGCGCAGTCCGTCGGCCCCGCAGGCGGCGAGCGGCCCGCGCACCCCGCAGCCGTTCCGGCGGTGCCGCCGCCGGAACTCTCCCCCTCCGAACGCCTGCTCCAGGCCCTGCGGAAAGCCGGCGGCAACAAGGCCAAGGCCGCCCGCCTGCTCGGCATCGACCGCACCACCCTCTACCGCAGGATCCGGGAGCTGCGCCTCGATCTCTCCCAGGCCGACCTCTAGCTGCCGCCACGGTTCCGTGGCCACACAACCGTGGCGCCGCCACACTTCCGTGGTGCGCGGTCGGTCTCTAGCCCCCGGCAGGTGCCCTCTGGACGCCCTGTCAATTTTTACTCATATTTTCAATCAGTTAACAGAACTGTCTCCATTTTTTCAGACGGAAGCCACAACCAACCCGCCCCGTGGTGCCAACGGGAGAACAGTCAATATTTCCTTATGAAACAAGCATGTTGAGCGAACCGCTGCCAACATTCGGCCAGGCAGGCGCGGTGTGGCACCGACCGTGCAAACGTCCGCAGCCAAGTGGATACGTTCATTCTCCGGAGTGCGCCCAACAGCCATGCCTTCCATCGCCCCCGACAGCCAGACCGCCCCCCTGCATGCCTTTGCCCGCCTGTTCCCGGACGAAGAGGAGAGCATCGCCTTTCTCTTCCGGCTGCGCTGGCCCCAGGGCTTTGTCTGTCCCCTGTGCCGCACCTGCCACCCGGGCATGGCCGCCCGCCGCATACTTGTTTGTCCCTATTGCGGCCACCGCAGTTCCCTGACCACCGGCACCCTGCTGCACGGCACGAAGAAGCCGATCAGGGAATGGCTGCTGGCCATCCGCTGGTTCAGCCTCTCGCCGTTCGAGTCCAGCGCCAAGGAGTTGCAGCGCCTGTTCGGCCTGTCCTGCTACCAGACCGCCTGGATCTGGCTGCAGAAACTGCGGTCGGCCATGGCGCAGGCGGACCGGCAGCCCTGCCGGGGCGTGGTGGAACTCGGCTGCGAGCCCGTGGTACCGGCCTCTCGCCGCGGGGAATGCGCCCTGGTGCTGATCGCGGTGGAAATCGTGCCCGCCCTCGGCAGCATCAGTCGGATGCGCATGCGCCACATCGCTGCGGTCGAGGAGGAGGCCCTCTTCCGTTTTCTCAGGGAGGCGGTCCGGGAGACGAGCACCCTGCTGAGCGGCGACCACCAGATTCTGCCGCTGCTCCGCGGGGCCGGCGCCTATACGGTCGTCCCCTGCCGCCGGGAACCGTCGCCGCGCATCCAGGGACTGAGCCGCCGCCTGGAAACCTGTCTCCACGGGGTGCACCGCGGCGGGGTCACCTGCAGGCATCTGCAACTGTATCTGGACGAATTCTGTTTCCGCAACAATGCCGCCCTGCTGCCCGACCACGAAGCGGTGTTCACGGCCCTGCTCGGCGGCGTACTCGGCGGTTCGATCGAGCGCTACCGCCATGCGGTCCGGGCCGCCGTGGCGGCGAAACTGCCGCAGGAGGAACCATGAGCAATCCGGTGCAGCTCGGCCTGCTGCTGCTCACCCTGACCGCGATCGGCGTGTTCGGCTACAACGTCTATCTGCTCGAGATCACGCCGCCGGAACGGCCGTACACCGAATTCCTCGCCGATCTGCGGCAGGGCCGCATCAAGAAGGTGCACCTCCGGGGGCAAACCCTGACCGGCGAGGACAACAGCGGCCGGCCGTTCGGCACCTTCGCCCCGGACCCGCCCGCCCTGGTGCCCCTGCTGGTGGAGCGGGATGTGATCGTCACCGGCGAGGCCGAGCCGACCTCAGGCGCAATCGATGCGTTCAAGGCGCTGCTGCCCCTGGTTCTCATCCTGGCCGGCTGGCTCATCTTCAGCAAAAAGACGGTGGCCGGCGCGCTCGGCGGCCGCCGCACCGCCCGCTTCACCCCGGTCAGGAGCGAACGGGTCACCTTTGCCGATGTGGCCGGCATCACCGAGGCCAAGGAAGAACTGCTGGAGATCGTCGAATTCCTCAAGAATCCGGAGAAATACAGCCGACTCGGCTGCCAGATCCCCAAGGGCGTGCTCCTCCAGGGACCGCCGGGCACCGGCAAAACGCTCCTGGCCAAGGCCATTGCCGGCGAGGCCTCGGTGGCCTTCTTTTCCCTGGGCGGCTCCGATTTCGTCGAAATGTTCGCCGGGGTCGGCGCCTCGCGGGTCCGGGAACTGTTTGCCGAGGCCAAGAAGCATCCGCCCTGCCTGATCTTCATCGACGAGATCGACGCCATCGGCGGCCGCCGCGCCAGCGGCCAGAGCACCGGCGCCAGCGATGAGCGCAACCAGACCCTGAACGCCCTCCTGGTCGAGATGGACGGTTTCGACACCAGGGACACGGTCATCCTGATCGCCGCCACCAACCGGCCCGACATCCTCGACCCGGCCCTGCTGCGGCCCGGCCGCTTCGACCGCCGGATCACCCTGTCCCTGCCCGATGTGCGGGGACGGCTGAAGATCCTCGAAGTGCACGCCCAGAAAATCGTCACCGCCCCGGCCATCGATCTGCCCACCGTCGCCCGTTCCATCCCCGGTTTCAGCGGCGCCGAGATCGCCAACCTGGTCAACGAGGCCGCCCTGATGGCGGCCCGCCACAACAAGGCGGCGGTGGACATGGACGATTTCGAGGAGGCCAAGGACAAGATCGTCATGGGGCTCGAACGCAAGAGCATCGCGGTCAGCGAGCAGGACCGGCGTTTGACCGCCTACCACGAGGCGGGCCACGCCATCGTCGGCTACCTGCTCAAGGAGACCGATCCCCTGCACAAGATCACCATCATCCCCAGGGGCCGGGCCATGGGCCTGACCCAGCAACTGCCCCTCGACGACCGCCTGACCTATTCCCGCGACTACCTGCTGAACCGGATCGCCATCCTCATGGGCGGCAGGGCCGCCGAGGCCCTGGTGTTCAACCGCCTGACCACCGGCGCCAGCAACGATATCCTCCAGGCCACGGACATCGCCGCCCGCCTGGTCTGCGAATGGGGCATGAGCGCCGACCTGGGACCGGTGGCCTACCGCCGCGGCGAGTTTGTCGGCGGCGAGCAGAGCGCACCCCACAGCGAAATGACGGCCCGCCGCATCGACAGGGCGATCCGGCAGCTGATCGGGGAATGTGCCGATCAGGCCGCCGACCTGCTGCACAAACACAACCGCTTTCTCCACACCTTCGCCGAGGTCCTGCTCCTCAACGAAACCATGGATGCCGAGGAGGTGGACATCGTGTACCGCAATTACCTCAAAGAACGGGATGTCGAACGCGCTTTGACGGAAAACAGGAAACCCGACGAAGACCAACAAGATCACCATACGGAGGACATGCAATGAGAACACCCCCCCGGACCGTGCTCGCAGCGGCGGTTCTGCTGCTGGCCGGGACGCCGCCGCTGCCGGGCCTGGCCCTGGACCAGTACGATGCGCCGGAAACGGTCGTCATCGACAGCCTGGCCAGGCTGTACCAGCCGGTCCGCTTCAGCCACATCCGCCACACCAAGCTGGCCCGGTGCAAGGATTGCCATCACCATACCACCGGCCAGGAGGACACGGACTCCAACTGCTTCCGATGCCACGCCTATTCGCCTGAGGCCAGCATCGTCTCGTGCAAGGACTGCCACACCGGCAAACAGTTCTATCCCGAACAGGTCGCCGCCGCCGGCAACCCCAACCTCTACCATATCGACAAACCCGGCCTCAAGGGGGCCTACCATCTCAACTGCATCCCCTGCCATGTGAAGAAAAATGCCCCTTCCGGCTGCGAAGGCTGCCATGCCCTGACCGACGCCGGCAGGGCGTTCTTCCGTGTCGACGCCAAGAACCATGGCAGCGCGACCCCTTGACCGGCCCATTTTATTCCTTTCATTTACTGAGGTGAACGACCATGCCTACCCTGATCGACCGGCGCCGGTTCCTGCGCGGCGGCCTGCTGGCCTCCGCCGCGGCCACCGTCTCCCTGGCGCCCGCACAAACAGAGGCCGCCTCCTTCGAAGGCTACCCCAACGCCATGGGCGTGCTGGTGGACCTGTCCCGCTGCGTCGGCTGCCGCAGTTGCGAGGCCGCCTGCAACAAGGAGCAACAACTGCCTGCCCCGGAAAAGCCGTTCAACGATTTCTCGGTGTTCGACGAACTCCACCACGGCCAGAAGCGGCGCACCGACGAAACCCGCTACACCGTGGTCAACCGCTACGACATCCCCGGCCGCGAACATCCGCTCTTCCGCAAGATCCAGTGCAACCACTGCCAGGAGCCGGCCTGCCTGACCTCCTGTTTCGTCAACGCCTATACCAAGACCCCGGAAGGGGCGGTGATCTACGACCCCGACGTCTGCGTCGGCTGCCGGACCTGCATGATCGCCTGCCCGTTCCTGATCCCGACCTTCCGCTATTCGAGCGCCTTCAAGCCGCGGATCATGAAGTGCGTCTTCTGTTACGATACCCGGCTGACCAAGGGGCTGCCTCCGGCCTGTGTCGAGGCCTGCCCGCAGGAGGCGCTCACCTTCGGCCGCCGCTCGGACCTGGTGACCATGGGGCGGCAGCGCATCCGCGAAAACCCGTCGGCCTATGTCGACCATATCTATGGCGAGCACGAGGCGGGGGGCACGGCCTGGATGTATCTCTCGCCCGCGCCCTTCGACCAGGCGGGGTTCGACACCTCGGTGCCCAAGGAACCCATCCTCAACTATGTCAAGGATTTCCTGGGCATCGTGCCCATGGTGCTGACCATCTGGCCGGCGCTCTTTGCCGGCTTTCACCTGCTGGCACACAGGAAGGAGAAGATGCAGCAAGTGAACAAGAACGAGGGGGAAGTCTGAACCATGCGTACCTTTATCGCCAACAACCAGGTCATACCCATTACCAACCACCTCAGGCCGGACGGCGGCCGGTGGACCATCCGGGAAAAACTCCTGCTGGGGTTGAGCTGGGATCAGTACCGGGCCCAGTTTCTGCGCAATCCGGTCAACTGGGCGCTGTGCTTCGTCTTCGCCGTCGGCGTGCCGATCCTGCTTCAGCGCTATCTCTTCGGCCTGGGCTCGATCACCCACGCCTCCAACGACTACCCCTGGGGGCTCTTTCTCGGCTTCGGCCTGTTCGGCATGGTGCCGCTGTCAGCCTCGGGCTTTCTGCTCGGCACCACGGTGGAGATCTTCGGCCGCAAGGATTTCGTCCCCATCGAGCGGCTGGCCCTGCTCAACGGCCTGCTCGGCTATTTCTTCGCCGTGGTCTACCTGGAGGTCGACCTGGGCATGCCCTGGCGGCTCTACTATCCGATGTTCGTCTCACTGGGACCGGCGGCGGTGCTTTTCCTCGTCGCCTGGCATGTGGCCACCTATCTCTCGGTGCAGATCGCCGAGGTCTCGTCGGCCTACTTCGAGTGGACCGGCTGGCTCAAGGGCAAGCGCTTCGTCCGCTCGATCACCATCGGCCTGACCATCGCCGGCATCATCCTCTCCACCCTGCACCAGGGGGCCCTGGGCGCGCTGTTCAACTATGCGCCCGCCAAGGTCCACCCGCTGTGGCTGTCGGCCAGTTTCCAGTGGATCCACTTCTTCTGCTCAGCCATCTTCGCCGGCCTGTCGATGGTGATCGTCGCCGGCGCCCTGTGCAAGCGGCATCTCGCCTGGCGCTGCGACCGCCGCTTCCTCGACAACGTCGACCAATGCACCCTGGGCCTGGGCAAAGGCTGCGCCTATGCCCTCATCACCTACCTGGTGATCAAGGTGGTGGGTGTGGCCCACGACAACGAGTGGGCATACCTGCTCACCGGCTGGGGCCGGTACTTCCTGCTGGAGATGGCGCTGGCGGTGGTGCTGCCGATGTGTCTCTTCGCCTACGGGGTCAAGCATCGGCGGGTGGGCCTGGTCCGCTGGGCCGCCCTGATCAGCGTGCTCGGCATTGTCTGGAACCGGCTCAACACCGCCATGATCTGCTTCAACTGGCAGCTCTACCGGGAGGTGCCGCACTGGAAGGAAATCTGGGTGACCGTCACCATTTTTGCCCTGTACTTCGTCGTCTACCGCTTCATTCTCTACCGCCTACCCATCCTCTACCAGTGGCAGGGGGAGAAATAGCGCATCCGGCTGCGGATTCCGTCGGCCTCGTCCCGTTTCCCGCCGGAATCCGCCCCCTTTCCCGGAGATGAGCCGTGACCATACCGTTGCAGGAACGCACCGCGCACCGCTGGACGCACTGGCCGCTGGACCGGCTGTTCCGCGCCATCACCGCCACGGTGCTCGTGTTTCTCGCCCTGGTCCTGGCGCTCGGCGTCCGCCAGTACATGCTCTACGACCAGTGCCGGCGGACCGTGGCCGCCAGCGACCGGCTGCTGTTCCGGTTCACCGCCATCAGGGACCATCTCAACGAATCCCTGGTCATGGGGGAAGAGATCGACCTGCGCGCCTGCAACGACGAGTTGCAGCATCTGGAAAAAGAGGCGGCGGCCCTGCGGGGCGACCTCCTCGTTCCCGAGGCCCTGCGGAACCTCCTGCCCGGCCGGGTCGACCTCGTCGGTCTCGAGGTGCGCCTGCGGGCCGTCCAGGAGCGGCGGCACGAAAAAACCGGGGAGACGGCGGCGGTGGTCCGTTCCCTCGACGGCACCAATATCGGCCTCCAGCAGTTCCGTTTCCTGCTCGGCGACCATGCCCAGACCATGTTGCTGGGGCTGCACCGGATCATTGTCGGCGCCCTGGGTCTGATCGTCGCGCTGTCCTGCACCCTGCTCTACCTGCTCAACCGGCATCTGGCCGCGCCGGTCCTCGCCCTCTGCCGATTGACCGCGCCGCCGGGAGATGACGGCGACGAGCGCGATCCCCACTGTTCGCTGGCCGCGCTGGTGGCGCGCCTGCGCGCACTGCCTGTTGCCAGCGAGCCGTACCGGCCGGCGGCAGAGGGCGACGCAACCGCGCCGGAGGCGCTGCAACGGGAGGCGCTCCGCTACCGCCACGCCCTCACCGGCTGCATCGGCCTGGAGCTGGCCAGCGAGCTGACCAACGGCATCAACGGCGTGATCAATTACACCCAGACCCTGATCGACATCGCGGAACAGGGCGGCCACCGGCAGGAGACGGCCGGCCTGTATCGGGCGCTGGTGCGAGAGGAAAAGAAGACGGCGGACCTGGTCGCGGCGCTCCAGCGGGTCAGCCAATGGCAGCCGGCGCGGAGCGCGGCGAGCATCGCCCTACCGTCCCTGTTCCAGATGGTGCTGCTGGTGCTCGACAAACCCCTGCGGGCCGAATCCGTCGCGCTCGGCCTGCCCACCGACTGCCGTCATGACATACCGATACCCGCCGGTGACCTCTGGCTGGTGCTGCTCACCCTATTGCAGCAGGGCCGGCGTGCGCTGCACCGCGAAACGACCGGCGCGCGCTCAGAAAAGTGGCTGAACGTAGCCTGCCGCGTTCAGCCCGGAGCGGACCGCAGACTCCAACTCGTGCTGACCAACAGCGCCGCCGCCTGGGACGACGGTTCCGAGCCGGTGTGGCCTTCGTTGACCTTCTGCGCCCATCTGATGCATCGGCACCAGGCCTCGCTCACCGTCGAGCCGACCCTGCAGGGCACGCATCTTCTCCTCGACCTGCCCTGCCGCCCCATCGCCGCCTGATCCCTCTTCTTTCCCGTCGAGCACACGCCCACCGCGCGCCACAGGCCCGGCCGCCACGCTTTTCGGGCAACGGCACCTGTCTGCAACACGGCGCCACACAACCGTGCCGCGTCCGCCACATCATTGTCCTTGCCACGCCACGGAACCGTGGCCGCCACAATGCCGCGCCACGGTTCCGTGGCGGTAGTGCCGGTTGTCCCCGTGAAGAGAGAACCGAAAAATATCTTTTTATATTCAATGGTTGGGCGAAAAATTTTTGTATCATCCACGCCGTATGCCCCTTGGCATCAGGGCTGCAATTCCGAAGGTACAACCACAAGCCACCCGGCACCTCAGCCAACGGAAGGAGGGCACCATGACCACGCAAGTCATCGACAAGAACGAAACCAAAACCGATGTCGCCCACGAAACATCCCGTTTCACCGTGCGGGCCGTCATGGCCATGGCCGGGGCGATCGGCATCTGGGCCCTGGCCTGCCTGATCGGCGGTCTGGCCAGCGGCGGAATCGGCAATCTCATCAGGGGCTACATCAGCACCATTGTCGGGCCCTGATGCACGTTATGAACAGCAAACCAAGGAGAACAACGATGTCTGACACCACAAGCGGCAAACAGGTCGCAACCATTCTGCTGGGATTCGGCATTCTGGCGATGCTTTGGGCGGGAGCCGCCTTTATCGGCGCCCTGCACCGGGTCGACTGGCAGTTCGGGGAACTGGCCCGGCAGTACCTGCTGGCCACCGGCATGATGCAGCCCCTGCACACCCTGGTCGATTTCTATTCCCACATCAAGGGCGTCGAATACCTGATCTGCGTCGCCTTCTTCGTCGCCTTCCCGGTCTTCTTCAAGTACGTCAACCAGGAAAAACGGCAGGTGCCGGTGAACCGGTAGCGGCTCGGCTTTTCTCTGCGGCCGCCGGCGGCGCGCTCGCGCCCCCTCCCAGACCGGCGGCCGTAGGGGACGATCGCCGGCGTCAGCGCATCCGCAACCTGACGCAGGTCCGACACGGCCGGGGCGGCTGGCCGCCGGCATGGGCTTTTCGGAAAGTTCTGTATTCGCGGGAGCGCCAGATGGCGGCAAACGACTGCCGCCCGATATTGCCGAAAACCAGGGGGACATGCGCCGTTTCCCTCCCGTCGATCCAATGGCACACGTCGGCGCAAACGGGCAGATGGGTGTAGACGCAGGGGGATACGCCGCCATCGGCGGCAACGACGGCGGCGCGTTCGACATGCTCGGTGCAGCCGGAACCGGCGGGATTCGGCGGTGGCCACGGTTCGGGGTCGTCCGTTGTCCCGTGCGCGCCTTGCGGGGCGGCCAGCCAGACATGGATCGGCAGCCCCAGATCGCGGCCCGCCGCGACCATCGCATCCAGGCGGCGGCGAAGCGCCGCATACTCCGCCTCGGCCGCCGGCACGAGCGCCTCGGCCACACATTCCCGGCCCGCAACCAGATCCAATGTACTGACCACCACCTGCTCCACCCCCAGTGACGCAAAAAATCGCGGCAGCAGCGCGCAATCGTCCAGTCGCGACCGCAACAGCAGATAGGCGATGTGGATCGCCGGCCGCTCGCTGCCGCATTGTCGCTTGAGCCGATCGAGGGTGGCGATGGCGGCCAGTACCCGGTCCAGACTGGTGCCCAGGCGGATGCGGTCGTTGGCGGCGTCGATCCCGGCCAGGGAAAAGGCGAGGACATCCATTTCCGCCTCGATCATCCGGCGGCACAGATCCTCGGTCAGCAGCATGCCGTTGGTGGTGGTGCCGACCCGGCAGCCGGCGGCCTTGACCATCCGGACCATGGTCATGAAATCGGGGTGCAGCAGGGGCTCGCCCCAGCCTTGCAGATGGACCAGGCCCGTTTTTCTGAACACCGGCATCAGCCGCGCAAAGAGCGCCTTCGGCATGAGGTGGTTTTGCCACCGGGAAACGTGGAGGGTGCGGGGGCAATAGCGGCAGGCGGCGGTGCAGCGGGTGCTGATTTCCACCTGCAACCAGTCCAATCGGGGTGAAACGGAAAACGGCCAGGGCCAGGACATGATCGGCGGTGCCGGCGGGCGGCGGCGAACCGTTCAGCAGGTCGCGGCGTTCATGGGGCCGGCGGCGTCGAAAGAACAGATCATGCCGGCCATGCCGGGGCGGCAGCGTTTGCCGAACGCCCGGCGCAGGGATGCGACCGCCTCCTCTCCGGTGCAGTGGCAGGGGATGACGTGATCGGGTGCCAGCCGGTCCAGGGCGCAGACGGTCTGCTCCAGCCGTCTGTGGTCGGCATTGAGCAGATGGAAGCCGCCGATCACCGCCAGGATGCGCATGCCGTCGTTGAGGCGCCGCACCTGGTGCAGGGTATTGATCAGACCGGCATGGGCGCAGCCGACGCAGACGATCAGGCCGTTTTCCGTGCGCACCCACAGCGCCAGGTCGTCGTCCACCGGGTCCGGCCGGTGCCCGGCCTGATCGAGGAAAAAAGGGCCGCCGCTATCCTCGAAGATCGTTTCGCGGGCAATGGGCCCGGTCAGGCCCACGGTGTCGCCGAGCAGCACGGGCCGCTGGACCCAGTCCAGTTGCTCCTGGGGAAACCGGTCCAGGCCGGCCATGGCCTCGCGGGGCATTTGCAGTGATTTGACGATGCGGTTGCGGATGGAATAGCGGGGATTGACCGCGCCGGGATGGCAATGGAGGATGAAGCCGTGGCCATGATGGAGAAGCGGGACCAAACCGCCGCTGTGGTCATAGTGCCCGTGACTGAGCACGAGGTGATCCGCTGCGGCCGGGTCGATGCCCAGGATGCGGGCATTGGCCATCAGGGTGCCGCCCTGGCCCGTATCGAAGAGGATGCGCTTGCCGCCGGTTTCAATCCACAGGGAAAAACCGTGTTCGGCCTCGAGGCCCGCGCCGGCTTCGTTATCGACAAGAATGGTGACCCTGGTTTCCCGACACGCCGCACCTGCGTTCATACCTGCTCCCGCCGCATGAATTTGCCCTCGCCTCTGGCCTGCAGGACTTCCCGACACAGCAATTCAGCCCGGAGCTGATACAGGGGCGGGCAGGAGAAGTGCAAACGGGCCCGAAGTTCCAGGGGAACGTCACAGGCGACCGGATGGAGAAAACGGACGCGCAACTCACCGGTCACCGCCTGGATGCCATGGTGAAACAGCCAGTGCGTCATGGCTGCATCCAGCAGCGAAGCGATGACGCCGCCATGGACCATGCCATGGTACCCCTGCAATGCCGGACTCGCCACAAAAAAAGTCCGCACTCCGCCATCTTCGGTTTTCTCGAAGGCAAGGCGCCAGGAGCGGGGATGGAAGGCGCCGCAGAGCACGCACTGACGGTGACCGTGGCCGGGATCGATCACACTGCGCGGTCCCGGGACAAAGAGGCGTCATGGTTCCGGCGGCCGAGACGCCGGCCCGCGGCGGCGTTCGGGCGAAAGGAGGCGCGGGAGGAGAACATGCCGCCTTCCCTGCCATCGTCGTCCCGGCCCCTCGGCTCCGAGATCCTCATCGTGCAACCCTCCACATGGCGCGCATGCCCGTCTTCCTCCCTTTCCACCGCATTCCGTTGTTCCCTTCATCCGCGCGATGCACCAACGATGCCAGACCTTTCTCTGGGGCAGAATCGGCACAGGCAGGAGGAACGCGAAGGAAACGACCGCCCGCGACGCTTGCCGGCACGATCAAAAGCGTCGCGCGCAAAACGCACATCCGTGGCAATGCCGCCACGGACCTGTGGCGCGGCGGGGTGCTTCCGGAAAGACTTGAGGATGGCGGCAAACTCTGGCAGAATGAACGACCGCATCATATCTGTCTCCGACAGCCACCGGCGGAAACCGGCGCCGAAATCGGTCCGGCCAAAGCGGTGCCCGGTGGCCTGCCTGTCGGATTGGACTGGACTTTGCCGACACCACACGCCCCCATGATTCCATTCGATGTGCTCGTTCTGTTCATCACGGCCTCGGTCGCGCTGGCGATCGCGCCGGGACCCGACAACATTTTCGTCCTGACGCAGTCGGCGCTGCACGGGCGCAGGGCGGGAGTGCTGATCACGCTTGGCCTGTGCACCGGACTCCTGGTCCATATAAGCGCCGTCGCCCTGGGCGTGGCCGCCATCCTGCAAAAATCCGTGCTCGCATTCAACGCGCTCAAGATGGCAGGCGCCGGCTATCTCCTCTATCTCGCATGGCAGGCGTTTCGCTCCGGCGGAACCGAACTGGTCGGGCAGAAGAACGGTCCCAGGGGGGGTTGGGCCTTGTATGCCAGGGGCATCGTGATGAATGTCACCAATCCCAAGGTCGCCATTTTCTTCCTGGCGTTCCTGCCCCAGTTCGCCGATCCGGCCCGAGGCCCCCTCCCGCTCCAGATCGTCTTGCTGGGCGCGGTCTTCATGATCTGCGCGCTCCTCGTCTTCGGCTGCATCGCCTGGGCCGCGAGCCGCATCGGCCACTGGCTCAGACGTTCGCAGCGCGCGCACCTTGTCTTGAATCGCGTGGCAGGCTCGGTTTTCGTGCTTTTGGCCGGTCGCCTGGCGCTCAGCAGGCAATGAATGCGCACTCCGCAAAGCGCGCAGGAAAGAAACAACCCGACCCCCGGCTGATTTTTTCGGTTGCAATCATGCCCACACCCCTGCATCAAAAATCCACGCTTTCCGAAATCGAACGCCGGTTTGACCGGGACGTCGAAAGGTTTGCCAACATGGAAACCGGCCAGGTTGCAACGATCGACGCGCCGTTGGCGATGGAATTGATCACCGCCGCCGCCGTGGCGGCCACGCCGGTCATAACGAGAACGCTCGATATCGGATGCGGTGCGGGCAACAACACGATCAAACTGCTGCGCAGCTATGCCGGCACCTTCGACTGCGACTTGAACGATCTCAGCATGCCCATGCTCCTCCGGGCACGGCAGCGGGTCTCGCAGGAAACCGAGGGCCGGGTGACCATCCTTCAGGGCGATTTTCGCACCGTCCGCTTTGCGGACGACGGTTACGACGTCATTCTGGCGGCTGCGGTGCTCCATCACCTGCGCGACGAGCGGGACTGGGCCGAGGCATTCTCGACGATCTTTCGCCTGCTCAGGCCGGGAGGCTCGTTTTGGGTGACCGACCTGGTGAGCCACGAAATCGATCACGTGCAACGGCTCATGTGGCGTCGCTATGGTGACTATCTTGAAGCGGCGGGAGGCAGGGATTATCGGGAAAAGGTGGTCGCCTACATCGACAAGGAAGATTCCCCCCGCCCGGTCACGTTTCAATTGGACCTGATGCGGCAAGTGGGGTTCAATTCAGTGGATCTTTTGCATAAAAATTCCTGTTTCGCTGCCTTTGGCGGCATCAAGGGCGCACCTTTGGCCAGCCCACGGCGGTCGGGAGAGCCTGCCTGAACCGGCCCGGACAGAATGCCCGGCACGCGCTTCCTCCCGGCAACCCGATCGGTTTTGCCTGGAAGACGGACCGGTGCCATGGTCACGACGGCTGCCCCTCCTGTCTCGTCTTCTCGATTTCCACCCGATTCCGCCCCTTCATCTTGGCCGCATAGGCGGCTTCGTCCGCCGCTTGAATGACGTGGTTGATGTCGTCGCCCTTTCTGAATTCCGCGACCCCGAAGCTGGCGGTAACGAAGACCTCTTCACCATGCGCGTAGAACGGGGCTTCGGCTATTCCGCGCCGTACCTTTTCTGCCACTATCGTACCGTCGGACAACTTGGTCTCCGACAACAACACGACAAATTCCTCGCCTCCCCACCGCCCGATTGAATCCTGGCTCCGGAGCATGTTTTTCATTCGAATGCTGATCTCCACCAGAACACAGTCGCCAGCGTCATGCCCCATGGCGTCATTGACTTTCTTGAAATAATCGAGGTCGATGAAGACGATGGAAAACGGCCGCCGGCTTCTTGTGCTCCGCGCAATTTCGTGGTCGAAATGTTCCATCATCGCCCGCCGGTTATAGAGGCGGGTAAGAGGATCGATGCGGGCGGCTTCCTCCAGGGCGGTCTGCGCAATGATGCGCTGGGCGATTTCATTGCTCAGTCTGTGATTGACCTCGTTGAGATCGGCGGTCCGCTGCCTCACCCGGATTTCCAGTTCATCCTCGGAGCGTTGGAGAGCCGCGAACGCCTCGCGTTTCTTTTGCTCCGTGCGGGCGAGCGTGGCCGACATCTCGTTAAACGCATTGAGCAGTTGATCGAGTTCGTCATTTGTGCGCATCGTGATCTGCTCATCCAATTTACCAACGGCAATGGCCATGCATCGGGCGATGGCCATATGGATCGGTTCGGTGAATTTTGACGAGAGAAATCTGGAGAAGAGAAATGCCAGAGCAACCGAAGTTATGAGGGAAACAAGTCCTGATATGCGTAAGCTTTGGTATTTGTCGTATATTTTGTCGGCCCGCATGTCGATCCCCACCAAAAACTTGCCCACGCCATTCTTGATGGGCGCATATCCGGACAAGAAAGCTCCCCATTCGTCTGATACGATTTCGTCGTCAACCGTGACGCTGGTGAAGCCTTTCAGGAGGCTGGGCAGGTGGAGACTGTATTGCTGGCCCGGCAGGGCCTGTTTTTCTGTTTCGTCGGAATCGACCACAAAAAATATTTTTTCCCCTTCTTGTCTCATTACATACAGGAAGGCGATATCCGGATTCATCCGTTTCAAGGATCGTAACTTTTCCAGGACGTCAAGATAACCTTGTTGCGTCACATCTGATGCGGAAACAACCGTACAGATTTTTTCTGCATCAATAACCTGGCTGATGAGTGCCGCGCTTGACTGAAGACGCTCCTTCAACCCATCCATCAAGCTGCTTGCCGCACTTGTATAAAAGTATGTTCCTATACTGCCGGACACCATCAATACCGCGATGGTATGACTCAAGAACAGCTTGAGGCATATGGTTAGCTTGAATTTCATGGTAATGTCAAGAAATTAATATACATGATAATTGCATCTGTTTTTTACTTACAACATCTTGAATCGAATCGTTTTATAGGCTCTTGCCATGGAGCCCGAGCAACATGCGTTCAAATTACGACGCCCGAATCTCGTGCAGCAGGTCTGGATGGCGCTCCAGAACCTTAAGCAGTTGCACCAGGGCCAATGGCGGTTTGGTCTTACCGTTCTCGTACCGTGAGAACGCATTGACTCCACCTCCAAAGAGTGCAGCCGCCTCGCGCTGGTCGAGCGCGAGCTTCTTGCGGACACGGGCAATGAAGCCCGGATCGACAATCGAAGCGTTTACCTGCTTGTTGAATTCCCGCGTGGCCGCGCTGGTGCGTGTCGATTCGGCAACACCGAGGACAACCTCACCGCAGGCCGGGCAAAAATCTCCGGTCACCGCGGGAATAACGGTCGACTCCCCTTTGTAAGTGTACGGTATGTCGCGAGTGTCATGGACCAACTCATCCCCCGCACAAAATGGACATTTCATGTTCACATCTCCTTGAAAAACAAGACAAACACGGCACCGCCCCCATGCGTTCCAGACAACGACCTCTCCGCATGGGGAAGAGGCCGATGCACATCCTGCCGAATCCGGTGATCGGCATGCGGGGGCATGCGTGATGGCAATCGGCGGGGTCGGGGCCTCGTTCACGCCGACGAGGCCCTCGACCTCGAAGCCAACGCCGCGCCGCCAGCCTGCAATGCGGTGGTTCTTTTTCAGAGGCACACATAACCTAGTTGGTTACCCTTGGCAAGGGTATTGGCCCCCGTGCAGGCATGCAAGTTCGTGCAAGTAAATACAAAAAAAGGGCTTACAGAAGGTTTTCTGCAAGCCCTTGAATTGGCTGGTACCGGAGGTCGGAATCGAACCGACACGGGGTCGCCCCCGCTGGATTTTGAGTCCAGTGCGTCTACCAGTTTCACCACTCCGGCGTAAATGTGGGGCTTTTATTTACCGTATCGGCCTTTTTGCTGTCAAGGGGAAAGCTGGGACGGACCGGAGGGCGGCCGGCCCAAAAAAACGTTGCAATTGACGGCAAGCATGGCAGAGTGCGGCGAGACCGGCAACACGCCTCTCCCCTTAATTTCCAGAGATTCCGGCATATTTTTCCGTCCGTGCCGCCGCAGCCCAGCCATGACCGCATCCCCGCCGCCCACCACTCCCCGCGCCGCCGCCGTCGAGATCCTCTGCCTGTGGGCCACCACCCACAACTCGGTGGATATCCTCTTCCAGGCGGCCGTCGAGCGGCTGGCCGACCTCGACCGGGGCCTGGTCAAGACCCTGGTCTACGGCGTGCTCCGGCAGAAGGAGTATCTCGACCACATCCTCCGCTCCTTTGCCAAGCACCCCCTGCGCAAGATGAAGCCCCGCACCCTGATGACCCTGCGGGTCGGGATCTATCAGCTTTTGTTTTTAAGCCGCATCCCGGAATCGGCGGCGGTCAACGCCACGGTCAACACGCTCAAGGAGGCCGGCCAGCCCCCCTGGCTGATCGGCTTCGTCAACGGCATCCTCCGCGCCGTGGCCCGCAGCCGGGCGACCCTGCCCACCGCCAACCAGCTGGCCGCGGCCGAGCCGCCGCTGCTCAATCATCCCGCCTGGCTGCTCGAACGCTGGCAGGTCCGCTTCGGCCCGGAAACGGCGCGGGCCATCTGCCGGATCAACAACACCGAACCGCCGCTCGCCCTGCGGGTCAACGCCCGCCGCACCAGCCGGACCATGATGCTGGAAGCGCTGACGAAAACCGGCATCGCCGCGCGCAAAGGGTTGTACAGCCCGGGCGGCCTGATCATCGACGCCTTTCCCGGCGCCATCGCCTCCTTGCCCGGCTACGAGGAGGGCCATTTCCAGGTGCAGGACGAGGCGGCGCAACTGGCCTCCCTGCTGGCCGGCCCGCTGCCGGGCGGCTGTCGCGTGCTCGACGGCTGCGCCGGCCTGGGCGGCAAGACCTCGCATCTGGCCGAAATGCTGCCGCCGGACGGCGCCATCGTCGCCGTCGAACCGGACCCGCGCCGCTACCGCCTGCTCCGCGACAACCTCCGCCGCCTGGGCCACGGCAAGGCCGTGCTGCCGGTGCGCACCGACCTGCGCAGCTATGCCGCCGGTCGGCCTCAACCCTTCGACGTCATCCTCATCGACGCGCCCTGCTCGGGTACCGGTGTCATCCGCCGCCAGCCCGACATCCGCTGGAACCGCCAGCCCGAGGATCTGGCCACCTACCAGCAGACCCAGGTCCATCTGCTGGAGATCGCCGCCACCCTGCTCAAACCCGGCGGCATCCTCCTCTACGCCACCTGCTCGCTGGAGCCCGAGGAAAACCAGGAGGCGATCCGGCTGTTCCTCGAACGCTGCCCCCGCTTTTCCCCGGAGAGCGCCGCGCCGTACCTGCCCGAATCTGCGCGCCGCCTGGTCGATCCGTCGGGATTCTTCAGCCCCAGCCCGGCCGACGGCCTCGACGGCTTTTTCGCCGCCCGCCTGATCGATGGCCGCAACTTGTAGTTTGTGCCGACAATGTTTATAGTCGCAAGCCACAGCGATCACCCCCAACCACCAAGGAGAACCCGTTCATGGCAGGAATCAAGTCAACCATGGATCTGGTCATGGAGCGCGCCGCCCGCATGGGCATGGCCACCCCGGACGAGATGCGCCACGAGGAAAACCTGAAAAAGGGCATGCAGTGCACCGCCGAATATCTCAACGGCACCAAGCCCTCCCTGCTGGCCCTGCTGGACGACCAGGAACCGGCGCGGCAGACTTCCATTCGCAAGGGCATGCTGGCTTCCCTTTTGCGCAACCTCTTTCTGCCCCGCGACGAAGACGGCATCAAGCGGCTTGAGCGGGCCGTGCAGGGCATCGTCGAACTCAACCGGAACTCCGCCGACATCGCCGCCCTCTGCCAGGAGCTGCAAACCATCGCCACCCAGTACGGCCAGCATCGCACGCAACTGTACGAGCAGCTCAAGGAGCAGATGCGGATGCAGATCGAACAGCTCCTCATGCGCAAGGGCATGAAGGCCGACGGTATGAAGATCGACCCCACCATGGAGCCCCAGTTCAAGGACCAGTGGTCCCGCCTGGAAATGGATCTTGACCGGCAGTACGGCCAGGCTCTGGAGCAGTTCAAGGCCCAACTGCACGAGTGGACCGGGGCCTGACCATGACCGCCATTCAGGTTGACCGGCTCGTCCGCGCGCAGGCCCTGCTGCGCCGGAAGAACATCGACGCCCTCCTGGTGTCGCAGCCGCACAACCGCCGCTATCTGAGCGGCTACACCGCCCCGGATCACGGCATTCAGGAAACCAGCGGCTTTTTGCTCATCCCCGGCGACGGCCAGCCCTTTTTGCTCACCGACTCCCGCTTCACCCTCCAGGCCGAGGCCGAAGCGCCGCTGTACCGGGTGGAGCTGTACAGCAAGGGGCTGATCAAGCTGCTGGAGCGGCTGCAGAAAAAAATCGGCTTCCGGGCGCTGGCCTTCGAAAGCGACTACTTCCTCCATTCGGCCTTTCTCCGCCTGGCCGATTTCTGCGCGAAAAACAGGCTGATTCTCCGGCCGGAAAGCGGGCTGATCGAGCAGATGCGGCTGATCAAGGACGAGGACGAACTGCGCCTCTTGCGCCAGTCGACCGCCTTGAACGAGCAGGTCTTCCAGTCGGTGCACCGGACCATCGAACCGGGCATGACCGAACGCGAGATCGCCCTGGCCATCGAGCTGACCATGCGGGAGATGGGCGCCGAGGGGCCGAGCTTCGACACCATCGTCGCCTTCGGCACCAATGCCGCCCGGCCGCACGCCGTGCCCACCGACCGCGAGTTGCAGGCCGGCGACCTGGTGCTGATCGACATGGGCCTGGTCTTCAAGGGATACTGTTCCGACATGACCCGCACCTTTGTCTTCGGCAAGCCGGACCAGACCTACATCGACCGGCACCGGCTGGTGCGGCGGGCCATGCTCGCCGGTCTCGGCGCCATCCGCGCCGGGGTCACCGGGGCGGCGGTCGACCGGGCCGCGCGCCAGATGCTGGCCGACGGGGGCTACGGCAACGCCTTCGGCCACGGCCTGGGCCACGGGGTGGGCATCGCCGTCCACGAGGAGCCGCGCCTGTCGCCGCGCTGGCGCAAGCAACTGCGGGCCGGCATGGTGGTGACCGTCGAACCGGGCCTCTATCTGGCCGACTGGGGCGGCATCCGCCTGGAAAACATGGCCGTGGTCACCGAACAGGGCTGCGAGGTCCTCAACCGCGACACCACCGGCCTCGATCTGTAAAAAATCGTTCCCCGCAACCACACAATCCACGGAACCCGCATGTCCAGCAAGTTCTTCGTCCTCGACACCAACGTGCTCCTCCACAACAGCGACGCCATCACCTGCTTTGCCGACAACACCGTGGTCCTGCCGATGACGGTGATCGAGGAGTTGGACAAGTTCAAGAAGAACAACGACGAACTGGGCCGCAACGCCCGCGGCGTCATCCGCTGCCTCGACCGGCTGCGCGGCCAGGGCAGCCTCGGCAAGGGCGTGCCGACCGACGACGGCGGCGTGGTGTGGATCACCATGGAAAAGGAGGAGGACTGCGGCACCTGCATCGACCTGACCATTCCGGACAACCGCATCATCGCCACCGCCTTCCGGCTCTTCCGCGAAGGCAAGCGGGTGATCTTCGTGTCCAAGGACATCAACGCCCGCCTCAAGGCCGATGCCCTCGGCATCGAGGTCCAGGATTTCGAGCGGGAAAAGGCCGACTTCGACCGGCTGTACACCGGCTGGCGCGTCCTTATGGTCGAAGGGGCCGTCATCGGCCGCCTGCACCAGGACAAGGAGGTGGAACTGGCGGACCACTCCTTCCAGCCCAACGAATTCGTCCTCCTGAAGGAGGCGGGCAACGAACGGCACACCAAGGTCGGCCGGGCCGTGGGCGCCACCCGGCTGCGCGCCCTCGATCCCCGGTACGACAGCGCCTTCAAGCTCCGCCCCCGCAGCCTGGAACAGCGGGCCGCCCTGGAGCTACTGCTCAATCCGGACATCTCCCTGGTGTCGCTCATCGGCCAGGCCGGCACCGGCAAGACCCTGCTGGCCCTGGCGGCCGGCATGGCCAGTACTCTCAAATCCGACCAGTACGAAAAGCTGCTGGTTTCCCGCCCGATCATCCCGCTGGGACGGGACATCGGCTATCTGCCCGGCACCAAGGACGAGAAGATGAAGCTGTGGATGCAGCCGATCTTCGACAACCTCTCCTATCTGATGGGTCTGACCAACGGCGGCAGGCAGGACGCCGCCGCCGAGCTGGGCATCAAGCGGCTGCTCCGCGAAGACCGGATTGAGCTGGAAGCGCTCACCTATATCCGCGGCCGCTCGATCTCGCGCCAGTACGTCATCGTCGACGAGGCCCAGAACCTGACCCCGCACGAGGTCAAGACCATCATCAGCCGGGCCGGCGAGGGTACCAAGATGATCCTCACCGGCGACCCGGAGCAGATCGACAACCCCTACCTCGACGCCAGCAGCAACGGCCTGAGCTACACGGTGGAGCGGCTCAAGGGCCAGGAGGCCTGCGGCCACATCACCCTGGTCCGCTCCGAACGCAGCCATCTGGCCTCGCTGGCCGCCGAATACCTGTGATGCCCGCCGCCCCGAAACCGCCAAGGATTACGCCATGCGCCAATACCTGATCGACGAGATCTCCTTTCTCGAACGCGACAACCTCGACAGCTACCTCAAACGGACCCTCAAGCCGGGCGGCCTGGAGGGGGTTTTCTTCCTGGCCATCCCGCCGGACCTCATCGGGCCGGAACAGCTGGGCCACGAGGACTGCGGCCCCTTCTACTGCACCGTTCTCCTGGAGCAGACCTCGATCCGCTTCGAATTTCTGGTGCGCAGCGCCAGCACCATGCACTGCTCTTGCATTGCCCAGGCGACCCCGGCCCAGCGCCAGTTCATCCTCGATTTCGCCGACCGCATGCTGGCCGAGGAGATGATCCGGGCATGAAGGCCACCGACATCCCGCTGGAGGAGCGCATCATCTTCGCCCCGGACCTGGCCGATCCCCATGCCGCCATCGCCACCACGCGCCGGAAAGTCGCCGCGGTTTCGAACTGAATCCCCCACGACCAGGAAGCCTTGCATGTTGATCGATCTCTTACGCAGCCGCAGAAGCATCCGCCGGTTCACCGAGCAGCCGGTCGAGCCGGAAAAAATCGACCTCCTCCTGGAGGCGGCGCTCCGTTCGCCCTCCTCCAAGGGCAACAATCCCTGGGAACTGATCGTGGTCACCGACCGGGAGATGCTGCGACGGCTGGCGGTGGCCAAGGCCCACGGCGCCACCTTCCTCCAGGGCGCGCCGCTGGCGATCGTGGTCTGCGCCGATCCGGTCAAGAGCGATGTCTGGGTGGAGGACGCCGCCATCGCCGCCACCCTCGTCCACCTCGAGGCCACCGACCTCGGCCTGGGCAGTTGCTGGGTGCAGATCCGCCTGCGGCAGCGCGAAGACGGCAGCGATGCGCAGGCCTACCTGGCCGATCTCCTCGGTTTGCCCGAAGGGGTGATGGTCCTGGCCATTGTCGGCATCGGCCATCCGGCCGACAGCAAGAGCGGACATCCTTCTTCTTCCCTGCATTTCGACCAGGTCAGCTTCGAACGGTTCGGCCGGCGCAGATGATCCCGTCTCCGGCCCGGTCGCTCCATCCCTGGCCCGGCAATCAAACGGCCCGCCGATAGCGCGGAAATGCATTGGCCGCCGCGATATTTTTGGTTCGCACCTTGATTTTCTCTTTTTCCCTGTGCGATAATGGCCGTAGCAATTGAGTGCCGTCATTTCGTGCGCCCGGCACTGTTCGACTCTTTTCATCGATAAGGCGAAGATTATGCGTTGCCCTAAATGCGGCTTTATTTCCTTTGATCACCTGGAAACCTGTAAAAAGTGCCAAAAATATCTCGGCGACATCGTGGCCGAACTCAACGGTACCACGTATGACGCCGCGCCTCCGCTGTTTCTGACCATCGCCACCGCGGAGGAAGAAACCGTCCCGTTTTCCTCGCAGCAGGCCGGGGAGCGGGAAACGTCCTCCATGTTTACGGATGAGCAGGTGTTTGCAATGGAAGGGGACACCGGGGATGACGTTGCACTCGACCAGGAAATGCCCCAGGAGATCGAACGGCACGAAATAGAGTTTGCGGGGTTTGACGAGGAATTGGAGGTGGACCTGGGAACCATCGCCGAAATGTCGGCCCAGGATGAGTTTACGCTCGAGGAGGAGCTTGCCGACGACGAGGCGCAGCCGTCCCTGCCTGCCATGGATTTCGGCGATCTCGACATTTCCGACCTGGCGCCGCCCCCCGCAACGGAACAACCCGAACCCATCCGCTTCGAGGAACCGCCGGTGTTGAGCGATCTGGAACCCGTGGCGGCCCTCTCCCCCACGCCGCCGTCCGTGCCGCCAGTTTCTGCTTCCCGCAAGAGTCAGGGCGGCCTTGAAGATCTCAACTTCAACGGCCTGGATCTCGAATCCCCGGCCAAGCTGGTCAGCGGCAGCGCCGCCGGCAAGCGCTTCCTCCCCTCGGTGAAAACCGGCACCGCCCTCGACAAATTCGATATCGACCTCGGCGAACTCTTCACCGACAACAAAAAATAAAAAAATCTTGACAATAAACCTGCCTTCTTGCTAAGTATGCAGGCCTTCAGATTCGGGTGCCGAGATAGCTCAGTCGGTAGAGCAACGGACTGAAAATCCGTGTGTCCCTGGTTCAAATCCTGGTCTCGGCACCAATACAAGCAAAGGGTTGCGGCGTATCGCCTGCAACCCTTTTTTTGTCAATGCCGATTCGGCGCCTACTTCGTCACGCCAAGGTACTTTGAACTTCCGTTTTTCGTGTAATCACATGCCAAACCGAAATCTTCGATAATCAATATTCAATTTGTCTATCCGCAGACGGAGTGCATGCCGGGTCATGCCGAGTTCACGTGCGGCGATGCTCATGTTGCCCCGGCTTGTCTTCAATGCGTCCACGATTATTTCGTGGGCAACAGTATCAAGCCTGGCCTGTAGACCGACCTTGACGGCCGTACCGGAAGCGCTGGCGGTCTGGAGCGAAGGGGGAAGATTGAAGGCATGGATCACGTGGTCGTCAGCCAGAATCGCGGCGCGCTCAATCACATTCTCAAGTTCCCGCACATTGCCGGGCCAGTGATAACTCATGAGCAGATCAAGCGCTGGTGTCGTGATCCTTTTGATTTCCTTTCCATTTTCCTTAGCGAATCGGGCCGCGAAGTGATCGGCCAAGGTAATGATATCGCTGCCGCGTTCGCGAAGCGGCGGGATCATGATCGGAAAAACGTTCAAGCGATAAAATAGATCCTCACGAAATTGACCCTCAGCCGACAATGTCGCCAAGTCCCTATTGGTGGCGGTGATGATGCGAATATCCACCTTTATCGGCCGATTGCCGCCTACGCGCTCAAACGTGCGCTCCTGCAGGACGCGCAGGAGTTTCGTCTGCATGGCCAGGGAAAGTTCCCCGATTTCGTCCAGAAAGATCGTGCCCCCGTCGGCCTCCTCGAAACGGCCGATGCGCTGATTGCTGGCGCCGGTGAATGCTCCTTTTTCGTGCCCGAACAGTTCGCTTTCGATCAGGTTTTCGGGAAGGGCTGCGCAGTTGAACTTGATGAACGGACCGCGGGACTGCGCGCTGGCATAATGGATCGCGTTGGCGACCAATTCCTTGCCCACTCCGCTTTCCCCGAGAATCAGCACGGTCGTCTTGGTCTGGGCGATCCGTTCGATCATCGCGTGAATTTCACGCATGGGCTTGGAATCGCCAATAATGTTATCCGGCCGGTATTTCTTCTTCAGCGCGTCCTGGAGGCGCTGATTTTCATTGAGCCAATACGAACGCTCCTCGTTCTCAAGCAAAAAAAGCTCGGCTGCATGGGCGGTCATCGTCGCAATGATTGTCAGCACCTCAAGCACACGATTAAGAAACTCCTGTGAAGCGGTGTTGATTTCGGCGCTGATGGTTCCCAAGACTTTTTTTCCACGGACGATCGGCACGCAAATAAACGAAAGACGCTGATGGTCGCCGGCGGACATGCTTTGAGTGCGGTTGAGGAACTTCGGTTCATTGCCGATCTCGGGAATGATGACGGCTTTCCCGGTTTCTACGACTTCGCCGGTAATGCCCTCGCCGGGCGAATAAATGCCGCGCCGCTCCTCTTCAGAGGTGAGGCCGATGCTTTTGTGAATAAAAATTTTACCCGTTTTGCGACTGTATAAATTCACCATGCCACGAATAACGCCCAAATTGCGCTCCATGATCAGGAGGAGGATGTCTATGGCCTGGGAAAGACTTTCGCTGTCATCGAGGACCTTGCTCAATTGAAAAAGAGGCGGCAGCACCTTGACCCGGCACACTTCCCCCATCACGAAGCTGCAGTCGCGCTTTTCGGAGTGCATGGTGGTGTTCTTCAATTCACGATCTCGAGACATAATTCGGGCAGCCGCAGCATGTTCTGACATCCGTCAACCTGTAAAAAACAAGATAAAACTTAGGTAGATACCACCAGCTTCCCCTGTATCCGCATCGATGAGCCGTCCGGGAAAACCGGTGTGCTTTTTGTCGTTCAGGTCTTGTGGGCGCATCTTCCGGAAAGGAATTCCTTGAAAATACGGTTTACGTCCAGGCCTTGTTCGCGGGCCATCCTTGCCCTGATATCCGCAAGGAATGTGGTGATTTGTTCGTCGTCCAGAGTGAGGGACTCAAGCCCGGCAAGGTAGCGCACAGCGGCCCGGCCGGAATGCTTGCCAAGGATCAATTTTCGCTGACCGCCGACGATCTCGGGCGGGAAGAGTTCGTAGGTCTCGGAGGCCTTGAGCAGGCCGTCGACATGAATGCCCGATTCGTGATGAAAGATATCGCTGCCGATGATGGGTTTCTGCGGCGGTATGGGCCGCCTGCAGATCTTGCCGACCTCCTCGCACAATTGCTTCAGAGCAATGAAATCAAAGGTACCGTAATACCCCTCGATAAAGTGCAGCGCGCCGACGAATTCTTCCAGCGGCGTGTTGCCGGCCCGCTCGCCGAGTCCCAGGAGCGAGCAGGAAACCATCTGCGCCCCGGCTTTCCAGGCTGCCACCGCATTGGCCGTCGCCATGCCGAAATCGTCATGCCCATGAAAATCAATCGGAACCGGCAGGCAGCCCGCAAGATACGACACGACCGCTGCGGCGCGGTCCGGAGTCAACACGCCCAACGTATCCGCATAACGCACCCGCGAGGCGCCTGATTCGACGGCAGTTGCGAAGACTTCGCGCAAAAATTCGGGATCGGTGCGGGAAGCATCCTCGGCGCCAAAGGAGATGATCGCCCCTTGCTCGACCGCAGGGCCAACAACCCGCTTGATGCGATCGAGAATCCATGCCCGGTTCTTGCCGAGCTTCAGGTCGATGTGCGTGGGACTGGTGGGTATGGAAACATGGACATGCCTGACCCCGCAGGCCAACGACGCGGCGATGTCTGCCTCAACGAGCCGGTTCCACGATAAAATTTCAGCTGCGAAGCCGGATCGGGCAAGTTGGGCAAGGACATGCTGTTCTGCTGGTCCCATGGAAGGGATGCCGGCTTCGATCACGCCAACGCCGAGCATATCCAACTGCCGGGCAATCAGGATTTTCTCATCGCTGGTAAAATAAAGACCAGGACTTTGCTCGCCATCGCGTAGCGTTGTGTCGAGTAAAACAGGGGGGTGCGTTCTCAACGATTGTTGACTGGCTCGTGGATTCAACATACGCACAGTGAGGGAGAGTTCACACAATCAAGAAGAGACAGCATCGTACCATCCAATTCTGCGAGCAACCGCGCTTCTTTTTTGATTTATATTTTTTTCAAGATAACGCAATGCGCAACACATTGCGCTCGCTAACTCTCATAGCATCCCCGGCCGCCACCGCCGCAGACACTGCTTGTACAGCGGATTCCGGCTTGTTGCCGTGCAGCGGGACGAGCGAGGACTTCAGGGCGGGCCATGGAGTGAAGATTGCCACCGGTGACGATCAAACGAAGCGCGTCGACGATCAAGCCTTCAACAATATACACCATGATTCCCTTGTTGACCAAGATCTTGAAGGGCGCCTCACCGATGCCGGGAACCAGCAACCAGCCGCAATCCGAGAGAACCTTGCCCAATTCCATCCATCGCCCCAGGCCCTTGCTGGGGATCGGAATGGCCCGTCGTTCCACCAGTTCGGGCTCAGCGGCGCCAGCCCGATAAATAAGAAGCGATAAGGCCTTTCCCAGGGGTTGGTTGATGCTTTCCCCGTCCGTCGAGGCAATGGCCACATGGGGACGCGCGGGATTGTAGTCGTGTCGTATCAGTTCCTCGGCCATGTGCAGGTCTTTCATGGTGTTTCCCTTTCCTGGTGCAAACGTTCCTTTGTCGGATGATTGCCAATTTTTCTCTGCAATCCTCCTCCTCAGGAGGATCTCGTTTTCGCCACTTCCAAAGGAAGGACAGCTGAATAACAGCAGCAATCGTGCCAAAAAATATCCGGCCGCGCTTTGCGGCACAGTTTTCAGGCCATATAAATATTCATCGTATTTTCAATGAATTACCAGAAAAGAACCGCAACTTCAAATTGTGCGCAGCGGGGCGAACTGTCCCGAATCGCACAAAAGGCGAGGAAATGGAAGAATCGGGACAGTTGTTTGGGGGCCAAAGATGGGCAAAAAGGGGGAAACAGGCGTTGATTAAAAATTAATTATTTGAAATCAGTATATTACACGATTGGCATCATGATTGCTTTATGAGGCGGCATGCAGGCGGGACCCAAACAACCCCACCCAACCCTCGAATCATTTCCACAAGGAGTACGAACCATGCCTCCAAGAAAGATCGCCTTCTACGGCAAGGGCGGAATCGGCAAGTCCACCACCCAGCAGAACACCGCTGCCGCGATGGCACATTTCCATGACAAGAAAATCTTCATCCACGGCTGCGACCCGAAGGCCGACTGTACCCGCCTGGTTCTCGGCGGCAAACCGCAGGAAACCCTGATGGACCTGCTGCGGGAAAAAGGTGCGGAGAAGATCACCAACGATGCGGTCATCAAGACGGGCTTTCACGGTATCCAGTGCGTGGAATCCGGCGGACCGGAACCGGGCGTGGGCTGTGCCGGCCGCGGTATCATCACCGCCATCGATCTCATGGAGAACAACGGCGCCTATTCGGACGACCTGGATTTCATCTTCTTCGACGTTCTGGGCGACGTGGTCTGCGGCGGTTTCGCCATGCCGATTCGCGACGGCAAGGCCCAGGAAGTGTACATCGTCGCCTCCGGCGAAATGATGGCCATCTATGCGGCCAACAACATCTGCCGCGGCCTGCTCAAGTATGCCAAGCAAAGCGGTGTGCGTCTGGGCGGCATCATCTGCAACAGCCGCAAGGTCGATCGCGAGCAGGAACTCATGGACGAATTCACCTCGGCCATCGGCACGCAGATGATCCATTTCGTGCCGCGCGACAACGTCGTCCAACGAGCCGAGTTCAACAAGAAAACGGTCGTTGATTACGACGCGGACGAGAACCAGGCCCACGAGTACGGCGAGTTGGCCCGCAAAATCATTGAAAACGAGATGTTCGTCATTCCCAAGCCGCTCAACATGGACGAACTCGAGGCGATGGTGGCCAAGTACGGCCTTGTCGACTGATCCCTCAACAATCATAAGGAAAACAGCACCATGAAAATGATCCGAGCGATCTTGCGACCCGAGTCGGTCGACAGTGTGGCCGATGGCCTGGCCGAGGCGGGCCTATTTTCCATGACCAAGATGAACGTCTTTGGCCGGGGCAAGCAGAAGGGCATCACGATTGGAACGATGCATTATGACGAACTGTCGAAGGTCATGCTGATGTTGGTCGTCGAGGACGGCAAAGTCGACGAGGTGTTGAAACTCATCAAGTACAAAGCCTACACCGGCAACTTCGGTGACGGCAAGATCTTCATCTCACCCGTCGACGACGCGGTCACCGTGCGGACCGGAGCCAGAGGGCTGTGAGCAGCGGCGCCCATCGGGCGGCAGATCTGGTGCTGCCCGGCGGCGCGCTCCCGGTGAAGCGATCCATCATCTCCTGATGAAAAAGGGCACCAAATGAAAGAAATCATAGCAATTATCCGGCCGAAGAAAGTCGGCCCCACCAAGAAGGCCCTCGCGGAAATGGGATTCCCCAGCATGACGGCCATGGCCGTGCTCGGTCGTGGCAAGCAACGGGGAATCGCCGGCGAGATTGCCTGCGATGTCCCGGTCTCCCTGCAGGCGCAAGCCAGATCCGGCGGCATGAAGTATGTCCCCAAACGGTTGCTCTCCCTGGTTGTCGCCAACGAAGACGTCGAGGCGGTCATCGCGACCATCGTCAAGGTCAACCAGACCGCGCAGATCGGTGACGGCAGGATTTTCATCTGCCCGATTGACAACGCGCTTCGCGTCCGCACCGACGAGACCGGTGAAAGCGCCATCAAGTAAGATTTTCACCACAATGAGGTTATCCCATGCCGTACCATGAGTTTGAATGCAGCAAATGCATCCCCGAAAGAAAACAACATGCCGTCATCAAGGGGCCCGGCGAGCAGTTGACCGATGCGCTGCCCCAGGGCTATCTGAACACCATACCCGGAACCATCTCGGAACGCGGTTGCGCTTATTGCGGCGCCAAACACGTGATCGGCACGCCGATGAAGGATGTCATCCACCTCAGCCACGGACCGGTGGGCTGCACCTACGACACCTGGCAGACCAAGCGGTACCTGAGCGACAACGACAACTTCCAGCTCAAGTACACCTTTGCCTCGGACATGAAGGAGAAGCATGTCGTCTTCGGTGCGGAGGGAATGCTGAAACAGAATATCATCGAGGCGTTCAAGGCGTTTCCCCACATCAAGCGCATGACCATCTACCAGACCTGCGCCACGGCCCTGATCGGCGACGACCTGCATGCCGTTGCCCAGGAGGTCATGGATGAACTGCCCGACGTGGACATCTTCGTCTGCAACTCGCCCGGCTTCCGCGGCCCGAGCCAATCCGGCGGCCACCACACCATCTGCATCGCCTGGTTCAAGGAAAAGGTCGGGACCTTCGAGCCGGTCCGGGAAGGCGAATACATCATCAACTACGTCGGCGAGTACAACATCCAGGGCGACCAGTACATCATGGAGGATTTCTTCGAGCGCATGGGGATTACCGTCAACTCGACCTTCACCGGCAACGGCTCCTACGACGATCTGCGCGCCATGCACCGCGCCCACCTCAACGTGCTGGAGTGCGCCCGTTCGTCGGAATACCTGTGCAACGAACTCCGGGTCAAATACGGCATCCCGCGTCTGGACATCGACGGGTTCGGCTTCAAGCCCCTGGGCGACTCGCTCAAAAAAGTCGCCCTGTTCTTCGGCATCGAGGACCGGGCCCAGAAGATCATCGACGAGGAGACCGCCCGCTGGCAGCCGGAACTGGACTGGTACAAGGCGCGGCTGCAGGACAAGAAGGTCTGCCTCTGGCCCGGCGGCTCCAAGCTGTGGCACTGGGCGCACTGCATCCACGAGGAGATGGGGGTCAAGGTGGTTTCGGTCTACACCAAGTTCGGCCACCAGGGCGACATGGAAAAGGGTATCGCCCGCGTCGAGGAAGGAGCCCTGGCCATCGACGATCCCAACGAACTGGAAGGTCTGGAGGCCATGGAAACGTTGCAGCCGGACATTATCTTCACCGGCAAGCGCCCCGGCGAGGTGGCCAAGAAAATCCGCGTTCCCTACCTGAACGCCCACGGGTATCACAACGGTCCCTGGAAGGGCTGGGAAGGCTGGGTGCGCTTTGCGCGCGACATTTACAACGCCATCTACTCGCCCATGCACAAACTCTCCAAGCTGGATATCAGCAAGGACGAGATCCCCACCACCATCGGCTTCGAGACCCAGCGCATGCTCTCCGACGTCAACCTCAGCGACGAGATCAAAAACAACAAGGAGTTACGCGAATATACCGGCAAGTGGGATTGCACCAGAGACCTGATCAAAAAGCCGGCCCCCCGGTCCGATGAGCCGCAGCTGGCCATAGCCGCCTAAGGGAGCGTACGATGGATGAAGCACTCATGAAAGAACGGGTTGAGCAGATGGTGGATGTCATCATGAAGAATTGCCTGTGGCAATTCCACTCCCGCGCCTGGGATCGCCGCGATCAGAACGAAGGCATTCTCACCAAGACCATGCAGTTGCTGTGCGATGAGCGCGTGGTCCTGGAGACGCCGGCGGACCGGTGCTACTGGGTGGATGCGGTCTGGCTGGCCGATGAGTACAGGGCCCGGTTCGATTGGCTTTCGGGCTTGAGCAAGGACGACATCAAGGTGCTCATGAAGGCCCTGCACGAACGCATGGATTTTCTCATGATCGACGGTTCGCTCAATCTCGAACTGACCGATCAGCACTATTAACCCCAGGCACGCTCCCGAAGGAGAAGCATTATGTTCTGTGAATTAAAAGAAAAATCGCGGGTCGGCACCATCAATCCCATCTTCACCTGCCAGCCGTGCGGCGCCCAGTTCGCCAGTATCGGCATCAGGGACTCGATCGGGATTGTCCATGGCGGTCAGGGGTGCGTCATGTTCGTCCGCCTGCTCATCTCCCAGCACCTCAAGGAGAGCTTCGAGCTGGCGTCCTCGTCGGTGCATGAGGAAGGCGCGGTGTTCGGCGCCACCCGCCGGGTCGAGGAGGCGGTGGATGTCCTGCTCATGCGCTATCCCCACGTCCGGGTGGTGCCGATTATCTCGACCTGCTCCACGGAAATTATCGGCGACGACATCGACGGTGTCTGCAACAAGTTGAACGAAGGCCTGCTCAAGGAAAAGTATGCCGACCGGGAAGTCCATCTGATCCCCATTCACACGCCCAGCTTCATCGGCAGCATGATCTCGGGCTATGACCTGGCGGTGCGGGATTTCGTCAAGTTCTTCGCCAGGAAGGGCGAGCCGAACGGCAAGATCAACCTGATCACCGGCTGGGTCAACCCGGCGGACGTGACGGCCATGAAGCACCTGTTGGCCGAAATGCAGGTCGATGCCACGGTGCTGTTCGAGATCGAGGCCTTCGATGCCCCGCTGATGCCGGAGGGGAACCACGTCGCCCACGGCGACACCACCGTGGAGGACCTGATCGGTACCGCCAACGCCGTGGGAACGATTGCCCTCAACCGGTACGAAGGTATGAAGGCCGCGAAATACCTGGAGAACGAATTCGGCGTGCCGGCGATCATCGGGCCGACTCCCATCGGTATCCGCAACACCGACACCTTCCTGGCGCATCTGAAAGCGTTGACCGGCAAGCCGATTCCGCAATCCCTGGTGGAGGAAAGGGGCCGGGCCATCGACGCCATCACCGATGTCGCCCATATGTTCCTGGCCGACAAGAAGGTGGCGATCTTCGGCGCACCCGACCTGGTCATCGGCCTGGCCCAATTCTGCCTGGACATGGAGATGCGACCGGTGCTGCTCCTGCTCGGTGACGACAATTCGAGCTACGGTGACGATCCCCGCATCAAGGAATTGCAGGAGCATGTCGATTTCGACATGGAGATCATCACCAACGCCGACCTGTGGGAACTGGACCGACGGCTCAAGGACGGCATGGAGCTGGACCTGATCCTGGGCCATTCCAAGGGCCGATTCGTTTCCATCGACAACAAGGTGCCGATGCTGCGCGTCGGTTTCCCGACCTACGATCGGGCCGGCATGTTCCGCCATCCGGTTCTGGGCTATGCCGGCGCCACCTGGCTGGCCGAGCAGATCGCCAACACCATCTTCACCGACATGGAATACAAGGGTATCCGCGAATGGAGCCTGAATGTCTGGTGAAAAACGCAGCCCCGGACATCGCTTGGATAGGCAGCGGCCGGGAAAGGTGGGCCGATTGGAACCGACCGGATCATCCTTGACAACCTTAACGGCGAAATCGCGGCAGTCCGGTCGGGAAACGGCAGAAAGGGCCGCCGCGATATCGCCATCCACTTTGTATTGACGAGGGCAGGCCGCCATGCCGAGAGCAACGGATCGGTGTGTCGACGATTCCATCTTCCTGTTCGATGACCTGCCCGAAGAGCTGTATTATTTCGCCTACGGTGCCAACATGAACCCCCGGCAGATCCAGCAGCGGTGCAGCACGGCAAAGGTGGTCACGGTGGCGCGGTTGCCCTGCTATCGCATCGACTTTTTCGGCCACTCCAAAATCTGGGACGGCGCCCTGGCGACCGTGGTCCGCGATCCGGAACAGGAGGCCTGGGGCGTGGTGTACGAACTCAGCACCACGGATCTGGAACGGCTCGACGCCTGGCAGGATGTGCGCATGGACGGCACCGGCCCCTATTTTCACTATCCGGTGCGGGTCACGGGCGGCGATGGACGAACCTACACCGCGCTGCTGTATGAAAAGAGCATCCTCGGGGAACCGCGAAAACCGAGCGCACCGTACCTGGATTTTATCGTGGCGGGTGCGGTGGTCCATCAGTTGCCCGCCGAATACATCCATCTGTTGCAAAGCATGGCCACCAGACCGGCATCCTATCCGGTGCCCAAACCGCGAATGTACAATCCGGAAAGCCTGCTAGCCTGGGATTGTTCAAGTTGTGCGGAATGAACCGGCGGTTATCTCTTGTTCAACAAATCTATCCCTCTCCACGAGAGGTAAACGGTGAAAGAATATGTCCACTGACCTGAATTTTCCCCATGGAGCACTGCGGCGCAAAGATCGGGAGATCACTGACCGCTCTGAAATGGAATCCATCATTCGGTCTGCCAAAACGATGTATATGGCGCTGGCGGATAACGACACGCCGTTCCTCGTTCCCCTGCATTTCGCCTTCGACGGCACGGCGCTCTATTTTCATTCGGCCAAAGCCGGCACCAAAATCGAACTGCTGAAACGTAACCCGGTTGTTTGCTTTGCGATTTCAGACTACTTCGGAGTGGAGGAAAGCGAGTATCCCTGTGATTTCGAGGCGCGGCATCGCACGGTCATTGGCATGGGCACAGCCTGTTTTGTCGATGACGACACTGAAAAGATCAAAGCCCTTGATCTGATCGTTGCTCAATTCACCGAGAAAAAATTCACCTACCCACAAGCCAAGCTTGATGCGACCACGGTCGTCCGTATTGAGATCGATTCGCTCAAGGGAAAGAAGTACGCCCCTGTTGAAGATTAATCGCTGACCTCGCAGGCAACGAGGAAGAGGCGAGCCGCTATCTTTCCAATTGTGCTGCGAGGTTGCCTCTCAGCAGCAGGATGGCGGTTAGGGGATCAGGGGCGACACCTTGTCCGATACCTTTCTTGCCACGCGCATTCTCCGCTACGGTCGCCCCCCGTACCAGGGGACGCCATCGCCTCCTTTCTCCGCGCCTGTGAACATCCCGCCTTCGGCTTTACCGGCAGGCCCGAAACTGCCCTCTTTTTCCTCGAATATCTCCATGCCGGACCGGTGCCGGGAACCCGACGAGCCCCCGCCATTGCCAGTGCCTGCCTTTCCTCGCTTCGACGCCGCCAAACCGAAACCGGCGGCTTTGCCCGCACCCATCTCGCCATCGCTCCCATGGACAACACCTCTCGCGCCGTCCATGGCTTGCCCCTCCTGAAAACGATGGGCATGCTCTAGTCCGCGCCATCCTCCCCCTCACCCGGATCCCCGGATTGATTCCACCTGCACACGGCTACGTTTCCATTTATTTGTAACGATGGTTACATTATTATCGATATTAAATGGTATATATTTTGGCAACGGATAATCATATTCAGCTGAACAAGAGCAATATGTCCCGGCCGATGCGCTTGCAATGCGCACCGTGCTTTCCGGCTTATTCTTCGGCTGGACCACTGGCCTCCGTTCCACTGGCTCGCCCGTTGGCGCCGGTGTCGCAACAAGGGTCGACTTCATAAAAAATACATAGTTACTATCTAAAGGAAGACGCATGGAGATACAAAACTGGTTGCTGCTGACGTATAAGGTGCCGCCGGAGCCGGCCAAAAAGCGTATTTCCCTGTGGCGTAAGCTGAAAGGCATGGGCGCGGTCTATCTGCAGAACGGCGTGTGCCTGCTGCCGAAAACCGACGATCACACCCGGAGGCTGAAAATGCTGGAAAATGAGGTCGCGGAGATGGGAGGCGATGCGGTAATCCTGGAAACGGTGGCCCTGGACAAGGCCCAGGAAAACAAGGTGGTGGCCAGGTTCAAGGCCGACCGTGACGAGGAATACGTGGAGTTCCTCGACAAGTGCAAAGATTTCGAAGCGGAAATCGCCAAGGAAACAGCGGCGAACCACTTCACCTACGCCGAGTTGGAAGAAAACGATGCCGATCTGAAAAAATTGCACTCCTGGCTGGAAAAAATACGCAAGCTCGACTTTTACGGCGCCAATCTCGCCAAGGATGCGGAGAATCGGCTGGCGGACTGCGAGACCCTGCTGGACGCCTATGCCCAGCGCGTCTTCGAAAACCAGGACGAAAATCGCTAGGGCGATGCCGATTTATGCCTTCTGCATGAATCGAATGCCATGATTGGACGACTTGAGGGAGCGAAGACCATGCAGACCTCTGCCGATTCCCAGGCGGGAGCGAAGAAGGAAGAACCGAAATCCTGGCTCAACCGCACCGTGGTGGGCGCCGGCATCACCAGTGCGCTGGGCGATTTCTGCTATGAAACCACCACGGTCATCTTGCCGGGATTTCTGGCGGTGCTCGGCCTGCCGCCTGCCGTCCTGGGGACCATCGAGGGCCTTGCCGACGCGGTCGCCAGTTTCACCAAGATGCTCTCCGGCTTCATTGCCGACAACCTCGGCCATCGCAAACTGTTGGTCGTGGTCGGCTACAGCCTGACCCCCATCGGGCAGATCCTGATTGCCCTGGCCGCCGGTTGGCCCCTGGTCCTCTGGGGGCGGATCATCTCCTGGTTTGGCAAGGGACTGCGCGGCCCCCTCCGCGACGCCATCGTCATCCAAGCGGTGCGGCCGGCAACCCGGGGCCGGGCCTTTGGCTTCCATCGGGCCGCCGATACCGTCGGCGCCGTGCTCGGCCCCATGCTGGGCATTGCCCTGCTGGGGTGGGCGCAAGGCTGGCATGGACTCAATGCCGCCGTCCCCTTCCGGGTCGTGTTGTGGCTTTCCGTCATTCCCGGCGCCCTTGCGGTCGTCGCCTTTTTCGCCCTGGTGCGCGATCCCGAACACTCGCCCAACCCGGCCTTGCGGTTTTTTCATACCCTGCGGGGATTGCCGCGGCGGTTCAAAGGCTACCTGGCGGCGGTCGGCATCTTCGGTATCGGCGACTTTTCCCACAGTCTCCTGATCCTGGCCGCCACCCAGTTGCTGACTGCCTCCATGGGCGTGGTCCATGCGGCGCAGGTGGCCGGCCTCCTGTACGTCTGGCGCAACGTGGTCCAGGTGGTGGCGTCCTTTCCCATCGGCGTCCTGGCCGACCGTTTCGGCCATGTGCCGATACTGGTTGCCGGATACGTGCTCGGCGTGCTCGCCGCCCTGCTGACCGCCGGCGCTTTTCTTTTCACGGTCGACAGCGTCCCGTTCCTGGGGGGAATCTTCCTGGTCGCCGGCTTGTACACGGCGGTTCAGGAAGCCCTGGAATCGACCGTGACCGCCGAGATGGTGAGCCAGGATCTCCTGGCCACTGCGGTCGGTGCCTTGGGCACCGTCAACGGCACCGCCAAATTCGTGTCCAGCACCGCGGTCGGCGTGCTGTGGACCGCGATATCGCCGGTGTGCAGCTTCGGTCTGGCCGCCGCTCTCATGGCGGCAGGTACGGTCATGCTGGCGCGAGCGAATCGGTAAAAGCAAGGCCTGGGCGCGGTCATCATCGACCGGATGCGAGGCGCAAAATGCAACAACCTGACCAAATACCCATTTTTCATTTGCCCCTGCCATGCATGTATGTTTATGATTCTGGCATAGTATTGAGGCGATGGGGTTCGCCGAAAACGCTTTGCCCGCAAAGCTGATGACTCCTACTTCTTCGATCGAAGGGTAGGAGTTTTTTTATGCCGAAAGAAGGGGTAGGCAGGAACCGCGCATTGTCCGGTGATCACCGTCAAATAAACGGGCTGTGCCGCTTTCTGCACGGCGGGGTGCTGTCCGCACCGAACGAGAATGCAGATGTGCCGAAAGGATTGTACAAGGGTAATCTGGCAAGGGGCTTGAGGATCGCCCCGGAGAGCGATTGAGGGGAGCAGGTTTCCGATGATGGCGGGATACAAGTGGTTGTTGGTCATGGCGGGTGGCAGTCTGGGCGCGGCGAGCCGGTATGGAATAGGCATCCTGACCGCCCGGCTGTGGGGCACCGGATTTCCATACGGCACCCTGGTGGTCAATCTGGCGGGCTGCTTCATCATCGGTCTGCTGTTCGCCCTGGCGGACCGTTCCCGGCTGCTCACCCCGGATATGAGGCTGCTGCTCATCACCGGCTATCTCGGTGCCCTCACCACCTTTTCCTCCTTTTCCATAGAAACGGTCAATGCCGGCCGGGCCGGTCTCGTGCTGCAATCGCTGACCAACATTCTGATCAATAACGTAGGCGGGCTGACGCTCACCTACCTGGGCCTGCGTTTAGGCAGTCTGCGCTGGGGGATGTGATGCTCAACTACAAAGCCATCGAGATTTTCACCAACGAGGACGCGCGGTACCAGGGCAAGCCGGTCGCCGATGCCGTCATCGACTCGCTCCGCAACCTGAAAATCGCCGCCCGCTGCATCGTCACCCGCGGGATCGCCGGCTGCTATGAAAACGGCGAGGTGGCCACCGGCCGGGTGGAGGTCCTTTCCTTCAACCTGCCGATCCGCATCTCCATTGTCCTGCCGGCCGCGGAGACCGAACGGGTGCTGGCCGAACTGGACCCGCTGGTCGGCGACGGCATCATCGCGCTCCACGATCTCACCGTGGTCAGCCACAAGGCGGCCAGCACCTTCTTCCCGCGGCAGCTGACCGTGCGGGACGTGATGACCGTAAACCCGGCACGAGTCACCGCCGAAAGTCTGGCGAGCGAAGCGGCCCGGCTGCTCCTCTCCTCGATTTTTACCGGGCTGCCGGTGGTGGACGCCCGGGATCGTCCTGTGGGCGTGGTCACGCAGGGCGATCTGATCGCGAAGGGCGGCTTGCCCTTGCGCCTGGGCCTGTTGGCCGAGTCGGAGCAGGACGAGAAAGAAGCCGTCATGGCGACGCTTGCCCGCAAACGGGTCCGGGAGATCATGACCGCGCCGGCAATGACCATCCCGGAAAATCGGCTGCTCACCGACGCCGTCGACGCGATGATGACGAAACAGCTGAAACGCCTGCCGGTGGTGGACAAAGAAGGCCGGCTGGTCGGCATCCTTTCCCGGCTGGACATCTTCAGGACGGTCATGCGCGAAGCCCCGGACTGGGACGCCTTCCGGGCGCAGAAGATCGAGGTGAACAACCTGCGGACCGTCAAGGACATTCTCCGGCGCGACACCCGGACCGTTTCTCCCGACACCACCATCGACCAGGTGATCCAGACCGTGGACGGCAACGATATGCAGTGCGTGGCGGTGGTCGACGACCGCGGCACCCTGATCGGCACGATCGCCGACAGCGACCTGCTCCACGCATTCAAGCCGGACCCGGAAGGGGTGCGGGCCCTGTTTGCGCGTCTCTCCCGACCGTCCGGCAAGGACCTGGCGTACCGGCTGGCCGGCACTACGGCCCGCGCGGTCATGCGCACCGACGTGTCCGCTGTGCGGGAGACCATGGCCATCGGGGAGGCGATCCGGCTGATGACCGAACAGCGGCTGAAGCGTCTGCCGGTGGTGGACGAGACCGGCCGCTTCCAGGGGATGATCAGCCGAGACTCACTGCTGCGGACCGGCTTCAGCCAACCCGGCTCCAGAACGTAACACTTTATATTTTTTATTATTTCATTGTATGCCCCCACCGGACCACCGGCCCCTGCCGAAAAACGCAAAAAATTCTTGACTCAAGAATATCGTGGCGTTATAAAAGTGAGCTTTACTAAAAAAGTACAGGTCGGCTTCTCGCCCGCCTCGGCGAAAAAGGCATGCGGCTGAGCGTTTTTTCGAGTGAGAAAAAACACTTCCCCTTTTTCTCTCCACCTTTGGCCAGCACCACAGCATTGCGCATGGAGTTGCAGAATCTGCTGTAACTCCTTTTTTTATTACAGGTTGAAAAAAACGCCCCCCACATCGCTACGCGGCACGGGGTAAGCGATCAGCAAGCGGCATTGAGGAACGCGTCATGAAAAAAGATTTGACCAACGTGCGGAATATCGGCATCAGCGCCCATATCGATTCGGGCAAGACCACGCTGACGGAGCGCATTCTGTTCTACACCCAGCGGATCCACGCCATCCACGAGGTCCGGGGCAAGGACGGCGTCGGCGCGACCATGGACTCCATGGAGCTGGAAAAGGAACGCGGCATCACCATCCAGTCGGCCGCCACCTACTGCACCTGGAAGGATTGCGATATCAACATCATCGACACCCCCGGCCACGTCGACTTCACCATCGAGGTCGAGCGCGCCCTGCGCGTGCTGGACGGCGCGGTGCTGATCCTCTGCTCGGTGGGCGGCGTCCAGTCGCAGTCGATCACGGTCAACCGGCAGATGACCCGCTACAAGGTGCCCCGCATCGCCTTCATCAACAAGTGCGACCGCACCGGCGCCAATCCCTTTCGGGTCACCCAGCAGCTGCGCGACAAGCTCGATCTCAACGCGGTCATGCTCCAGCTCCCCATCGGCCTGGAGAGCGACCTCGCCGGCATGATCGACCTGGTCAGCATGAAGGCCATCTACTTCGACGGCGACCAGGGCGACCAGATCCGCCATGCCGAGATTCCGGCGGAACTCAAGGATGAAGCCGATGCCAAGCGGGAAGAGCTGCTCGATGCGGTGTCGATGTTTTCCGACGAGCTGATGGAAGCCATGCTGGAAGAGGGCGAAATCCCGGAGGCCATGATCCACGACGCCATCCGCAAGGGCACGCTGAGCCTGGAACTGACCCCGGTGATGATCGGCTCCGCCTACAAGAACAAGGGCGTGCAGCTGCTGCTCGACGCGGTCACCGCCTATCTGCCGTGCCCCACCGACGTCGAGAACACCGCCCTGGACCTCGACCGGAACGAGAGCGAGGTGGTGGTCAGCAACAACCCGGCCGACCCGCTGGTGGCCCTGGCCTTCAAGCTGGAGGACGGCCGCTACGGACAGTTGACCTATATCCGCACCTACCAGGGCGTGATCCAGAAGGGCGACACCATCATCAACAGCCGCACCGGCAAGAAGGCCAAGGTGGGCCGACTGGTGCGGATGCACGCCAATGAGATGGAGGAGATCGAGGGCACCGGGTCCGGCGACATCGTGGCCCTGTTCGGCATCGACTGCGCCTCGGGCGACACCTTCTGCAGCCCGGGCCTCAACTGGTCGATGAGTTCGATGCACGTGCCGGCGCCGGTCATTTCCCTGGCGATCAGGCCGGTGGACAACAAGGCCCAGATCAACATGTCCAAGGCCCTGAACCGGTTCACCAAGGAAGACCCCACTTTCAAGACCTACGTCGACCACGAAACCAACGAGACCATCATCTCCGGCATGGGCGAGCTGCATCTCGAGGTGTACATCGAGCGGATGAAGCGCGAATACAAAGCCGAGGTCGAGGTGGGCGCGCCGCAGGTGGCCTACCGCGAGACCGTCACCCAGCGGGCCGAGTTCGACTACACCCACAAGAAGCAGACCGGCGGTTCCGGCCAGTACGGCCGGGTGGCCGGCTTCATCGAGCCGCTGGCGGAAGGCGAATACGAATTCGTCGACCAGATCGTCGGCGGCGTGATTCCGCGCGAATACATCCCCTCCTGCGACAAGGGCTTCCAAAAATCCCTGGAGAAGGGTACGCTGACCGGAGCGCCGATCACCGGCGTCCGGGTGACCATCAACGACGGTTCCTTCCATGCGGTCGACTCCTCGGACATCGCTTTCCAGGTGGCCGCCATCAACGCCTTCAAGCAAGGATACGCCAAGGCCGCGCCGGTGATCATGGAGCCAATCATGAAGGTGGCGGTGGAAGGCCCCTCCGAGTTCCAGGGGGCGGTCATGGGCAGCCTCAACCAGCGCCGCGGCGTGATCATCGGCACCTTCGAGGAGGGCAACTACACCGTGGTCGAGGCGGAAATGCCGCTGGCCGAGATGTTCGGCTACTCCACCACCCTGCGCTCCCTCACCCAGGGCAAGGCGGAATTCACCATGGAATTCGCCACCTACAAGCAGGTGCCCAAGGGCGTGGCCGACGAACTGATCAAGGCCTTCGCGGCGCAGAAAAAAGACGCGTGAGCAGCGCCGGCGGTTGCCGCCAAGCACAGAACAGCATGAACCGAATGAGGTGAGTTATGGGATATGAACCGCTGATCCAACAGAATCCGCTGCGGGTGCTCGACATGAGCCGGGAGAACAACCAAATGGGCCTGGTCATGGCCCGGGCAGGCCTCGGCAAGACTGCGCTCCTGGTGCAGATCGCCCTGGACGCCATCCTTCGGGGTAGGCGCGTCATCCATGTCAGCATCGGCGAATCGATCGACAAGACGAAGAAATGGTACGACGACATCCTCGCGTCCATTCTCCAGGAGCACAGTGTCACCCGGCCGCATGAACTGATCGACATGGTCGCCCGTCACCGGATGATCATGACTTTCAAGGTGGCCGCCTTCACCCGGTCCCGTCTGGAGGAGCGTTTGAACGACTTGGTGCTCCAGGATATTTTCCGGCCGAACTGCCTGATCGTCGACGGCTTCGACTTCGAGAAAGCGGACCGCGAGGCCCTGGAAGACATCAAGAACCTGATGGAAAACATGGGCATGCAGGCTTGGTTCTCGGCCATCTGCCACCGCAGCGATCCCCGGATCTCGCCCGCAGGCGTGCCCGCACCCTGCCACGAACTCGACGATCTGTTCGACATGATCATCCTGCTCAAGCCCGAGCACGACGCCACCATCCAACTCGACATCATCCGCAACTACGGTGAGCAGGTCACGGACGGCAAGGGCCTGCGCCTCGACCCCACCACGATGATGGTCAAGGAAATGTAACCACCCGCACGGGGCTGCCACGCGGCGGCCCCTTTCTTTTTTGTCCACGTCCGCATGCGCTTCCGTCCCTGCATTGATCTCCATCACGGCACGGTCAAACAGATCGTCGGTTCCACCCTGGCCGACGATCCCGCCGCCCTGCGGACCAATTTCGCCTCCGACCTGCCGCCCTCCCACTATGCCGCCCTCTACCGCCGGGACAACCTTGCCGGCGGCCATGTCATCATGCTCGGGCCCGGCAACGAGGAGGCCGCCCGCGACGCCCTGGCCGCCTGGCCGGGCGGCATGCAGGTGGGCGGCGGCATCACCGCGGCCAACGCGGTCCACTGGCTGGAACAGGGCGCCTCGCACCTCATCGTCACCTCCCATGTCTTCCACGATGGCTTCCTCGACCGGGAACGGCTCGTCCGCCTCGGTCGGCTGGTCGGGAGAAAGCGGCTGGTGCTCGATCTGAGCTGCCGCTGGCGGCAGGACGGCTATTACGTGGTCACCGACCGCTGGCAGAACTTCACCGCCCTGCGGATCAGCCCGGAAGCGCTCGAGGATTTGGCCGCATTCTGCGACGAGTTCCTGGTCCACGCAGTCGATGTCGAAGGCAAATGCATGGGGATCGACACCCGCCTGCTCGACCTGCTGGCCGTCTCGGTGCCGGTGCCCACGACCTACGCCGGCGGAGTCGCCTCCCTGGCCGACCTGGAACAGATCCGCATCTGCGGCCGCGGCCGCATCGACGTCACCGTGGGCTCGGCCCTCGATCTCTTCGGCGGATCGGGGCTGCGCTACCAGGACGTAGTGGCCTACCATGACCGGATCAACGCCGCCTGAAGCGGGCCGGCCCGAACTGGCCGAGCTGAAGCTGCTCCTTCCCGCCGATCTCCATCGCGCCTTCCAGCGCTGCCTGTGGATCCGGGTCAACGAGACCAGACGGACGCCGCTCCAGGTCATGGAAGAGGTCATCCTCGATTTTCTCAGAAAACACGGATGTTAATCAACCCGGCAAAAACCGCACCGTCTGCTTGACCTGCCCATCGCCTTCATTTATTATAGCCCGATTCCAACACCCCGGTGTTCCGAGCCCTCTGCCCCCTTTGCGTGTCGTCCCGATGAGTGAACGGAAGACAAAACTGGACAAGATTCGCGCCTTTGTCGACAAAATGCCGAGCCTGTCCACCACGGTCAGCAAGGTTCTCGAAATCTGTAGCCGCACCGACACCTCCCCCAACGATCTCAACAAGGTCATTTCGCTGGATCCGGTGCTGACCGGCCAGGTCCTCAAGCTGATCAATTCGGCCTATTATTCACTGGTCAACAAGGTCACCTCGCTGACCCGGGCCATCATCATGCTGGGGCTGAACACGGTGAAGAACCTGGCCCTGTCGACCGCGATCATCCGTTGCGTCGGCCAGGTCAAGAAATCCAAGGCCCTGCCGATCAAGGACTTCTGGGCACACTCCATCGGCGTCGGCGTCATGGCCAAGCTGCTCGCCGCCGAACGCGGCCTGCCGCTGATCGAACGGGAAGAGTACTTTGTCGCCGGCCTGCTCCACGATCTCGGCAAGATCCCCTTCGGCGACGAATACGCCGAGGTGCTGGTCTTGGCGAAAAAAGCGCAGGAGCCCCTGGTGCGTCTGGAGAAGCGGCATCTGGAGATCAACCACGAGGAAGTCGGCAAGATGATCGCCTCCACGTGGAAACTCAACGCCGTGATCACCGACGCCATCTGCCACCACCACGCGCCGGAAGAGGCCGCCCCGGAGCACCGGGCCCTGGTGGCCACGGTGGCCCTGGCCGATTTTTACATCTGCCTGTTCGACATCGGCTATGCCGGCAACCGCTATCCCGACGAGGCGCAGCTGGAAACGCTGCTGACCCTGTGCGGCCTGGAGTGGTCGGCCGTGGCAGGCCTGTCCTCGGCGGTGGATGCGGAAATCAAGAAGGCGGAAATTTTTCTCCAGGTCTGACGACCTTGGAGCGACGCAGCGACGAGGGAGGGGGCATGATCACGGTCAAATTCTGGGGGGTGCGCGGCTCGATCCCCTGTCCGGGCCCGCACACCATGAAATACGGCGGCAACACCGCCTGCATCGAACTCCGTTTCCCGGAAGTGAACCGGCATATCATTATCGACGCCGGCTCCGGCATCCGCGAACTGGCCAACTTCATGCTGGCCAACGACCTGCCCAAGGGGCCGATTGCCACCGAGATCTATCTCACGCACACCCATTGGGACCACATCATGGGCTTTCCCTTTTTCGTGCCCGTCTACATTCCCGGCACCCGCATCAAGGTCTTCGGACCGGTGACCTATGAGGACGAACCCCTGGAAGCGGTGGTCGGCGGGCAGATGAAATACCGCTATTTCCCGGTCAACATGGGCGAACTGGCCAGCAGCATCGAATACCTGCGGTTGAAGGAGGAACCCCTGCTCGACCTCGGCGACGGCATCACCCTGTCGACCGCGATCATCAACCACCCCATCACCGCGCTGGGCTACCGCTTCAGCTTCCGCGACGCCGTCTTCTGCACCGCCTACGACACCGAACCGTTCCGCAACCTCTTTGTCACCGATCCCGATCATCCCGACTACGACGAAGTGATGGCGCTGGAGGGCGAAGAGGCGGCCCGGGAACAGAATCAGGTGCTGGAGAATTTCTTCAGGGGTGCCGACCTGCTGGTGCATGACGCCCAGTATACCCGGCAGGAGTACGAGAAAGGCAAGGTCGGCTGGGGCCACAGCCCGATCGAGGATGCCATCGACGCCGCCACGCGGGCGGGGGTGAAACAACTGGCCCTGTTCCATCACGACCCGGAGCGCAGCGACGACCAGCTCGACCAGATGGCGCACACCTACTGCGCCGCCGGGCATGCTGGCTCCATGCGGGTTTTTTTCGCCCGCGAAGGGCAGGAAATCGTTTTGTAATTGCTTGGCCCGCCGGCATGGCCGGGCGGGCCGGAAAAAGGAGTCCGTCATGTCCCAGATCACGCTCGATTGCATCGGCCTTGCCTGCCCCCAGCCGGTCCTGCGCGTCAAGGACGCCCTGGAGCAGGGGGCGCGTCGGCTCGAGGTCCTGGTCGACAACGAGGCCTCGAAAAACAACGTCCTCCGTTTCGCCCGGAGCCAGGGGCACGCCGCCGACAGCGTCGACCGGCCCGACGGCTGTTTCGCCATCGCCATCACGGCCGCCGCCGAGCCGGGGACGCAGGCCGTCGACCCGGCCGCCTACCGCTGCGACCTGCCGACGTCGCCCCGGCTGGTCTACGTCATCTCCTCCGACTCCATGGGCCGGGGCAGCGAGGAATTGGGCTGGGCCCTGCTCCAAACGTACATCCAGACCATCAAGGAGATCAGGCCGCTGCCGGCCACGATCCTCTTCTACAACAGCGGCGTCAAGCTGGTGGCCACCGAGTCCGGGGCCCTCGACGCCCTCAGACAGTTGCAGGCTCTGGGGGTGGACATCCTCGCATGCGGCACCTGCCTGGATTTCTTCCAGCTGAAATCAGCCATCCAGGTCGGCCAGATCTCCAACATGTACGATATCATGAACGCCATGGCCAGCGCCGACAAGCTTGTCAGCCCGTTCTGACCGGCCAGCCCTTTTACTCCTTGACCACCTGATGGCCTCCCTCCACCTTCCGGATTTGACCTGTCGACCGTTATGACACTGCCCACCCGACTTTACGCCCAGCGATCATGGCTCTTCGCAGCCGCCTCCTTCCTGTTGCTCCTGTCCCTGACCACCCAATGTCAGGCCAAAAAGGCCGCCATCGAGGAGTTCAACGCCGACCGCAACCAGTTGATCGCCCTGATGCTCAGCCAGCAGCTTCCGGCCCAGCATTTCAGCCACCATCCCCTGGACGACGACCTCTCCCGCCGGGCCTTCGACCTCTACCTCCGTCAGCTCGATCCGAGGAAGCGGTTCTTGCTCCAGTCCGACGCCAAACAGCTCCGGGCCTTTGCCGATCATATCGACGACGAACTGAGCAGAGGCAAGATCGTGCTGGTCGATGCCGGCATGACCCTGCTCAACGACCGGATCAGCCAGGTGGAAAAGATGATCGATCCGATCCTGAACCAGGGATTCGACGTCGACTTGAAGGAAACGCTCGAGATCGAGCCCAAGAAGCTGGAGTTTGCCGAAAGCCTGGAAAAGCTGAAGGATCGCTGGCGGGTCGCCCTGAAAATGCAGGTTCTGGAAGCCTATTTCGATCTCCTGGAGGCCAAGGGCAAGCAGCAGCCCGACATCCTGAAAAACATTCACCCGAAACAGCATCCGGCGGAGATGAAGGAGTCGATCAAGAAGGTGCGCGAATCCACCCACCGGGCACTGAACCGGCTGGCGCACCAATCCCGCCAGGATCATTACGACCGCTATTTCGATGCCGTGGCGCGGGCCTTCGACCCCCACTCCGACTACATGGCCCCCACTTCCAAGGAGGATTTCGATATCCAGATGAGCGGCTCCCTCGAAGGGATCGGCGCCCTGCTGCGCGAAGACGAAGGGCTGATCAAGGTGGTGCGGATCATTCCCGGCAGCGCGGCCGAGAAGCAGGGCCAGCTCCAGGCCGAGGACACCATCCTGGCCGTGGCCGAAAAAAACGGCGAACCGGTGGACATCGCCGAGATGCGGATCCGTGAGGCGGTCAGCCTCATCCGGGGTCCCAAGGGCACCGAGGTCCGGCTGACCGTGCAGAAGCCCGACGGCACCAAGCGGGTCATCCCCATCATCCGCGACGTGGTCCGAATCGAGGAGACCTATGTCAAGTCCACGGTGGTCAAAAACGGCAAAACCGCCATCGGTTACCTGCGCATTCCCAGTTTTTACCGGGACTTCACGGCCCAGAGCAATGGCGAGGAGACCCGCAACGTCAGTGACGACACCCTGGCCGAACTGGTCAAGCTGAAGCGGCAGAAAATCAACGGCCTGGTCCTTGACCTGCGCAACAACGGCGGCGGCGCCCTCGCCGACGCCGTGCAGATCTCGGGACTGTTCCTGCCCGGCGGTCCGGTCGTCCAGGTCAAGGATTCGCAGGGCTCCATCCGGGTCCTCGAGGACGAGGACCGCGACGTGGTCTACGGCGGTCCGCTGATCATCCTGGTCAACCAGTTCAGCGCCTCGGCCTCGGAAATCGTCGCCGCGGCGCTCCAGGATTACGGCCGGGCCTTCATCATCGGCAGCGAGCATACCCACGGCAAGGGCACGGTGCAGGCCATGATGGACATGAACAAGAATCTGCCGCTCCTCCATTTGCAGAATTACGACGATCTGGGAGCGCTGAAGCTCACCATCCAGAAATTCTACCGGGTCAACGGCGGTTCCACCCAGTACAAGGGGGTCGAACCCGACCTGACCGTGCCCTCGATGTTCGACTACCTGGAAACCGGTGAGAAATACATGGATTATTCGCTCCCTTGGGATCAGGTGGCTCAGGTCGACTATGCCCCGTGGCGCGGAGACCGGCTGCCGCGCGACCAGATGTGGATGGCCGGCAAGCAATGGATCGAGGACAGCTCCGCTTTCAGGAAGATCAAGGAGGAGACCCAGAAAGCCAAGGTCCGGGCCAAGCAGACCACCGTCACCGTCGCCCTCGACGCCATGTGGCAGGAGCGGGAAGAGGTCAAGGCCACCCGCAAGGAGGCCAAGGCCGCCGGCCTGATGCAGGAGGACGGCGAGGACGATGACACCCAGGCCCCGCCCGAGCAGAAACTCGACAAGCTGGTGGCCACCGATCCCTATATCCAGGTGGCGATGTTTCTGCTGAAAGAAGGTCGCTCCGGCGGCGGAACGGTCGGAACCGTCCGCTAACTTTTATCTTGAAACAAATCGGTAATCATGCTAGAGCATGCTGTGCATGAATCGTCATTCATTTTTCATGGGCGAGAGATGATTGATATACTGACAGAATTGCACCGGCCGTCTCAACCCGCAGGGCTCTGCGGCCGCCGTGACCGCAGACGATGGAAGTAACCGAAGCACTGACCAGTAAAAAGCAGGAGATCCTCTCTGTGTGGATCGAGCGGACCCTCGACAGCTACATCGCGCCAGGTTTTTTTAAAAGCGCCAAGGATCCCTTCGCCAACCCGGTGGGCAGCAATATCACGGCGGGATTGACCGCCCTGTTCGACTTGCTGTTGGCCAAGGCCGATCTCCAGGCCTGTGCCAAGCCGCTGGATCAGGTGGTCCGGATCCGGGCGGTCCAGGAGTTCACCCCGGCGCAGGCCGTCGCTCCCTTTCTCGAGTTGAAATGGGTGGTGAAGCAGGTGCTCTCCGGCGACAAGGCGACCCGGCCGCTGTTGGGCAAACTGGATGCCCTGGATTGCGATATCGACCGGATGGCGCTGACGGCCTTCAACATCTACAGCGAATGCCGCGAGCAGTTGTACCGCAACCGGATTCGGGAACTGAAAAGCGGCAGTGCCCTGCTCACCGATGCGGCTTGCCCCTCCGCCCTTCTGCGGCGGGAGCAGCCGGGTGCGGATGCTACGACCGAACCGTGAACGGGTGTGACCCGCCGGAGGAGGGCTCCACAGCGGGAATCTGGAGCGCGCTTCCGGCTTGTACGTAACTTGGACGTTATCGTTAACTTGAATGCGAAGGAGTGATCGATGAAGTACGCCTTCCCTTTGGCGGCAGTCATTGCCCTGGTGTTGTGTGCGCTGATCCTGGTGCAGATACCGGGAATGCAATACCTCTTTGGTGTTGTCATTCCGTATCTGGCCATGGCGCTGTTCTTAGGCGGTTTTTGCTACCGGGTCATCCATTGGGGCAAATCGCCGGTTCCCTTCAAAATTCCCACCACCTGCGGCCAGGGCTATTCGCTGCCCTGGATCAAGCACGACAAACTCGAGGCCCCGGTCAACGCCGCCCAGGTCGTGGCCAGAATGTTTCTTGAAATCGTGTTCTTCCGTTCGCTCTGGCGCAACACCAAGGCCACCGTCTATGCCGGCCCGAAACTGACCTATGAATCGAGCAAGTGGCTGTGGCTGTTCGGCATCATGTTCCACTACAGCTTCCTGGTGATCGTCATCCGTCACATGCGGCTGTTCCTCGACCCGGTGCCGGGTTTGGTTGCCTTCGTGGAGATCGGCGACTCGCTTCTGCAGATCGGCGCGCCGGCCATGTACATGACGGACGTCACCATCGTCCTCGCCCTGCTGTTCCTGTTCGCCCGCCGGCTGACCAACCCCCAGGTGCGCTACATCTCCCTGATGAACGATTACTTCCCGCTCTTCCTCATTCTGGGGATCGTGGCGACGGGCATCCTGATGCGCTTTTTCCTCCGCGCCGACGTGGACATCAACGCCATCAAGCAACTGGCGGTGGGACTGGTCACCTTCTCGCCGACCATCGTCACCGAGATCAGCCCGCTGTTCTATGCCCACCTCTTTCTGGTGTGCACTCTGCTTGCGTACTTTCCCTTCAGCAAGCTCATGCATATGGGCGGCGTCTTCCTCAGCCCGACCCGGAATCTGGCCAACGATTCCCGGATGAAACGCCACATCAACCCCTGGAATCCGGAGATCAAGCCGCACTCCTACGCCTCCTACGAGGACGAGTTCCGCGAGGATATGGTCGAGCAGGGCATTCCCGTCGAGAAAGAGTTGCCGTCGCAAGGCTAAGACTAACGCTGGATAATTCAAGAGGATAAGGACAGAGCAATGGCAGTAGTAAAGGTAGATAAGCTGGCACGGAGCGTTGCCGAGGGACCTTCGCTGATGACGGGCTCCATCCCGACCAAGAATTGGATGGATGTACCTGCCGTATTCAAACCCGGAAATTACGCCTACCCGGCCAAGGCTGAAGTCATCAGATATCTGGACAGCCAGAAGGGCGTCAGTTTTCCCAACGCCCGCGAATGGAGTCCCGAGGACGACGACTGGAAACTTCCCGAAAACTGGAAGGAAATCATTCTTCAGGGTTTGGCGGACCGGCTCGACCGCTTCCGTTCCCTGAAAATTTTCATGGACTGCTGCGTCCGCTGCGGCGCCTGCGCCGACAAGTGCCACTTTTTCCTCGGCACCGGCGATCCCAAGAACATGCCGGTGCTGCGCGCCGAGCTGCTGCGCTCGGTGTACCGCAAGGAATTCACCCGGGCCGGCAAAATCCTGGGCAGGATGGTCGGCGGCCGCGAGATGACCGTGGGCGTGCTCAAGGAATGGTTCATGTATGCCTACCAGTGCACGGAATGCCGGCGCTGTTCGGTCTTCTGTCCCTACGGCATCGATACCGCCGAGATCACCATGATGCTGCGCGAGTTGCTCCACATGGTGGGCGTGGGCATCAACTGGGCCATGGAGCCGGTCGCCAACTCCAACCGCACCGGCAACCACATGGGGCTCACGCCCCAGGCCTTCAAGGGCAATGTCGAGTTCCTCTGCGACGACATCGAGAACCTCACCGGCATCCGAGTCAACCCGACCTTCAACCGCAAGGGCGCCGAGGTGCTGTTCATCACCCCCTCGGCCGATGTCTTCGCCGAGCCGGGCATCTTCACCTGCATGGGCTACCTCCTGCTGTTCGAGGCCATCGGCCTGGACTACACCTGGTCCACCTATGCCTCCGAGGGCGGCAACTTCGGCCTCTTCACCTCCAACGAGATGATGAAGAAGCTCAACGGCAAGATGTACGCCGAAGCCAAGCGACTCGGGGTCCGCTGGATCCTGGGCGGCGAGTGCGGCCACATGTGGCGCGTCCTCCACCAGTACATGGACACCATGAACGGCCCGGCCGACTTCCTCGAAGTGCCGCGCTCCCCGATCACCGGCACGGTATTCGAGAACGCCGCCTCGACCAAGATGATCCACATCTCCGAATTCACCGCCGACCTGATCAAGAACAACAAGATCAAGCTGGACAAGAGCCGCAACGCCCATGTCGTGCCGACCTTCCACGATTCCTGCAACCCCGCGCGGGCCATGGGCCTGTTGGATGAACCGCGCTACATTCTGGACAACGTGGTCGACAACTGGTTCGAGATGCCGCCCAACACCATCCGCGAGCAGACCTTCTGCTGCGGGTCGGGCACGGCGCTCAACACCGACGAGATCATGGAGTTGCGCATGCGTTCGGGGCTGCCACGGGCCAACGCCGTCCGCTATGTCCACGAAAAGCATGGCGTTAACACGCTCGGCTGTGTATGCGCGATCGACAGGGCAACCCTGACAACCCTCATGAATTACTGGGTGCCCGAGGTCCAGGTGGCCGGTTTGAGCGAGCTTGTCGGCAACGCATTGGTGATCGAAGGTGAACAACGACAAGACCTGACCGAAGGGCTCAGGACCTTGGTTTAACTGACCGGCAGGAAGGGAGGAAGAGCGATGTATGATAGCGGTAAGATAATCCCGGGACTGATCATTTTCGTCCTGTTTATTACCATACCCATCTGGTACAACCGCGGCGGCGCCGGGACCGAGCCACCCAAGCCCGTGTTGCCCAAGGATGCCAAGACCTGTGTGCTGCCGGCGGCAGAAATCCGCGCCGAGCACATGAAGCTGCTCAACGTCTGGCGCGACGAGGTGCTGCGTGACGGCCAGCGGGCGGCAGTGACTGTAGACGGCAAGGAATACCCGAAGAGCCTGATGCTGAACTGCATGAAATGCCACACCAGCAAGAAGCAGTTCTGTGACACGTGTCATACTTATGCATCGGTTCGTCCCTATTGCTGGGACTGCCACTTGGCCCCTGTTGAGTGAACGGCGAAGGAGGAAAAAACACATGGATACAAATAGAAGAAATTTCCTCAAGGTAGCCGGCCTTTCCACATTGGCGGGCCTTGGTGGAACTGCGGTAGTTGATCGGTTGGTGACGGGGGCCGGCATGGCTCAGGCCAGTACCGAGGCAGGCCATGGCGCCGAACACGCCGCGCCGGCAAAGGCGGGCGCCAACCGCTACGGCATGGTCATCGACATCAAGAAATTCTATCAGGACCCGAGCCTCGGCGAAAAGGCGATCCATGCCTGCCACCAGGTGCACAACGTGCCGAATTTCCCGGATAAGCGCGACGAAATCAAGTGGATTTGGATGACTAAGTTCGAGAACGCTTTTCCGGAGAAGCCGAACCTGTACCGGGACGAGGCCACAGCGACCAACACCCTGCCGATCCTGTGCAACCACTGCGACAATCCGCCCTGCGTCCGCGCCTGCCCGACCAAGGCGACCTTCCGCTATGAGGACGGCATCATCGGCATGGATTACCATCGCTGCATCGGCTGCCGTTTCTGCATGGCCGCCTGTCCCTATGGCAGCCGCAGCTTCAACTGGCGCGATCCCCGGCCGTTCATCGCGCACGTCAATCAGGACTATCCCTCCCGGACGCGCGGTGTCGTGGAGAAATGCAACTTCTGCGTCGAGTTGGTGCAGGCCGGCAAACTGCCAGCCTGTGTCGAGGCGGTCAGCGACAGCAAGGCACTCGTGTTTGGCAATCTCAACGACCCGAACTCCGAGATCCGGAAGATCCTGAAAGAAGCGCACACCATTCAGCGCAATCCTTCCCTCGGTACCTTACCTTCCGTCTTTTATATCGTGTGAGGCCCCCATGTTTGAAAAAGCATTAAAAGGAAACAATTACTACTGGATGTGGCTGGCCTTCCTCGGCTTTTTTATCGCGGTGGCGGCTGTCTGCTACCTCCGCCAGTACTTTTACGGTCTCGGCCTCACCGGCATGACCCGCGACGTCTCCTGGGGGATCTACATCTCCCAGTTCACCTTCCTGGTCGGCGTCGCCGCCGGGGGTGTCATGCTGGTGCTTCCCTACTACATTCACAACTTCAAGGCCTTCGGCAAGATCACCATCCTGGGCGAATTTTTGGCCATCGCCTCCCTGCTGATGTGCATGATGTTCATCATGGCCGACCTCGGCCAGCCGCTACGGGGCCTGAACGTCCTCTTTTACCCCACGCCGCATTCCATGCTCTTCTGGGATATGTGCGTGCTCTGGGGCTATCTGCTCCTCAACGCCCTGTGCGGCTGGGTCATCCTGACCGCGGAGCGCAAACAGGTGCATCCGCCGAAGTGGATCTACTTTTTCGTCTACCTGTCGATCCCCTTCGCCTTTTCCATCCACACCGTCACCGCCATGCTCTACTGCGGTCTGCCCGGTCGCCACTTCTGGCTGTCCGCGATCGTCGCCCCCCGCTTCCTGGCCTCGGCCTTCGCCGCCGGTCCGGCCCTGATCGTGGTCATGGCCCTGATCCTGAAACGGGTCGCCAACTTCGATGCCGGCAAGCAGGCCATCGACAAAATGGTGACCATCATCACCTATGCGGCCATCGCCAACATGTTTTTTGTCGGCCTGGAGTTCTTCGTCGGCTTCTACTCGGACATCCCCGGCCACAAGCACACCCTGCAGTACCTGTTCTTCGGGCTGGAACACCACGGTCATGTCTACAATAACCTGGTGCCGTTTATGTGGGGCTTCGTGGTGCTCTTCCTGGTGGGCATCGCCCTGATCACCCATCCCCGCACGAGAAGGGAAAACGATCTCTGGCTGGGTCTCGGCTGCGCCTCGATCTTCCTCGCCTTCTGGCTGGACAAGGGCATCGGCTTCGTGCTCGGCGGCTTCGTCCCCACGCCGACCGAGGAGATCGTCGAGTATTATCCGACCTTCAACGAGATCTTCATCACCATCGGGGTCTGGGCTGCCGGATTCTTCATTCTCACCATCCTCTACAAGATCGCCATCGGGGTGGAGCACGAGATCGAAGCCTGACACCCGTCGTCAACCCAAAAAAAACCCCCGAGCCACTCGGGGGTTTTTTTTTGCCTCGTAATGATCGGTTGGCCGTTTACAGACCGGCAGCGGTGAGATACAGGCGCCAGAGCGTGTGAATCTGTTCCTGAAAAAAGAGATAGGAAAGCGCGGCTAGGGCCAGAAAGGGACCGAAGGGAAGACGGGTCTGACCGCCTTTTTTTTGCCGGAACATGGCGGCGATGCCCACCAGGCTACCGACCAGGGAACTGGCGAAGACCACGTAGAGCAGGCTCTGCCAGCCGAGGAAAGCCCCGATCATGGCCAGCAGCTTGATATCGCCGCCGCCCATCCCCTCCCGGCCGGTCAGGGCGTAGTACCCGTAGGCGACCGCGTAGAGCAGGCCGCCGCCCAACAGGATGCCAAGGCCGGACTGCTGCCAGGTCACGGCAGGGACGAAAAACGAGCCGATAAAGCCGAGGACAATGCCGGGGAGGCTGATGCGATCGGGAATTATTTGATGATGGATGTCGATAAATATGATAACCAGCAGGGCAGCGCAAAAGACGAAATAGAACACGGACGCAAGGCCGATGCCGAACCGGTGGGCGACCAGCGCCGCCAAGCCGGCCATGGCCAGTTCGACCAGCGGATACTGCCAGGAAATGGCCACCTTGCAGGTGCGGCAGCGGCCGCGCAGCACCAGGAAGCTGAGCAGCGGGATGTTCTCGTACCAGGCCAGCGGCTGCAGACACCGGGGGCAATGGGACGCCGGAAAGACGATGGAGGCGCCCTCCTTCGGCAGCCGGAGGATGACCACGTTGAGAAAGGAACCCACCACGGCGCCGAGCACCGCAGCCATGACGAGCAGAGTCGATTGCATGATTGATAACCACCTGTTGATTGTTCAGAAAACCACGGTTCACCCGTGATCTGTTGTATCGTTTTCCATGCCCGAGTACCAGGAAAATTCCATAGTCCAGAAGATTGATCGGCTCGCCGAAACCTTGTACCGGCTGACCCTGCGCGCTCCCCTGATCGCCGCCGCCGCCCGGCCAGGGCAGTTTGTCATGGCGACCTGCGGCCCCACCCTCGATCCCCTGCTGCGCCGCCCTTTTTCCATTCACCGTTGCAGCGGGCCGGAAACCATCCAACTCCTGATCCGGGTGATCGGCCGGGGCACGGAGCTGCTCGCCCGCTGCCGACCCGGCGAAAGCGTGAGTCTGATCGGACCGCTGGGCCGGGGATTTCGCCTTCCGGCGCCGACCACCCCTGTCTGCCTGGTCGGGGGTGGCATCGGCATCGCGCCCCTGCTCTTCTGGGCCGATCGATTGGATGCGCCTGAGCGCTGCGCCGTGCTGCTCGGTTCGCGCACCGGCGAAGAACTGACAGAGCTGACCGCGGCATTCAGCCAACTGGGCTGTCGGGTCGAAACCGCCACCGACGACGGCTCCCTGGGCCATCACGGCCTGGTAATCGATCTGCTCATCCCTCATCTGACCACGGTGAGCAAGGTCTATGCCTGCGGCCCCCATCCGATGCTGGCCGCGGTGGCAGCGGCCTGCCGGAGCGCCCGCGTTCCCTGCGAGGTTTCGCTGGAAGCGCATATGGCCTGCGGTCTGGGCGCCTGCCTCGGCTGCACCGTCCCGGGCGCCGACGGCCGCTATCTCCATGTCTGCAAAAACGGGCCGGTGATGGCCGCCGAGGAGGTGGCATGGAACCGGTGACCGCCGCTCCCGATCTGTCCGTCTCCCTGGGGCCGCTGGCCCTGGCCAACCCGGTGCTGACCGCCTCCGGCACCTTCGGCTACGCCGCCGAATTCGCCCAGCTCGTGCCGCTCTCCCGCCTGGGCGGCGTGGTGGTCAAGGGGATCTCGCTGGCGCCGCGGTCCGGCAATCCGCCACCGCGCATCGTCGAAACGCCCTGCGGCATGCTCAACGCCATTGGCCTGGAAAATGTCGGCGTGGAACGATTCATCAGCGACAAGATGCCCTTTCTGCGCACCTGCGGCTGCCGGGTGCTCGTCAACATCCTCGGCGACTCGGTCGAGGACTACGCCACCCTGGCCGCGAAGCTGACCGGGGTGGCCGGCATCCACGGCCTGGAAGTGAACATCTCCTGCCCCAACGTCAAGAAGGGTGGGGTCGCCTTCGGCACGGTGCCGGAAATGGCGGCGGCGGTCACCCGCGCGGTCAAAGCGGCCACCGATCTGCCGGTCATCGTCAAACTCTCGCCCAATGTCACCGACATCGTGGCCATGGCCCGCGCGGTGGCAACAGCCGGTGCCGATGCCCTCTCCCTGATCAACACCCTGATCGGCATGGCCATCGATGCCCGCACCCGGCGGCCCAAGTTAGGCAACGTCATCGGCGGCCTGTCCGGACCGGCGATCAAACCCATTGCCCTGCGCATGGTCTGGCAGGTGGCCGCGGCGGTCGACATCCCGGTGATCGGCATCGGCGGCATCGGCACCGCCGAGGATGCGATCGAGTTTTTCCTGGCCGGGGCCACGGCCGTTCAGGTGGGGACCGCCAATTTTTACAACCCGGCGGCGGCCGGAGAGATCGTGGCCGGCATCGAGGACTACCTGCGGCAGCAGGGTGAATCCTCGGTCCGGGCCATTATCGGCTCGCTGCGGCTGGAGGCGTAAGGCATGGCGCGAAGCGGCCTGATCTGCGTCTCGGTGCTGGCCGAGGACTGCGCCGGCCTGCTGGCGGCGGTGGCGCCGGCGGCCGAACTGGCCGACGTAATCGAGATCCGGCTCGACGGCCTGCGCGAACCTCTTGACCCCGCCTGCATCGCCACGCTCGCTAGACCGGTGCTGGCCACGAACCGGCCGGTCTGGGAAGGCGGCCGGTTCGTGGCCAGCGAGGAAGAACGGCTCGACCAACTCGACGCGGCCCTGCAGGCCGGCGCCCGCTATGTCGATATCGAGCTGCGGACCGCGCCGGAACTGCGGGCCCACCTGCAGACAACGGCCCGCGCCTGTGGCGCCAAGGTGATCGTTTCCAGTCACGATTTTACGACCACGCCCCCGGCCGACCGGCTGAGCGCCACCCTGCGGCAGATGATCGCCTGCGGCGCCGATATCGGCAAAATCGTCACCACCGCCGCCTCGCCCGCCGATGCCCTGTGCATCCTCGCCCTCCAGCAGGAGGCGATGGCCGCCGGCTTCCCCCTCTGCGCCTTTGCCATGGGCGAGGCCGGCACGATCACCCGCCTGGCCACCCTCCGCCTCGGCGGCTTCATGACCTACGCCGCCCTGAGCGCGGACCAGGCCACCGCGCCGGGCCAGATCACCATCCACGATCTGCACCAACTGCTCGTCCTGCTCGACACCGCGCCATGATCGACGGCCATACCCACCTCTTCGGCATCATCGGCGACCCGGTCGAACACTCCTTAAGTCCGGCCATGCACAACGCTGCCTTCGCCCACCTGGGGCTCAACGGGGTCTATGTGCCCATGCGCCCCGCCGACCTGGCCGATGGCTTCCGCGGCCTGCGCAGCCTCGGCTTCATCGGCGTTTCGGTCACGGTGCCGTTCAAGGTGGCGATCATGGACTTCCTCGATGCCATCGATCCCGTGGCCCGCAAGATCGGCGCGGTTAACACCCTGGTGTTCGCCCGGAACGGCGCCACCGTCCGCTGCACCGGCCACAACACCGACTGGCTGGGTTCGAACCGGGCCCTGGCCGAGGCCATCGATCCCGCCGGCCGCACCGTCCTGGTGCTCGGTGCCGGCGGTGCGGCCCGGGCCGTGGGATTCGGCCTGATCGAGGCCGGCGCCCGAGTCCTGCTCGCCAACCGCACCGAGGCCAAGGGCCGGGAACTGGCCGACCAGATGGGATGCCGCTTCATTCCGGCCGCCGAACTGGCCCAGGTCCGGGCCGATGCCCTGATCAACACCACCTCGGTGGGTATGGCGCCCCATGCCGACACCATACCGATCGACCCCGAACTGCTCCCCCGTTTCCGGGTGGTCATGGACATTGTCTATGCGCCGCTGGCAACCCGGCTGCTGCGCGAGGCCGCCGCCCGCGGCTGCCGTACCATCGACGGCCTCACCATGCTCCAGTACCAGGGGGCGGCCCAGTTCACCCTCTGGACCGGCCGCGAAGCCCCCCACGCGGTCATGCGCCAGGCCTTGCTCGACGCCCTGCAGGGCCGCCACTCCTAACGCTTTTTTCGATTCGAGCCGAGATGATCGCCATTACCCCTGTCCGCACCCTCGATGCCATGGTCACGGTTCCCGGTTCCAAGAGCCTGACCCAGCGCGCCCTGATCGCCGCCGCCCTGGCCGAGGGATCGTCCCGACTGCTCGGCCCGCTGGCCAGCGACGACACCCGCTACACCATGGCCGCCCTGCGGGCCATGGGGGGCGACTGCGACGACCGCGATCCGGACTGCTGGCAAGTTCAGGGCACCGGCGGCCGGATCGAAGAGCCCGCCGGCGACCTCTTCCTCGGCAACAACGGCACCGCCACCCGCTTCCTCACCTCGGTGGCGGCGCTTGGCCACGGCCGCTTCCGCATCACCGGCAGCGAACGCATGGCCGAACGGCCGATCCTGCCCCTGATGGAAGCCCTGCGCGGCTGGCAGGTGCACATTGCCAGCGATGCCGGCACCGGCTGCCCGCCCCTGACCATCCAGGCCAACGGCTTGGCCGGCGGCCGTACCGTGCTGCCCGAGGGCAAGTCGAGTCAGTACCTCTCCTCCCTGCTCCTGGTGGCGCCCTATGCCGCGGCCCCGGCCGAGCTGGAGGTGCGCGGCGAAATCCTCTCCAAGCCCTACGTCGAGATGACCCTGGCGGTGATGGCCGATTTCGGCATCCGGGTCGAAGCCGCGCCGGCCCTGAATTTCTTCCGCATCCCCCAGGGCCGCTACCGGGGCCGGACCTACGCCATCGAGGGCGACGCCTCGGGGGCCTCCTATTTCTGGGCGGCGGCGGCGGTCACCGGCGGCCGGGTCGTGGTGACCAACGTGCCGGTGCCTTCCCTGCAGGGCGATGCCAGGCTCCTGCCCTATCTGGCCCGCATGGGTTGCAGCATCGAGCAGACCGAATCCGGCATCGCCGTGACCGGGCCGGAGGTCCTCGAAGGGATCGAACTGGACATGGGCGACATGCCCGACGTGGCCCCGACCCTGGCGGTGGTGGCCGCCTTTGCCGAGGGCACGACCATCATCAACAATATCGCCCACCTGCGGATCAAGGAGTGCGACCGCCTGTCCGCCGTGGTCAGCGAGTTGCGCAGGCTGGGCGCCGAGGTGGAGGAGGAGCCGACCCGGATGATCATCCACGGCAGGAAGGGCGGTGCCAATCTGCACGGCGCGACCATCGCCACCTACGACGACCACCGCATGGCCATGAGCTTTGCCGTGGCCGGTCTGCGCATCCCCGGCGTGAACATCGCTGGCGAAGAGTGCGTGGCCAAATCCTTTCCCGATTTCTGGGAGCGGTTTGGCCGGATGGCCGAATCAGGACAAGACGATTGAGACCACCGGGTGCGAACACGCGAACGCGTCCGGACATGAACAGTGAAAATCAAAGGGGGGAAAGATGATGGCGAGGAGCACACGGCGGCTTGCCGGGATCGCCGGCGGTTTGGCGCTGCTGGCAGGGTTATGCGGTTCGGGATGGGCGGCGACTCCGGGGTCGCACTACACCTACGGCGTCGAGGGCGTGCTGGGCGCGACCGTTGGCCCGCCGGGCTGGCATTACCGCATGTACAACCTCTGGTACTCCCCGAACGAATATAAAAACAACAGCGGCGACACCGTTCCGGGCACATTCGACCTCAATGTCTTCGCCTCGGTGCAGCGGCTCATCCATGTCACCGGCATCAAGATCCTGGGCGCCGACTTCCTCTACGATTTCGTCGTGCCCCTGGTCGACCAGGAGTTCACCCAGGGCGCCTTTTCCGACAGCCACTCCTTCACCGTCGGCGACATCGAGATTGAGCCCTTCGCCCTGGCCTGGCACCAGCCCCGCTGGGATGCGGTGTTCGCCCTGGCGGTGATCGTCCCCACCGGCCATTACGAGGCAACGGAACCGGCCTCGCCCGGCCTGGGCTACTGGTCCGGCCGGCTGACCCTGGGCGGCACCTATTATTTCGACGAGCAAAAGACCTGGTCGGTCAGCCTCCTCACCCGGACCCTGATCAACGGCGAACAGGAGGACACCGATGTCAGGCCCGGCTCCGAATTCGTGGCCGAGTACGGCATTGGCAAGGAATTTCAGGTCAACAGCACCTGGATGATCCGCCCCGGCCTGACCGGCGCCTCCTACTGGCAGATTGCCGACGACAGCGACGACAACCCGGCCTACGGTATCTTCGCCGATCAGCACAAGCAGGCCCATGCCGCCGGCGCCGAAATCAACGTGTTCTACCTGCCCATGCTGTTCCAGGTGAACCTGCGCTATCTTCAGGAGTACGGAGTCGAGAACGGCCCGGAGGAATCGCGCTTCATCGCCACCCTGACCAAATCCTTCTGAACGGCCCGCTGCCACCGCCGGCTTTCCCCTTTCCGGGGAAGCCGGCTTTTTTTTACCGTCAAAACAGTACTTGTTCCAGCTTCAGGAACGCGTTGATGCAACGGCGAATGTTGGCAGAAATTGACTTGTCGTTTCGAGTGGAAGCGGGAAATCTCCTACCCTGACAAGATTTCTCCGCGCTGCGCGCGTCGCAATACCTGTGCAGGAGAAAGGCATTCAGTTAGCCGGCCGCCGCCGGCCCGCGTCACGGCGTAAACTGCCCCAGGCCATCCTGCTCGGCAAAGATCTTCGCCAAATTGTTGTCGATGACGTAGATGCAGATTTCCTTGGCTCCCTGGCGGCTGTAGCCGAATTTCTTCTGCAGATTCTTCATCATGAAGCGGACATCGCTGCGGATCTTCTTGTCGTAGGTCTTGAACGATTCCTGGTCGAACTCCTTGACCGCCCGTCGGAAATTCTCGTTCTCCAGGAAGGGATCGAGCACCTTTTCCTTGAGGTTGTGGATATAGCGCTCGTAAAGGTGGTGGTAGAGTCCGGTTTCGGTGATGGGGAGATTGTCGCGCAGGATCTCCTGGGTCAGGGCGGTGGTGTACGCCTTCTGCACACTGGCGCGGAAAGCGGCGGCAGCGCTGGCGGGGATCATCAGCCGCGATTCGATCCGCTGGAAAAAGGCTTCGTTGATCTCCAGCCGCTCGCCGGTGAACCGGCAGGTCTCCACCGTTCCCGGCTCGAAATTGACCGCGAACATATAGTTCTGGATATCCCTGGCGATCTGCTCCTCGTTGTAGTCGTACAGCGACTCCTTGACCGACTGCAACACGCCGTAGTTGTACATCCGCAGCAGGGAATCGAGAAAACCCATGGGCAGGATGGTCTTGTCCTTCTTGCAGTATTTGCGGAAAAACTTGCCGAGCATCGACATGTCGATCAGTTTGTCGTCCCGGGCGTAAATCGAGTAGAACTCGTTGAACATCCGGATGGAATCGCGACCGGACAGCCCCTGCCAGCCGTCCTCCTCCGACTCGGAAATGATCTTGAGCCGTCGTTTGGAGGTAAACCGCTCCACGTCCTCCTCGGTCAGCCAGGGCGGAATATGACCGGCATAGATCTCCATCTTGAGCAGTTGCAGGTTGTGGTCACAGTAGAGTTCGTACTTGTCCGGGTCCTGGATCCATTCGAGCATGGCGTCCGACTTGGTCCGCAGGCGGGTGGCCACGATCACCCGGGCGAAGTTGTGCAGGACCCGCGGCAGGAAGCTGTCGTCGATATGGGCGCCGAACACCTCCCGGTATATCTCCACTTCGGTTTTGATGTCGAGGACATAGGGAATATTGACATACTCGATCCGGTCGGCGAAGGCGGCCAGGTCGGTGAGCACCTTTTTGTCCTCCGGGTTCATCAGGGCGAAAAAGAGGCTGTTGACCCGTTCCTCGACATGATCGACCTTGTGCACGCCGTCGCTGACGATGTTGTGCAGGTCCATCAGCCGCTCGGTGTTGTGCGACTTGACATCCATCAGGGCGTAGATGCCGTTGTTGATCTTGGCATAGCCGGAGTAGAGGTAGGGCACCTTGCCGGCCGGCGCGAACAGGCCGTTTAAGATGCGCTGCACCTCGTCGTCGGTGCGGACCGTGCGCTGCGAGCGCCGGTCGCCGGGGTTGAACACCGAAATGCCGGCTCCCAGCCGCCGGTTGAACACATAGGGCCGGGCAAAGACCGACTCCAGCACCTTGAGGGGATCACCCTCCTTTTTCAGCAGTTCCTGATAGAGCGACAGGCAGATGGTGCAGGGTTCCTCGCGGAAGACCCATTCATACCGCTTTTCATGGAAGAGCTGGGCCTTGAACCGGTCGTCGTCCAGCAGTTCGTCGAGAAACTGTCGGCGGATGGCCTTGGGAATGATCAGCAGAGGATGGTCGTGGCTCGGGCAGGGCAGGGTCAGCCAGTTGGCCGTGAGCCCCTTTTCGCTGCCGCTGTTCGCCCCCATCTCGCCTTCCCGCCCCTCCTCCTCGCCCAGCAACTGCGGCAGCTTGCCGGCCAGGGTGGCGATCAGGTGGACGCCGCCGGCCAGTTCAGGCACCGGCAGTCGCCACACCACCTCGTAGCGGGTGCCTTCCGGGGTATTGGCATACTCTTCGAACTTGCGGAGCAGGTTGTTGAGAAAGGTCGACTTGCCGCTGCCGTGCGGGCCGTCGAAGATGTAGATCTTGTTCTGCTGGTCGCCGACCGAAAGCGATTCCACATGGCGGATCAAGCGGTTGGCGAACAGACGGTCGGCAAAGAACGGCCGGTCCGACCCCTTGACGAACAGGCGGCAGCAGTCGTAGTTGAGGTAACTGATCGACTCTGGATCGTCCGGATACTCGTCGCCGCCGTTGCTGACATAGTGATGAACCATGTCGGCATAGACCTGGGCGACGTTGCGGATATTCCGCTCGGGCCGTTCAACCACCTCGCCAAGGAACTCGGTAAAGGACAGCTCGTCCTGCCGGTGCCGGTCATCCCTGTACTCTCTGAGGGTTGCCAAGGCCTTGCTCAGTGCGCCCATCCTCTCGTCTCCCTGTTGCCGCCCGCCGCGCCGTCCCGTCATTCCGCCAGGGTGCGCGCCAGCGTCTTGTCCTTCATGGTATAGCGGAACCGCTTCCACTCAATGATCCGTTTCGGCGTCTCCTCCCGCACCTGGCCGTCATCTTCCCTGTTCGCCTTCACCGGGATGGGAACGCTGGTGTAGAGGTGCACCTCGCCGCCCCAGAGGTATTCCAGGCCCAGCATCACGCCGGAAATGAAATCGCGCAGCAGCGGCTTGCCCTCGAACTGGTGGTCGAGAACCAGGACGTTGTTTTCATCCACCCTGACCTCGACCCGCGGCGGATGGTAGAGGCTGTCCGCCACCATCTGTCTGTAGTCGGCGGCCTTGCGACTGCGGACGTAGTACTGCCAGGTCATCCGTTCCTTGTTCAGCCGCTTGCCGACCACGAACAGCCGGTGCTGATCGACGAAATCCTGATCGATGAACTGGTTGACGAACATCGAATCGCAGTAGTTTTCGCGGATGTGGAAGATGTAGTCCCGCCCCTGGCCGGTGGCCCGGTCGAACTGCTGCCGCTTGCGCCGGTCGTGCGTCTGGAAGTAGGCCAGGCCGGTGCGGCCGCGGTCGGCCTGCTGCTCCAGGTACTGGAAAAGCCGCATGCCCAGGGCGTAGGGGTTGAGCCCGACCCGTGGCATGGAGGTCACCTTGGCGTTGACGATGGCGTAGTCGACCTCGTGCCCCCTGATGCGGTCGTCGCCCAGGAACAGGGTGTCGTGCCAGTAGGAGGCCCAGCCCTCGTTGAGGATCTTGGTGCGGATCTGGGGCTGGAAATAGAGCGAGGTCGAGCGGATCACCTCGAGGATCATCAGCATCCAGCGGTTCTCCTCGCGGTTGAGGAAGGGCGAGTACTCCATCAGAAACCGGAGCGGATCGGTCCGGCCGACCTGCTGTTTCTCCTGCACTTTCTTGGCGTGCAGGGCTTCCAGTTCCCGGTGCTTCTCGGTCACGCTCTTGAGGAAACGCAACTCGCCGTCCTCGGGGAATTCCCGGCGCATCCGGTTGTAGCGCTCGATTTCCTTGGCATAGAGGCTCACCGCCGGCTTGGGTCCGCGCTGGAGGAAGATGTCGAAGTAGTAGTCGAGCAGGCTGAGCGGTCGCCCGCCCTTGGCGCCGCCGTCAGTCTCCGCCAGCAGGTCGAAATACCCCACTAGATTGTCGATGGTGCGGGCGAATTCGATCACGTAGTCGACCCAGCGGCCCTTTTCCGAGCGCAGCTTGGCGAACAGGCGCTTGTCGGCCAGGGCCCGGCCGGCGAAGTCGTAGTCCCAGGTGTGGCGGAAGAAGAGGTTGTTCTGGAACAGATCGATGTGGCCGATGACGTGATAGAAGATCATCACGTTGAGCCAGTCCGGGTTGTTGTCGTTGTAGTAGGAGATCGGCGGCCGGGTGTTGATCACCGTCTCGTAGGGGTTGTTGGGGTAGAGTTCGTAGCGCCCCTGCTCGCGCAGCACCTCGACGTCCTGCACCCAGTAGTCGTACAGGGTGGGGATCATCACCTTGGGCCCCAGCGCCACCATATCGCGGTTGGTGACGATGTACTCCAGGGTTTCGTCCCCGAAACGCAACCCGGCCTGCCGGGCGCGGTCCTTGCACCCTTCCATGATCCGCTTGGCATGCTGACTGATCAGTTCCATATCGCACCGGCAGCGGGCTTCCGCCCCGCGTCAAGAAATCAGACGTTTTATTCCCTCGATGACCCGGGCCTCGGTGCTGTCCTTGGACATCACGTCCAGGCGGAGCAGCTCCTTCTTCGCTTCCAGCAGGCCCGACTTGGTCAGGTACTTCTCCACCTCGCTGCGGCGGGAACCCTCCAGCCCGTTCTCGGCGATGGTGATCCCGATCCGGCTGGCGTAGACGAGCATCTTCTCCAGCTCGGGCAGGGTTTCCTCGCCGTAGGTGTCCCAGTCGTCGCCGTCGGTGCCGTGGAAGACATAGATCGAATAGTCGCGGGTCAGCTCCTCTTCGGCCACGATCCGATTGACCAGCCGGTAGGCCGAGGCCACCTGGGTGCCGCCGGCCACCTGCATCTGGTAATAGGACTGGAAGTTCTCCACCTCCCTGGCTTCGGTGTCGTGGAGGATGAACCGGGTCTCGACCTGGTTCTGGTACTGGTAGCTCAGCCAGGCGTAGATGAGCACGTGCTGGTTGACCACCAGTTCAGTCGGCTTGCCGGCCATGGAGCCGGAGTAGTCGCGCACGAAAAAGACCACGGCCTGGGACTCGTAATCCTTTTCCCTGGAGAGGATGCGATAAAGCCGGTCGTTGGGCGACACCATCAGGGCGCCGGCGTCGACCGGCGCGCCCGCCTGCACCCGGCCCAGGGCGATATTGGTTTGCAGCACCCGCCTGAGCGTCCCTTTTTTGTCGAGGATCTGGCCGAAGCCGCGGTTCTTGTCGGTAAGGTCGTAGGCAAAGCGGGTGAGCGACCGTTTCTTGCCCTTGTCGCGCAGGTTGGGCAGGGCGAACTGCTCGGTCAGCACGCGGCCCAGGTCGTAGACCGTGGATTCCAGTTCATGGGCCCCGCCCTGGCCCTGGCCGCTCCCGCTGCCGCCGCCCTGCTCCTCGCGCACCGGCTGTTCGCCGATGACCTCGCCCTCTTCGCCCTCGCCGGCACCGCCTTCGCCCGGGTCCTGGCCCTCGCCCTCCTCGTCCTCGGGAACGCTGTCGTGGATCAGCTTTTCCTCCACTGTGGTGGGAATGACCACCACCTTGTCGTCGCCGTCGCGGCCGGGCTTGACCAGCTTGCCGATGCGGATCTTGCGGGGAAAGCCGTCCTGTTCCCGCTGAAGATCGCGCTGGAGGAGGTGGTCGAGCGATTGCGCCGCCACCATCGAGGCCACCGGCGAGGGCAGCCCCTGGGCGAACAGGTCCGGATCGACGTAACTGTAGAGGGAACGGGCCGCCGGCGCCGGGCCGGGCAGATGGACATCAGCCGCGCCGCTTCGTTCGGCCAGGGCGAGTTCAAACTCGATCACCCGCCGCTGCTCCGCGCTCAGCCCCCGCGCTTCCAACTCCTGCGCCAGTTGTCGCAACGTCTTCATGGCCGCCTCCGTGTTTGCCTTCGTCGCGGCACGGCGTCAGTTCTCGTCCACCTGGGTGCAGAAATATTCGATGGTCTTCTGGGCGCAGGTGAGGCAGTAGCCGAGCTTGTTGAGCATGGTGTCGATCATCCGGTCGTAGAGTTTCTGGTTCTCCTCGTTGGTCCGGTTGGCCAGGGCGCCGATCAGGCTGCCGGCGCCGGCGATGTCCGACTTGAGGCGCACGTCGGTGACCGCCTTGACCAGCTCCAGGTTGTCCATGAAGTCGTAATCCGGGTTGACCGAGATCTTCTGGCCGTAGATCTTGCGGATCGAGGTGCGGAAGGAGTCCTTCTGCTCGCGGATCTTCAGACCCAGGCAGGCCTCCACCGAATCGATGTAGCGCTCGTCGATCTTGAGCGCCACCAACTCGCCGGTCTGCGGGTTCTTGTACTTCCACATCCGGTCCGCGCCCAGGTTCTCGGCGTCGATGCCGATGATCATGTTGACGTAGTTGAGCACGTCCTTGCGGATGGCCAGCGGCTCATCCATGTAGGCGTTGAACATCTCGGTCATGATCCGCTCACGGTAGAGCCCCCTGGCGATCTTGAGATCGTCGAGGAACTTGGCCCGGTCGGCCGCCTCGGAGACGTAGTCGAGGATCACCCGCTCCAGGGCGGTGAACACGTCGTAGGCGAACATGCACCGGCCCTCGTTGGTCTCCGAACTCTCCAGCATGAGCTGCATGGTGCGCCCCAGGTTGCGCTGGCCCAACCCCTTCTGGCCGAAGCGCTTGGTGATGTCGTGCTCCTGGTTGAGGGTGTCGATGACCTCGGAAAGCGTCTTCAGGCTCTTTTCGCCGGCCACCTCGCCGGCGGCCAGCTTCATGGTCTCGATCGGGGTCAGCTTCTCCGAGCGGGGCAGGCGGGTGAGGACCACGGCCACCGAGGCGGCATAGTTGAGGTTCGGGTCCTGGTGCATGGTGTTGCCGGTGAGCGTGGTCTTGGCCTCGTTGCCGATGGCGTAGGCGGTCAGGTCGTGCTGCTGGCGGTAATCGGTGTTGTGCGAGACGTAGCAGATGCGGCAGCGGTCGATGATCGGCGCCTCTTCCTTCTCGGCCAGGAAGCGGTTGAACTCCGAGTTGTTGCTGGTGGCGATGATCAGGGTGTCGATGGGCCAGCGGTAGCCGTCGATCTCGATGGTCCGGTTCTGGATGATGCCCAGGTAGACCTGCACCAGGTCCTTCTTGTTCTTGTAGATCTCGTCGCTGAAATGGATGCCGCCGCCGGCCACCCGCGCCAACGCCCCGCGCCGCAGGTCGAAGCGGTAGGGGTTGTTGGTGTCGGTGATGTGCAGCATCCGCTGGATCGACTCCTCGCCCAGGAGGTCCACCGCCGAGGAGGTGATCTTGTCCTTGGCCGGATACTTGCCGGTGACCGTGCCCAGGCTCTCCACCAGCGGCACCGGCACGATCTCGATGCTGTGCAGCATCGCCTCGATGTCGCCGCCGGCCATGGCGCGGATATCGTTCCAGATGTAGGCCGAGCAGGCCCCCAGCGGTCGGTAGTTCTCGCTCCACTGGGCCAGCAGCTTGTCGCCGACCCTGCACTTCTTCGCCAGATGCGCCAGGGACTCGTCGCGGCTCTCGAACAGGTTGAGGGCCAGGATCATCGGGTCCTCGTAGGTCTGCGACTCGATGGCTTTGATGGCGCCGTAGCTGCCCACCCGGTCCAGGCCGGTGAAGCGGAAGCTGTATTTCCTGTTCTTCGGCTGGGCCAGAAAATTGCGGTACAGGGCGCACAGATATTCGACCAGAAAGGTCTTGCCATTGCCCGGCTCGCCCACGAGGACAAAGGCCATCTCCTTGGAGGAGCCCCCCTGGGAGGCGTCCTTGACAAAGGAGACGAACGAGTTGATCTCGTCGTACATGCCGATGATGTGCTTCCTGCCCTCGCGGAAGATGGTGAAATCGAAGGTGGACTTGCCGTTGACCGTGACCTTCCTGATCTCCTTTTCCAGGATCATCCGGCTGACGCTCTGAAAGGCGTTCTCAAAGACGCGTTCGCCTTTTTTGACAGCTTGAATGTGGCTATACAGCGAAGTGTGTCTGGGGTCGGTCATCATGCGCCTCCTTGACGAGGTGGAGAGAGGGGTGCCGCAGTGGATTCAATACACTTATTATTGCTATAACCTCCACAGAATTCAAGGGGTTATTCATAACGATCCCACATTATGCGTCCCGACGGGAAAGCCGGATGCATCCAAGGGGGCGGGGAGCGCGCCAAAACGCACACAAGGGGAAAGCGTCCGCGCGGGTCGACCGCCGTTGGCAAAGGAGACGGAGCAGGGGGAAAACGCCCTGCCGTTCGCATGCGGCGAGCGCGGATCATCCGCGGCAACCGGAGGCCAACGGGCCAGGATCAGGACGATTTTCGAGATGAATCGCCGGCGGGCAAGGCGGCCGGATCGTACCGCCCCGTGCCGGCCTCGAACGGGTTGATGTCGGGGTACAGGAATGGGGAACGGCTCCGGCGCGCGGCGGCGCGCAACAGAGGGGTATCGGACGCGGATGCGGGGGGTGCGGCGGCATCGCCGGCAAACGATGCGCCGCCGTCCATCCCGGACATGGCAACCGGCAGGACTCCGCGTCCCGACGCATTTCCCGGCTCCCGGCATGGAGCCGTTCCTTCCTGGGAGATCGGGGCGTCCGCGCATCATGGCTCCGGTCTCCCGCCGCACCGGTCCGGGGAGATGCCGCATCGTGCGGCCAAAAAAATCCCCGGACCATTTGTCAATGATCCGGGGATGCCCTGGTTTATCCACGTATCGGCACCGTCCCCCTGATCCGCGGGGGGAGGCTGTCACGTCTCAGGCAGGTCTTCTGACTTCCGGTTCGTCCTCCCGTCGCGTCTTCCCGGCCTTCCGGCCAGTGACTGTCTGCGGCGTTCGTCCCCGGTTACAGCGGCGGGCCCGTCTCCGATTCGCACGGAGTTCCCTTGTTATCCTCGGCGAGGAACCTGAAACCTGTGTGGCACGAAACCTGATCGCGCCATGAAAGTCAAGCCGAATTTTGCCCTCGCCACAACGCCGGCCGTTCGGGACGGCGGGCGGACGGATTGCGGCCAAGGCATTCAGAATCCTTGCTGATCGGGGCGGTAATCGTTATGGTGGACATAGAAAGAGAGCGTCTGCGGGCCGCCGGTCCGGCCGGCGGCCATTGCCACAATGTGCCGGCCTCTTTCCTCCGCCGCCCCGCCCTCAGCCGATCGTCTCCGGAATTGCGCATGGAAAAGGACAAGAAACGGAAATTCGCCCACGCCATTTCCATCAGGATCGCCCTGCCGGCCCTGCTCACCATTGTCCTGTTCGTCACCGCCACCTTCGTCGTCATCCTGCCCTCGCTCAAGGAGAACCTGCTGGCCAAGAAACGGGAGATGCTGCGGGAGATGAACACCATCGTCTGGGACATGATCGCCTCCTACGAAAAAATGGAGCGGGAGGGAGCCATGACCCGCCAGGAGGCCCAGCAGACCGCCCTGAACATCATCCGCGATCTCCGCTACGGGCCGGTGAACAAGGATTACTTCTGGGTCAACGACATGCAGGGGCTCATCGTCATGCACCCCTACCGGCCCGACCTGCGCGGCGAGGCCGTGCCCGACGTCCGCTATCCCATGGGCAAGAATCTGCTGGAGGAGTTCGTCAAGGTGGTCAGGAACCAGGGGGCGGGCTATGTCGACTATCTCTTCCAGTGGCAGGACGATCCCGAGAAAATCGTGCCCAAGCTCTCGTATGTGCGCGGCTTCGAACCGTGGGGCTGGGTCATCGGCACCGGCCTCTACGTCGAGGACGTCAACGTCGAGATCGGCCTGATCGCCAAGCAGCTCAACGCCATCGCCTCGGTCATCCTGCTGCTCGTCTCCTTCCTGGCCTTCTACATGATCCGCCACACGGTCCTGGCCGACCGGGTGCGCCGCATCATCTGGGAGGAACGGGAGCGGCTGCTAAACGCCCTGGAGGAGAGCAACGAACGGTTCCGCTCGCTGGTCGAAACCACCAGCGACTGGATCTGGGAAATCGATCCCGACGGCGCCTACACCTATTGCAGCCCCAAGGTGCGCGATCTGCTCGGTTTCGAGCCCGAGGAACTGATGGGCAAGCACCTGGTGGACCTGATCGCCATCCGGGAGGTGGAGCGGACCAGCCGGATTTTCCGGAAACTGATCGACTCGCACAAGCCGTTCAGCAGCTTCGAAACCGTTTGCCTGGCGCGGGACGGCCGGATGGTGGTGATCGAGAAAAACGGCGTGCCGGTGTTCGACGACAACGGCGAACTGCTGGGATACCGGGGCGTGGCCCGCGACATTTCCGAACGCAAGAATGCGCTCGAGGCGCTGAAGAAGAGCCGGGACGACCTCCACTCCAGCCTGGAGGAGACGGTCAAGTCGCTGGCTCTGGCGGCGGAGAAGCGCGATCCCTACACCGCCGGCCACCAGATGCGGGTCGACCGGCTGGCCTGCGCCATCGCCCGCGAGCTCGGCCTGTCCGAGGACCGGATCGAAGGGCTGCACTTCGCCGCCCTGCTCCACGACATCGGCAAGATCAGCCTGCCTTCGGAATACCTGGCCAAACCGGCCCGCCTCTCCGCCCAGGAACGGGCGATTATCAAATGCCACACCGAGGTGGGCTACGAGATCCTCAAGAACATCCCCTTTCCCTGGCCGGTGGCCGACATCGTCTACCAGCACCACGAGCATCTCGACGGCTCGGGCTACCCCAGGGGGCTCACCGCCAAGGAACTGCTGCTGGAAGCGCAGATCCTGACCGTGGCCGACGTGGTCGAGGCCATGAGTTCCCACCGACCCTACCGGCCCTCGCTCGGCCTGGAAACGGCCCTGGAGGAGATCCGCGCCGGCCGGGGTACCCTCTATAACGCCGAATGCGTCGACGCCTGCCTGAAGCTGATCGCCGAGAACAAGGTCGATCTCAGCACCGCCGCCTGGTGATGCCGGCCGGCGCGCGTCCGGAAGACCGCTGTTATTTCCGCCTGTCCACCGGCGAGTATTCGCAGCCCATCAGGCCGCAGTATTCGCCCACGTACTGGGCCTGCGGCCGGTAGAGCGCCGGCTTGCCCTGGACGTCGGCGAACTGCTCCTCGATGATGTGGGCGCACCAGCCCGCCACCCGAGAGATGGCGAAAATCGGCGTCATGAGATCGGTGGGGATGCCCATCAGATAGTAGACCGGGGCCGAGTTGAAGTCGACGTTGGGCAGGATGGTGGTTTTGCCCTGCCTGGCGAAGATCGCCAGCGCGGTCTCCTCGATCTTCTGGGAAATGGCCGCCCATGTGCCGCCGGTCTGCTCGCCCAGCCGCTGGCCCATCCGCTTGAGGTAGACCGCGCGGGGATCGCCGGTCTTGTAGATGGCGTGTCCCATGCCCATGATCCGCTCGCCCCTGGCCAGCTGCGCGCTGACCCAGCCCTCGATGTCCGGCTCGTTTTCCAGTTTGAGCAGCATCTCCATGACCTTGGCGTTGGCACCGCCGTGCAGGCTGCCGGAGAGCGCCCCCAGGCCGGCGGCCACTCCGGCGTAGAGGCTGGCGCGGGTGGACACCACCTCGCGGGCGGCAAAGGTGGAGGCGTTGAAGGTGTGGTCGGCGTGGAGGATCAGGCAGACGTCCAGGTCCTTGGCCGTGGCCGGATCGGGCCTTTTCCCCTGGAGCATCCAGAGGAAGTTGCCGGCGTGATCGAGGTCGGGATCGGGTTCCAGGACCGGCTGACCGTTGCGGATGCGGTGCCAGGCGGCCACCAGGGTTGGCATCTGGGCAACCAGGCCGATGGAGCGGTCGAGGCAGACCTGGCGGTCCAGTGCGTCGCCCTGCTCCTCGGCCATGGCCAGCAGGGGCACGCAGGCCTGGAGGACGTCCATGGGCCGGGCGTTTTTGGGCCAATGGCGCATGGAATCGAGCACAAAGCCGGGAACCCGGCGCATGTTTTTGACCTGGCGGGTGAAGGCCTCCAGGTGCTCGGCGGCGGGCAGGGTGCCGAACAGGAGCAGGTAGACCGTTTCCATGAACGACGACCGGTCGGCCAGATCCTCGATGCGATAGCCCCGGTAAATCAGCACCCCCTTTTCGCCGTCAATGAAACTGATCGCGGAATCGGCCACGGTCACCCCGCGCAGGCCGGTATTCTTCACCCGGATTGCCTCGCTCATCGCACTACGCCTCCAGCTCTCTTGTTCTCGTTGGGATAGTCGGCCCCTCGTCATCGCCCGATCCGGAAGGGGTATTGCGTTGTACTGGAGAATATGAGGAAATTCAAGCCGTTTTCCCGCCCGCTCCATCGCTTTCCCGCGCGTCTTCACCGCTGGCCGGTGTCTCCTCCTGTTCCGCCTCGGCGACCGGTGCCGCCGCTGTTTCAGGGGCGGCAACCGCCGGTGCCGGCGGCGACTCCTCCCCCTCGCCGTTCCCGAACAGGGGGCCGACATCGGGCAGGTAGGCCTCGAAGGCCCTGCCGTAGATCTCCCAGATGGTGATGAACAGGGCGGCGACGATCGGGCCGATGATGATGCCCAGGATGCCGAACAGGCTGATGCCGCCCAGGGTGCCGAAGAGGACGAAGAGATCGTGCATCTCGGTGTCCTTGCCGACCAGGCGGGGCCGCAGGACATTGTCGAGGTTGCCTGCCACCGCGCCGCAGAGCACCGCCAGGATGACCACCCCCAGCAGTTCCCCCTTCAGGGCGAGGATGATCAGGGCCGGCACCCAGACAAGGGCTGTGCCGAAGGCGGGAATGATCGACGTCACCGCCATCACCGTGCCCCAGAACACCGGCCCCTGGATGCCGGCCAGGGCGAAGGCCGCCCCGCAGATCCCGCCCTGGAGGGCGCCGATGATCAGGGTGCCCTTGAGGGTGGCCTTGGTCACCGAGGTGAAGCGGCGCAGCAGGCGGCGCTCGTCGCGGTCCTGCAACGGCAGGAAATAGAGGATCTTCGTCAGCAGCACGTCGCCCATGGTGAGGAAATAGAACATCACGTAGAGCATGATCACGCTGCCGAACACCGCGTTGACCGTCTGCATGGTCACAGCGGAAAGACTGTTGATCAGAAAGGTGGAGATGTTGCCCACCACCAGCCCGGCCTTCTCGATGATCAGGGCGCGGTAGGGAAGGATCTGCTTGTAATACGGTATCTTTTCCAGATAGGCGGTCACCGCGGTCGGCTCGTGGATAAAGGACTGGACCCAGGGCGTGACCGACTGGCTGACGCTGATCGCCTGGGCGACCACCACCCCGATCAGGAGCGAGAGCGGGATCAGCACCAGCAGGACGATGCCGACGATGACCAGGATCGAGGCCAGGTTTTCCCGGCCGCCGATCTTGCCGGTCAGCCAGCGGTGCGTCGGGCTGAGGATGGCGGCGAAGATACCGGCCATGAAGATCGGCATGAGAAACTGCCGGATCATGCCGAGGAACAGGGCCGAGATGAGGAGCACCAGGGCCAGGAGCACGCTTTTGTTGATCAGTTCGCGTTTCATGGGAGTGCCGGCGCGGCAGTGTTGGTTGGGTTGTTAGACAAAGCGGGTGGGCCGCGGAACCGGTGCCGCCCGGTCAGCGAACCAGGGCCGCCGCCCGGACCAGGGCACTGGTCAGACGGGAGAGGTCCTCCGGCGCGATGATGTAGGGCGGCATCAGGTAGAGCAGCCGGCCGAAGGGGCGGATCCACACACCCTGTTCGACGAAAAACCGCTGCAGCTCGCCCATGTCCACCGGTTTTCTGGTTTCGACCACGCCGATGGCGCCCAGCACCCGGACATCGGCCACGGTGGCCAGGTCGCGGGCCGGTTCCAGCTCCGCCTGCAACTGGCGGCCGATGGCCACGACCCGTTCCTGCCAAGGACTGTCCAGCAAAAGCCGGATCGAGGCGCAGGCCACGGCGCAGGCCAGCGGATTGCCCATGAAGGTGGGGCCGTGCATGAACACGCCCGGCTCGGCCTCGGAGATGGCGGTGGCCACGGCGGTGGTGGCCAGGGTGGCGGCCAGGGTCATGGTGCCGCCGGTGATCGCCTTGCCTAGACACATGATGTCCGGGGCGACGTCCGCGTGTTCAGCGGCGAACAGGGTGCCGGTGCGGCCGAAACCGGTGGCGATCTCGTCGAAGATCAGCAGCACCCGGTACCGGTCGCACAGCCGCCGCAGACCGCGCAGGTATTCGGGATGATAGAACCACATGCCGCCGGCGCCCTGGACAACGGGCTCGACAATCACCGCCGCGATCTCGCCATGATGGTCGGTCAGCAGCCGGGCCATGGGCTCCAGGTCGCGCTCGTCCCAGGCAGCGCCGAACCGGCACTCCGGCCGGGGGGCGAAGAGCTGGCGCGGCAGGGAGCGCTCGAACAGGGTGTGCATGCCGGTGACCGGATCGCAGACCGACATGGCATGGAAGGTGTCGCCGTGGTAGCCGCCGCGCACAGTCACCAGCCGGTGCCGTTCGGGACGGCCCATGGCCTGCTGGTACTGCAGGGCCATCTTCAGGGCCACCTCGACGCTCACCGAGCCGGAATCGCAGAGAAAGACCTTGTCGAGCGGGGCCGGGGTCAGCTCCACCAGCAGGCGAGCCAACTCCACCGCCGGCTCGTGGGTGAGGCCTCCGAACATGACGTGCGCCATCCGCCCGGCCTGCTCGGCCAGGGCCCGCACCAGCACCGGATGGCTGTAGCCGTGAATGGCGCACCACCAAGAGGACATGCCGTCGATCAGCTCCCGCCCGTCCGCGAGCCGGAGGCGCACCCCGGCGGCCGAATCCACCGGATAAACCGGCAGCGGTCTGGTGGTCGAAGTGTACGGGTGCCAGAGGTGGTCCCGGTCAAAACCGAGCAGGCCGTCGCTGTCGGCGCTCATGGTTCGGGGCGTTCGAAGGTGAAGCCCAGGGCCGAGAGCTGCGCCAGATCCCCGGCGATGGACGAGCCGGTGGTGGTCAGGTAGTTGCCGACGATGGCGCCGTTGGCCCCGGCGGTGAAGCAGCGGTACTGGTCCGCCCCCAGTTGCTGCCGGCCACCGGCCATACGGATCACCGCATTCGGATTGATGCAGCGGAACAGGGCCACCGTGGTCAGCACCTCGTCGACCGACAGCGGCGCCAGTTCGGCCAGCGGCGTGCCGGGGATGGGGGTGAGGATGTTGACCGGGATCGATGTGACCTCCAGATCGCGCAGCTCCAGGGCCATGTCGATCCGGTCCGTCATGGCTTCGCCCATGCCGATGATGCCGCCGGAGCAGAGCGACATCCCGGTCTGCCGGGCCAGGCGCAGGGTCTCGACCTTTTCCTCCCAGGTATGGCTGGTGCAGACCTGGGGGAAGAAGTTCCTGCTCGCCTCCAGATTGCAGTGGTAACGCCGCACCCCGGCCGCGTACAGGCCGGCGGCGATCTCCTCGGTGAGGAACCCGGTCGAGGCGCACAGCAGCATGGAGGTGGTGGCGGCCATGGTGTCGAACAGCCGGGTCAGTTCGGCCAGGGTGGCCGGCGACAGGCTGCGGCCGCTGGTGACCAGCGAGATGCGGTGCACGCCGTGGTCGTCGTTGTCCCTGGCCTGGACCAGGGCCTCGTCCTCGGCAATGGCCTCGTAGGATTCGATGCCGGTGCGGTGCCGGGCCGACTGGGCGCAGAAGCGGCAGTTCTCGGTGCAGTTGCCGCTCCTGGCGTTGATGATCGAGCAGAGGTCGAAGCGCGCGCCGCAAAAATGGCGACGGATGGCGTCGGCGGCCTGCCACAGGTCTTTCCGGTTGCTGTCCAGCAAACAGAGGGCCGTGGCCCGGTCGATCCGGCCGCCGGCGAGAATGGCGTCGTACGCCCGTTGTACCGTGGTATCCATAAGTATCTGAACGTAAACGAAGGGAATTACTTCCGGTTAGCGGAGATGTCTTTGGGGGGCCCGTGGACGATCATCTCGGCGATGGTCAGCTTGATTTTCGGCAGGCGACCGCGCCGATCGGCGAGAAAACGGGTTTCGAGCTGCGCCAGCCGCTGGTAGAGGACGGTCCGATCCATGGCCGGGGCATCGGCTTCGGCCGGATAGCTGTCGGCAACGATCTCCTGGCTGCGGAAACAGCCGGGAAAGCGGAGCAACTGGCCATCCGGCCGGGTCAGGGTCGCGGGCACGCCGTGGGTGCGGCAGATCATCAGCCGATGCGAATAGAGCCCGCACAACCCGGAGTCATTGAGCGGACACATGAGCTGCGGCCGCTCGCCCCTGGCGATCAACTCCCGGCTCCGGGCCACGTAGTCGCGCGCCCGCTGCATGATCCGGTCCAGGCGGTCGTCGTCCAGGGCCCGGATGCCCTCCCACAGGTAGGCCCACTCGCTGTAGGTGTGATGGAGGAAATAGGAGTCGCAGCAGTTGTCCGGACATCCCGCGCAGGTCAGGGGCAGCTCCCTGGCCACCTCGTCGTAGACCGTGACCATGGAGCCGTAGATTTCGCCGATCTCGCAGGAGAGTTCCGGCGGGAGAAACAGTTCTTTCATGTATGGTTGCCGCCGGAGCGGGGTTCTTCGAAGGATTGCACCTGATAGGTCGAAATATGCAGCCGTCCCGAGCGCCAGGCGTCTTCGGCCAGGCCGGCCTTGCGGCAGAGGTGGCCGAGAAACTGTTCCGGCTCGGGCAATTGCCGCCACACCTGGGGCAGGAAGGTGGCGCCAGCCCCGCCGGGCCCCTCGAGGATGACGCCGTCGATTCCCGGTCGGAGCAGGCGGAGGAGCTGGTCGGCGTCTTCACAGGACAGGGGCCGGGGCTCGGTCAGGACGGAAACCTCCACATGGAGTTCGGCCAGCTCGGCCGCGGTCAACGGTTGAAAACGATGGTCGTGGAAGGCCGCGTTGAGGGCATGCCGGCGGACACCGTCGACAACGGGCTCCACCCCGGTGAGGCTGCCGATGCAGCCGCGCAGGGCGCTCCGTTTGTGCAGGGTCACGAAGACGCCCCGCACCTGCTGCAATTCCGGCTGGCGGCGTTCCCCGGCGTCAACCGGCCGCGATGGCGCGACCTCCAGATGGTGTTCGATCTGCTGCCGCGCCCAGCGGACGAGAACCTGTCCCTGTTGTGGTGTGAGCATTGCCTGTCCGTGTTCCGTGGATTCGGTCATAAGAGGGAATGTACTCTATTGTACCGGCCGCTTCTGTCAACAGAATTGTGACAGAAGAGTGGCACGACAAGCAGTTGCGCGGCAAAAAATCGAAAATAGCGGAGGAGATGGAATCGACGGGGAACCCAGGTCGGACAACCGGCCGGGGAGCGAGCGAAGCCCTGCCCGCCGCTCCGGCACGGGCTAGTGGGGCAGGGCCAAGCCCTTCAGGGACAGTTCGCCCGAGGAGTTGAAGGGGACATCCTTCTTGAAGCCGTGGATGCCGATGCGGGCAGTGCCCTTGAGCGTGTAGGGCACCGGCCTGTCCTTGCTGGGCAGCTTGCCGGCGGAATGGAGCAGGTCCGCCACCGAGGCGACCATGTCCAGCACCGAGGCGTACACCTCGACCGGCACCAGGGCGGTGCCGAAGGCCGGCACGGTCTGGCTGCCGTCGCCGATGCCGCTGGCAAAGTGACGCTGGTTAATCTCCAGGTCGCAGTTGACGCCATGGATATCCAGGGGGACATCGTTGGGGTTCAACACCCGCAGTTTGATCAGAAAAACCCCCTCCATGGCCTTGACCTCCTGAATGCGGATATCAGCGACGGAAATCTTGGGATCTTCCTTGAGACCGTACATCTTCGCACAGCCGTTCAACAGCAGCAAAGAGCAAAAAAGAAACAGAACTCCAACAGTTTTCGCGTACAGTTCGGGAATACGCATGACCGCTCCTTCGTGAAAAAATCAATGGCCCATTTGTACCCATGGGCCTGGACAAAGTCAACAGCTCTCTAGAACTGTTGACGCGCCGGCGAGAACACGGTATCAATAGCCCGGTGCGGAGAAGTGCCGGAGCGGTTGAACGGGACGGTCTCGAAAACCGTTGTGGGGGTAACTCCACCCAGGGTTCGAATCCCTGCTTCTCCGCCACGCTGAACAAAACAAGCCGTAACCATTTCAACTGGTTACGGCTTTTGCATTGCACGATGCGGCCACGGAGCAACCGCCCTTGTCATCGGTCATTTGGGCGCCTGTCGGGGGACCGCAGCCGGCTGCGCCGGCGTGACCACATTGGGCATTCCTGCAACCCCGAGGTAGAACACGGCCAGCTTGACCGGCTCGGCACCCCGGTTGCTGCCGTTGTGCAGGGTGTTCACCACCTCGATCACCGCCTCGTCCGGGCCGAAGGTCCGGGAGGTGCCGTCTTCCAGTTCCACGGACAGGGTGCCGGACACCACATAAGCATAGACCGGCACTGGATGCGCATGCCAGCCGGTGCTGGCCCCCGGCGCCAATTCCACGGTCATGGCGGTGACCTCGGCCTTGTCGGTTTGAGGATACGCGATCGGCTGGCCATTGCCGGTAACCGTGGTCTTGCACAGCACCTTTGCCGTCACGCCCGCTTGGTAGCCGTCGCTCCAGGCGGACCCGGCCAGCAGCCCTAGCGCCAGCCCGCCCACTGCAAGGACGCGCCACCGCGCCCACCTCCAACCCTTCATCGTCTTTTCTCCCATTCTGGTGCGCGGGCCAAGCGCCCGCCGCGTGGTTTTCCCCTCAGGTCGAGGGGACTCCCCTTCTCTTCCCGGCGGGCGATTTCAGGCACTGCCCGCCGGTCCCTTGTACCTGATGGCGATCATGGTCACGTCGTCGGATTGCGGCGCATCGGCCGCATGGCGGGCGACCTCGGCGCGGATGGCGCGGATCATCCCGGCCAGTTCCTGCCGGGCAACCGCCTGCAAAGCCTCCAGCAGCCGTTTCTGGCCGTACAGTTCCTCGTTCCGGTTGCGGGCCTCGGTGATGCCGTCGGTATAGAGGAAGAGCGTGTCGCCCGGCCGCAGGACAATGCGTTCGGCGGTATAGGCCACATCCTCCATAGGCCCGAGGACGAATCCCGCCTGGACCGGCAAGCTCCGCGCCCGGCCGGCGCTGATCAGCACCGGCGGATTGTGGCCGGCGTTGGCGAAGCGGACCTCGCCGCTTGCCGTGTCGAGGATGGCGCAGAACACCGTGGTGAACATGCAGCTGTCGTTGTCGGCGGCCAGAATCCGGTTGACGCCGGCCAAAATCTGGTCCGGCTCCCCCAGCCGCTGCCCCTCGGCCTTGAGCAGGGTCTTCGCCACCATCATGTACAGGGCGGCGGGCACGCCCTTGTCGGCCACGTCCGCCACCAGAAAGCAGAGGTTGGTGTCGTCGATGAAGAAAAAGTCGTAGAAATCGCCGCCCACCTCCTTGGCCGGGTCCATCAGGGCATGGATGTCGAACTCGGGCCGGTCGGGAAAGGCCGGGAACAGTCGGGGCAGCAGGCTGGCCTGGATGTCGGTGGCCATGTTCAGCTCGCTTTGGATGCGCTCCTTGGCGGCGGTGGTTTCGGTCAGGTCGCGGATGTAGTCCTTGAGCGCGCCGGTCATGGCCGCGAAGGCGAAGGTCAGCTTGCCCACCTCGTCGCCGCTGCGCACGGCCGGCAGCGCGGCGTCGAAATTGCCCGAGGCGATCTCTTCCGTCGCCTCGGCCAGCGCGCCGAGCGGGGCGGTCACCCTGCGGGCGATCCAGTGCACCGCGGCGGTCAGGAGCACAATGCCGGCCAGGGCGATGCCGGCGACCACGAGGGTGAGGTTGCGCACGTCCGCATACAACTCCGCCTCGGGGAAGACAACCCCCAGGGTCCAGCCGGTGGAGGGCACCGGCGCGTAATACATCAAGGCGCGCATGCCGCGGAGATCGGTGTAGGCGGCGAGGCCGGACCCGCCGCGCACCATCTTCCGGCCGAGTTCGCGGAGTTCCGGTCTGTCGAGCGATTCGGTCAGGCTGAAGATGGTTTCGTTCATGATCAGGTCCCGGTTCGGATGGGTGAGAAAGGTGCCGTTGCGGGAAAGCAGGAAACTGTACCCGGTTTCCAGCACCCGGATGGATGCCATCAGCTTCGTCAACCATTCCAGGGAGACATCCGCCACCACCACGCCGCGCACGACTTTTTCGCGACCGTTGTCCAGAAAAACGGGGACCGAGCAACTGGTCATCAGTATCCCGTGGCCGCCACTGTCGAAGTACGGCTCGCTCCAGGCCTTTCTGCCCAATTCCTTGGGGATCTGGTACCAATCCCGGTTGGGATACTGGGAACTGTCTACCGGGTCGAAGATCAGGCGGTCGCCTTGCCGGAAAAAATACGGAACAATGGGCGTGGGGGGATTGAAGGCGGGATCGGGTTCGAAGGCCGCGCCCAACCCATGGATGTCGCCGTTGTCGGCAAGGGTGTCCTTCAGGAGGGCGGCAAGGCCCTGGTCGGTGTACTCGCCCATTTCCAGGGAACGGGCCATACCCTCGGTCACCTTGCCAATGGCATGAAGCGTGGTTTCCACCCGGTATATCGAGGCCAGCACCAGGTTGGCGGCATCGTTCCTCATCTCCTTTTTCAGGGCGACCCGGGAACGATAATAAAAAGAGCCGATGGTGACGGAAAAGATCAGGATGGTACACACCGAAACGACCAGGGTAAAGGTCGAGGCAATGCTTTTAGTTGCGCGCATCGTCGCCTCCGGTGAAGGTTTCGTAGTCCGGAACGGTGGCGATGCCTCCGTGATCGCGCAGTATCCTGCCGGCGGCCTCATACGCGGCCGGCTGCAGGCGGCCCATGACGCCATCGGCGTCCGCCGGGACGATCAGGTCGCGCATCCGCGCCAGCATCCAGCGCTGGTGGGCCCGGCTGGCCGGTATGTTGGCCTGCCGCATGATGCGGAGCACCACCTCGATGGTCTCCTCGGGATGATCAAAGGCGTAGCGCCATCCCTCCAGCGAGGCCTGCGCGAAGGCCCGGGCAAGGGCGGGGTCCTTGCGATAGGCCCGCTCCAGGGCGTAGAGTCCGTCCTCCGGGAAGGTGATGCCGTGTTCGTGGAGCGAAAAGACCTGCAGTTCGTCGGGATTGACGCCGGCGCTGAGGATGGTGTGGTATTCGTTGTACCACATGGCCGAAGCGGCATCGATGCCGTCCAGCAGGAAGAGATTGACGGTATAGGCCTGGGGGATGCGCCGGACGCGCAGGCGATACGTGTCGAGAAAGGCGAGGATCGGCAACGACAATTCGCCGTTCCACAGACCGACTTTTCTCTCCATGAGATCGTGGGGCGCGGCGATGCCGCTCGCCTTCTTGGCCACCAGCATCAGCGACGACCGCTGGACGATTTGGGCCAGGTTGACCAGCCTGGGGCCGGCAGCGTCCTGCTGCAGGGCGGTTGCCAACCAGAGCACGGCAAAGTCGGCCTCGCAGGCGGTCAGGGATTCCACGGCCGACCGGCCGGGACCGCCTTCGAGGATGTCGATATCGAGGCCATGGCGGGCATAGATGCCCTGTTCCCGGGCCATGTAATAACCGGCGAACTGGGCCTGGGGGCTCCACATCGGCATGAGGCGGGCCTTGCGCAGCGCGCGTTCGTCGGCCATCGCCGTGGCGGCGAGCGCCAACAGCAGAACCAACAGTCCCATCATACCGGCCCGCATCGTCCTCCTCCGGGCGTTCGCCCCGGTGTGTTCCGTTCCGTGCATGTCCCTCGTGTCCGCTTGTGTCCGTGTTTGAATCCGTCGCCCAGGGGCACCTGCCCCACTCTCGGCGGGCCGCCGCAGGTGCGGCGCTGTCCGTTCAGGCGGCGTACCTCCACCTGTGGGCCTCGCTGACCGGGCAGGCCGACAATGGCAACCGCACGCTCCCGTCGTGCGGGCCGCCGAAGCTCCCATCCCGTTTTTGCCGTATTCTTTTTTTGTTATGCCCGGTTTCGGACGGGAGTGGTAGCACATTTTCCACCGCACCGGCGTGTCCGAGCGTGTCCGATTTTCCGGGTCCGTTTCCGCTGACGCGCATTCCCGATGGCAAAAGCGGGAAAGAACGTTTAAAAGGTGGGGAACCATTTTTTCGCCGACCAGAACCAACCGGCAAGGCACCTGATCCGGCTCACTGCCTTCCATAGCCCGCACAGCCGCAGCCATTGCTCCGCATCCATGAAATTCCTGTTCGAGTTCCTTCCGGTCCTGCTTTTTTTCATCGCCTACAAACTGTTCGACATCTACATCGCCACCGGGGTGGCCATAGCGGCCACCGTCGTCCAGTGCGGCTGGCTGTGGCTCACGACCCGCAAGGTCGGGACGATGCAACTGGCCACCCTGGCCATCATCCTCGTCTTCGGGGGGCTCACCCTTTTCCTCCGCGACGAGCAGTTCATCAAGTGGAAGCCCACGGTGATCAACTGGCTGTTCGGCGGCGCCTTTCTGCTCAGCCAGGTGGTGGGCCGGAAAACCGCCATCGAGCGCCTGCTGGGAAGCAACCTGACCCTGCCCCCGCCGGTCTGGCGCCGCCTCAATCTCGCCTGGACAGCCTTCTTTTGTATCCTGGGCGGGATCAATCTCTATGTCATGACCTATTATGACCGCGATACCTGGGTCAATTTCAAACTGTTCGGCATGCTCGGCCTGACGCTGGCGTTCATCGTGGCGCAATCCTTCTATCTGTCCAGACATATAACGGAAGCGCCGGAGGATTCCAAATAATTCCGCAGTATTCCTGATCGGGGAAAAGCTCCCCGGCGTTCTCTGGAACAGCGCCGGAACGTGCGGCTGCGTCGGGAGGCGACCACGCCGGAGGAATACCGGCGGCGGCCGGATAGACGGGGAAAACGCGGGACGCGGAAGCGCCCCGTGAAGAGGGGGGCGGCTCAGACCTCCTTTTCGTCCACCCGCCGCATGCCTTCCATGATCAGGCCCATGAACCCGCCGACCACCGGCAGCGTCTTCTCCTCGTCGGTGAGGCCGCCGGTATAGGTGAAATTGCCGTCGGTTTTCGCCAGCAGGGCGAAGAAGGCATCCTTGCCGGCAAGCTCCCGATAGCGGGTGTCGACCAGTTCCCCTTCGTGGAAGGCCACCACCGCGCTGCCGTCGTCGAGCGTCAGTTGCACCTTGCCCGTTTTCTGGCTGGAATTGATCAACTGGAACAGTTCCACCGGGTTGATCTCCGAGAGCCGGCCGGTCATGCCCGAACTGATGGTGCCGGCCCGCATGGTGTTGGCCTGGGCGCGCTCCACCAGCATCCGGTAGAAAAAGACCTGGAGCACCGGATAGCGATTGAGGACGTGCTTGAAATCCTTGCTGGAGAGCGTGGCCAGGCGGGTCTTTTCGCGGGAGTGGATGGAGGTGGTGATCGGCTCGCCGGACAACAGGCTCATTTCGCCGAAGATTTCCCCCACGCCCATCTCGGACAGGGTCTGGCCCTCGTCGCCGATGACCGCGACCCGGCCCTCGAGCACGATATGGAGGCTGGTCCCCGGCTCGCCCTTCTTGAGGACGATTTTATTGGCCTCGAATTCCTTCAACTGGAGCTGCGCGGTGAGATCGCGCAGGCTGTCTTCGTTGAGCGGCTCGAAAATCTCCAGCTTGCGCAGCACATCGTAGAACCGGTCCAGATGCCGCATCCGCGCCTTCTGCTCGGCCACGGCCAGCAGCTTCATCTGCAGCGTGGCGAAATCCTTTTCCTTCTTGAACTCGAACCGGATCAGGCCGGTGCAGCCGCCGCACTCGAACTTGACCCGCTGCGGCCCGATGGGCGAAAACCGCTCCATGCTTTTCTTCTCGGCCACGGCCTTCAACAATTCGCGCACCATCAGCAGGCAGACGGGCTTGCCCTCGGGAACGGTCAGGGCCGCCTGCTCCACCTTGAATTCCTCGCCGACGTTGTAGATCGGGCAGGAGCGCTCCTCGGTGACGATGAAAATCGCGTTACGGTATTCCATGATGCTCCAGCGGCGGGTTGAAAGCGGACGGGCTGCGGATTACGGGATGTCCGGCGATGCCGGACCGATGCCGCTCAATCGGAACGGCCCAGCAGAAGATAGATGATCAGCCCCAGGAGGGCGGCCCCGCCAAAAAGAACCGGCAGCACCTTGCCCACCTGCAGGTGGCCGTCGACCACCAGGGTCTGCATGTAGGGCGTCCCCGAGGCATACCAGGCGCCGATGAGGGCACCCAGAATGATCATGTCGCGGAAGGCCTTCTTGTACAGCAGGTAGCCGGCCAGCACGATGAAGGGGATCAGAAACCACGGGTTGGTGAACAAGCCCGCGACATCGACCGTCTTGACCTGTTCCACCAAGTGCGTCTTTTCGATGAGCTGACCGACCGAATCGGCAAAGGTGCCAACATTCATCCTTTTCTCCTTGAATTCAACGGGAAGGTTCCCGGTCGAGAGCCGGCTCCCTGAGGCAAGCGTTGTCCTTTTGTGGCGATGCCCGCGGCCGGAATGCTCAACCTGCATTCATGGTAGCAGCGGCAATCCGCTTCGTCAAAACGAAATCAACGGGGTGCGGGTGGAGCCGTTGATCGGGAATCCTTCCGGCCCGGCATGGCGTTCACAGGCCCAAGCGCCGCAGCAGCCGGGCAAGATCGGGCCGGTCGAGCCGGGTGAGGCCGAGAGTCCGGGCCGTGTCCAGGGCGCGGCGGTATGCCTCGCCGGTGACGGTGCGGCGCAGTTCCTCGTACTGGCCGGCCCGGCCGCAGGGATGGTACTGGGCCATGAGATTGACGTAGGTGGCCGGGGAGAGAGTGGTGGCGATGAAGCCGAGGATCGCCTCCGTTTCGGCGAGCAGCCCCGGCATCAGCAGGTGGCGGACCAGCAGGCCGGCGCGGGCGATGCCGTCGGGGCCGATGTCGAGATCGCCGACCTGGCGGTGCATGATCGCCAGAGCCTCGCGGACCCGCTCCGGATAATCCGGGGCCTCGGCATAGCGGCTGGCGGTCTCCAGCCGCCAGAACTTGATGTCCGGCATGTAGATGTCGATCGCTCCGGCCAGCAGCGCCAAGGTTGCGGCGCTTTCGTAGCCGCTGCAGTTGAAGACCACGGGGATGTCGAGGCCGGCGTCGAGGGCGGGAATGAGCGCCGCCAGAATCTGCGGCACCACATGGCTGGGGGTGACCAGGTTGATGTTGTGGCAGCCCATGGCCTGCAATTCGAGCATGACCGAGGCAAAGCCGCGGGCGTCGACCTCCTGGCCCGAATCGCTCCCCTGGCTGATGTCATAGTTCTGGCAGAAGCAGCAGCAGAGGTTGCAGCCGGCGAGAAAGACGGTGCCGGAGCCGCCCACGCCGACCAGGGGCGCTTCCTCGCCGAAATGGGGGCCGTAGCTGGCGATCCGGGCCAGGGCCCCGGTGCGGCAGCGGCCGGTCTCGCCGGCCAGCCGGTCGACCCGGCAGCGGCGGGGGCACAGGGTGCAGCAGGCCAGCATCCGGTGAGCCCTGTCGGCGCGCTCGCGGAGCAGGCCGCGGGCATGGAGGGCATGGGCGGCGATGGGCATGGCGACCTCCCGGCAAGGTTTCGGGACGCACGGCAACGACGGCTTCCGTCCAGAGACAGCCCAAGGCAGGCGGTTACTCCCCGCCGGCCGCCATCGCCTTGAGCAGGGCCTCTAAGCCCATGGCCTGGACCACGGTCAACAGCTCGTCATGATGGAAAAAACCGGCCATCAGGGCCGCGAACTGAGTGGCGAGAAACAGGGTGTCCGTGTCCGTCTCCTGGCCGAGCAGGCGGCGGCAGGAGGCGATATCGTCCATCTCGACCGAGGCCAGGATCTCGTTGAGCCAGTCCAACTGCGCCTCCTCGAAGTGGAATTCCGCCATCGCCTGGGCGTACATGGCGACAATGGCCGCCCGGTGGTCGTAAATGGCGTCGAGGTCGTTGGCCCCGGCCGCATCCAGCACCTGGCGGATCTGTGCCAATACCTCTACCCTGTCGTCGTGTTCCTCTGCCATGGTCGCGCCTCCTGATGAAAAAAGTGAATGTCCGGCATCGTTCCGCAGGCGCTTACGATGCCTGCGGCTACCGTACCAGGGCCTGTGCCTGGATGGCGGTGATCGCCACGGTGTTGACGATATCAGAGACCAGGCAGCCCCGGCTGAGATCGTTGACCGGTTTGTTGAGCCCCTGCAGGATCGGGCCGATGGCCACCGCACCGGAGGAGCGCTGCACCGCCTTGTAGGTGTTGTTGCCGGTGTTGAGGTCCGGGAAGATGAACACGCTGGCCCGGCCGGCCACCTCGCTCTCCGGCATCTTCTGGCTGCCCACCGCGTGATCGATGGCCGCGTCGTACTGGATCGGGCCATCGATCTTCAGCTCGGGCCGCCGCTGGCGGGCCAGCAGCACCGCCTGCCGCACCCGGTCGACATCCTCGCCCTGGCCGGAATCGCCGCTGGAGTAGGACAGCATGGCCACCACCGGCTCGATGTCGAACATGGCGGCGGTCTCGGCGGAGCGTATGGCGATCTCGGCCAGCTCCTCGCTGGTGGGGTTGGGGTTGACGGCACAGTCGCCATAGACCAGCACCCTGGTCTCGAAACACATGAAAAACACGCTGGACACCACCAGCACATCCGGCCGGGTGCGGATGATCTGGAACGCCGGCCGCACGGTGTGCTGGGTGGTGTGAATGGCGCCCGACACCATGCCGTCGGCCCGGCCGGTATGGACCATCAGGGTGCCGAAGTAGCTGACATCGTTGATGGCGTCGCGGGCGTAGTCGCGGGTGGCCCCCTTGTGCTTGCGCGCCTGGTAGAGGCTTTCGATGAATTCCTCGCGCAGCTCCGAGGTGCGGGGATCGATGATGGCCACGTCCTGGAGCTTCAGACCCAGGGAGGCGGCCCGGCTGCGGATGATCTTCGCGTCGCCCAGGAGGGTAAGGTCGACCACCTCGCGGGAGCGCAGGATCTCGGCCGCCTGGAGGATGCGCTCTTCCTCGCCTTCGGGCAAAACGATGTGGCGGCGCATGCTCCGGGCCCGTTGAAAGAGCGAATACTCGAACATCAGGGGCGACATGGTGGCGGATTTGGTCTGGATCACCTGTTGCTCCAGGCCGGCGGTGTCGACATGGCTTTCGAACACGCCCAGGGCCCGGTTGGTCTTCTGTTCGTTGTGCGGCCGCAGGGTCCCTCTGATTTCGCCGGCCCGCCGGGCCACGCTGTAGGTGTCGCCGTCCATCAGGTAAATCGGCATGGCCAGGCCGTTGATGCCGTCGAGCAGTTTCACCATCGACGGACTCGGCTCCATGCCGCCGGAAAGAAGCAGACCGGCAGGCGAGGGGTAGTGGCGCGAGGCGATGGCCCCCAGGGTGGCGAAAATGATGTCCGGCCGGTCGCCGGCGGTCACCACCAGGTCGTCCTCCTCGAGAAAATCGATGTAGTTGGCCGGGCTCATCGCCGCCACCTTGATGGCGTGCACGTCGCGCTGCATACCGGAACGGGGGCCGCTGAAATGGCGGGCGCCGAGTTCCTGGGTGATTTCCTCCATGGTCGGCATGCTGAATCCCGCCATCTCCGGCAGGAAATCGAGCCGATAAGGTTTGTCGCGGTGGTGGGCGCGGATCTCGGTCTCGGCCGCCGCCAGCAGGGCGGGATCGATCCGGTTGACGAAGATGGCCAGCAGCGGGCACTGGTACTGCTCGTAGATTTTTTCGGCCACGCCGATGTTTTCCTCAATTTCCTCAATGGTGCGGTCGCGGCCGTTGACCACGTGGAGGGTGGGCGTGCCCAGCTCGCGGGCGATGCGGATGGAGATGTCGTAGTCGAAGGCATCGGACATGCCCACGATGGTCGGCCCCTCGCACAGGAGGAAATCGCACTTCTTGCGGACCTCGCTGAACTTGCGGACGATCTCGCGGAACAGGAGCAGCTCCTCGCCTTCGGCGATCATGGTGCGGGCCAGTTCGTGGCTGACGCCGGCCATCTCGTCAAAACGCAGGCTGATGTTGTAGCGCTGCTTGATCAGGTCGATGTCGTTGTCGTTTCTGCCGTCCCCGGGAATGATCGGCCGGAAAAAGCCGACGTGGTCGATCCGCCGGGAGAGCAGTTCCATGACGCCCAGGGTGACGACCAGCTTGCCGCTTTCTTTTTCCAGGTTGGCGATGTAGAGACTGTCGGCCATGGCGCGCCCCCTTGCTGACGGCGGAAGTGAAGAACAATGCCGGCTGTCATGATAGTTGACCGGGGCCGGGATGGCAAGAGCCGTCACACTGCGGTGCCCGGCCGGACACCGACAAGTCGCTTTCCGGCGACTGGTCACCGCGATGGCGGCCTGTGGCGGCACCCCCGTGCGGCGGCATTCCGGTCAGGAATTTTGTAAATTCGCGCATCAGTGCTGCCGGCTGCCCCGGCCGTGCCATCAATCTTTTTTCTGTTTTCCGGAGAAAACGGCGGGTCCCCTTGAACCGCCTCCGGGAAGCGGAAGGGAAATCGCCAACATCTTCGGGTTGTTCTGGCTGAATGGCGCATCATTGTTTGGCCGCCTTAAACGGAAATTAGGCGAAAAAAGGGGGAAAATCGGGCCAAACCCCTTGATTTTGTTCGTTGACAGCACTTTCCAACTCATTTATAGTCACCGGAACGTTGGAAAAAGCAGGGAAAAGAGAGGCAAATCCAAGATAATTCAGCAAAAAAAGGAGGAGAAAGAAACAAGCCAGAGCCACGAAAAGTACATATGCAGCTAGCAGGTCAACTAAACTTCAATTAAGGGGGAGTGCATAAATGTCAGAGCAAACTACTTTTCCAAGATGGATACCATTACTTGGAGGTCTTTTAGGCAGCACCACTTGCGGTTTATTGTTGTATGCGTTTAGCGTTTTCATCAAGCCTCTGCAGGCGCAGTTCGGCTGGTCGGTACCCGACGTTGCCCTGGCCTATGCCATCATCTGCCTGATCTTCGGCTTGATGACCTTTCCTGCTGGTCGTTTGAGCGACAAATACGGTCCGCGGAACGTCGTCCTCATCGGCGGTATCATCATGGCCTTCGGCTTTTTCATGGTTTCCACCATCACCCCTCCGGACCCCGCGGTTATCGCTGCCGGCGGCGACGCCGCCAAGGCTGCCGGGAAAACCCAGTTGTATCTGCTCTATCTCTATTACGGTGTCATCGCCGGTTTTGGCGGTGGTTGTGTCTACCTGCCGCCGATCGCCACGGCGCCCAAATGGTGGCCCGATCGCCGCGCCCTGGCCACCGGCTTCACCGTTGTCGGTCTTGGCCTCGGCTCCTTCATCATGGCGCCGATGGCCACCTGGATGATCAACTCGCCGACCATCGGCAATGGCAGCGCCCTCCCCGTTTTCAAATATGTCGGCATCGCCATGGGCATCATGGTTGTCCTTGCCGCTCTCTGCCTGAAAGTGCCGCCGGCCGGCTACAAGCCCGCCGGCTGGAATCCGCCGGCTCCCGCCGGTGGTTCCGGTGCGCCCAAAGCCTATCGCGACTATACGTATGAAGAGAGCAAGAAAACGCCGCAGTTCTGGCTGCTGTGGGTCGCCTACTTCTGCGGTTCCTTTGCCGGCCTGATGGTTATTGGCCTGATCGCCGCACACGGTATCGACGCCATGACCCTGGTGAAAAAGGCTGAACTCGGCCTCGATGCCGCAACCAAACTGCCCGCCGACCAGGCCAAGGCCATCGCCATGGCCGCCGCCGGCGCGCCCAGCACTCTGGCCATCTTCAACGCCCTGGTCCGGATCATGATCGGCCCGCTGGCCGACAAGATCGGTACCAAGAAAATCTTCGTCGCCCTGTTCGCCCTCCAGGTCGTTGCCATGCTCCTGCTCTTCCCGGCAGGTAAAACCGCCGCCATGCTGGCCGCTGTCGCCGGTCTGATCGGTTGGAACTACGGGGCCATGTTCACCCTGTTCCCGGCCACGACCCTGCAATACTTCGGCGCGACCGCCCAGGGCTCCAACTATGGTCTGCTGTTCACCGCCTGGGGCGTGGCCGGTTTCGCCGGTCCCTATCTCGGCGGCCAACTCAGGGCCATGACCGGCTCCTTCTTCGTGCCCTTTATCGTCTCGGCTGTGATCCTGGCCGTTGCGGTCCTCATCCTGACCACCCTGAAGGCGCCTGAGAAGAAACACGCATAACTCAGCCCGTACCCAAGGACCCAAAAGGGCGTTCCGGTTCTCCGGAACGCCCTTTTTTTCTGCCCAGCCGTGCCCTCAAAGAGCACGTCGCTTCACTGCCGGATCGTGATGGCGATGACGGTGATATTGTCGTGTCCGCCCGCCTCGTTGGCCAGAAGGACGAGCCGCCCGACCAGTGCGCCGGGATCGGATGGATGCTGCCGGAGACCGGCGGCGATCGCCTCGTCGGGCACCATGCCGGTCAGGCCGTCGGTGCACAGCAGCAGCACGTCGCCGGGCGCCACGGTCACCGCCTGGATCGAGGGCTGGACCACGGCCTCGGCACCGATGGCGCGGGTAATCACATGCCGCTGGGGCGACTGCCTGGCCTGGGCCTCGGTCAGGGCGCCCTGCTCGCAGAGGGCGTGCACCAGGGAATGATCGCTGGTGATCCGGGTCAGGGCACCACGGTGCCAGCGGTAGATCCGGCTGTCGCCCACATGGGCCACCAGGGCCGAACAGGCGCCGAACCAGACCAGGGCCAGGGTGGTCGCCATGGTGGTGCCCAGGGCCAGCCGCTGTTCGTAGGTGTGGCGATTGGTCGCCGCGATGATGGCGGCGAGGCGGGAGTGCGACGGCTCCCGGTCGGAGGGTGGTGGCGGCGAGGCCGGCATCAATTGGCGGAGGCGGGTCAGGGCGGTGCGGCTGGCGACATCCCCGGCGTCGAGACCGCCAAGGCCGTCGGCCACCGCGAAGAGCCCGGTTTCGGGCGCAAGCAGGAGGGCGTCCTCGTTGTTGGGCCGGATTCGGCCGGGATCGGTCATGCCGGCATACTCCGCCGCCATCCCGGCGAGATGACAGGTTCCGTGCATCAGAGACATCGACCACCGTCCCGGGGAACAACGATCCGCGCAGCCACCGTGACCGCCGTCAGCGAACCGTGAATGCGTGCCGCGTGCTTCGTGTCTGCCCCTGGGCGCTGACCTGCATGCTCACGGTGTATTGACCGGGTTTCGCCGACCCGGGCACGGCGAAACTCAGGGTGTTTTCCCAGGTGCCGTTTTCCTTTGTGCCCGATTCGTCCTTCAGGACCGTCAGGTTCTTCCCGCCCCTGCCCAGCGTGCTCTTTTCCCGGACCACCACCCCTTTTGCCGGGGCGCCGCTGATCGCGTACCGCAGGATCAGGGTCACCTCCTCCCCTGTGTGGACCTCCGTCGGCACCAGGGCGGACCGTTCGATTTTCAGGGCCAACCCGCCAGCGGCGGGCGTGGAGGGACGCTGTCGACGCGGCGGCGTCCCGCCGGTGATTTTGCGCGTGGTCTGCCGGATCGAGCGGCCCATGTCGTCAAAAAAGGCTCCCAATGTGTCGAGCGGCCCTGCCTGGGCGACCGCGGAGCCGGTACCGGCCCCGGCGGGGAGCACCATGAAGGCGCAGACGGTGGTCAGGAGGAGACCGACGGCGGCCAGCAGCGTGGGAAGCAATCTGTCAGGCATGAGGGCAACGGTACGGCTCAATAGATTTTGCGGGTGCGGTCTTCAGTCACCTGCCACTCGCTGGCTTGGCCGGAAGCGGACGATTGGGCTGTGGATCCGGATTCGGCGCGGGCCGAGGACGGGGCCTCGGCGTTTTTCTGCTGCCGCGCCTGTTCGACGACCGCCAGGGCCGAACGTTCCTCCGGCGGCGGTGACGGGGCCTGATCGGCCGGAACGGCGGCGGCCGGGATGTCCGGCGCGGGAGCGACCGTCGTCTGCGGCACGGCCGCAGGGACGACAACCGGCTTCGTCGGAGCGAATTGCTTGAACAGAAGCAGGCTGGCCAGCACGAGCACCGCGAACGCGAACGCGAGGACCGCATACATCCCCTGTCGGGACACGGCTCTCGTGCCGAACGATTGTCGTGACCGCCCCACGGCCGGATTGAGCACCGTTGCCCCGACGAGGTCCACGGGCGGCTCTTCCCCCGGAAGGGCCAGCACCGTCGGTTCCGCCTCCTGGACGGTATGCGCGGGCAGCCGGATCGCCGGGGCATCGTCGAGTCCGTCCAGGGCCGCCAGGAATCCGGCGGCATCCCCATACCGTTCGGCGGTCCGCTTGGCCAGGGCCGTGCCCAGAACCTGCCGCAACCGTTCCGGCAGATGGGCGGGAAGAGCGGTCATGGCGGGCGGCACCACCAGATGGCCGGAAAAGATCTCGGTCATGGTCCCGGTGAAGGGCGGCTGGCCGGCCAGCAGTTCGTAAAGAATGATCCCGACCGCGTACAGGTCCGTGGCCGGGCAGACCGGGCCAAAGGCCTGGGAATCGATCCGTTCGGGCGCCATGTAGGCCGGTGTCCCCGGTTCCTGCACGCCCAGCGAGGTGAGACGGGTCATGGCCCCGGGTTCGATTCCGGCCCGGGCGATGCCGAAATCGGTCAGTTTGGCCTGAAAGCGGCCATCCGGCAGGAGGCGGAGGAGAATGTTCGAGGTCTTGATGTCGCGATGGACGATGTCGTGCTCGTGGATGCAGGCCAGGGCGTGCAGGATCTGGCGGACGATGTCCAGGGCCGTGGCCAGCGGCAGACCGGCGGAACCGGAGGCGGCCAGCCGCGAGGCCAGGGTCTCGCCGTCGACGTACTCCATCACCAGATAAATATGGCCGTTTTCCTCGACCGTGTCGTACAGGGTGACAATGTTGGGGTGGGTGCCGATGGCCGCCTGCAGGCGGCACTCGCGCTTGATCCGGGCCCGGACCTCCTCGTTGCCGCTCAATTCCGCCCGAATGGTCTTGACCGCCACCCGGCGCGCCAGCACCCGATCGGTCGCCAGGTAGACGTTACCCATGCCGCCCTCGCCCAGGGGCCGCAGCAGGCTGTACCGGCCGGCAATCAGGCCGCCGTCGTCGGCAACAACCGGCGGGCGGCTGTCGACGTTCGTATCGACCAGGGTCGGCGCATTCTGTGCCATCATCGAAAATCGCGGTATCGGAGTATGCCAGCGCAGCCAAGGAGCCAGAGAACGGATTGGGCCATGAGGGCCTGCGCGCCACTATAATAAACGGTCCTGCCGAAGTCAAAACCAATTACCTCGCGGACCAGGGCGGGAATCCAGCGGACTCCGTCGCCTTCGAGCGACCCGAACAGGGCGGTGCATCCCATTTCCAGGCCCCAGCGGGCCGGCAGCAGATCGGCCGCCCAGCGCAGGCCGGGGGCCATGCGGCCGTAGAAATCGGGCCCCAAACCGCCGGACAAAAGCAGTTGCGGCAGCACCACGACAATGGCCAGCATCACCGAAAACCGGCCGCCGGTGGGATCGACGGCGCTGAGCAGCAGGCCGATGGTCACCGAACTCCAGGCCACGGCGACCATGACCAGCCAGACCGGCACGGGAGCCAGGTGCCGCAGGACCGGATGCAGCCAGCAGAGGGCAACGAAGACCAGGCACTGTACTGCGGTCATGGCCAGGCAAAAGGGGAGTTTCGAACCGAGATACGGCATGATCCGCAGGTGCGACATCCGTTCCCGCCGGTAGATGGACCGCTCCGAGGAAATCTCCAGACAGGCGATCAGGGTGCCGGTGAACACGGCGGTCATGACGATCATCAACAGCACGCTCAGGGGCACGGGCAAATGGGCCACTCCTTCATGCCGCAGACCGTAGAGCAGATCGACGACCGGGCGGGGATCGTGGCTGCCGGCCGGCGACAGCAGTTCTTTCAGCAGCAGCGCCAGGGCCGGGCCGCCGCGCGACACCGTCGCCCCGATGGCCTCCTTGCGGTCGTGGACAGTCTGGTCCGCCACCACGCCGGGCATGGGCTGCGCCAGGGTCACCAGGGCCAGCACCGCCGGCACCAGCAGCAACAGCAGCAGCCGCCTGCTCGCGCCGAGGCGGATGTGCAGGTGGCGGCGGGACAGGATCAGCCAGGAGCGGAACGATTCGGCCGGCGAAAGGTTGGGCCGCAGCCGGCGGCCGATGGCGGCGGCGCGCGCCCATTTGGATGTTGGTTGTTTTTCTCTGTCGTCACCGTCGGCAGCGGGCGGCGGCGTGCGCGCGGCCGGGGACAACCGCTGGACGATGTATCGGCGGTGGCAGGGAGAATCGCGAAAGGAGCGGGCGTAACGGTCGGCGATCTCCTCCTGGACACCGCCGCGCTCCCGCGCGGATGCCTGCGCCTGTTCTTCGCCGATGAGCAGGTCGAAGATCCGGGCCGACCGGTCCAGGGGCGTGCCGTTCCCGCCGAAAAAGGCGAGGGCCTCGCCGGGAGAGCCGAAAAACACCAGCCGCCCCTGGGCCAGCACCGCCACCTTGTCGAGCAGGTCCAGATTGGCCAGCACATGGGTGGTGACGACCACGGTGGTGCCGTTGTCGGCCATGCGGCGGAAGTGCCGCATCAGCCGCTCCTCGGTGCTGGGATCGAGCCCGGAGGTGGGTTCGTCGAGAAAGAGCAGGCTTGGCCGGACCAGCAGTTCAGCCCCGATGGAGACCCGCTTGCGCTGGCCGCCGCTCAACCGGCGGATCGGGGTGCGGCGGACCTGCCCCAGTCCCAGGGTCTCGATGGCGCCGCCGACGATGTCGGCGCGCTGCTCGGGGGAAAGATCGGGGGAAAGCCGCAGGCGGGCGATGTAGTCGAGGCTGGCCTCGACGCTCAGTTCGGGATGGAGGATGTCGTCCTGGGGCACATAGCCGATGGCGTTGCGGAACATGGCCGCGGCGGTGTCCAGGTCGGTTTCGTCGAGAAGCACCCGCCCCTGTTCCGGCCGGACAGCGCCGCACAGGGTGGTGAGCAGGGTGGTCTTGCCGGCGCCCGAGGGACCGATGATGCCGACGAATTCTCCCGGCGCGATGGCCAGGGTGATGTCGTCGAGCAGCAGCCGGGCGGTCCCGCCTGTGCCGGCCACGCTCCGGCACAGGCCGATCCCTTCCAGCCGGAGCGCCTGGCCGCCTTCCCGCTGGCGCACGGTCAGCGAGCCGTCGGCCGCGAGGCGCAGGTGGAACCGGGTCGAGCCGATGACCACCGTGTCGGCGGACGCAAGCGTGGCGCTCCGCACGGCCCTGCCGTTCACCCAGGTGCCGTTGAGGCTGTGGTTGTCGAGCAGGCGGAGCGCGCCGCCCTCGTTGACCAGGATGGCGTGCCGCCCGCTCACCGTCGGATCGACGGGCAGGGGCAGGTCGCTGTCCGGGTCGCGGCCGATCAGCCACTGACTTTGCGCGGCCAGGGTGAAGGAGCGCACCTCCCGGCTGCTGTGGCGCTGAAAGCGCAGATGGGGCGCCGCCATGCCCAGGCCGATCAGATCGCCGTCCCGCAGCGGCACGAAACCGTCGATCCGGCGGCCGTTGACGAAAACGCCGTTGGTCGAATTGAGGTCTTCCAACCGGAAGGCCGCGCCCTCGGTGACGATCCGGAGATGGCGGCGCGACACCGTGGCCCCGGCCACCACCGCCTCGCAGCAGGAACCGTCCCGGCCGACGGCCGCGCCGCCCGCGTCGATCCGGTATTCCCGGTGGGCGAAACCGGTGGCCAGCGCCACCAGAAAGGCGACTCCCTCTTCAGGGCCGGCGGCGGGGACGGGCGGGGCGGCCATGGGCGCTCGGCGGCATCGGCAAAACGCGGCAGCCCCCGGCCGCCTGAGAGGCGGGGAGGCTGCACGGGGTGAGGGGTCGGTGGCCGGGAGAACCGGCAATCGACATCACACCAGCTCAGTTCTTCGTTCCGGACGGGGCGGTGCCCACCGGCGCGAAGGGATTTTTCAGATAGAGCTCCTCATCCTTGCCCAGGGCGGGAATGGCCTTGTCGATCCGGGTCTGGGCCTCGAGAATGCGGGGAAAGGTCGGCGGCTCGATGGCCTCGAAGGAAGAGGAGTCATAGTACATGACGCCGCTGCCGGTCGGATACTCCACCCCCACCTTGACGTTGTGCCGGCCGCCGTCCACTGGAATGTAGGAGCGGAAGGTGAGCACGTAGTCGTTCTGCATGACGTGCTGGATATCCTCGATGCTGCGGGTGAGGGTATCGTGGCTGCTGCCCATGGGATAGTATTTGCCGAAGGAATTCTTCACCAAGGCCTGGAGATTGCGTTGGTCCCTGCCCTCGGCTCCGGTGAAGCCCAGGGCATAGATCGGGGTCGGGATCGTCAGGCTGGAGATCCGGGTCATCAGGTCGGAGCGGCTGATGGCGCTGTCGTCGTCCCGGCCGCTGCCGAGGACGACGATCGAGGTGGAAACGGCATACCCGACCTCGCTCGACGAATCGCCGCCCATGGCGCTGGCCGCCATCTGCATGGCGGCGGCAATGCCGTCGTACAGGCGGGTCTTGTCGGCGCGCGGTTGCAGGTCGGCCAGCCGGCGGCCGAGGCTCGAGGGTTCGCGGTCAAAACCGGAGAGCACCGTAAAGCCCTCGCCGCTGTTATCCAGGGCGAGCAGGGCCACCTGGTCCTGGGGCCGCTTGGCGTCGATGAAGCGGGCCGCGGCCCGGACCATGGCCTCGAAATCGGCGCCCTTCAGCATCTTGTTGGTATCGAGCACCAGAATGGAGCGGGTCGCCTCCTCCCGGCCGCGCAGGGGCTGAATCACATACTGCTTCTTGCGGGGATCGTAGGCCCTGCCTTCCACCATCATGCCGATGTTGAGCACATTGAGGTTGACCAGGGGATTCATCTCCTGGTCAAAGGTGCGCATGTAGACGTGGACAAAGGGGTACAACCCCGATTCAACACGGAAAATTTTCAACCCATACCCCTGGGGACTGACCGATCCAGGGGCGGCATGGCCGATATTGGCCGCCAGCACCGCGATGAGGACCAGGGCCAGGATGATCAACTCCTCGGCCACCGGCCGCAATCTGTTCCACCATTTCATATCCGCTTCCTTCCTGTTTATTGTCCGGATTTGTGTTCGTCTTTACATCTGCTGAAAGGGTTTGCCAAGCTTGTCGACGCCCTTGCCGCCCACGCCCTTGCCCGAACTGTAGACGAGCTTGGCCGCGCCGGTGGCGGTGTCGAGGACAAAGGCGCCGTAGGCGCCGCCCGCCGCCCAGGTGGCGATCTGATAGCGGCCGGCGGCGCTGCCCGCGGGCAGGCTGAAGCCGCCGCTGCCGGCGCCGCTCCCGGCGACACTGCCGGCAAAACCGCCGGGGCCGCCAAGGGACTGGGCAGGCAGGACCGGCTCTTCCTTCGGCTCGGGGACCGGTATCGCCAGGACGGGTTTGTCCTGGCTATGGACCGCTCCCAACAGCAGGCCGGTCAGCATGGCGGCCAGACCGCCGATCGCCAGTCCCCTGGCGAGATTATTCATCCATCCGTCGCTCATTGATCAGCGCCTCCGCCGCGGATTTTGTTCCCAGAATCGATTCGGTCCGCACCACCTGGGCCACATCGCCATGGTCGTTCCTCTGCCCGGCCGGTCCGGCGGCCGTGGCGTTGGCCGGCGCGGCCTGGCTGTCGCGCTGACTGCCGCGCGCCACCGCCGCCGGACCGTTCGCGGCCTTTTCCGTCGGCTTCTCCTTTTTCGGCGCCGGTTTTTCTTCCTGCCGCTGGTTGGCCATCTTGGCCGGGGCGGCGGCCTGGGCCGCTTCAGCCCTGGTTTCCTTCTTTTTCGCCGGCGCGGCCGCCACCCGTTCCACCGGCGGCGCTCCTTCCAGCGCTCGGGCCAGCAGTTCGCGGCGATAGGCCACCTGGTCCATGTTGTCGCCGAGCGAACTCCACAGCTCGACATACAGCTCGGTATCGGTCGCGTTGCGGGCGCCGGGCTTGAAGCTGGCCAGCGCCGCCTGGGTGCGGCCGTCCACCCGGCCGGTGACCGGCACGTTGTAGCCCTTGAGATAGAGGCAGGTCTGCATCTCGCCGACCTTGTCGGTCTGGCTCAGGTTGCGGAAATCCTGGCGGATCTTGTCCATCACCACCGGATCGGGCTTCATCTCAGGAATCAGCTTCCAGTAGGGTAGATAGAGGTATTTGCCCACGACCTGGAGGACGCTGGTCTGCACCAGCAGCCGGATGGCCGCGTGCCGTCCCTGGATTTTCTTGACCGTGCCCTTGAGGCCGAAACTCGGCCCGAAGATGGTGAAGCCCAGTTCCTTGTCCGCCGACGCCTTGTAGACGTTGATCGTGTTGACGGTCTGCATCCGGGCCACGCCGGCCATGGTCTGGAAATCGAGCAGGTTGAAGTCCAGGGTGATCCGAGCCAGGCTGTCCTTGTCTTCCTGGTTGTAATCGAGCGAGATGATGTCGCCCGGCACCCAGGACTGGTTGACGTTGAAGGGCTTGGTGGTGACCCCGAAATCGGTGTTGCTGCCCCGGGTTTCCAGGCCGCGGTCAAACTCGGTGATGCCGCCGGACAGGACGATGTCCGGAATGAGTTTTCCCTGGAAATTGGAGTAGCCGGTGACCATCTGGTTGTTGATGAACACCGGACTGTAGGGGATGTAGACCACGTTGCCGCCGATGGCGTTGAGGGCGCTCTTGGTCATCTCGGTGATGTCGCGCGGAATCTCGCCGTAGCCGAAGGTGGAGAGCCCGGTGAAGTCGGTGATGTCCTTGCTCTGGATCAGCACCCTCTTGCCGTAGATCTGGGTCATCTTGCCCAGATCGGCCAGGGGTTGGTCGAAACTGGTCTCCTTGACCACCGGCATGTCCTCGTGGAGCTCGACATCCACCTCGCGGGGGTCGATCTTGGCGCAGGCGCTCAGGCTCAGGACGGCCAGCGCCAGCAGCGGGACCGTCCCTCTGCGGAGCCGGCGTGTGTTGTGTGCATCGGGCATGTTCGTTCCTCGGCAGTCTTTTACTTGGCAATGACGGTCTTATCGCCCTTGGAGTCGTCGATGATGATGATGTCGCCGTTGATCTGCGCCCCCGCGTCCAGGATGACGCTGTTGAGCGAGCCGCCGTCGGAGAGGACGACGTCGCCGGAGCCCGAGCGGGCCTTGCTCCGGGCCCGCTGGGCGAGGTAGGAGAAGTTCTTGTTCGAACTGCCGAGATCGCCGTACTGGAGGCTGCTCTCGTCGACCTCGATGCCGTCGTCGAAATCGTCGGCGCGACAGGAGGTCGCCGTGCCGCCCCATCCTCCCGCCAGCAGCGCCGCCAGCACCAGAGCCACCGTGATCGTTCGCATCGTCCTTCTCCTCCCCCTTGGTTTTTACCGGGCCACCACCGAATCGACGGCCACGCTGCTGTTGTTGCCCTGCATCGACACCGAGACATTGCCCAGGTCGGCCCTGGTGGTGACGTCGCCCCGCTGGGCGCCGTTCATCTGGACCGAGCCGATGTTGAGCCGGTTGTTGTTGCCGTCGATCACGCCGGTGAGGGCTTCGCCGGTCACCTCCGAGGTCACCTTGCCGGCCTTGGCGTTGACCATCTGCACCGAGCCGATGTTCGAGGTGTTGTTGTTGCCGTGCACGGTGTTGGCGATGGAGTCGACCTTGACCGTGTTGCTCACCTTGCCGGCCTCCGCGTTCTGCATCTGCACCGAGGCGCTGTTGACGGTGTTGCGGTGGCCGGTGGCCGAGGCCGACACTGTGCCGTTGGCCCGGACCTTATTGGTCACTTCCCGGACATTGCTGCCGGTCAGGTTGATGGAGGCGGCGTTGGCGGTGTTGTTGTTGCCCTTGGCCTGGGCCGAGTAGGAGCCGCCCTGGAGCCGGTTTTCCGCCCGGATGCCGAGGAGATCGGCGGAATGGCCGAAGGTCGGAACCGTCAGCAGGGCCGCTATGGCGAGGAATTGTATCCGTTTCATGTTCGTTCTCCGTCAAGAGATTGGGCTTTCCCTGATGTGGGAGGGAGTCCCCCTGCCGCAGCCGTCGCCGAACTCCGACAGGGGGGAGAGGAACCTCAATTGGCTCAGTTGATGGCGATGGAGCCGGCATTGGCCATGTTGTTGTTGCCGCCGCTCACCGACGCCGAGATGTCGCCGGTGTTCTCGACCTCGTTGACCACCTTGCCCTTGACCGCCATGGAGCCGCCCATGGAGATGGAGGCGGCGTTGGCCTGGTTGTTGTGGCCGTTCTTGATGGAACTGCTGATGTTGCCGGCAGTGTTGACCCGGTTGATGACGGAAGCGGCGGTTTGCGACGAACCGTTCATCGAGATGGAGGCGGCGTTGGCGAGGTTGTTGTTGCCGCCCTTGATGGTGCTGGAAATCGAGCCGGCCCGCTTGATCTCGTTGCGGATTTCGGCCTGGGCTTCCTGCTGGGCCTCATCCTGCTCCTGGCTGGTCGCGGCGGTATCGGTGGTTGCCGAGGTATCGGTGGCGGAAGCGGTGCTGTCTGTGCTGTCCGTCCCCGTGGTATCGGTGCCGGTGGCGTCCGTCGACACGGTGGTATCCGTGGTTGCGGTGGTGTCGGTCGTTGCGGCTGTGGTATCGGTGGCGCCGGTGTCGGCGGCGGGCGTGCTGCTGTCGCCGGAGGCAGACGCGGTCGCCGTGGCGGTCTGGGTCGCCGGTGCCGTGGCGGTGGTGGTCGATGTCTGCGTGGACGAGGTGTTGACGGTGATGATGTTGGTATTGGTGATCGGCTGCGCGGCGAAGGTGTTGTGGTGAATGGCGCCTCCCTTCGGCTGTTGCGGATGGAACGATCCGCGCAGGCCGGTGTATCCGGAAGCGTGGGCCATACCGGTGGACAGGGCGAAAACGATGGCGGTGGCAAAAACGGATTTTTTCAGCATGATGACTCCTCCCTTGTGTTGGGTAATCGTTGAATGTGACGCATTGACTGCTGCCGGGAGAAAGCAAGGGGGATGCCAAAAATGGCGCCGCACACATTTCAAGATGGAACATGCTGAATAAACATTATTTTTTTGATCGACCCGAAGCAGGATCGAAGGAAAGGCGGCGGCGGCCGGCCCCACAGGGGCCCGAGCCGGGCCGGGCCTGTCCGAAAATCGGACAAGCACCCCTGGCTCTGCGAGATAAGTTTCTGAAATTTCTATGAGATGGAAAAGGGTACGGCCTGTAGGAAAACCGGACAGGGGGCTCAACGGGTGTCCGCTTCTCCGACAAGGGCCGTCGGGAGGGAGGCTTTTCAGCTGGAAAAATCGTATTTTTTCATCTTCTGGTACAGGGTCGAGCGGGCGATCCCCACCAGGGCGGCTGCATCGGAGATATTGCCGCCGGCCCGCTCCAGGGCGGCCCGGATATGATTCTTCTCCACCTCCTCCAGGCTGGGAAAGACCTCGACCCTGGCCGGCTCCATGGCGCCGAACTCCTCGTCCAGGGCCATGACCTCCCGCTCGGTGATCGGCCTGCCCTGCGACTGGACGGCCAGCCGCAGGAGCACGTTGCGCAGTTGGCGCACGTTGCCCGGCCACGGATACCGGCTGAGCAGCTCCACGGCGCCGTCGCTGATCCGGGGCTCCTGCCAGCGGTATTCGGCGGAAAATCTGGCGAGGAAGTAGCGGGTCAGGGGCTCGATGTCCTCGATCCGCTCCCGCAGCGGCGGCACCTTGAGGGTGAAGCAGGACAGGCGCTGGAACAGGTCGTCGCGGAAGCGGTTGTCGCCGATCATGGCGGCCACGTCCCGGTTGGTGGCGGTCACCACCCGCACGTCGAGCTTGCGGACCCTGGTGTCGCCCAGGCGGGTGATCTCGCCGTTCTCCAGAAAGCGCAGCAGCTTGGGTTGCAGGGTCAGGGCCATGTCCGCCACCTCGTCCAGAAACAGGGTACCGCCCTCGGCCAGCTCCAGCTTGCCCGGCTTGTCGACCGCCTCGTGGTACGCCCCCTTCTTCGAGCCGAACAGCTCGCTCTCGAAGATGCCCTCGGGAATGGCGGCGCAGTTCAGTGGCACATAGGCTCCCTTGCGCCCGGAAAAGGCGTGCAGGGCCGAGGCCACGTGTTCCTTGCCGCTGCCGGCCTCCCCCTGGATGAACACCGGCACGTTGATGGCGGCGATGGTCCGGATGTCCTCATAGAGCTTGACCATTTTCTCGCTGCGGACAATGGTTTCGTCCTGGGCGGCGAGCCGTGTCTTCAGGGATTCGCGTTCCCGGTGCATCCGCTGCCGGCTGGCCAGGTTGTCGAGCAGCACCGCGCCGTGCACGGCCAGAATCGCCAGACTGCCCTGGTCGGTCGGGGTGAAGGCGCCGGCCTGGCCATGATCGAGATAGAGGCAGCCGACGGCCTTGCCGTCGCGGATCAGCGGGACGGCGAGCACGGCCTGCGCCTTGGCCCTGCCCTTGCGGCCTTCCTGGGAGTGTTCGCCGTCGAGCCTGACCGCCCCGCCCCGCTCCATCACCCGCCGCACCACCTCCTGGTTGACCTCCCGGCTCTCCCTTCGAGGATCGAAGCCGTGGGTGGCGGCATACAGCAGTTCGTTCTTCTCGCTGAGCAGGGCCAGAAATCCCCGCTCGGCTCCGGCCAGGTCCACGGCCCCGGCCAGCAGCCGCTCGCCCAGGGCGCCTTCGTCGTCCACCTCCTGCAAGGCCACCAGCAGGGAGGCCAGCGGCACGATTGGCTCCACCGCCGCCACGGCCGCCTGCTCGGCCGGCGGGGCAAACGCCGCCGAACCGGTCTCCAGGTTGAAGAGCACGGTTGCCTGGTCCGGCGGCCGTGGCGCCGAACCGCCCTCGTTCTCGGCGGCGAAGACCCTGGAGGGCCGATTGCCGCTCCGCTCGTCGATAAAGGTGAAGACATGGTCGCCGATCCGAAACGCCATGCCGTGCCGGAGGCGCACGCCATTGACCCGGCGGCCCTCCATCAACACGCCGTTGGTGCTGTCGTGGTCGAACAGCATAGAGTCGCCGTCCTCCCGCAGGACGATGGAGGCATGCCGGCGGGAGACCTGGGGCGAGGCGAGGACGATATCGTTGTCGCCTTCCCGGCCGATGGTCAGGGTGGTGGCACACTCCACCACCCGGTAATTCTGGGCATCCTGACAGACGATCACACTGGGCATGGCACGCAATCGGGCAACATCTTCATCGGTTCAGAGACAGGTCTTTCGAACAAAAATCTTTTTCAAGTATCGGGCCAATTCGGTGCCCGGAGGCATCGCTTTCCGCGCAAAACGATGCCGCCATCATAGCATTGCTTCCGGTTTTCGGCGACGGTTCCTTGTCCGGGACCTGGAGACGGATGCCGAGCGGCGGCGGGAAAAATCAAAAATACTGTATTCTTGTTTGCCAATTCCGTCGTTTCGAGCTACATATTCACGTTTACAAACTTGTAAACAACTGTTGCAGCACAGTTTTCACCCAAACAACGAGAAAATCCACGGAGGCAGGATGTTGGAGTTCAAGCAGGGCGTTGATATCTTATCAACGATTGGCGGCATGACAACCATCGGCGAGGCCAGGAAGCTGTTCGAGCAACGGCTCGACAGCGAACATCTGCAACGGCTCGCCGCGATCACAAACGAAGAAGCGCTGTTGAAAATCGCCAACGCCATTGCCATGTGCGCCCCCGACCGGATTTATATCCACACCGGCAGCGACGAGGATTGCGCAGCCGTTCGCCGGATGAGCCTGGAAAAAGGCGAGGAACAACCGCTGGCCATCCCCGGCCATACCATCCATTTCGACCTGCCCGAGGACCAGGGCCGCATGGTCGACCAGACCTTCTACATCGCCAACCCGGACGAGGCGGTTTCCTCGCTGGCCAAAAGGGAGCTGCGCGAGCGGTCGCATGCCTATATCAACGAGCACATGCGCGGGATCATGCGCGGCAAGACCATGTACGTGGGCTTCTACAGCCGCGGCCCGGTGGGGGCCAGGGCCTCGATTCCGGCCATCGAGATCTCCAGTTCCACCTATGTCATGCATTCGGCGGAATTGCTCTACCGCAACTGCTACGCCGATTTCGACGCCGAAGTCGTCCGGCGCGGCGAATTCTTCACCAATGTCCACTCCGAGGGCACGAACCGGTCCGAGGATGTGCCCAAGGCGCGCATCTACATGGACCGGAGCTGGCAGACCACCTTTTCCTTCTTCTGCACCTATGCCGGCAACACCCTCCTGATGAAGAAGGGCAACCACCGTTTCGCCTCCGACAGTGCCATGTACAAGCACAACGGTGAGGAGCTTTCGGAACACATGTTCATCACCGGCATGACCGGTCCCGGCGGCCGCACCACCTTTTTCGCCGGCGCGGCGCCCTCGGGCTGCGGCAAGACCACCACCGCCATGGTGGGCAGCGACTTCATCGGCGACGATCTCGCCCAGATGTGGGTCGGGGAAGACGGCACCCTGCGGGCGGTCAATCCGGAAAGCGGCATTTTCGGGATCATCGAGGACGTCAACCGGGAAGGTGACCCCTTTCTGATGCAGTGCCTGCGCGAGCCGGGCGCCGAGGTGATCTTCTCCAACGTCCTGGTCGATCCGCAGGGCAAGCCCCGCTGGACCGGCGACGGCGAACCGATTGCCGAAAGCGGGATCAATTTCCAGGGCAGGTGGACCAAGGACATGGCCGGCGTGCCCATGTCGCATCCCAACTCGCGCTGCACCCTCAGGGCCGAGGCGGTCGGCAACCACAACAAGGCGGTCAACGCCGACCCGAACGGCATCGTCATCAAGGTCATCACCTATTCCGGCCGCGACGCCAACACCATGCCACCCATCTGGGTGGCCAGGAACATGGATGCCGGCGTGGCCATCGGCGCCTCCATCGTTTCCAAGGCCACCGCCGCCGAGATCGGCGCCAGCGGCGTCAACCGCCAGCCATGGGCCAACACCCCCTTTGTCGCCGGTCCGCTGGCCGACTACCTCGACGCCCAGTTCGCCTTCTACGGCAACCCCAAAATGACCCAGAAGCCGATCATGGCCGGGCTCAACTACTTCCTTACCCACGAGGCGCGCGGCGGCAGCGGCACGGGCCTTCTGGGAGAGAAACGGGATGTCCACGTCTGGCTCGGCTGGCTCGAACTGTTCACCCACGGCGATGTCCAGGCCATCGAAACCCCGATCGGCCTGATTCCCCGCTACGAGGATCTGCACAAGCTGTTCACGACCAAGATCAACAAAACCTACCCGGAATCGCTCTACACCATGCAGTTTTCCCTGTACATCGACAACATCGTCGCCCGGATCGATCTCCAGGAAGCCGCCTGGGGCAAGGAGCCGGGGGCTTCTCCCCGGCTGTTCGCCGTCTACAGGGAACAGAAGGCCGGCCTGCTGGCGCTCAAGGCCGCCAAGGGCGACATCGTCAAACCCCAGGATCTGGCGTAACCCCGCCTTCCCGAAACAACCCGATGACCAGCCCCCGGCAATCTGCCGGGGGCTTTTTTTCCGCATCAACTACAAAAAAACCGGAGATGCCTCATCGGCACTCCGGTTTTTTTGATCGATCGCGCTGCGTTAAGCAGCGCGCCTGGCCGGTACTCAGTCCTTGACCATCTGCCGCACCCTGGCGATGATCGCCTCGATGCCCAGGCCCTGGTAGGGGATCTGCTCGGACAAGCCGCCGGCGCCGTCCTTCCAGGTGCCCATGGCGCCGTATTTGGGCGCAAAGCCGCGTTCCAGCAGCCAGGTGCCGTAGCGGACGCCCAAGCCGGTCTTGCCGTTCTGAGTCTCCACCACCAGGGCCATCGGGCTGGCGCCCACGGTGGCCAGCATGGCCTCGTCCACCACATTGAGCACCGGCTTGTTGATCAGGCCGATGTCGATGCCCTCCTCCTTGAGCAGCTCAACCACGTGCAGACAGCGGTAGAGCATCTCGCCGTAGGACACGATGTAACCGGCGCTTCCCCGGCGGATGACCTCGTCCGTATCCCGCTTGAAAACGTAGCCGTCACCGAAGCGCCTGTTGCCCTGCTCGTCGAGGATGAACGGGGTGCCCGAGCGGGTGGAGAAGACGAAACGCAACCCCGGATCGTCGAAGACTGTGGCGAGGATGGCCCGCAGTTGCAGGGCGTCGGCCGGGAAATAGAGGCGGGTCCGGTCGTGCTCGGCCAGGCCGTTGTCGGCGAAGAAGTTGTTGATGCCGAAATGGCAGGTGTTGTCAGCCATATCGTCGACCCCGGAATGGGAGAAATGGGCCAGGACATTGGCCTGGTTGAGCCGGGCCATGGTGATCTCGGAGATGACCATCTCCTGGAAGGCGGCAAAGGTGCCGAAGATGCCCTGCCGGCCCGGCGTCGATCCGAAACCGGCGGCCACCGAGAAGTTGTTGCGCTCCATGATGCCGCCGTGGACATAGACCTCGGGGCAGTTCTTGCGAATGTGGTGCAGGCCGCAGGAGCCTTCCAGGTCGGAATCGACCACCAGCACCCTGCCGGCGGGATTGTCCATGCCGGCCAGGATATCGCTGATGATCTTGCCGAACTCGTCGCGGTTCTTGGCCTGCTCGGCGGTGCTGCCGCGGTATTCGACCTTGGCCGCCTTGGTGGGCGGCTCCTTGAGCAGGGCCACCGCCGCGTCGCGGCCCCTGGAGGTGAGATAGTCGATGGCCATGGCCACTGGAATGACGTCGTGCCCCTTGGGCAGCCCCTCGATCCCGACCACGCCGGGCGCCATTTTCCGCTTGATCACCACCGCCGCCGGTCCCTTGATGGCGAGGGCGCGGCGGATGCAGGCAAAGAGCGCCTTGATGTCCTCGCCGGCGCAGACCTGGACGTCGAGGCCGTGGCCGGCCAGGGTGCGGGCCAGGTCGTAGCCCTGCATGTAGCTGCTGGGATGGCCGGCGATGGTGACGTCGTTGTCGTCGAGCAGCAACTTGACGTTCAGCTTTCTCGCCACGGCGTAGCGGGCCGCCTCGGCGTCGTCGCCCTCCTGCTGGGAGCCGTCGCTGCCGAAGAGAAACACCGCCTTGTCCGGATGGGCCTCGGCCACGCCGTTGACATGGCTCCACAAATGCCCCAGGCGGCCGGAGCTGAAAAAGACGCCGTCGGCCTCGTTGCGCTCGGGATGCCCGTAGAAGCCCTTGCCGAATTCGCGGTAATGGAGCAGGGATTCGGGCGCCTTGTAGCCGTTGAGCACCGCCATCATGTATTGGATGGCCACCCGGTGGCCGGCCTCGTCGAAAGAGACCGGGTAGCAGGCATCGGTCCCCTTCATGAAGCCGTCGGCGATCAGGAGTTCGGGCACGATGTCGTAGGCGCCGCCGGTATGGCCGCCCAGCCCCTTGGTATTGGCCAGGGCAGTGAAGAACACGATGCTGTCGCGCACCAGGTCGATGTTGGCCTGCAGGGCGGCGCGCTGCTCCCCGGTCATCGATTCCTGGGTCGCGGAAAACCGAAGGGCGCTGTAGGTCGAGAGATCAATGGGAAAAGTCATAACAGGTTCCTGATGGGAAAAAGTTCCAGGAACGGGCCAGGAATGGGTCGAATCGGGACGGCTCGTTCCACGGTGAAAAAGTACAGCACAGATAACAGAAATGCCAAAATACGCAAGGATGATCTTGCCGCCGGGCACGGACGGGACGGGCTAGGGGAGATCGTGCTTCCGTTTCATCTCTTCGTACACGAGGGCGGAAAAATCGCGGATGACGCCACCGCTGGTCCGCATCCATTGCTTGTAGTCCGCCGGTTTCTTCGACCGCTCGACAATGCCGACCACCGCGTAGGGGACCGCGCGGCCGCCCTTGGCCCGCGCCACCAGGATGCCCATGTCGCCGCACAGCAACGCGGTGGTTCCGGTCTTGTTGTAGACCTTCGTGCCGTTGGGGACATCGGCGCCGTAGACCAGGCGGTCGGGGCCGGGCAGCGCCATCACCCGCAGCAGTTCCTTGGAGTTCGGCAACCGGCCGTGCCAGAGCGCTTTCAGAAAGCGTATGTATCCGGACGGTTGCGCGCTGTTCAGATAGGTGCGCCCGTTGGCGGGGATATATTCCCTGATCCTGATCTGGCCGACCAGGTGGCCGTATTCCTTCTTCAACAGGGCCTCGCACCGGGCCGGACCGCCGAGTTGCCGGATGAACCAGTTGGTTGCCGGGTTGCTGCTGTGCTGGATCATGGCCTCCATCATCTGGCGATGCTGCCGCGTGTACGTTGCCTTGCCCTTGTCGACCTGGTGAAAAAAAGCCAGGGCGACAAACGGCTTGATCATGCTGGCCGCCTGGAAAGGCCGGTCGAGGTTGATGCTGACCAGATAACTGTCGGTGGTGAGATCGTACGCCGCCCATCCGGTTCGCACCTGGGGTTGCAGTTTGGCCTTGCGGATCTCGTCGCGCAGGATGGAGGCCATCTTGGCGTTGAGCCCTGTTTCGGCCTCCTGGCGGAGCGACGCCTGTTTCTGGGCCTTGACCGGGCCGGCCGCCTTTTTCGGGGGGCGCGCCAGGGAAGCGGTGGCGGCAGCCGTAACGGCCGGCCGGTCCACGGCGGCAATGAGAACCGGGGCCCCACTCGTTTTGGGCAGCAGGGAGGCAATGAGGCGGGCGCTTTTCAGCGCCGCCTTTTTCTTTTCCCAGCCCCGGTAGACAATCGCATGGGACCGGGAATCGATCTTTTCGATGGCCAGTTTTTCCCCGGCCTGCGCTCCCAGCCCCTTTTTCAGCCGCACGATCTCCGCCTGCAGGGCGTCGGGGCGGGACGTTCGCCCCACACGGACATGGTACAGGGCGGAAAAGCTGGTCGCGGGAATGACCTGCGCCAGCTTGAATCCCGACCGCCGCAGGCGTGCATTCTGTTGTTCGGCGTGTTTCTTCGCCTGCGCCAGCGGCGCGTCGATGTTCCAGACAAGGCCGTACTCCTGTTCCCGTGCCACGATCCTGAGCTGGGTGTCCGCCTTCAACCCCAGCAGGGCGGCAATCCGCTGCCGATGGTCGAGAACCCGCTGCCGCTGCGCGTCCCAGGTGTAGGCAAGCGCGTATCGCCGGGGCTGTGCCGCGAGAGCCGCCGTCTCCAGCACGAGCAGCAGCGCCACGACCAGCAAACCCAGACATGCGGTGCGCGATTTCCCCCTGTTCGTTTCTCGGTGCAGCATGATACCGGTCCTTCCCCCTTTTCCTCCCGTCAGGACGGCCCGAGACGGGTCGCCAATATTTTGTCGATCCGGTTGTTGTCCATGTCGACCACCTCAAACCGGTAGCCGTGTTCCTCGAACCGGTCGGCTTCCCTGGGAATGCGGCCAAGCACATGCAGGACAAACCCCGCCAGCGTATGGTAGGTGTTGTTTTTTTCGCCGGTCAGCTCCTGTGCGATCTTCAGGACCGTTTTGACCTGCTCGATGGGCACCCCCCCATCGATCAGCCATGAACCGTCTTCCCGTCTGACGAATTCCTCCTCCTCCCGCTTGGCCGAGGGCACCGCCCCGACAATGGCGGTCAGGACATCGGTCAGGGTCACCAATCCCTGAATATCGCCGTATTCATCGACGATCAGGGCGCAGGGCCGCCGCATCCTACGAAACTGTTCCAGCAATTGCGTCGTGGTCACATATTCGGGAACATAGAGGGGGGGGCGAAGCTGATCTTCGATCGCCAGCGGTTTGCAGGCCAGGGCGGCGCTCAGCAGGTCGGCGGTGCGGAGCATCCCCGCCACCTCGTCCAGGCCGCCGCGGCAGACCACGACCTGGGAAAAGGGGGTGGTGGCGAGGAATTGGCGGATTTCCGCCTCCGGCTTGGTGAGGTCGAGCATCTGGATGTCCTGGCGGTGGGTCATGATCGCCGCCACCGGTTGTTCGTCCAGATGGAGGACGTTGGCGACCAGCAGCCGCTCGCTTTCATGAAACGTCCCGGCATTGGCCCCCTGCTCCATCAATATTTTGATTTCTTCGTTGGTGACCGACGCCTCTTCCCGCTTGCCGGCACCCAGAACCCGCAGGAGCGCATCCGAGGACACGGAAAAAAAATAGACCAGGGGCTTGACGGCGCGGGACAGCATCTTCATCGGTGGCGCGATCATGGCCGCCGTCTGTTCGGGTCGCAGCAGCCCCAGGTTCTTGGGCACCAGTTCACCGAGCACCACGGAAAAATACGTCAGCGCCACGACGACCAGACCGAGGGCGACGGCCTGGGCATACGGCTGGAACAGCGGCACTGCCGAGAGCGCGGTCGCAATGGGGGATACCAGCGCATTCTCGCCGATGGCACCGCTGAGGATGCCCACCATGGTGATCCCGACCTGAATGGTGGACAGGAAGACGGTTGGATTGTTCTTGAGGGCCAGGGCGGCCCGGGCGCCGCGCCTGCCCTCGTCCGCCAGCTTGCGCAGGCGGACATCCCGGGCGGAAATGATCGCTATTTCCGCCATGGCAAACACGCCGTTGAGCACGACGAGTACGATCAGCAGGAGGATATCCATTGCGTGGGCAATCCGGTGGAGTTAAACAGAAAGGCCGTCACCGCCGAACGCGGAGCGGGCGAGGTGGCGGTAACCCGTCTTTCCTATCATACCTGAAAATCGAATTTCTCATCAACCGCCTGACAGCAGGTGACCTAAAAAAAATCGAAGTGCGGAACACAGCATGAAAACGATCTGGAAGTTCGAACTCACCCCCAACCGGATTCAGTCCGTTCCCATGCCCGTGGGCGCCCAGGTCCTCGCCGTGCAGACCAAGGGGGACGACGCACCGCTGCTCTGGGCGCTGGTGGACCCGGAGATGCCGCCGCAGGAGCGCTACCTGGGCATCTATACCACCAACACCGCCGTGCCCGACGATCCGGGAAGGTATATCGGTTCCTTCATGGTGTACGAGGGCAGTCTCGAATTTCACCTGTTCGAAATGGCCGGGCCGCCTCCGGATGGGGAGTCCCCATAACAAAAACGGCGTAGTCGGAACGCTTCAGGAAAAAACCACGGTCCGGTTCTGATAGACCAGGATCTGCCGTTGCAGATGGTGCCAGATCGAACGGGACAGGATCACCTTTTCCAGGTCCCTGCCCTTGCGGATCAGATCCTCCACCGAATCGGCGTGGCTGACCCGGATGATGTCCTGGGCGATGATCGGGCCGGCGTCGAGCTCCTCGGTGACGTAGTGGCTGGTGGCGCCGATGACCTTCACTCCGCGCTCAAAGGCGCAATGGTACGGTTTGGCCCCGGGGAAGGCAGGAAGGAAGGAGTGGTGGATATTGATGATCCGGTTCTTGTAGTGGTTGATGAACGCCGCCGACAGAATCTGCATGTAGCGGGCCAGGACGATGAACTCGATCTGCTGCTCCGCCAGCAGCCGCAACTGTTCCAGTTCCTGTTCCTCCTTGTTGTGACCGTTGATCTCGAAGAGATGAAAATCGATGCCGAACTGGCGCGCCACCGGTTCGAGTTCGGGATGGTTGCTGATGATCAGGGGGATGGTCACCTCGATTTCCTGGGATTTCCAGCGGGAAAGAATATCGTAGAGGCAATGGGGCTGTTTGGAGACGAACACCGCCATACGGGGCACCTCGTGGGAGAAGTGCAGTTGCCATTGCATGTCGAATTTCCTGGCGATCAGGGTGTCGAAGTATTCACCGATCTTGTCGTCGGGAATGATGAAGTTGTCCAGTTCCCACTCGATCCGCATGAAAAAGACCTGGCGGGCCACATCGACGTGTTGGTCGAGATTGGTGATATTGCCGTTGTTTGTATAGATGAACTCGCTGACGGTGGCCACGATTCCCTTGCTGTCGGGACAGTGGATCAGCAGGATGGCCGAGGCCGGTATTTGTGAGGAATGGATGGCGGTCATGGCTCGGGGCGCACGGAAATCGGGAACGGATACCCTGGCCTCGTGAGGGTTTCGTGCCGTTTGTCACGGAACCATCGGGCCGGGCAGTCTGCAATTCGGTGCGCAAGATATATTTTTCCCGATGAATGCGCAAGCCGCGACCGCAATTTTTCTTGGAACCGCGCGGCAACGAATGGGTTCCGGGGCGGTTTTCCGCGAACGAATCCGGCAAATCGGTCAGTTTTCCTCGATCCGCCGGCGGAACCAGGCCAGTTGGTGGTCGCGGATTGCGTCCAGGTCGAGGTGGTAGATGTCCGGCGGAAAGAGAAAGGCGACCACGCCGGTATCGAAGATCCGCTTGACTTCGTATTCGTCGTGGGCCACGTCGCGCTGGTAGATGTAGTTCAGGTAGGAGCGGTTGGTGTGCAGAATGAATTCGATGCGCATGCCGCCGGTGCGGGCGAAGAACTTGAGCATCGCGGTCTTGCCCGAGCTGCCGGTGGCGCTGCTCAGGTATTCGCCGCCGGTCAGGGTGTCGGAGATGTCCTCCAGGGTCATGAACGATTCGGCCCTGGCCGCGCTCCGGGTGAGGTGGCGCACGAAGCGCTTGACGTCGTTGACCGAATTGAGCACGGCCATCAGGCCGAGTTCGTCGTCCACCGCCGCCGCCGGATTTTTCTCGTTCTTGCGCAGGAGCTTGAGCACCTTGGCCGAGGGCTCTTTCTTGCGGATGGTGACGTAAATGGGAATATCGGTGCCGTTGTCGCGGAATCGTCGCCGCTTGACCAGGGTCAGTTTTTCCCCGATTTCGGGAACCACCGACCGGGCCTCGTCTTCGGCCAGCACCTTGACCGAGGTGCAACTGAAATCGTCCGGGTGGTGGCGGCTGTGCAGGTAGCGGATGTCGAGCTCGCCGATCCGGTAATCGGGGCTCCAGACAAAAGCGTTGAGAAAATTGAGAAAACCGAGGAATTTTTCCGCGATTTTCGTTTCCCGCTCCCTCTGGTCGATGGAACCGGCCAGTCCCATCAGCGCCAGTTTGCGCTTGGCCTCGAACCGGGCCTTCCTGTGATACCGGTCGTCGAACAGCGCCAGGAGCAGTTCCACCGGGTCCCAGGCGGTGACGATCTCGTTGGTGGTTTCGATGTGGGCGCTGTAGGGCGCCAGCACCTTGGCCCGGAGCGAGCTGATGACATCGTCGGCGGTGCGGGCATATTCGTGGAGCTGCCGGATGACCTCGTCCTGGCCGCCCTCGATGGCGAACATGTTGCCGAGCAGCAGGTGCGCCCGTTCCGCCGCCTTGACCCGCAGCCGTTTGTCATGGATCAGCGCCAGGATTTCGTCGAAATTGGCAATGCCCAGCAGATCGAAGATCTGGTTGCGTACCGAACGGTATTTGGTCTTGAGCACCTGGTTGCCATGAATTTCCTTCACCCATGCCTTGGTTTTTCGGGAAAAGGAATGATGGGCCAGGGGCGGGATGTCGCCAACGGCAAAGGGGCCGTCCTGAAGCATGGTTGAAAAAACGGAATGTTGGTCGAGAAGGCTCATGGACGGGCAGGAAACGGGGGGGAGTGGCGCCGTCGAAGGGGCGGACCACTCCCCGGGGAGTATGTCGGAGAAACGTGTACGGGTGAGAGGGATGACCGACGACGCCCCTTCTCACCCAGGAGTCAGGCGACCTGCTCGAAAATCGTCTGCTTGGCCCCGCAGATCGGACATTTTTCCGGCGCCGATCCCAGCTCGATGTAGCCGCACACCGGACAGAGATAGAATTCGCTGACATCAAGGTCCACTCCTTTTTTCACCGCCTCCAGGGCTTTGGCGTAGATCTTGGCGTGGACCGCCTCGGCATCGACGGCGAACTTGAACATGGTTTTCGCCTTGTGGCCGTCGGCCACGGCCATCTCGACCATCGGCGGGTACATTTCGGTAAACTCGTAGGTTTCCCCGTCAATGGCCGCCTGCAGGTTTTCGGCTGTGGACGCGATCATGTCCAGGGCCTTGAGGTGCCCTTCCGCATGGATCCGTTCGGCCTCAGCGGTGGTTCTGAACAGCTTGGCGATGTTGGCAAAGCCGTCCTTTTCCGCCTTCTTGGCAAAGGCGCGATACTTCTGGTTCGCTTGACTCTCCCCGGAAAACGCTTCTTTCAAATTGTCTTTGGTCGTGGGCATTGTATTCCTCCATGGTAATTGTGTTGGTGGTTCATTGTCCGGTTGTATCGACACAAAGATACCCCAAGCCGGCGCATGGGGCAAGTGTAAACAAGAATAAAAACCATTTGGTATTGTTTATCATAATTTTCATCAATCTTTCCGGGAACCAAAGACCAGCTTTCCACCATAATGACCGGCAATACCCACGCAGCCGACCAGGAGAAGAGCCCCGCCCAGAAAGACCCACCGCCCGGTTGAAGCCGTGGTGACGATGTCCGGCTGAACAGCCCGCCAGATGATCAGGGTCAGCAGAAGGATGACGGTCGCGATCGAGGCGCCGATCTTGATTTTGAAGATGGAGGTGAGGGCGCCGCGGTACCGCTGTTGCCACATCACATACCCCGTGAACAGGACCAGCGGCATGGAAATCAGGACAAACACCAGGCTGAACAGGGCGGCGGTTTCGAAAAGCGGCAGAGCGAACCAGGTTGTGATCAGCATGAAGATCAGCGCCATCGGCACGATCCCGTTGGGGGTGTGGACCATGATCGGGTGGAGATGGTGTTTGACAATGAGCGCCGAGGCCAGCGTATAGATTTTAACGAGCAGGGATGGCGGGGATGCGGGTTGCGGTGGAATTGGTTCCTCCTGCTCCACAGCTGCCGTCTCGGTCGTCCCGGTGGCTGGAGTCTCCTCAATCACCTCGACGAATTGGCTCTTGTCGGCCGCACACACCGGACATTCGTCGGGTGGCTCATCACCGATATGGATATAACCGCAGACCGTGCATTCCCATTTTTTCATGACTGGACCTCCATGGAAGTTTCCTGGGTTCGGCTCGCTCACCGCGCTGACAGCACCTCACCCGCTTTTGTTCACCGAACTCGCTGCCCCCTCCTGTACCATGCGGCCAACCGTCACCGGCACACCATATCGGCTTCCCGTTTCAGATCCCGCTGAAACAGTTCGACCACCGCATCCTGGCACCGTTTGTCGTGATAGAGGATCTGGTGCATCTGTTCGAGGATGGGCATTTCCACCCGCAGATCCGCGGCCAGCTTGTAACAGGATTTCGTGGTCTTGACCCCTTCGGCCACCATCTTCATCTCGCTCAGGGCCTGCTCCAGACTTTTCCCGGAGCCCAGTTTCAAGCCCACGGTCCGGTTCCGGCTGAGATTGCCGGTGCAGGTCAGCACCAGATCGCCCAGGCCACCCAAACCGGCAAAGGTCTGGGGCTCGCCTCCCATGGCCACCCCCAGGCGGGTGATTTCCGCCAGACCGCGGGTGATGAGCGCGGCGCGGGTGTTGAGGCCGTAGTTGAGACCGTCGCAGATGCCGGCCGCGATGGCGATCACGTTTTTCATGGCCGCGCTGATCTCCAGGCCGATGACGTCGCAGGAGGTGTAGGCCCGGAAATACTCCGTGGAGAACAACCGCTGCACCTTTGCCGCCGCCTGCGGGTCGGCAAAGGCCACGGTGACCGCCGTGGGCTGCCGCTCGGCGACCTCGGCAGCGAAGCTGGGGCCGCTCAATACCCCGAAATGCAGGTGTTTCGTCTCTCCGCTCTCGGCTTGCATGATCTGGGTCATGGTCATGCCGGAATCGATCTCGATACCCTTGACCGCGGACACCATCAGGGCGCCCTCGGGCAACAGAGGAAAGATCTCGCGGTACACCGCCCGGAAACCGTGGGAGGGTACCACCATCACCACGCATTCGGCATCCTCGACCGCCTCGGCCAGGGAAGCGGTGACTCGCAGGTTGTCGGGAAAGGGGTGACCGGGCTGGTAGCGCCTGTTTTCCCGGTCCGTGGCCAGGCGGGCGACATGATCCGCATCCCGGTCCCAGAGCGCAACCGGAATCCCCTTGCGGGTGAGCAGCAGCGCCAGGGCGGTGCCCCAGCTGCCGGCGCCGATCATCGCGATTTTATTCATCGTCTTCCTCCTCGACAAAGCCGTCGTCGTCGCCATCGACACCTTCTTCCCTGGCCAGCATGGACATGTCGACCACAAACTCACCCTCCTCCAGGTTGATCATGCGGACGCCCTGGGTATTACGGCCGATGATCCGGACCGTGTCCATGGGCGTGCGGATGATCTTGCCGGAATTGGCGACCAGCATCACCTGATCGTCGTCGTCCACGGCGAGAACGCCGACCACGTTGCCATTGCGCTCGCTGGTCTTGATGGTGAACACGCCCTTGCCGCCCCGGCTCTGGAGCGGATATTCAGCCACGGCCGTGCGCTTGCCGTAGCCGTTTTCCGTGATCGTGAGGATGGAATCGTCGTTCTGCAGAACAGCAACTCCCACCACCTCGTCGCCTTCACCCAGGCTGATCCCCTTGACCCCGGCCGCCAGCCGTCCCATGGTGCGGACCTGGTTTTCATGAAAATGAATCGACAAGCCCTTTTTGGTGACCAGAATGATCTCGTCGTTGCCGCTGGTGATGGCGGCGGAAAGAATTTCATCGTCGTCGCGGATGGTCAGGCCAAACTTGCCCTTGCGAATCGGCCGTTTGTACTCGGAAATGAAGGTCTTTTTCACCCGGCCCAGCTTAGTGACCGTGAGCACCGAGACGCTATCGTCCATGTTGACCAGATCGGCGACCGGCAGGATGGCCGCCACCTTTTCCCCTTCGCCCAACTCCAGCAGGTTGATGATGGCCTTGCCCCGGGCGGTGCGGCCGGCCAGCGGCAGCTCGTAGACCTTGCGCCAGAACACCCGGCCCCTGTTGGTGAAAAACAGGAAGGTGTCGAGGGAGGAGGCGGTGTAGAGGCTGGTGACGAAATCATCATCCAGGGTGACCATGCCCTTGATGCCCTTGCCGCCGCGCCGCTGGGCCCGGTACAGATTGATCGGATTGCGCTTGATGTAGCCCGAATGGGAGACGGTCACCACCATCTCCTCGGGCGCGATCAGGTCCTCAGGCAGGATTTCGTCCGGCGCGTCGATGATTTCCGTGCGGCGGCCGTCGCCGTATTCCTCGCGGATTTTCTCGAATTCCTCCCGGATGATCTGCACCACCAGGTTGTCGTCGCTGAGCACCTGCTTGAGCCAAGCGATCTTTTCGATGATCTCGTTGTAATCGCTGACGATCTTGTCGCGCTCCAGGCCGGTGAGCCGTTGCAGGCGCATGTCGAGGATGGTCTGGGCCTGGATCTCGGAGAGTTCGAAGCGCCGGATCAATCCTTCCTTGGCCACGCCGGGGTTGGCCGATCCCTTGATCAGCTCGACCACCTCGTCCAGGTGGGTGATGGCGATCTTCAGCCCGAGAAGGATGTGGGCGCGTTCCTCGGCCTTGCGCAACTCAAAGGCGGTGCGCCGGTACACCACGGTTTTGCGGTGGGCGAGAAAATGCTGGAGGATCTGCTTGAGATTGAGGATCTCCGGCCTGTTGTTGACGATGCACAGCAGAATGATGCCGAAACTTTTTTGCAGCGGCGTCATCTTGTACAACTGGTTGATGACCACCTCCGGGATCTCGTTGGTGCGCAGATCGAGCACCACCCGCACGCCGTGGCGGTCCGACTCGTCGCGGATGTCGGCAATCGCAGTGATCCGTTTCTCCTTGATCAAGAGAGCGATCTTTTCCACCAGGGCCGCCTTGTTCTGCTGGAAGGGGATCTCGGTGATGATGATCGACTCGCCGTGGGCGCCGCGCTGCTCGACATGAGTCTTGGAACGGATGACGATCACGCCACGGCCGGTCTCGTAGGCCTCGCGGATTCCGGCCCGGCCGCAGATGAAACCGCCGGTGGGAAAATCCGGGCCGGTGACGATCTCCATCAGCTGATGCACCGTGATCTCGGGATTGTCCACCAGGGCGATCAGGCCGTCGATCACCTCGGTCAGGTTATGCGGCGGGATCTTGGTGGCCATGCCCACGGCGATGCCTTCCGAACCGTTGATCAGGATATTGGGGATCCTGGAGGGCAGAACCGAGGGTTCCTGCAGGGAATTGTCGTAGTTGGGGACGAAATCGACCGTTTCCTTGTCGAGATCGGCCACCAGCTCCTGGTCGAGCCGGGTCATGCGCGCTTCGGTATAGCGCATGGCCGCGGCCGAGTCGCCGTCCATGGAACCGAAGTTGCCCTGGCCGTCCACCAGGGGGTAGCGCATGGAGAAATCCTGGGCCATGCGCACCAGGGTGTCGTAGGCGGCGGTGTCGCCGTGGGGATGGTACTTACCGATGACATCGCCGACGATGCGGGCCGATTTGATGTAGGGCCGGTTGTAGGTGTTGCCCAGCTCGCGCATGGCGAAGAGGGTACGGCGATGGACCGGCTTCAGGCCATCGCGGACATCGGGCAGGGCCCGGCCGATGATGACCGACATGGCATAGTCCAGGTACGATTTCCGCAGTTCCCTGGAGATGGCGATGGCCGGTTGCTGGTCGCTTTCCGTTGAATGTTCCGTCATTGTTACTTCCTGAGCAATTCTTTCAGAGGGGGAGAGACGACGAACTACGGTCAGATATCGAGGTCGGCGACCTCAAGGGCGTGATTCTGGATAAAATCGCGCCGAGGTTCGACCTTGTCGCCCATGAGGGTGGTGAACAGATCGTCGGTCTGTTCCAGATCGTCGATCCTGACCTGGATCAGGGTCCGGTTGGCGGGATTCATGGTCGTATCCCACAGCTGTTCCGGATTCATCTCGCCCAATCCCTTGTATCGTTGCAGATGGCTACCCTTGAAGGTCTCCTCGCGCACCAGCTCGATCAGCCGCCGCCAGTCGTCCGCGGTCAGGGTGGTTTCCTGACCGGCGGCCGCAGTCCTTGTCACCGTGAAAACGGCGGTCAGGTACGGTCTGATGCTCTTGTACAACTCCAGGGCGTGCCGGTATTCGTTGATCAGGGGGATGTTCGGCCCGAGGGTCGTGGTCATGTGCCCCTGTCCCTGCATGACCACTTCGCATTCCATGCAGGCCGGACGCCACGGGCAGGAGCGAAGGGCTCCGACCTTGACACCGCGGCCGGACAACTGGGAGGCCAGGTGTTCGACAAAGGCCCGCTCCTCGAACTGCCGGGCGGAATGGACATCGTGTTCGAGCAGCAGCAGCACCAGTTGTTCGGGGATATTCAGCCGTTCCAGATAAAGCAGAACCTTGTCGAAGGCGGAAAGTCTGCGCAGCACCTGCACCATGTCAGCTTCGGCGATCATCATGCCCTGATCCGTCTGAATGCGCATCAATTGGCTCGCCTGGGAATAAAGGTAGGTGTTCAGGGCCTCGTCGTTGAGAAAATACTGCTCTTTTTTTCCCTTGCCCAGCCGGTAGAGTGGCGGCTGTCCGATGTAGACATGCCCGTTTTCGATGAGCGGCAGCATCTGCCGATAGAAAAAGGTGAGCAACAGTGTGCGGATATGGGCGCCGTCGACATCGGCATCGGTCATGATGATGATCTTGTGGTACCGGAGCTTCTCGAGGTCGAATTCCTCGTTGCCGATACCGGTTCCCAGTGAGGCCACCAACTGTTTGATTTCTTCGGAACTGAGAATTTTGTCGAACCGCGCCTTTTCCACGTTCATGATTTTGCCGCGCAGGGGCAAAATGGCCTGAATCGAGCGGTCGCGGCCCTGCTTGGCCGAACCGCCTGCCGAATCGCCCTCGACGATGAACAGTTCGCGTTCGGCGGGAACCTTGCTTTGGCACTCGGCGAGCTTGCCCGCCATCAGCACCGACAGGCTACCTTTCTTGCGCGACAGATCGCGGGCCTTGCGGGCGGCTTCCCGGGCACGTGCCGCCTCCACCGCCTTGCTGAGAATGCCGCGGGCTACTGCCGGATTCTGCTCCAGGTAGGCCCCTAATCTTTCGTTGCAGATCGATTCGACGATGGACTTGACTTCCGAATTGCCCAGTTTGGTCTTGGTCTGGCCCTCGAACTGGGGATTGGGCACCCGGACCGAGATGACGCAGGTCAGGCCCTCGCGGACGTCGTCGCCCCCCATCTTCTCCTTGAGATGTTTGGGCACCACATCGTCGCTGGCATAGCGATTGATGCATTTGGTCAGGGCGGCTCTGAAACCGGCTACATGGGACCCGCCTTCTTTTGTGTTGATATTGTTGACAAAAGAAAAAAGACGTTCGGAATAACCGTCGAAATACTGAAAGCAGATGTCGACCTGCACACTGTCCCGTTCTCCGGAAATCAGAATGGGCGCGGGATGGATGCAGGTACGGTTGCGGTTCAAGTATTCGACATAGGAGACGATGCCGCCGTCAAAGTAAAAATCGTCCTCGGCGCCGTCCCGTTCATCCTTGAGGGTGATGCGGATGTTTTTGTTAAGAAAGGCCAGCTCCCGCATCCGGTTTTTGACGATTTCATACTGAAATTCTGTTGTTTCTGCAAATATTCCCGGATCGGGCTTGAAGAAGATGGTCGTACCGGTCTGGCTGCTTTCACCGATGACTTCCAAATCGCTGACCCGGATGCCGTATTCATAGCTTTGCCGGTAGATCTTGCCGTTGCGCTTCACTTCGGCCACGGTGCGGACGCTCAGGGCGTTGACCACCGAAACGCCGACGCCGTGCAGACCGCCGGAGACCTTGTAGGTGGAATGATCGAACTTGCCACCTGCGTGCAGCGTCGTCATCACCAATTCCAGGGCCGACATCTGTTCGGTGGGATGCATATCCACCGGAATACCCCGGCCGTTGTCCTCCACGGTCACGGAATTGTCTTCGTGGATGACGATACTGATTGTCGAACAGAAGCCGGCCAAGGCCTCGTCGATGGAATTGTCGACCACCTCGTAGATGAGATGGTGCAATCCTTCCGAGGCGGTATTGCCGATGTACATGGAGGGTCTTTTGCGGACGGCCTCCAGACCGTCCAGAACCTTTATCTGTTCCGCTCCGTAGGAGTTTTTTGCTTGGTCCTTCACTTTGTTCCTTCTTGCGATTGTAAAAACAAAAGAAATCAGATTTTCATCGGCATGATCACGCTGAGAAAACCGACATCCTCCTCAGAGGTGATCATGCATGGACTTTCCTGATTATTGATACTTGCGGTGATGGTTGTTCCTTCCATGGCTTGGAGACTTTCTATAAAATATCGACAGTTGAATCCCAGGGAAAGAGGACTTCCGGAATAGTCGACGTCAAATTCATCCTTGGCTGAACCAAAATCCGCGTTTTGCGAAGTAAGGATCATCTTGTTTTCCTGAATATCAATTTTTATGGCATGAAAGAGATCTTCGGTAAACAGATTGATGCGTTTCAATCCCTCAAGAAAACGCAGTCGATCGATATAGATGGAATTATCTTTTGACAACACGTTCAGTAATCCCTGAAAGTCAGGAAAATCTCCTTCCAGCAGACGAACAATGAGCAGGGAATCGTCGCTTTTCAAAACCGCCTGTTTTTCCTCGATGCCAAAGGAAAATGTTGTCTTATTGTCGCAAAACTTCCGTATTTCCTGCACGCCCCTTCGCGGAATGAGCGTAAGGGGATTCAGGTGCAGGCCATCGAGGTTATTGTCAATTTCCTTGGTCATGATGGTCAGGCGATGTCCGTCCGAGGTGATCATTTTCAGGAACAACTGATCGTCCTTCTTCACCTTCTGCAACAGGGCCGCGGTGAGGGTGAACATGTTTTCCTTATCCTGGGCGATGGAAAAAATTGTTTTATCGATAAGATCGGCCAGAATTTCGCTCTCGATGCGAATCATGTTCCCTTCATCGTAGGCTGGAAACTGTGGAAACTCATCAGCCACCATGCCGGCCAATCGGTACAGACTGGAACCGGCGCTTATTTCAACCCAATGATTGTCCAGCTCCTTGAAGCTGATTGACGTGGTTCCGGATTCGCGAGCCAGTTCGAACAGCTTTTTCGCCGGCAGGGTCAATATTCCGGTTTCGAAAACCTCGGCCGGTATGGTTTGCTTGAGTCCGATTTCCAGATCAGTGCCGGTCAGGACGACATGATCGGGCCTGACATCAAGGAGAACGTTGGCTAAAATAGCCAATGTCCCTTTTTTGCTTGTTATATTTTGTTGAGCGCTGATGGCTCGAAGAAGATCGTCTCTGCTCACATTGAATTGGAAGGCCATAAGACTATTCCTTTTATAGATATTTTGTTGTTGGTGTTATGGGTGTGGGATTGTTGAATAACAAAATAACTATTCGTTTTTTTATATATTTTATTGTTGGTACTCGTGTGGTTTCTCAACTCGTTCGTTGCTGAGAAGCGGTCGGGAAGGACGAATCGAATTTTTCAACTCGATCCTGAACATATTTTTAACAATTTTATTAACACGTTGAGCAGCCAATCTACTCGAAAACACCCCAAATATCAAACAAATAATAGCGAATCACGTCTGATGAAACGATGAAAAATCAATTAAATATTGCCCTCAAGGCAGCCTCTGAACGAGGATTGGCGGAGGGGGTCTGTTCCGGGATCTCGGCTGCGGTCAGCGTGGTGAAAAAGAAGGTAAGATATCGAGGTTTTTTCGGTGGCGGGATAACCAGATCCGATCATGCCACCAGGAAGGTAAACGAAACCACCTTGTTCGATCTGGCGTCGCTGACCAAGCCGCTTTGCACCACACTCAGCATTCTTGCACTCATCGATGCCGGGCGCCTGGCCTGGAGCGATCCCTGTCTTTCCCTGTTCGACCCCGCTCTTCCCGCTGAGAAGGCCGGGATAACCATCCGAGATATCCTTCGGCATGCGTCAGGGCTGCCGGCCTATCATCCTTATTTTCTAGAGTTTGCGCCGCACGCCACCCGGAACAATATTCCCGGTCTTCTGGACAAAATCCTTGCCGAACCGCTGGCTTATCCGCCAGGGTCCACCAGTCTGTACAGCGATCTCGGCTTCATTCTTTTGGGACGGCTCGTTGAACTGAAAACCGGGCACTCGCTCGACCGGTTTTTCTGTCGGAATATAACCGAACCATTGGCATTGGACCGGCGGCTCCTCTTTTTGCCGGTTGGCACGGTAGGAGAGCATGAACGGGAGGCGATGGCCGCCACAGAAGCGTGCCCGTGGCGGCACAAACTGCTGCAAGGCGAGGTGCACGACGAGCATTGCTGGCTCATGGGCGGCGTGGCCGGCCATGCCGGCCTGTTCGGCACGGCGGCAAGCGTGTTGCGCGTGTGCGAGAGTTTGCTGGATTGCTGGCTGGAGAAGGGACGCCATCCTGCCTTTTCCAACGATCTTCTGCGGTTTGCCTTCGAGTGGCGCAGCAACTCGGGCCAGTGGTCGCTTGGCTTTGATCGACCAACGCCTGGTCAATCAAGCAGCGGCCGGTATTTTTCATCCCGCAGCGTGGGTCATTTGGGCTTCACCGGCACCTCGTTTTGGATGGATCCGGAACGGGAATTGATCGTGGTGCTCCTGACCAACAGGGTTCATCCGTCGAGGGAGAATGTAAAGATTCGGCAATTCCGGCCCTTCTTTCACGACTATCTTCTGGAAAAAAGCGGAATTGCATAGCCACAACAAGCGGCACAAAAAAACCCCTGCCATTCATACAATGGCAGGGGTACGATCCTTAGCGGCGGTTTTTGATATCACCACCAGCAAACGGTTTTGTCGTTGGCAAAAATTTTCTGGACCAGAATGTCGTAGTTCGGCTCACCGATATACAACTTGAATTCGTCGGCATCACGATCGCGATTGAGAATCTCAACCAATTTTTTGACATCCTCGGTGGGTTCGGATTTGTAGACTTGCAATATTTTCATGGCGTCATCACTCCAGAGTGTTCGCTGTTATTCGCTACAAGCCGCCGGCGGCTCATGGGATTGCTTGGGAAGACCATACGGAATGATGAAATCGGCCTCTCGCATTTGCTCGCCCAATTCTTCCAGGGAGATGTTGGCGATTTCTGTTCCCTCGGGCAGATCGGTGGGCGCTTCGGCGCCGCAGCTGAACACTTGGCCCTCCATATCGGCAATCCAGGCGATGTTTTCCGACATGTAGTTGGAAAAACGAGGAAACTCGCCATTCATGATCACGGGATAGGCGTAGTGATTTTCCACGGCAAGACCCAGGCCCGAACGAATACCGTCATTGTAAACACGGTTGGCGATCAGGATGTACACTTTCAATGATTCCATTTCCGCATCTCCTTACATGACGATATATTTGGCACATTCGTCGAGAATGGCGCCATGGAAAGCCTGGGTCCGCATCTGCTTGTCGATCAGACCGCGGGGAACATCGTTGACGTTGTCAAATCCTTCACAGATGTAACTGTCGGCGCAAATGGCGATGTCTTCGACGGCGCACAGTTGGGTCAATTCGTAGAATTGAGGATTTTTCGTCAGATGGATGGACTTGAAGGTAAAGAAAACCATAACCTTCTTGCCGGCGCGCACCGCAGCCTTGGCGATGCCCAGGATGTGGCGCATGTGTTGCGGAGAGGTAACGAAAATCCCAAGTTTATTCGGATCGGCAGCCATTGGCTTTTTCCTCCTTCAAAAGGATTGTGGAGATGGAACCATCATCCTTTTTTGATAAAAAAGCTCATGTAGCCAGCCTCTTCCTTCTCGCCAAGATACTCGTGGCCGGCGCGATCGCACCAGCCGGGGATATCGTTGCGGGAGCCCGGATCGGTTCCCTGGATGTGCAGAATCTCACCGGACTTGATTTTACCGATCTCCTTCTTGGTCCGCAGCAGCGGCATGGGGCAGCTCAATCCCCGTGCGTCCAAAACCAAAGCGACAGCCAGACCTTCAGGTGCTACTTTTACGTCACTCATCGTGTTCTCCTTAAGAAAATACTTTTTGGCAAGACCGTTTTTACATGAAAAAAGACGATTTAGATTATAGATAAAAAATTAGGTTGTCAAGATAGAAACACCGGGCGGAAGGGCTGTTTCCGGACAAAAGGAAAAAGGGACGAACAGAGCGAAAGAGCAGGGAAAGGGAAGCTTGTCCATTCCAGGAGGCCTTGTGTTGACAAATGCAAAGGGCAACGGTATTTTTGCCGATTTGAAGCAAAGTTAGTCTGTTTGACCGTTATGTGCATGGGCGCTGTTATCATTTCAGGGAAAAGGAGGCTGTTGAGAAGAGATGGAAGATCTTAAGGTTTTATGGCAAAAGATTAAACACTTATACAAAGTGCTCTGTCAGGAGGAATGGAATGCGACACTGACCGGCATTATCGTCGCCCTGCTCAGCATTCTGATTATGGCGTGGTGGCGGCCCTGGGGCGCGGTCGGGGCGATCCGCAACTGGGGCGACTGGATGCTGTGGTCCGCCGGCATCTTCAACGGCGATCTGGCGGAGTTGGTCGGTTTTGTCAATGAGGACGGCGACGCGATCCTGACCAAGTCGATGCTGTTCAATACCGGCTCGGTCATCGGTTTGGGATTCATTGGCGGCGCTTTCATTTCCGCCTGTCTCGGCGGCCAGTTCGCCTTCCGTTTTCCCCCGATCCGGGAGTATGTCAAGGCCATTATCGCCGGTATCCTGATGGGAGTCGGCTCGGCCCTGGCCGGTGGCTGCAATGTCGGCGGCATGTACAACGCCATCGGCAATCTCGCCGCCAACGGGTTCGCCATGTGGGTTGGTCTGGTCCCGGGCGTTTTGTTCGGTTTGTGGCTGCTGTACAAGGAGATGGAGCATATCAGCTGGGGCAGCGGCGGTTCCTGGACCCTGGAAATCCCCTACCCCATTCAATTGATTTTTGGTTTCGCCGGCGTGGTCGCTGTTTTCTGGTGCGCCAATTATTATGCCAATTTCGATGGAGATGATTTCGTCGAATACATCACCTCGCTGTCCGGTATCCTGCTGATCGCCGTCGGCCTCGGCTACACCATGCAGCGGGGCCGCTGGTGCATGATCCAGGGCTTTCGCGAACCGCACATGACCGGTGACTGCAAGATGGCCAAATCGGTGGCGCTGTCGATCGTCATCGTCGCCGTCGGCGCTGCGGTGCTCAAATACGGAGTGGCGACCCGGTTGGGCGGCGACCCGGTTCTCGACCCTATGAACTATGTCCGCGGTACCTTCGGCTGGGGCGGCCTGGTCGGCGGTTTCATCTTCGGTCTTGGCGCCATGCTGGCCGGCGGTTGCGGTTCGGGTGCCCTTTGGCGCGTCGGCGAGGGCCAGATCAAGCTCTGGGTGACCGTGCCCTTTTTCTCCCTCAGCAACTCGCTGATGGTGGCCTGGTTTTCAGCCTACGACTTCGAAGGAAAAGGCTATCTGGGCAAATATGTCTATCTGCCCGATGTCATGGGCTACGGCTACACCATGGCCCTGATCGTCGGATTCTGCACCCTCTGGTACTTGGTGGTGACCTGGAACGAAGACACCAACAAGTTGTTGTTGCCGATGTGATCGCCGGTTCGGTCACATGCAAGGGCGGCATTCGCAAGATGCCGCCCTTTTTTATTCCCCTTGGGCGCTGGAGCCAGCCATGATCGACAGTTCTTTCCGTGAACGCAGCCGGCTGCGCCAAGCGATGGTGGCGCAGCGCGATCGCCTGTCCGCAGAGGAACGCTTGGCCAAAAGTGAACGGATTGCCGCTGCCCTGATGACCCATCCGCTGTTTTCGCAAAAAAAACTGGTGTTCATCTACTGCCATTTCCGGAGCGAGGTGCAGACCGCCCGTGTGATCGACGAGTGTCTCGAGCGGGGAAAAACAGTCTGCGTTCCCATGAGCTTGCCGGAACAGGCGCAGATGGCGGCCGTGGCCATCATCGATCCGCTCTGCGATCTCGCGCCGGGCTACATGGGCATTCCGGAGCCCCTGCCCCTCTTGACCCAGACCCGGCGGGTGGAGCCGGCGGCGATCGAGGTGGCGGTGATTCCCGGCACGGTCTTCGACCGCAGCGGTCATCGTCTCGGTTACGGCCTGGGGTTCTATGACCGGTTTCTTGTCCGTGCCCCCACGGCCATCCGGATCGGATTGTCCTTTGCCTGCCAGATGGTGGAGCGCCTGCCGGCGCAACCACACGATATTCCCATGGACATGATCGTCACCGAGGAGGAGGTGATGGTGTGGCCGGGAAGGCTGCGCGCACGGGTCCTCGGTTTATAGGTATCCGTTTTTTGGGGCCCATTGCACCGGCAAGGACCACCCTGAACCAGGATTCTGGTGGAGCTGGCAATTGGAGTTGTGCGTCGGACCGGTGTCAGCCGACATCCCCTTTGGCTGCCGCCACCGGCGGAGCGGCGATTCCGGGCGGTTTCGGCCCCAGCCGCCGATATCGACCCGGTGGTGTCATGGATGCGTATCGAATCGGGAAGGTGGGCGGAATAATGCTTTTTTTTACAGCCCGTTTGTGGGAAACTAGACGCCGGGAAAAGAACCAGCGTGTTAGAATCATCAACGGCCACAAGGTGGGGATATGGGTTCGAGAATTCTCATTGCGGACGATGACACCCTGGTTCGATCGGCGATCCAGAAGATCCTGCACATGTTTCATCACGATGTCGTGGCCGTGGAATCGGGCCGGCAGGTGCTGGAACAGGTATCGGATGAATTCGATGTCATTGTGCTCGATATCAACATGCCGGACATGGACGGGTTTGAAACCCTGGAGCGGTTGAATCAGCAGCGGATCGATATTCCGGTGCTCTTTCTCACCGGTGCGGGATCCATGGATTACGCGGTCAAGGCCATTCATCTCGGCGCCTACGATTTCCTCACCAAACCCATCGTCGACATCGAGCTGTTTCATATCAAGGTGAAGCAGGCCGCTGAAAAGCGCCACTTTCTCCTCCAGGAAAAGGCCTATAAACGGCAATTGGAAATCGAGGTCCAGGCAAAAACCCACGAACTGGCCGAAAAAAACCTGTTGCTTGAGCGGTACAGCAACCATCTGGAAAATGCGACCGTGCAGATCATGACCAGTCTGCAGATCGCCATGGAGGAAAAGGACGAATACACCGCCGGCCACACCCACCGGGTGACGGAACTGGCCCTGCTGCTCGGCCAGGCCGCCCGTCTGGGCACCGACGACATCACGATCCTCAGGCGGGCCTCTCAATTCCACGACATCGGCAAACTGGTGATCGACCTGTCCTGCATCCAGAAGGCCGGGGAATTGACTCCGGAGGAGTGGGAGCTGATCAAGAAACACCCAGGCATCGGCGCGAGCATCATCGAACCCCTGACCTTCATGGATCGGGAACGGGACATCATCCGCCATCACCACGAAAAGCTCGACGGCACCGGTTATCCGGACGGTATCGGCGGCAACGAGTTGGACATACTGACCCGTATCATCACCATTGCCGACAGCTACGACGCCATGACCTCGCGCCGCAATTACCGGAGCAATCTCAGCTCCGCCGAGGCGGTGGGCGAGCTGCGCCGATGCGCCGGCACCCAATTCGATCCCGAACTGGTTGAAATTTTTGCAGGGGTTGTTCTTTCCGCCCGTTCGCTGTATAAACAGTAGCTCTTTGTCTGCGGACCACCGCATCTGTTCAACGTTCTTTTTCGCGCATAATCCATGAAGATAACCAGAGACGAAGTGCGGCATGTCGCCAACCTGGCCCGCCTTGACTTAAGCGAGGCCGAAGTGGACCGGATGACCGGCCAACTCGACGCCATCCTCACCTACGTGGCCAAGCTCGACGAACTGGACACGGCCGGAGTGGCCGTCACCACCCACACCCAGCAGGTGGTCAACGCCTTCCGTGAAGATGAGGTGCGCCCCTCGCTGCCCCGGGAACAAGCCCTGGCCAACGGACCCGAACAGAACGGCGAGTCCTTCGTGGTTCCGCGGGTCATCGGCTGATTCCACTCTTCATCATCCCCAACCGACCCCATCCCATGGAATACTATTCGTTGACCCTCCAGGAAGCGCTGCGGCGGCTCGAGGCCGGCGAGGTCAGCTCGGTGGCCCTCACCGAATCGGTGCTCGCCCGGATCGACGCCGTCGAACCCGCGGTGCAGGCCTATCTGGCCCTGGACCGCGAAGGGGCGCTGCGCCAGGCCGAGCAAGCCGACATCGCGCGAAAAAAGGGCCAGGCCGGTCCGCTCTGCGGCATTCCCCTGGCGATCAAGGATGTGCTCTGCACCACCTCGATGCCCACCACCTGCGGCTCCCGCATGCTCGAGCATTTCGTCGCCCCCTATGACGCCACCGTGGTAACCAGACTGGCGCAGGCCGGCTCGGTGCTCTTGGGCAAGCTGGCCATGGACGAGTTCGCCATGGGCTCCACCAGCGAGAACTGCGCCTTCAAGGTGCCGCGTAACCCCTGGAAGCCGGGCTATGTGGCCGGCGGTTCCAGCGGCGGTTCGGCCGCGGCCGTGGCCGCCGACGAATGCTTCGCCTCGCTGGGTTCCGATACCGGCGGCTCGATCCGCCAGCCCGCCTCGCTCTGCGGCACGGTCGGTATGAAGCCCACCTATGGCCGGGTGTCGCGCTACGGCCTGGTGGCCTTTGCCTCCTCGCTCGACCAGATCGGTCCCTTGACCAAGGATGTGCGCGACTGCGCCCTGATGATGAACGTCATTTGCGGCCACGATCCGCTGGATTCGACCTCGCTCGACCGGACGGTGCCCGATTACACCGAAGCACTCCAAGATGGCCTCAAGGGAATACGAATCGGCATTCCCCGGGAATACTTCGGCCAGGGACTCGATCCCGAGGTGGATGCGGCGGTTCGCCAGGGCATGGCCATGCTCAAGGATGCCGGCGCCGAACTCGTCGAGGTCACCCTGCCGCACACCGACTACTGTGTGGCCGTCTACTACCTGATCGCCCCGGCCGAGGCCAGCTCCAACCTGGCCCGCTTCGACGGGGTCCGCTATGGCTTTCGCGACCGCTCGGCCGATTCCCTGATCGAGATGTACAACAAGAGCCGTTCCCGCGGCTTCGGCGACGAGGTCAAGCGCCGCATCCTGATCGGCACCTACGCCCTTTCTTCCGGTTACTACGACGCTTTTTACAAGAAAGCCTCGCAGGTGCGCACCCTGATCAAGGAGGATTTCGCCCGGGCCTTTGCCGCCTGCGACCTGATGGTCTCGCCGGTGGCTCCGACGCCGGCCTGGAAGATCGGCGACAAGGCCGACGATCCCCTGGCGCTCTACCTCTCCGATATCCTCACCCTTTCGGCCAACCTCGCCGGCATACCCGGCATGTCGGTGCCCTGCGGGTTCAGCGGCGCAGGGCTGCCGATCGGCATGCAGCTGCAGGCCGCCCATTTCAACGAGGCCGTGCTGCTGCGTGCGGCCTACAATCTCGAACAACGTGCCGGCGTTGTCGGCAAAAAACCGGTGCTCGCCTGACCATGCAACTCCCCGTGCCCCAACATATCGCGGCCATCGTCCCCTACCCGCCCGGCAAACCCATGGATGAGCTGGAGCGGGAATACGGCATCACCAACGCCATCAAACTGGCCTCCAACGAAAATCCCTGGGGCCCGTCGCCCAAGGCGGTGGCGGCCATCGGCGCCATGCTGCACAACCTGCACCGGTATCCCGACGGTTCGAGCTACTATCTCACCGAGGCCGTGGCCCGCTGGATCGGTTCGGCCCCGGCGGAGATCGTGCTCGGCAACGGTTCCAACGAGGTGATCGAGTTTCTGGTCAAGGCCTTTGTCGGCACCGGCGACACGGTGATCACCAGTCATCCGTCCTTTTTGATGTACCAGAAATTCGTCCAGGTGCGCGGCGGCGACAACGTGGTTATCCCCTTGAAGGAGATGCACCACGACCTGGAGGCGATCACCGCGGCGGTGACCGATCGCACCCGATTGATCTTCCTCGACAATCCCAACAATCCCACCGGAACCCTGATCGGTCGGGAACGGTTCGACCGGTTTCTCGCCGGCCTGCCCGAGACGGTGATCGTGGTGGTCGACGAGGCCTATGTCGATTTCGTCGATCCGGACAAGCGCATCGACATTCTGGGATACATCCGCCAGCCGGACCGGATTCCGGCGGTGGTCAGCCTGCGCACCTTTTCCAAGGCCTTTGGTTTGGCCGGTCTCCGGGTCGGGTTCGGGGTCATGCACCGGGAAATAGCCGGTCTGCTTCATCGGGTGCGCCAGCCCTTCAACATCAACCTGCCGGCCCAGGCCGGCGCGCTGGCCGCCCTGGACGACGAGGAGCACTACCGCGCCACGCTGCGCGGCACGGCGGAAGGCCTGGCCTGGCTGAGCGGGGAGGTGGCCGGATTGGGCTGTCGCCCGTACCCGTCGTATACCAATTTTTTCCTGATCGATGTCGGCGGCGATGCCACCCGCCTGTATGAGGCCATGCTGTACAAGGGCGTGATCGTGCGGTCGATGAAGGCCTACGGCTATCCGGACTTCATCCGGATCACCGTGGGGACGGCTGCGGAAAACCAGCGGTTCGTGGCCGCCTTGGGCGAGTGTTTGCGGGATCTGGGGTATGGCCGAGGATAAACAGCGGATCGTCACCATCGACGGTCCGTCCGGCGGCGGCAAGTCCACCGTGTCGCGGGTCCTGGCCGCCAAGCTCCACTTCACCTACCTCGACACCGGGGCGATGTACCGGGTCGTGGCCTTTCAGTGCCGGGAAAAGGGGATCGATCCCGCCGACAGCCAAGGACTGGAGGCCTTGTTGGCCGCCATCCGCATTGAACTGCTGCCGCCGGCTGAAGGCGAGGACGATGTCCGGGTGCTGGTGGACGGCCGGGAGGTGGGCAGCCAGCTTCGCACCCCGGAGATGGGCATGCTGGCGTCCAAGGTCTCGGCCCTGCCGCAGGTGCGGCAGACGCTGACTCGCCTGCAACAGCAAATTGGTGCCGGCGGGCGCATTGTGGCGGAAGGCCGGGATACCGGCACCGTGGTCTTTCCCCGCGCTGCCTGGAAGTTTTTCCTCGACGCCAGCCCCGAGGTGCGGGCCCGGCGACGGGCCGCCCAACTACGGAGCAAAGGGGAGGAGGTGGATGAAGCGCACCTGCTTGCCCAGATTGTCAAGCGGGACAGGGATGACCGGGAACGGTCCCTCGCCCCGCTGACCGCCGCACCCGATGCCCTGATCATCGATTCCACCGGCCTGCTGGTGGAGGAGGTGGTGCGGCGGATGTACGAAAAAATTCTTACCACCCCCTGCTGCGGGAAAAAATAAACCCGGCCCGCCAAGAGGAATGCCGGGCAGGTATCACCCCGCATAGCAGTGCGCCGATTCGCACCTGATGGTCCGGCCGCGTCTTTCTCCCCCCACAGTCTTTCCCGTTTCGAAAAAAAGTAAAATTTGCCGGCCGATACTGATCTTCCCGTCGGTCCGGTCTCCGTCTTCGCCCGGATGAGGTGCGCGGGGAGAAATCGATCTCCCCCACGGCAAGCGGATCAAAAGGTGAGGACGAGGTACCCCTGTTCGATGAAATCCGCCATGGCGGGATGACCGGACATCTCGCCGATCAGCGGGATACCCTCCTGCGCCATGGCCTCGGTCATGTGCAGTTTTGCGGAGCAGGCGCGGCAGGCGCCTAAGATCAGGCCGCGCGCTTTCGCCTTGCTGTAGAGGGGGTAGAGAAAATGACCGGGATCGGCCATGACCGGCACTAGGGTGACCGATTCACCCTCGAGCACAATTTTGCCTTCCATGCCTTTTTCGGCAAGGTCGAGGGCGTTGAGCAGGACGTGGATAAAGCAGAGGGGATGATCGCGGAAAGCGAAGAAAACGGTTTTCGTCATCAGGATACGCTCGTTTGTCAGGGGAAAGGTGTTGTCGTCGCGGCAACGGCGGGACTGATGAAACGCGGACGGGCGGCACAACCGGGTCCGGCGTACCGGGCCAGAGCGGGACCCCTCACCCTCTCGGGGTGAGGGGTCGAACGGTCATGCCTCTTCGAACTGGTCCTTGCCGGCGCCGCAGAGCGGGCAGGTCCAGTCATCGGGAATGTCCTCGAAGGCGGTACCGGGAGCAACGCCGTTCTCGGGGTCTCCCTTGGCCGGATCATACTCGTAACCACAGACGACGCAGGTGTATTTCTTCATTTCACTTCCTCTTTTGGTTGGGTTTGACTCAGGCCTTCCACAGGCCGTGGAGATTGCAGTACTCGCGGGCGGACACCTGGTCCGCCTTGATACAGAAGATGGCCTCGGGGGTCCCGCCCGGGGAGAGATTCTGGCGATAGACCTTGCCGTCGGCAATCAATTCGATGAACTCGATCCAGTGTTTTTCTTCCATGGGATGGGGAACGGCACCGACCGATACCTTGTACCCTTCGTCAACCTTGGTGATCACCGGCACGTGTTTTTCCTTGGCGGCATCGACGGTGTTTTCGGTCATCAGGGTCATGGCCTGACCGCAGCAGACCAGCTCACCGGCCCCGGCATGAAGAATTTCGACAATATTGCCGCAGAGGGCGCACTTGTACACTTCGTTTTTTTGGGTCATGGCTCTTCCTCCTTATGGATTGAGGGAATCGTGCGGGCAACGGGGGTGCTTGGATCCCCCACCCAGAGACCGGCATGAACACGCCAAACAATAAACGATCTTGTTCGACCGGGAAAGGGCCATTTGACCCTTTCCCGACTTTCTGCCTGAAAATTGGCGGCGGATCAGCCGTTGTGCTTGCTCAGATATTCGGAGACGCCGGCGGCGGTGGGTTTCATGGCCTCCTTGCCCTCCACCCAGTTCGCCGGGCACACATCGCCGTGTTCTTCGTGGAACTGGAGGGCGTCGACCATGCGCAGGGCCTCGTCGGTATTGCGGCCCAGGGGCAGATCGTTCACCACCGCATGGCGGACAATGCCGTCGCGGTCGATCAGGAAGGTGCCGCGCAGGGCGATGCCCTCGTCGAGCAGGACGCCGTACTGGCGGGAAATGTTCTTGTCGAGATCGGCAACCAGCGGAAACTGGATATTACCGATGCCGCCCTGGTTGACCGGCGTGTTTTTCCAGGCCCAATGGGAGAATTGCGAGTCGATGGAAACGCCGATAATTTCGCAGTTCTTGGCCTTGAAGGCGGACAGGGCCTTGTCAAAGGCCAGGATTTCCGAGGGGCAGACAAAGGTGAAATCCAGGGGATAGAAAAACAGGATCACGTATTTGCCCCGGTAATCGGACAGTTTGAAGTCCGGTTTCATGGAATTGTCGGGCAGGACGGCGGTGGCGGTGAAATCCGGCGCCTTGTGGGTCACTAAAAAGCTCATGAACAAACCTCCTTTTCTCGAATCGTGAATTGGGATGATGTGAAATGATGCGGGATGATGCCGGCTGGGTTAGCCGAGTACGTTCTTGCCCTGTTCGGTTATTTCGTACTTGCACCGGGCAGGGCTGGCGACGTAGCCCTTGTTTTTCAGGGCTGTGATCTGGCAGCTGATCTGCTTGGCCTCCAGGCCGGTGGCGGCGGCAAGTTCCTTGCTGCCGCAGGCCTCGGGGCTATTGGCGAGGGCCTCAAGCACTTGCCGTTGGGTATCGCTGACTTTGCTGGTGGTACAGGATGCACAAGCCATGGCACGTTCTCCTTTGGTTTTTTTCGTTTCTTGTTGACGTAAACATTTGGGGCACAGACCGGAAAACTCGATCCGGCGCCCGGTGATCCGGTATCCTTGCTGCCGCATCGGCTCGACCTCGGGCGCCGGTGCGGTAAGGGTGATATTGTCGACCCTCTGGCAATGGATGCAATAGACGTGGTCATGCTCGCCCGGATCCCAGTCGAACCGTTTCTGGCGGCCGCTGATCTCCAATTTTTTGATCAGACCGGCTTCGGAAAGAATCTCCAGGTTCCGGTAGACCGTCGCCAAACTCACCCTCGGCAGTTTTTTTTTGATCCGTTCATACAACTCGTCGGCCGTCGGATGGGTCTTGCTTCGCCGCAACTCATCGAGGATGACCTCGCGTTGATGCGTCATGCGCAGGTATCGATCCATGCTCACCCTTGTGGAAAATTTTCCTAAATGTATTTGATAATCATTCGCAAGTCAAGGGGAAAAGAAAAGCGGAATCAGGGAAGAGAAGGTTCGGTTAGGGCGGTAAAAAAAGGGAAAAAGAGGGGAAAACGGCTGGAAAACCGCCGGGCCGGGCCTGGAGCCGACCCGGCGGTTTGAAAGGTTGGGTTATTCGAGGATGAAGTCGTCGCGCCGGTTGTGGGCGTAATCGTCCTCGCTGGAACCGGTGAACAAGGGCCGTTCCTCGCCATAGCTGACGGTGCGGATGCGGCTTTCCTCGATGCCGAATTCAGTGAGGTATCGTTTGGCGGCTACGGCGCGCCGCTCACCCAGGGCGATGTTGTATTCGTTGGTGCCACGATTGTCAGTGTTGCCTTCGATCAGCACATGCGCGGAAGGATTGTTTCTCAGGTAGCTGCCGTTGTGTTCCATGGCCGGAATCTGGTCACCCTTGATGCTGGACTGATCGTAATCAAAATAAATCGGCTTGAATTCGGGCGAACAGCGGCCGTGTTCGCGTTTGTAGGCGTCGCTCTGCGAATCGGCGTCACCGGCTAAACTGCCGGCACCGCCACGGCCCATGGAATCGAGCCCTTCGGTTCCCGGTCCCATTTCCTCGGTGATATTGCCCATCCGATTGCCGTTCATGCTGTCGGAGGCGGTGCCTGAACCCCCGGCATAGGGGGAAACCGGTTTAGGACCGCAGCCGCCCAGAAAAAGAAGGGTGCCGGTGAGGGTGGCGGCAAGGAAAAAACGGGAGAATGTGTTCATGGTCAGCCTCGAAAAAAGAGTGAAGGGCAAGGAAACGACGGTTGTCGATGTATACCTGCAACAAGACGATAACGTCAAGAAAAACCTGGCATTCCCAGGGTATCGGCACTCGCGGCCCCGGTGGTGGAAGCGAGTGGAGCACCTTTTTCTTGCGGGTCATGGGGGAGAATGATAGAAACCACCTGTCTTCCTCATTCTTCCCCGGAGCATCCATGCCCACGACGCCCTCGATCCGTCCATCCGCTGAGGCCATAGACCGTGAACTTCTGGAGATGGGGGAACATGACGGCGAAGGATACCGGCCCTTGGTCGATTTCGGCGGGTGGCGGGTGGCGATGCTCAATTACAGCGCCGATCTCCTGCCGGAACACCTCACCCGGATGCAGCGCCACGACGAAACCGACGAGGTCTTCGTCCTGCTGGCCGGCCGCTGCATTCTTTTTGTCGGCGAGGGGCGGGATGCGGTCACCCGGATCCATGCCGAGGAGCTCCGGCCGGGACGGGTGTATAATGTCAAGCGGGCGGTCTGGCACACCCACACCCTGAGCCCGGACGCCAAGGTCCTGGTGGTGGAGAATCGAGAAACCACCTACGACAACTCGCCCTTCACTTCCCTGACTCCTGCCCAGCACCGGCGACTGATCGATCTGACCCGCTCCCTGTGGCACGGAGCGGCGCGGTGAGAATCCTGGGCGAGGATGCGTTTTGTTTTTGTTTTTACAAATAAAACAAGAGTGTTATCTTGATGGGTTTCGACGCGGCCCGACTTGTAAAGAGGAGGGGGATCGTGTATAGTTTTCTGCCAATCCATGTACGGCGGCCGGGCCGCCTCCCTCGCTGTTTCCCTGCGCCTGAAAGGTATACGGTATGCAAGCTTCCCTGAGTAAGAAAACCAAGTTCATTTTTATTACCGGTGGCGTTCTTTCCTCCCTCGGCAAGGGTTTGTCGGCGGCCTCCATCGGCGCGCTGCTCGAATCCCGAGGCCTCACGGTTACCTTTCAAAAGCTCGACCCTTACATCAACGTCGATCCCGGCACCATGAACCCCTTTCAGCACGGCGAGGTCTACGTCACCAACGACGGCGCCGAGACCGACCTCGACATGGGGCACTACGAGCGCTACACCAGCGCGGTCATGGGCAAGAAGAACAACTACACCTCGGGCCGGATCTACTATTCGGTGATCATGAAGGAACGGCGCGGCGAATACCTGGGCGGCACGGTCCAGGTCATTCCCCACATCACCGACGAGATCAAGGAAGCCATCGTCCAGTTGGACGGCTGCGCCGACGTGGCCATCATCGAGATCGGCGGCACCGTGGGCGATATCGAGGGCCTGCCCTTTATCGAGGCGATCCGCCAGCTGCGTACCGACCTGGGCCGTGAATTCACCCTGTTCATCCACCTAACGCTGGTGCCCTACATCAGGACCGCCGGCGAGGTGAAAACCAAGCCGACCCAGCACTCGGTCAAGGAACTGCTTGCCTCGGGCATTCAGCCCGACATCCTCATGTGCCGGACCGAGGCGCCGCTCACCGACGAGTTGAAGAAAAAGATCGCCCTGTTCTGCAACGTCGACGCCAACGCGGTCATCTCGGCGGTGGACGTCGACAGCATCTACGAGCTGCCGCTGCGGCTCAGGCAGGAAGGGGCCGACGACCGCATCCTCGAGAAACTGGGCATCTGGACAGGGGCTCCCAACATCGAGCCCTGGGAGCGGCTGGTGCGCCGGATCAAGAATCCCAAAACCACGGTGACCATCGGCATCACCGGCAAGTATGTCGATCTGAAGGAATCCTACAAGAGTCTGCACGAGGCCCTGATCCACGGCGGCATCGCCAACGACACCAAGGTGGCCCTGCAGTACATCAGCGCCGACGGCCTGGAAGAGGGCGCCGATCTGGACAAGCTCGAGGGCTGCGACGGCATCCTCGTGCCCGGTGGCTTCGGCAGCCGGGGCATGGAGGGCAAGATCAGGGCCGTAACCTACGCCCGCGAGCGCAAGATCCCGTTTTTCGGCATCTGCCTGGGCATGCAGTTGGCAGTGGTCGAGTTTTCGCGCAATATCGCAAAAATCGATGGGGCGCATTCGGTGGAGTTCAACCTGACCACCCCGCATCCGGTGATCTACCTGATGACCGAGTGGTTCGATTTCCGCACCGGCAAGATCGAGAAGCGCGACCAGAATTCCGATATGGGCGGTACCCTGCGTCTCGGCGCCTATCCCTGCATCCTCAAACCCGGCACCTTTGCCGCCGCCGCTTACGGCAAGGAAGAGATCAGCGAGCGCCACCGCCACCGCTACGAATTCAACAACGCCTACCGGGCGCAACTGGAGGAGGCCGGCCTGACCGTCAGCGGCACCTCGCCGGACGGCACCCTGGTGGAGATCGTCGAGCTGGCCGACCATCCCTGGTTCCTCGGCTGCCAGTTCCACCCAGAATTCCAGTCCAAACCGATGCAGCCGCATCCCCTGTTCCGCGACTTCATCAAGGCGGCGATCGCCTACGGCAAAGGCGGTCGTACCTGATATGGTCGCCACCGTTCAACTCACCTCCACGCCCGCCGGAACCATCACCATCGGCCCAGGCGCGCCTCTGCTTTTGATCGCGGGTCCCTGCGTGCTCGAAAGCGCCGATCTCGCCAGGGAGATCGCCCTGGAAATGCGGGCCATCGCCGCCCGGCTGGGAGTGTCCTACGTGTTCAAGGCCTCGTTCGACAAGGCCAACCGGACTTCGCTCTCCTCCTTCCGCGGACCCGGTCCGGAGAAAGGGCTGCGCATTCTCGGCCGGCTGCGCGAAGAGGTGGGAGTGCCGGTGGTCTCCGACATCCACGAGCCGGCCCAGGCGGAACTGGCCGCAGATGTTCTCGATATTCTTCAGATTCCCGCCTTTCTCTGCCGCCAGACCGATCTGCTGGTGGCCGCCGCCCGCACGGGCAAGGTGGTCAACATCAAAAAGGGCCAGTTCGTCTCACCCTGGGACATGGCCCACGCGGTCGACAAGGTGCGCGGCGCCGGCAGCGAGCGGATTCTGCTCACCGAGCGCGGCGCCAGCTTCGGTTACAACAACCTGGTGGTGGACATGCGATCACTGCCGGTGATGCGCTCCCTCGGCTTTCCGGTGGTGTACGACGCCACCCATTCGGTGCAGTTGCCCGGCGGCGCCGGGTCCAGTTCCGGCGGCCAGCGCGAGTTCATTCCCGCCCTGGCGCGGGCGGCGATGGCGGTGGGCATCGACGGCCTGTTTTTCGAGGTGCATCCCGATCCGGACAAAGCCCTGTGCGACGGACCCAACTCCCTGCCCCTGGCCGAGGTGGAGGGGCTGCTCAAACAGGTGCTGGCGGTGCGCCAGGCGGTGGCCGGGGTGATCGATGGCTGAGCAGGAATGCGGTGTAGCCGGTGGGACCTATCCCACCGACTGCGAACTGACCGAGGCCCTGCGCAACCGGGCCATGACGCGCAACCGGCCGCCGGAACGCAGTGCAGCCTGGCTGGCCGCCCTGCCAAGGGCCCGGCAGGTGCAATTGCTGCTGCTCGATGTCGACGGCGTGCTCACCGACGGGGCCATCGTCTATGTGTCCGGCGGCGGCGAGGCCAAGAGCTTCAACACCCAGGACGGTCTGGGGATCAGGCTCCTCCAGGACAGCGGCGTGGCGGTGGGCATCATCACCGCCCGCAGTTCCGAGGCGGTGGAGCGCCGCGCCCGCGACCTGAACCTGGCCCACGTGCTGCAAGGCCAACAGGACAAGCTGACCGCCTATGAGTCCATCCTCAAGGCCACCGGCCTGCGGCCGCCGCAGACCGCCTACATGGGCGACGACCTCATGGATCTGCCGCTGCTCAACCGGGTGGGGTTCGCCGCCGCGCCTGCTAATGCGGTGGCCGAGATCCGGCAGCGGGTCCATTACACCACCGAACGCGCCGGCGGCCGGGGCGCGGTGCGCGAGGTCTGCGACCTCATCCTCGAGGCCCAGGGCAACCTGGCCCGGATGCAGGCCAGGTTCGACCGATGATCAGAAATCCCCGCAATCTCCTCTGGCTGGTGCCGCTGCTGCTCTTCGTCACCAGCCCGCTGTGGCAGCCGCCGCTGGCCGCCTTTCTCACCCCACGGGGCGGATACAATCCCAAGTTGGCGCAGCCGCAGGAGGAGACGACTCCCATCCAGAATTTCATCCTCGATACGGTGGCCATCACCATGACCACCAACGGCAAGGAGGAGTGGCAGATCGATGCCGACCGCGCCTACACCCTGGGGAACGACCACGAAATCGAGATGGAGGAGGTCAGCGCCATGTACATCGGCACCGAAAAGGAGCCGATCAATATCGAGAGCCGCAAGGGGCTCTATCTCGTCAACAAGCGGCATCTGGTTCTCACCGACCACGTCAAGGTGGTCAAGCCGACCAAGAATCAGGTGATGCTTTCGGAACGGCTCGAATACGACGATGCCGACAAGATGCTGGTCAGTCCGGGGAAGGTGACCATCCTGTCGCCGGGCATGAAGCTGAACGCCGGCCGGATGGACTACGATTTCTCCACCGAAGGATTCGAGTTCAGCGACCGGGTCAAGGTCAACCTCTAACCGCCGCCATCCGGGCGGACTGCATAACGAAGGAATCGGTCATGTTGAGAATAAACGAGCACTATCTGAAACTGCAGGCCTCCTACCTCTTTTCCGACATCGCCAAGCGGGTGACCGCCTTCCAGGCCGCCCATCCCGAGCGCGAGGTGATCAAGCTGGGCATCGGCGACGTGACCCAGCCCCTGCCGCCCGCCTGCATCGCGGCCTTTCACCAGGCGGTCGACGAGATGGCCACGGCCGGCGGTTTTCGCGGCTACGGCCCGGAGCAGGGCTACGATTTTCTGCGCCAGGCGATCGCAGAACACGATTTTCAGGCGCGCGGCGCCGACATCCAGGCCGACGAGGTCTTCGTCTCCGACGGCGCCAAGTGCGACACCGGCAACATCCAGGAACTGTTCGCCACCGATGCCAAGATCGCCATACCCGACCCGGTCTATCCGGTTTACCTCGACACCAACGTCATGGCCGGCCGCACCGGTGCGTTCAGGGACGGTCGCTACGAGGGCATCGTTTATCTGGAGTCGACCAGAGCCAACAACTATGTGCCCGACCTGCCCAGGGAACCGGTGGACCTGATCTACCTCTGCTTCCCCAACAACCCCACCGGCTCGACCATCACCAAAGAGCAGTTGCAGGTCTGGGTGGATTTCGCCCGCGACGCCAAGGCGCTCATCCTCTTCGACGCCGCCTACGAGGCCTTTATCCGCAATCCCGAACTGCCGCATTCGATTTACGAGATCAAGGGCGCCCGCGAAGTGGCGATCGAGTTCCGCAGCTATTCCAAGAGTGCCGGCTTCACCGGCACCCGTTGCGCCTATACCGTGGTGCCCAAGGAGTGCACGGCCTACGATGCGGCCGGCAGCAGGCAGGCCATCCACCCGCTCTGGAACCGGCGGCACTGCACCAAGTTCAACGGGGTTTCCTACCCGGTGCAGCGCGCGGCCGAGGCGGTCCATTCGCCCGAGGGCAAAGCCCAGTGCACGGCCCTGATCGACGGCTACCTGGCCAACGCCAAGATCATCCGCCAGGCCATGGCCGAACTGGGCTACCACACCATCGGCGGCGACAATGCCCCCTACGTGTGGATCGAGGCCAAGGGCGATTCCTGGGCGTTTTTCGATCTGCTGTTGAACAAGGCCGGGGTGGTGTGCACGCCGGGCGCCGGCTTCGGCAGGTGCGGCCAGGGATATATCCGCCTGTCGGCGTTCAACTCCGAGGCCAATGTGGTCAAGGCGATGGGACGGATCAGGGAGGCGTTGGGGTGAGGCCGGCAGCCCCTTGTGTAGCGGTTGTTGAACGAGGTCGGTTCATTTCGGGCGATGCGGGCAATCTCACCCACGCGGTGAGTTCCCGTCGCTCTTTCGACGGTTTGCGCTTCCTGCCTCGACCAGGAAGCGCAAATTAGTCCGAATTCCTGTTTTTTTCTTCCGGGCGGCCCACCCGCACCCTCATTCCACCCAGATTTCCCGTTGCACGCAGGCCTGATCCTCGGGGCGCATCACCCGGCAGGCGAGCACGCCCTCCGGGAAGGAACCGTAGACGGCATGGCGCGGAACGCGGAGCGTGCCGTCGTCGTCCAGTTCGACCATGACGATCACATCGCCGCCGTTGCCGAGGGTCAGCTCACAGGGAATCTTTCGCATTGGGATCGGCCGTGGTCTGTTGCCCGGTTTGCACGTATTTGACGGCCCTGTCGATTCTGACCTGCTGATTGGCCGCCTGCCCGTTTCTGATTTCCAGAGGGATGGCCGACTCCAGCCGCGAAGGCGGTGCGTTGAGCGCGGCGAGAACGCCCTCATCGCGGCTGTAGAGGTCGGGCTTGAACATCACCTTGCCGTCGCGGACGTTGGTGGTCAGGTACATCAGATAGATCGGCAGCGGCTGTTTGAGGATCACCGTGGTGGTCTTGCCCGAGGCCAGAATCTGATCCATCTTTTCGACGGTGGTCGGATTGCCCGCATCGTGGGCGAGAATCAATCGCCCCAACTCCAGGGGATTCTGCACCCGGATGCAGCCGTGGCTGAAGGCGCGCTGCGTTCGACCGAACAGGAATTTGCTTGGTGTGTCATGCAGATAGACATGATAGGGATTGGGGAAGAGAAACTTGATCAAGCCCAGTGAGTTGTCCGTGCCCGGGTCCTGCCGCAGGGTGTAGGGAAGATATCTCCCCTGATACTGTTGCCAGCGGATGGTGCGGGGATCGATCTCGGTCCCGCTGCTGTCGAAGACGCGCATCCGCTGTTTGGCGAGGTAATCCGGATCCTTGACAATGCTGGGCACGGTCTCGTTTTTGACGATGTCCGGGGTGGGGGTCCAGGTCGGATTGAGCACGATATAGGTGATCGCCGAACGGAAGACGGGCGTCTGGTGATAGGGTTGGCCGACCATGACCTTGGAGTTCCAGACCTGCTGATTGTCGTGGTAATATTGAAGGGCGAAGCCGGCGATATCGACGATGAGGCTGGAGCTGGGCATGTCGTGGATCACCCATCGCGTCCGTTCGAGGTTCACCCGGATCTGGCCGATCCGTTCGGTCACGGTGACGTTCATGGCGTTCGCCGTGGCCTTGCCGACCACGCTATCCGGCTCGACATGATGCCGGGCCTGGAAGACCCTGACCGCCGCCGCCAGTTGATCGTCGAACAGATTCGTTTCGGCGCCTCCCCTGGGGCGATATTCGCCGGTCGCGGCCAGCCGGTTGCGGAGGGCCGTAACCCGCTGGTCGGCCATGCCCGGTTTGAGGCTCGGCCCTGCCGGCACGGAGTTCCAGCCGCCCTTGGCGGCGAACTTTTTGTATTGGCTCAGGGCCTCCTTGAGGTTGAGATAGGAGGGATGGTGCGGGGACAGCTTGTCCAGGGTGGCCCGGACGGTCCCGGTACGGATGGCGGTCAGATAGGTGTCGATGGGTGAGAGGCGGGGCGTGGTGGCGGCGAGATTCTGTTTTTCCTCGACCTTGGCCGGATCGACCTTGCCGTACCGCTTATGCTGCCCCAGCAGGACCATGGCATCGGAAAGCAGTACATCGTACTCCACTCGCTTGGCCAGGGTGCTCTCCTGCTCATTCAACTCGTTGGCGTAATGCGTCAAGGCGTTGAGGTGGTAATCGTCGGGGGTCAGGCCTTCTTCGGCGCTCGCCACGATGGCACCCATCAACTGGGCGATGTTGTCCTGGTCGCCCCAGAGGGGGTTGAACTGATTTTTCCTGTATAAATCAAGAAGATATGCGGATGCGTAGACCGGCTCCCTGCCGATGCTGTCCGCCACCTCGAAATACAGTTGCTCCAGCAACTGCTGCAGCAACTGCTGTCGTTCCTGCTCGTGGTTGGCCGGATCCTGCTGCACATTCGCTCGGTGCGCCGGGGGCGGGGAGAGGACGGCGGAGCCGTTGTCGGCAACCGCTTGCGGCACGGGGAGCAGGGACAAGAGGGCCAGAACTCCGGACATCATGAAGCCGGAGGGGTGTATTCGACGATGATCGGGCATGAAAGAGTATCCTGAACGCGGGCTGACTTCTTCGGATGGAATCAGGTAGAGGTTGATCGGGGACACCACGGGACGTTCATCGCACAGACCACAAGAATAGTCTATTCTTAAGGAAAAATGTCGTTGTTGACAAGCTGTTCAGCCCGTTGGCCGGAAAAAAACGACAGAAAGGCATAACTCGCATGACTCGCCCACGACGTGGCTTCTCTTCCGCCTGTTCCGGTCGTCATTCCGCACCGCCTGGCCGATTGAGGCGCCATGGGCGCCGCTTCTTGTTTGACCGGTCCGGCGCGCCTGTGCTATCCTCCGGAAAAGAATACACCCATGGAGTCCGCTCATGTTCCTGTCCGCCCTCTCGCCGGTCCTGCTCTGGTTCCTTGCCGGCATCGTCTTCCTGGCCCTCGAATTGGTGCTGCCCGGCCTGGTGGTCTTCTTTTTCGGCCTCGGCGCCTGGTGCGCCGCCCTTGCCCTCTATCTGGTCCCCATGCCGCTTGCCGCTCAATTCCTGGTGTTTCTGGCGGCCAGCCTCCTGTCGCTCCTGTTGCTGCGTTCCGCCCTCAAAAAGGTCTTTCTCGGCCGGACCTTGGATACGGATGCCATGGACAAGGGAGTGCCGGCGGGCGCCACCGGCGAGGTGATCGCCGATATCCTGCCGCCGGCGGCAGGGACCGTCAAATACGGCGGTTCGTTCTGGCAGGCCACGGCCGATGTACCGCTGACCAAGGGCACGGTGGTGCGGATTGTGGCGAAATCAAACCTGACCGTCACGGTCAGCCCGGTTGCACCGGAAGGAGAATCCTGATGGACAATGTACTTATCGGCGTTGTGGTCCTCGTTGCCTTCGCCATTGTCATTCTGATCAAAACCGCGGTGGTGGTCGACCAGCAGTATGAATACGTGATCGAACGGCTGGGCAAGTACCGCACCACGCTGGAGGCCGGGTTTCACATCCTCATCCCCTTTTTCGACAAGGTGGCCTATAAGCGGAGCCTCAAGGAGGAATCCATCGACATCCCTGCCCAGACCTGCATCACCGCCGACAACGTCACCATGGAAATCGACGGCTGCCTCTATCTTCAGGTGATCAATTCCCGGCTTTCCGCCTACGGCATCGACAACTACCATTTCGCCGTGGCCCAGTTGGCCCAGACCAGCCTGCGTTCGGCCATCGGCAAGATCACCCTCGACAACACCTTCGAGGCCCGCGAGATTCTCAACCGGCAGGTGGTGGAGGCCCTGGACGAGGCCTCGCAGAACTGGGGGGTCAAGGTGCTGCGCTACGAGATCAAGGACATCCAGCCGCCGCGCAGCGTCCTGGAAGCCATGGAAAAACAGATGAAGGCCGAGCGGGAAAAGCGGGCCGAAATCGCCAAGTCGGAAGGCGAGCGACAGTCGACGATCAACCGGGCCGAAGGCGAACGGGCCGAGGCCATCGCCCGCTCCGAGGGCGAGAAAATGCGACGGATCAACGAGGCCGAGGGCCAGGCCCAGGAGATTCTCAAGGTGGCGGAGGCGACAGCCGAGGGCATCCGGCAGGTGGCCGCAGCCCTGAGCGCGCCGGGCGGCCAGGATGCGGCCAACCTTGAGGTGGCGAAAAAGTACCTCGATCAGTTCGGCAAGCTGGCCAAGGAAAGCAACACCATGATCCTGCCCGCCAATCTGACCGACGTGTCCTCGATGGTGGCCACGGTGATGACCACCTTGGAGCACACCAGAAAAATCGAGAAAACGGCTGGTTGAACCGGTGCGGCCATCCGGGAACGAGGGCGGTGGCAGGAAGACGGGGCGGTCGGGCGGGCAAGGGCGGCTCAGGGAGGAAATCGACCGCCTAAAGAATGTTCGCCCGGTTTCAGGTGAAGAGCACCAGGGACCAGACGACCACGGCGTGGACAATGGCCATGAACACGGCCGCCGAGCCGAGATCCTTGGCCAGGCCCGACAGCTCGTGCCGTTCGGCGCTGATCCGGTTGACCACCACCTCGACGGCGGTGTTGAGCAATTCGGCGATCAGCAGCACGATGAGGCTGCCGGCCAGCAGGGCGCGTTCGACGTTGCTGTGGCCGAGCCAGCAGGCCACCGGCAGGAGCACCAGGCAGAGGAGCAGTTCCTGGCGAAAGGCCTCTTCGGTGCGATAGGCGACGGTCAGCCCCACGTACGAGCAGCGGATCGCCCGTTTGAGCCGGGCCATGCCGGTACCGTTCACTTTCTCCTGTTCGGTCATTCTCGTCGTCTTCTCTCCGGTGGTTGACGGCCGCGATCCGAGCCGAGGCCTGAGCCCCCACCCGATTCTTCCCCCCTTGCCTGTCCGGCGAAACTACACTATTTACCCGTGCTTTTCCAGAATCAATTCCGTCGCCGCCGGTCCGTTCCCTCCACGGTTGCGGGGCCACCGGTGAAATCGATTGCCGGTTTTCCCGCTATGTGGTATTTTTTTCGAAAAAATTGTCACTTGAGCAGCGAGGGCTAGAGTATGAGCCGTGAAATATTTGTAAAATTACGAGCGAAGCTGGGAAAAACCCAAAAAGCGCTTGCCGAGCTGCTGGGGGTTTCGCTCAAGGCCGTCCAAAGTTACGAACAGGGCTGGCGCTCCATTCCCCTTCATGTCGAGCGGCACCTCTATTTTCTGGCCGTGAACCAGCGGAGCAATAACCAATCCAAGCGCAAGGATTGCTGGGCGATGAAAAAATGCGATCACAAGAAGGAGTGTCCGGCCTGGGAATTTCAGGCCGGGCATCTGTGCTGGTTCCTCGGCGGTACCCGGTGCGAATGCGCCACCGCCAAGGGGTGGAAGGAAAAAATGGCGGTGTGCCGCAACTGCGAGGTCCTGACCTCGTTGCTCTGATTCCGTTGCGGATGCGGTTATGTTGTGTCAGTCCCCCGGTTGTTTCCTTGCCGTCCATCCTTGCCCGCCGATTCCCAGCCGTCGTCCATGGTCCCGCTGAAGATCGGCGTCGCCATGAGCGGCGGCGTCGATTCGACCATGGCTGCCTCGCTCCTGTGCGAACAGGGGCATGAGGTCCACGGTTTTTTCATGCTGCTGCCGCTTCCTGACCTGGAGAGCCAACTGCGGCGCGTCCGCCAGGTGGCCGACCGATTGGCCGTCCCTTTGACCCTGGTCGATCTGCGCGACCGCTTCGCCGCCGAGGTCATCGGCTATTTCACCGCCACCTATCGCACCGGCTTGACCCCCAATCCCTGCATCCGCTGCAATCACGCCATCAAATTCGGCCTGCTGGCCGAGGCCATGCGCAGCCACGGCATGGAACGGATCGCCACCGGCCACTATGTCCGCCTCGAACAGCAGGATGGCCGGCCGTTCGTGGCCCGCGGCGGCGACCGCGCCAAGGACCAGTCCTATTTTCTTGCCCGCCTGACCGCAGGGCAGTTGCAGCAGGCCCTCTTTCCCCTGGGCGGCTGCACCAAGGAGCAGATGTATGCGCGGGCCGCCGGCATGGGACTCAGCTTCGACGGCCAGGAGAGCCAGGATGTCTGCTTTCTGGCCGACGGCTTACCCGCCTTTCTGGCCGAACAGGGCATCGGCGACCAGGCAGGTCCGGTGGTCACCCGCGATGGTCGGCGGCTCGGCGCGCACCGCGGTGTCTGGCACTACACCATCGGCCAGCGGCGCGGATTGGGGCTGCCCGACGCCACGCCCTGGTATGTGGTGGCGCTGGACGGCGCCGCCAACCGGGTGATCGTCGGCAAGCACGACGAGCTGTTCGCCAACCGCTGCCTCGTGCATGACCTGCGTTGGACCCACGAGCCGCCGCCTCTGCCCTGGCGCGGCCTGGTGCAGCTGCGTTCCCGCCATGTGCCGGCTGCGGCCGAGTTGACGCCCGTCGATGCCGGTACCTGGCAGCTGACCTTCGCCGCTCCCCAGCGCGCCATCACCCCCGGCCAGTTCGCCGTGTTCTACCAGGACGACCGGGTGCTGGGCAGCGCCGTGATCGTCCCTGAAATCGCTGCGGAGCACGAGCCGTGAAGCGGATCGCCATCGCCACCCTGGGCTGCAAGGTCAACCAGTTCGAGTCCGCTGCCTTTGCCAGCGGCTTCGAGGCCCGCGGCTGCGTGCTGGTGCCGTTTCAGGCCGAGGCCGACGTCTATGTGATCAACACCTGCACGGTTACCGCCAGGGCCGGCCAGCAGTCGCGGCAACTGATCCGGCGGGTCCTCCATGCCCATCCCTCGGCCCGGATCGTCGTCACCGGCTGCTATGCCCAGATGGACCCGGAAACCGTGCTCGACCTGGCCGAGCAGCCGGTGGCCATCGTCGGCAACGGCAACAAGCACCGCCTGGTGGACGCGGCCCTGGAGGAGCGCCCGCCCGACCTGGTCCTGCTCATGGGCAGGATCCGCGGCAAAAAAGAAATCTGCCCCCTGCCGGTCAGCCGCTTTCCCGACCGCACCCGCGCCTATCTCCGCATCCAGGACGGCTGCGACAACTTCTGCTCCTACTGCATCGTCCCCTACACCCGCGGCCCCAGCCGCAGCCTGGATGTGGCCGGCGTGCTCGACCAGGCCGGGGTCTTCGTGGATCAGGGCTACCGCGAGGTGGTGATCACCGGCATCAATGTCGGCAAGTACGGCCTCGACCTGGCCGAGGGCGAGACCATCTACAGCCTGCTGGACCGGTTGTGCCGCGGCTTTCCCGCCTGCCGCTTCCGCCTCAGTTCCATCGAGCCCACCGAGGTGAACGAGGCGCTGCTGGAGCTGCTGGCCGGGCATGCCAACCTGATGCCCCATCTGCACATCCCCCTGCAAAGCGGCGACGACGCGGTCCTGACCCGGATGAACCGGCGGTATTCCCGCGCCGAATTCGCCGCCGTCATCCGCCGGGTGCACGAGGCGTTTCCTGCCGTCACCATCGGCTGCGACGTGCTGGGCGGCTTTCCCGGCGAAACCGAGGCAGAGGCCGCCAATACCTACAGCCTGCTCGACGAGCTGCCGATAGGCTATCTCCACGTTTTTCCGTATTCCCTCCGGCCCGGAACCCTGGCCGCCTCGTTCGGCGGGCAGTTGCCCGGACCGGTGAAGGAGGAGCGGGTGCGGCTGCTGCGCGCCCTGGATGCGGCCAAGCGCCAAGCCCTCTACCGGGCCAATATCGGCCGGGTCCTCCAGGTGCTGGTGGAGCGGCGGCAGGCGAAAAGCGGCCTGCTCCAGGGGTTTTCCGAGAACTATCTGCCGGTGCTGTTTGCCGGCGGCTCCCGCCTGGTCCGGCAGGTGGTGCCGGTGCGGCTCGCCGCGGTCGATGACGGCCAACCGATGGGGATCATTGCCGAAGACCTGCTTGAGGAAAGTCGACAAACCAGGTAAGCTGCGACACTCCTCTTTCCGGGGAGAGCGGCGGATCGGCTGCCGCACCGCAACCCAACAACCGAAAAGTCACGCAGCGCAGGAAAACAGGATGGCCCGGAGCGCGGACCCCCGTTCTCGCGGCTTGTGACGAGAACGCAATGATCGGAGAAATTATCGCCATCGGCGACGAGCTGACCTCGGGCCGGATCGTCAACACCACCAGCGCGCTGGCGGCCCGCGAACTGTTTCTGCTGGGCCACGAGATCCGGGCCATGCACACCGTTGGCGACGCGCCCGAGCTGATCGGGGCCACCCTCACCGCGGCCGTTGCCCGCTGCGATTTCGTCCTCGTCACCGGCGGCCTGGGCGCCACTACCGACGATCTGACCAACGAGGCCGTGATCGAGGCACTGGGTATGGCCGGCATGGTCCATCCCGGCGTGCAGGCCACTATCGCCTCCCGCCTGGCCCAGGGCGACGGGACCGCCGCCGCGCTGGCCAAGCTGGCCCGGCTTCCCGAGGGGGCGGAGGTGCTGGACCCGGAATGCCGCATGGCCGGCTACCTGCTCCGCCACCAGGGCAAGCCCCTCTGGTTTCTCCCCGGCGTGCCGCCGCAGATGGAGATTCTGCTGCGCGACAAGGTGCTGCCCGCCCTGCAGGCCTTCGACACAACCCGCGCCGTGCCGGTCACTCAGGCAGTCTATCGCACCTGCGGCTTGTACGAAATCGAGATCAACCGGCGTCTGCGCCCGCTCGAGGAACAAGGTTTGGAGATTGGCTACTATCCTGTGGGCAGCGAGGTCCATGTCAGCCTGACCGTCCGCCGTCCGGAAAGCGGTGCGGACGATTCCCGCTTCCGGGCGGCCGACGCCTTCATCCGCGAGGCCCTGGGGGACAATCTCTACGGCCTGGGCACGGAAACCCTGGCCGCGGCCACCGGCCGCCTCCTTGCAGAGCGGGGCCTGCTGCTCGGCACGGCCGAATCGTGCACCGGCGGGCTGATCGGCGCCACCCTCACCGAAACGGCGGGCAGTTCCCGCTGGTTCAGGGGCGGGGTGATCGCCTACGCCAACGAAGTCAAGGAACGGCTGTTGGGCGTCGATCCGGACCTGTTGGCCCGCTTTGGTGCGGTGAGCGGCGAGACGGCCCAAGCCATGGCCGCCGGCGCCCGCCGGCATCTTGGCTGCGACATCGCCGTGGCCGCCACCGGCATCGCCGGACCCGACGGCGGCAGCCCGGACAAACCGGTGGGCACGGTCTACCTCGGCCTGGCCACCAGAGACACCGTCATCGACCGGCTCTGCCGCTTCACCGGCTCCCGCCGCCAGATTCAGGAGAAGACCGCCCAGACCGCCGTGGATATGGTGCGCCGGGCTCTTCTTGCCCGTTAACTGCTAGTTGCAAAGGAGACTTTCATGACAAGCGCCACCGAGAACAGCGAAGGCCGCCTGAAAAGCGTGGACAACGCCATCACCCAGATCCACCGGCAGTTCGGCAAGGGCGCGATCATGCGCCTGGGCTCGACCGAGCGGGAGAACATCCCGGTCATCCCCACCGGCATCCTCTCGGTGGACCTGGCCCTGGGGGTCGGCGGCCTGCCGCGCGGCCGGGTCACGGAGATCTACGGGCCGGAGGCCTCGGGCAAGACCACCCTGGCCCTGCACGTGATCGCCGAGGCCCAGCGCCGGGGCGGCAACGCCGCCTTCATCGACGCCGAGCACGCCCTCGACACGGCCTACGCCGAGCGGTTGGGCGTGGATGTCGACAACCTGCTCATCTCCCAGCCCGACTTCGGCGAGCAGGCGCTGGAAATCGCCGAGATCCTGATCCGCAGCGGCGGCATCGACGTGGTGGTCATCGACTCGGTGGCGGCGCTGGTGCCGCGGGCGGAGATCGACGGCAACGTCGGCGACCAGCATGTCGGCCTCCAGGCCCGGCTGATGAGCCACGCCATGCGCAAGTTCACCGGCGTGCTGTCGCGCACCAACACCGTGCTCATCTTCATCAACCAGATCCGGATGAAGATCGGGGTCATGTTCGGCAACCCCGAGACCACCACCGGCGGCAACGCGCTCAAGTTCTACAGCTCGATCCGCATCGACATCCGCAAGACCACCCAGATCAAGGACGGCCAGGACGCCATCGGCAACCAGGTCAAGGTCAAGGTGGTCAAGAACAAGGTGGCGCCGCCGTTTAAGGCGGCCGAGTTCGACATCGTCTACGGCGAGGGCATCTCCAGGACCGGCGACCTGCTCGATCTCGGCGTGGCTCAGGGTATGGTCGACAAGAGCGGCGCCTGGTACAGCTACCAGGACGAGCGCATCGGCCAGGGCCGGGAGAACGCCAAGAAGTTCCTCAAGGAGCATCCGGAAACCATGGCCGACCTGGAGCGCAAGCTGCGGCTGGCCTTCGGCATGCCGGTGGACGGCGAGCCCACCGCCGGCTGATCATCGCTGATGGCACCTCGGCCCGCAATTGACGACTGGCGCGGATAAAGAGCAAATATGCGCATTCATGCCCTGCAGCATGTGGAGTTCGAGGGACTGGGCCATATCGGCCAATGGATCGCTGACCGGGGCCACGGCCTGACCCTGACCCGGCTGTACGCAGGCGATCCTCTGCCTCGTCCGGAGGCGTTCGACCGGCTGGTGATCATGGGCGGGCCGATGAACATCTACGAGGATGACAAATTCCCCTGGCTGCCGGCCGAGCGGGCGTTGCTCCGGGAGGCAATCGCTGCGGGCAAATCGGCGGTCGGGGTCTGTCTGGGGGCGCAGTTGCTGGCCGATGCCCTGGGTTCGCCGGTGTTCGCCGGCGCCAACAAGGAGATCGGCTGGTGGCCGATCCACCTGACCGAGGCGGGCAAAAGGTGCGATCTGCTGGCCGGCGTGGCCGAAGCACCCACGGTCTTCCACTGGCACGGCGACACCTTCGACATCCCGGCCGGCGCCGTCCATCTGGCCACAAGCGAAGGCTGCCCGAGCCAGGCCTTTCTCTACGACGACCGCATCCTCGGCCTCCAGTTCCATCTCGAATCGACCCCGGAGACGGTGGCGGCCATCCTCGCCCATTGCGGCGACGAGTTGGTGCCGGGCCGCTACATCCAGAGCGAGGCCCAGATCAGCGCCGCCGGGCCGGCCCATTTCCCGGCCATCAACCGGCTGCTGGCAACGCTGCTGGACCGGCTGGGGTGAGCCGGGCAGGGCGGGTTCAGGCTTGCTGCCGTACCTGCTGCTCCTTGAAGCGGACCAGGGCGGCCAGGATTTCGCAGCAGGGGGTGGGGACGCCGTATTTGCGGCCCTGGGCCGCGACATAGCCGACCATGGCTTCGACCTCGGTGGGCTTGTTGTTGTCCAGGTCCTGGAGCATGGAGGGCCGGTGATGATAGGTCGCGGGCAGCAGTTGACCGTAGAAGACCTTGCGGTAGGCCGCGGCATCGCGCCAGGGCGTGGTGCCGCCCATGGTGGTGATGACGGCGAAGGTTTCGTCGATCACCTGGTCCATGAGCGCCCGGCTCTCGATGTTGTCGCCGAGCGCGCCGTAATGGACGCCGAGGATCGCGCCCAGCGGGTTGAGGGCGCAGTTGTAGAGGAGCTTGGCAAAGAGCGGCTCAGAGATGTCGGGCACGGCGATGCTGGGCAGGCCGGCGTGGCTCAGCGCCTCGGCCAGCCGCTTGGCCGCCGCCGGAATGACCCCGCGCACGCAGCCGCCCACGTGGACGGCGTCCGCCGATACCGTGATCCGCACCAGGCCGGGCCGCTCGATCTCGAAGCCAGTGATCACCCTGGCGGCCAGGCTGCGCTCGCGACCCAGCCGCTCTTCCAGTTTTTCCAGATTGCCGCAGCCGTTCTGCATCGACACCACCGGGCAGTAGCAGCGGCTCAGCGCGGCGATATCGCTGAGGGCCGCATCGGTGTCGTAGGTCTTGGTGGTGAGGAGGATGATGTCGTAGTCCTCGCCGCTACGGGCCTTGAGATGGGGGAGCAGGTTGAGCCGCTCGGGGGCGAGGTGGTGATCGCCGTAGATGCCGGTCACTGCCAGTCCCGTACGCCGTAGCGCCTCGATGAACCGCGGCCGCAGCACCAGATCCACCCTGTGGCCGTCCGCGGCCAGCAGGCAGCCGAGCGCCTGGCCCAGCGCTCCCGCCCCATAGATGAGAATATGCATTGTCGCCTCCTTTCTGCCCACAGCTCGACACGGACGGCACTCCGCCGCCGGCGGCCGGTATGGAACTGATCGTCATCGCCGCCATGGCCGCCAATCGGGTCATCGGCTGCCATAATACCATTCCCTGGCGGATACCGGAAGAGATGGCCCATTTTAAAGCGGTCACCATGGGCCATCCGGTGATCATGGGCCGGAAAACCTATCAGTCCATCGGCGGACCGCTCCCCGGTCGCCGTGTGATCGTACTCAGCCGGAATCCGGCGTTCCGGCCCGATCCCGGCTGCACGGTGGCGGGTTCCCTGGCCGAGGCCCTTGCCGGTTGTGCCGGTGCGGCCAAGGTGTTCATCGCCGGCGGCGAACAGCTCTACCGCGAGGCCCTGCCCCTGGCCGATACCCTGATCCTCACCGTGATCGGACGGGACTATACGGGCGACGCCTTTTTTCCCGATTTCTCTGCCCTGTCCTATGTCTGTACCGACCGCGCCATCCTGCCGGCCTCGGTGCCCCTGACCGTCGAAACCTACCGGCGGCGAGACGCGGGAGCCCGCTGATCGCCGTGTCCCGGCCCGGATGATTGTTTCCCTCTCGTTCCGGGCAAGTGGATGCATTTGCCCCGGATTTGTGCTACAGAGAGCCCATGCGACGCTTTTTCCTGCCTCCCCAGGCCCTGAGCGGCGGCCGGGTGGTCCTCACCGGACCCGAGGCGCATCACATGGCCGCCGTGCTCCGGCTCAAACCCGGCCAGACCGTGGAACTGTTCGACGGCCAGGGCGCGGTCCATACCGCTGTCCTTCAGTCCGTGGATCGCAACCGGATCGTTGCCGAGATCACCATCACCCGGCGCGAGGCGACCGCGGCCGCCTCGCCGCTGACGCTCGCCCAGTGCGTGCTCAAGGGCAAGAAGATGGACCTGGTGGTGCAGAAGGCCACCGAGCTGGGGGTGCACGCCCTGGTGCCGGTGCTGTCCCGCTACTGCGAAAACCATGGGGACCGCGGCCATCAGCAGGAGCGCTGGCAGCGGATCATGCTTGAGGCCTGCAAGCAGTGCCACCGGGCCACGCCGATGACCATCCTGCCCATCAGGCCCCTGGACCAACTCGATCTGGCGCCGTATGTTCACCGCCTCGCCGCCTGGGAGGAGGAGCGCCATACGTCCCTGCCCACGGATTTCGTCGACCGGCCGGGGCCGATCTGCCTGCTGCTGGGGCCGGAGGGCGGCCTGCATGCCGACGATCTCCAGGTGCTGCGCCAGGGGCAGTTCACCGCCTTTTCCCTGGGCCCCCTGATTTTGCGCGGCGAGACCGCCGCCCTGGCGGCAACGGCGATCGTGCAGTTTCTCGCCGGCTCCTTGCAGCCAGCCAAGGCGGAGGGAACTGCATGAGGGCCGTTGTCCAGCGGGTCAGCCAGGCGCGGGTCGAGGTCGACGGGCAGATCGCCGGCGCCATCGGTCCCGGTCTGGCGGTGCTTGTCGGCCTCCATCGCAGCGACACCGAGAATGACCTGGCTTGGATGGTCGACAAGATCCTCCATTTGCGCATCTTCGACGACGAGCAGGGGGTGATGAACCGCTCGCTCGCCGATGTCGGTGGCGAGTTGCTGGTGGTTTCCCAGTTCACCCTCCACGGCGATTGCCGCAAGGGCCGCCGTCCTTCCTGGAACGGGGCCGCACCGCCCGAACTGGCCCGGCCCCTCTACGACCGATTCCTCGCCCTGTGCCGCGCCCGGACCGTTGCCGTCCAGGCGGGCGTGTTTCAGGCGGACATGGCCCTCACCTTGACAAATTCCGGCCCGGTCACCATCTTGTTGGACTCTCACAAAACTTTCTGAAAACGGAGCGTTATGACCACTGCATTTGCCATCGGCTCGACCTATCACGGTTTTCTGCTGGAGCAGAAGGAATACATCGCCGAGATCCATTCCACCGTCTTCCTGTTCACCCACACGGTGCTGGGCTGCCAGGCCCTGGCGATCAAGAACCAGGATGCCAACAAGACCTTCTGCGCCTCTTTCATGACCGTGCCCGAGGATTCCACCGGCGTGGCCCACATCCTCGAACACTCGGTGCTCATGGGGTCGCGGAAGTACCCGGTCAGAGACGTGTTCGGCGAGATCCACAAGGGTGGGCTGATGACCTTCCTCAACGCCATGACCGGCTCGGATACCACCTGGTATCCCTTCGCCACCCGCAATCTCAAGGAATATTTCAACATCATGGACGTGTACTGCGATGTGGTCTTTAACCCGCTCCTGCTTCGCTCGACCTTCGAGCAGGAGGGGTGGCACTACCACCTAGAAAACGCGGACGATCCCCTGCAGTTCATGGGCGTGGTGCTCAACGAGATGAAGGGCGCCTATTCCGACCCGATCCGGGCCCTGTTCCACCACACCTACCAGGGCCTGATGCCGGCATCCACCTATGCCCACGAGTCGGGCGGCGACCCGCGCCGCATCCCCGACCTCAGCTACGAGCAGTTCGTCGAGTTCCACCGCCTGCATTACCATCCCTCGAACTGCACTCTGTTCTTTTACGGCGACGCCTCGCTCGACGAGGAGCTGGCCTTTGTCCAGGACCGTTTCTTCAGCCGGTTCGACCAGCCGGTGGCCAAGGCCGCGATCAAGGAAGGCCCCGGCATCACCGCGCCGCTGGTGATTGAGGACACCTACCCGGTGCAGCCGGGCAGTGCCACCGGCCAGAAGACCTTCCTCGCCATCAGTTCGGCGGTGGGCACGGTCCGGGACCGCAAGCTGAACGCCGCCTTTCAGATCATCGCCAATATCCTGTTCAACTCCGACGGCTCGCCGCTGAAAAAGGCGATTTTCAACGCATCATTATGTAAGGATTTCGGTGGGTTGTTTCTGACGAACGCCAGTTTCAAAACCCTGATGATCACCTACCTGGTCGGCACCGACCCGGAAAAGCGTGACCATTTCCTCGCCCTGTACAAGGCCACCCTGACCCGGATGGTCGAGCAGGGCCTGGACCGGGACCTGATGCTCTCGGAACTGAACAAATACGAATTCACGGTGCGCGAGGAGATGAACAAGGCCCAGCGCGGCCTCGACCTGGTCAACAAGGCCATGCCGGCGCTCAAGCATGGCGGCATGGAGCCGTTCGACGCGCTGCAGATCGACGCTCTCCTGGCCGAGATTCGTAGAGAGGCCACCGAAAACGGCTATTTCGAGGCGCTGATCCGTACCTATCTGCTTGATAATCCGGCCACGGTCACCGTCACCCTGGCGCCCGATCCCGAGCAGATGGCCCGGAATCTGCGCGACGAGCAGGAGCGGCTGACCGCCTTTTCCCAATCGCTCGACCAGGACGGCCGCATCCGGCTGGTGGAGCGCACCCGCGAACTGATGGCCCTGCAGGCGACCCCCAATTCGGTCGAGGAACTGCGGCGCCTGCCCCGGCTTTCCCTGGAGGATCTCGATCCCCGGCCGCCATTTCACGCGGTGCAGCCTGCCCAACTCGCCGGCGCCGAACTGCTGGTCAGCGATCTGGACACCAACGGCATCTGTTATCTCGACTTCGGCCTCGACTGCTCCGCCGTGCCGGCGGACCTGCTGCCCTATCTCGACCTGTTCGGTACCATCGTTACCGAGATCGGCACCGCCAAAAAGGATTACATGCAGTTCGCCAAGGCGATCAATCTGTGCACCGGCGACTTTGCCCATTCCTTCCAGGTCTATGTCCGCGCCGACGACCGCGACCGGGTCAGGCCGGTCCTTTGGCTGCACGTCAAGGCCCTGTCCGCCTATCTGGAGCAGGCCCTGTCCCTGCTGACCGAGGTGCTGACCGAGGTCGATTTTTCCGACGAACACCATATCGAGGAGATCGTCCACCGCGAATTCGCCTGGGCCGAACACTCGGCTCAGAGCGATGGCTATTCCCTGGCCTCGTCCAGGGCCTTTTCCCATCTGAGCCGCGCCGGCCAGTACAACGACTCCGTGCACGGCGTCCGCGCCTACCTGCATCTGCGCCACCTGGCCGGCCAGTATCTGGACAACGAGGCCAAGCTGCACGAGGCCCTGCGTCGGCTCCGCGACCTGCTGTTCCGCCGCCAGGGTCTGATAGTGGCCATCACCGCCCAGGACGAAGATATCCGCCGGTTCCAGCAGTTCGGCCAGGGCGTGGTCAACGCCCTGGCGGATACGCCGCTTGCGCCGGTTCAGCCGCACTTTGACCCGACTCCGGCCACCCAGGCCTTCACCACCTCGGCCGAGGTGGTCTACAATGTCCAGGCCTGCACGCTGTTTGCCGATCCCGGCCAGTATAACGGTTCCTTCGAGGTGCTGCGCACCTGGCTGTCGCGGGATTATCTCTGGAACACGGTGCGGCAGATGGGCGGGGCCTACGGCTGCTTCATCCAGTTCAACCACCTGACCGGCAATTTCGGCATGGTGAGCTACCGCGACCCGCAGGTGCGGAAGACCTTTGAGGCCTACGAGGCCCTGCCGGCGGCGATCAACGGCCTGGATAGCCTGTCGGCCGAATCGTTGCAGCAGTTGGTGATCGGCGCCTACGGTTCGACCAATCCCCATCAGGGGCCGGCCAGTAGGGGAGCCGCCGCCCGCAACGATTATCTGGCCGGAATCACGCCGGCCTTTCGTCAGCAGCGGATCGAGGAGATCGTGCGCACCACGGCCCAGGACCTGCGGGCGTTCGCACCGCTGTTCCAGCAGTTGCAGGCAACCCGCTACCGGGTCACCATCGGCAGCCGCGAGAAGATCGAGCAGGACAGGGACTTGTTCAGCGAAACGACCGAGCTGTGATCGCCGGCCGGCGGTCACAGCTCTTTTTGGGAGCGGCCAGCCGGTCGACCACCCGGTCGTAGTAGGGAGTGTCTTCGCCCAGTTCCATGGGGCGGCCCAGGCGGTTTTCCAGCTTGGTCCTGAGGCAGCTGATTCTTCGCAGCTGCCTTATTTTTTCCCGCTCATCCGCGCAGTTGACCAGCAGCTGCTCCAGCCGGTTGATCTCCTTCTGCATCGCCACCTCCTCCGGCACATAGCCGCCGTTTTTCAGCAGCCGGTAGGCCATGCGCAGGTCCTCGGGGACATGGGCCATGTCGTCGGGCGGCAGCGGTTTGTTTTTCCAATGGGAGAGATCGGGAATGGTCCCGTCGGCCATGGCCTGCTGGATTTTGCGCTCGGCGATGGTCTGGATGATCGACAGCATGCAACCTCGTTGTTTTGCTTGTGCCCTCCGACAGAGCAACCTACAATAAATGGATGATCCGGAACCCCTTGCAGCCGCACTGCGGCCCACCACGAATGAAGGAGAGATGCGTATGAACAAAAAAAGCCTGTTGTGGCTGACCCCGATGATCCTGCTGTTGTTTGTTACCGGTCGCGCCTGGAGCGAGGAACTGCCCTGGGACATGAAGCTCCCTTTCCAGGAGGCCACCATTCACTACGAGTTGTCCGGCTCTGAAAAGGGTAAGGAAACCCTGTACGTGAAAGAGTACGGCAAGCGCCAAGCCAGGCATCGTTCGTCCGTCATGACGATCATGGGGATGACCAAAAAGACGGAAACTCTTGAGATCGTCGATCCAGATTGGATCTACTCGTATGATCTCGTTGAAAAAAAGGGAAGCAAGACCACCAACCCCAACAAACTGTACCGGGAAGAATATAACAAATTGTCCGCTGGAGAGAAAAAAAATTTCGAGAAAAACGCCAAGGAGATGGGCAGCGGCATGATGGGGCAATTCGGCGGCTCGGTCACGCAGAAGGGCGGCAAGGTTCTGGGCTATGATTGCGACGTCGTTACGGTGGGCGGCATGTCCACGGTGCACGTCCTTCATGGCAGCAATATTTCCTTGCGGAGCGAAACCTCGGCCATGGGGATGAACAATGTGCAGGCCGCGACCAAGATTGACACCAGCACCGCCATTCCCGACAATGCCTTCGCTTCGCCCGCCGGTATAACCGCCGTGCGCGACGAGGAGGCTGAATTGATGATGGCTGGCATGATCAAAAACACTGTCGACACCCTGATGAAGCCGGATGGGGCCAAGTTGATGCAGCAGGCCGGTCCCATGGGAATGATGGGTGCAGGCGATATGCAACAGGAAGAGATGGAGGACGCGGGCATGAACCAGGAGGAACAGCAGGAAGCGATGCGGCAGATGCGCGAAGCCCTGGAGCGAATGCAGAAAAAATGAGGCAACTGGCACATTGAGCCCCAAAAAAGCCCTGAAAGCGCGCTTTCAGGGCTTTTTTTGTCTCTTCTTTTATCGTTGCAGAATGGTGTCCCGAAGAAATTCGCGGTCGTTTTTTTCCGGATAGTCGAGGATGTAATGGAGGCCGCGCGATTCCTTGCGCCGGCTGGCGCTCTGGACGATCAGATCGGCGATCACCGCTAGGTTGCGCAGCTCGACCAAGTCGGGAGTGAGCAGGTAGTCGTAGAAGTGCTCCTTGATCTCCGCCAGCATGAAACTCAGCCGAGTCTGGATCAGATTCAGCCGTTTTTGCCGCCGGACGATGCCCACGTAATCCCACATCAATTGCCGAACCTGATCCCAGTTGTGCTTGATCAGGATCGATTCGTCCAGGACCGCCGCGCCGCCGGTTCGCCATGGTTCTACCTCGATGCGGTCCAGCTTGGCGATGGCCTCGATGGCCCCTTCCAGCCAGTGGGCCGCCCGATGAGCAAAGACCACCGCTTCGAGCAGGGAATTGGAGGCCAGGCGATTGGCCCCGTGTAGCCCGGTGCAGGCGGTTTCCCCCAGGGCGAGCAGGTTGGTGATCGAGCTGCGGCCCCATTCGTCCACCAGCACGCCGCCGCACATGTAATGGGCCGCCGGGACCACCGGGATCGGCTTTTTGGTCAGGTCCACGCCGTATTGCTTGCAGGTGGCGTAGATGTTGGGAAACCGCTGCATGAGAAAGGGGGCCGGTTTGTGGGTGATGTCGAGGAAGACGCAGTCCGCGCCGGTGGCCTTCATCTCGGCGTCAATACCACGGGCTACGGCATCGCGGGTGGCCAAGTCGCCGCGTTCGTCATATTTCTTCATGAACGGTTCACCCTGTTGGTTGATCAGGATACCGCCTTCACCCCGCACCGCCTCGGAGATGAGAAAATTTTTCGCCTCGCGGTTGAAGAAGCAGGTGGGATGGAACTGGATGAATTCCATGTTGGCCACCTTGGCCCCAGCCCGGTAGGCCATGGCCACGCCGTCGCCGGTGGCGATGTCCGGATTGGTGGTGTAGAGATACACCTTGCCGCACCCGCCGGTGCAGAGCACGGTCGCACCAGCTGGATAGGCCTCGACCTCGCCGGTGGTCCGGTCGAGAACATAGGCGCCGAGGCAGCGATCGCCGTTGCACCGTTCCCGGCCGCGCGCCTTCGATTCGATCAGCAGGTCGATGGCGAGATGGTTTTCCAGGACCCTGATGTTGGCATTGGCCGCGATCTGCTCCAGGAGCGCTCGCTCGATTTCCTTGCCGGTAAGGTCGGAGGCATGGGCGACCCGCCGGGCCGAATGCCCCCCCTCCATGCCCAGGTCAAACCCCTCGCCGTTCTTGCCCTTCTGGAAACGGACACCCAGATCGACCAGCTCGCGCACCCGGTCCGGCCCTTCGGTGGCGACGATGCGGACTATGGCCTCGTTGCACAGGCCGTCGCCCGACACCAGGGTGTCGTCGATGTGCGCCTCGATGGAATCTTCCACCGAAAGCACCGCGGCCACGCCACCCTGGGCCAGATTGGTCGCCGTGTCGGCCTTGTTTTTCTTGGTGATCAGCGTCACCCTGGCAAAGTGTGCCACCTTGAGCGCAAAGGAGAGTCCCGATACGCCGCTGCCGATGATCAAAACATCACTGTATTCCGCCATAGCACGTGATCCTGATTCCATGTTTCACGTGAAACATGGGTAAATGTGATGGGATGAAAAGAGAACTGTTCTCTAGGGAGCGAGAGTATAGTATACTCCTCGAATGTTTCATCAACAAAGCATCATCGGAGTGCATTTCTAGTGGATACGCGAATCATTGCTCTGGCGAATCAGAAGGGTGGGGTCGGCAAAACCACCACTACCTTGAATCTGGCTGCCGTCCTCGCCGCAAGAGGCAAAAAGGTGCTGCTGGTCGATTCCGATCCCCAGGGCAATGCCTCCAGTGGTGTGGGTGTGCGCGCGACCAATGGGGATCAGAATATCTACAATTGCTACATCGGCGCCAAAGAAACCGCTGATTGCATTCTGCCCACCCGCCAGAAGAATCTTTCTGTCCTGGCCGCTTCCATCGACCTGGTGGGGGTCGAGGTTGAGCTGGTCAATCAGGAAGGCCGTGAGAAGCGGCTGAAGACCGTCCTGCGGCCGATCAAGGATCGATTTCACTACATCCTCGTCGATTGCCCGCCGTCACTGGGACTGCTCACCATCAACAGCCTGACCGCCGCCGACTCGGTGCTGATTCCGCTGCAATGCGAATATTTCGCCCTGGAAGGTCTGGCGCTGCTGGTCCAGACCATCCGCAAGGTGAAAAAGAATCTGAACCGGGAACTGTATATCGAAGGTTTGCTTCTGACCATGTACGACCGCCGCAACCGGCTGACCCATTCCGTGGCCAGCGAGGTGCAGAAACATTTCGGCGATCAGGTCTACCGGACAGTGATTCCCCGCAATGTGCGGTTGAGCGAAAGCCCGAGTCATGGCCAGACCATTCTCGAATACGATGGCGCCAGCAGCGGTGCCAAGGCCTACCAGCAACTGGGCACGGAATTTCTCAAGCGAGCCAATAAGGCAAGGGGGTGAGCATGGCGAAAAATGTCCTGGGGCGCGGAGTGGGTGCCCTGCTGCCGGAAGACAACCTGGAAGGGGATGATCGTTTTTTTATGTGTGATATCGAGAAGATATCAGCAAATCCCCAGCAGCCGCGCAGCCATTTCGATGCCGAAAAATTGCAGCAATTGGCCGATTCCATCCGCGAAAAAGGGGTGATTCAGCCGCTGCTGGTGAGCCGCAGCAACGACCGCTACATGCTGATCGCCGGCGAGCGGCGGTTGCGGGCCGCCAAGCTGGCGGGCCGCGACGAGGTGCCGGTGGTGGTGATGGATCAGGGCGGCGACAGGGAAAACCTGGAGTTGGCCCTGATCGAAAACATCCAGCGCCACGATCTCAACCCCATCGAGGAGGCCGTGGCCTACAGCCGTCTGATGGAGGAATTTCACCTCACCCAGGAAGAGGTGGCGAAAAAGGTGGGCCGGCAGCGGTCGACCATCACCAACGTCCTGCGACTCCTCCAGTTGCCGGAGCCGGTGCAGCAGGATGTCGTTTTGGGGGCGATCAGCGAGGGGCATGCCCGGGTGCTGCTGCGGCTTAAGGATCAGCCGGAGCGGTTGCGAGAGGTGCGCGACCGGATCGTCAGCCAGGGGCTGTCGGTGCGGGCCGCGGAGCGGTTGTGCGCGGCGCCGCCCGCGACACCGGTGGCGAAGAACGCCGACTCCGGGCAAGCGGAAGGGGAACTGCCCCCATCGTATTGCACCGCCCTGATCAACCAGTTGACCAACCAGTTGCACACCAAGGTGCGAATCGTCCAGCAGGGGAGTCGAGGCAAACTGGAGATTGAATACTTCTCCAGCGACGATCTCGACCGGCTGATCAGCCTGCTGGCCCGGTAAGCGCAATGACGTCTGCACCGACGACCATGCGCACCAAAAAACGAACGTTCGTCCCCCGCCGGACACCGCTCGTCCTTCTGCTGGTCTTTCTCCTGCTGCTGCTGGCCGGGATCGCCGTGAACGAACCGGCGCGGGTGCTGGAGCAGGCCCGCTCCGTCTGCCTGCCCTGCATCGGCATCGGCTGAGCATGGAACGGCTGCGCCTCTGGATTCAGGCCCTCTGGTTCTTTCTCAGCAACGGTTATTGGGCCTTCCCGGTGAGCGGCACCCTCTACCAGGGGCCGCTGAAAGTGCTCTGCTCGCCCGGCCTCAACTGTTATTCCTGCCCGGCCGCCACCACCTTCTGCCCGGTGGGCAGCCTGCAGCAACTGCTGTTGGGGGTGCGGCTTTCGCTCCAGAACGGGCAGGCGTATGTGGGCAGCTATGTCGTCGGCTGCATGGGGCTGCTCGGCACGGTCTTTGGCCGCCTGATCTGCGGCTGGGCCTGCCCCTTCGGTCTGGTCCAGGACCTGCTCCACAGGATTCCCTCGCCAAAGGTGCCCATACCCAAAGGACTCGCCTGGGGCAAGCACCTAGTGCTGCTTTTTCTTGTCGTGCTGCTGCCGCTGACCGTGCTCGACGATTTCGGCCTGGGGCTACCCTGGTTCTGCAAATTCCTCTGCCCGGCCGGCACCTTGGAGGCCGGCCTGCCCATGCTGCTGCTGATGCCGGACCTGCGCCCGGCCGCGGGCATTCTCTATCTGTACAAGCTCAGTGTGCTGGCGCTGGTGCTCCTGTGGTCCGTCGCCTCTTTCCGTCCATTTTGCCGCACTCTCTGTCCCCTGGGCGCTTTTTACGGGCTGTTCAACCGGGTCAGCCTGATTCGGTTGAAATTTGATGCGGATAACTGTACAAAGTGTGGTGCCTGTCGCCGGATCTGTCCCGTGGACATCCGGGTTGACCGGTCGCCGAACAGCGGAGAATGCATCCGTTGTCTGCGCTGCTGCACCGAGGCCTGTCAATTCGATGCGCTTGCCGTGGAGATCGCGGGGCATGTCTGGCAGGCTAGGCCTGTCCCGCCCGAACAACCCGTGCGCTGAACGGCTCTCATGAACACGCGACCCATCCTGTGGGCACCCCTCGTCGCCCTGCTGCTGGTCCGGACCACCATGGCCGCAGAAATGGTGGCCATTGCCGGCGATGACATCAACATGCGCTCCGGTCCGGGCACCGGTCACGAGATTGTGTGGAAGCTCGACGCCGGCTTTCCTCTGGAGGTGGTCGGCACCAAGGGGGAATGGCTCCAGGTCAGGGATTTCGAGGGCAGCAGCGGCTGGATACACAAAAAAACGACGCAGAAGAACGCGTTTGCGATCGTCAAGGTCAACAAGGGACGGGACGAGCAGATCAATGTCCGCAAGGAACCGAACCTGACCGCCGATATTGTCGCCAAGGCCGGTTATGGCGTGGTGTTCAAGGTGCTGGAGAAAAAAGACGGCTGGGTCAGGGTCGAGCATGGCCGGGACGTGACCGGGTGGGTGGATGGCCGCCTGCTCTGGGGATTGTAACGAGAACAGGGGGCACAGGAGCCTCATTTTTCCGCACACGACGGACGAACGCCTTTTCATTGACCGCGTTCGTCCTTTTTCGCTCCGCGCCGTTGCCGCTCTGTCGGGTTGCGAGGCTTTGCACATATGTACGACGTAACCCGATCATTGCCCATGATTCCCGATAAACGGCTCATCCGGCTCAGATTCGAACAGGCCGCGGCCACGTATGAGCAGGAAGCCACGGTGCAGGCACGGGTGGCGACCCGGCTGCTCAATCTGCTCCGGGAGGCCGTCCCCGATCTTCGGCCGGCCGATGTCCTGGAAATCGGCTGCTGCACCGGGCTGCTGACCGAGAAGACGCTCTCCCGCTTTCCGGGGATCGATCATTTCACCCTCTGCGATCTGGTCGCCTCCTTCGAGCAACGGGTCTGCCGCCGCATCGGGATTCACGCCGACAAAATCACCTTCCTGGCCGGCGACATCGAAACCCTGCCGCTTCCCGACCGGTACGACCTGGTGATCTCTTCTTCGACCCTGCATTGGGTTCATGACCTGCCCGCCCTGTGCGGCAAGTTCCATCGGCATCTCTACCCCGAAGGCGTGCTCGCCTTCTCGCTGTACGGCAAGGAAAACCTGCACGAGATCCGGGAGGTCACCGGCATGGGACTGGCCTACCGCACCCTGGCGCAGTTGCGGACCGTGCTCGGGGAACGGTTCCATATCCTGGCCGCCGAGGAGGCGCGGGAAACCCTGTGGTATCCGACGCCGCTCGCGGTGCTCCAGCATCTCCGGGCTACCGGTGTCAACTCGATCGGCCAGCAGGCCTGGACCCGGCGCCAAGTTATGGACTTTGCCGCCAGCTATCAGGAGCGGTTTGCCGGCGACCAGGGCGTCCGCCTCACCTACCATCCCATGTTCATCGTGGCGCGGCCCCGGTGAATCCTCCGGGCCCCGTGCCGTCTGAATTGCTGGAGGACATGACCATGACACCGCATCGCGCTATCGCCGTGGCCGGCATCGACACCGATGTCGGCAAGTCCTATGCCACCGGGCTGCTGGCCCGCTATCTCGCCCAGCAGGGTCACGCGGTCACCACCCTGAAACTGGTCCAGACGGGTTGTCAGGAGATCTCGGACGACATCAAGCTGCATCGCCGCCTGATGGGGCAGCCGCTCTCCGAATTCGACCGCAACGGCACCACCTGTCCCTATCTCTTTCCGTTTCCGGCCTCGCCACGGCTGGCGGCGCGCATGGCTGGCACCACCATCGAAACATCGCTGCTGGACCAGGCCATGGCCACCCTGCTGCTCCATTTCGACTGGCTTCTGGTGGAAGGGGCGGGCGGACTGCTGGTGCCGCTCAACGCGCAATGGCGGCTGCTCGATTACTATGCCGCCCGCCGGCTGCCTCTGGTGCTGGTCACCTCGCCGCGCCTGGGCTCGATCAACCACACCCGCCTCAGCCTGGAGGCAATCAAGGCCCGGGGCATCCCGCTGCTCGGCATGGTCTACAACCTCTTCGGCGAGCATCCTTGGGAAATCGTCCAGGATACTCTCCAGGAATGTCGGCAGGCCCTGGCCGATTACGGTTATGCCGAGACGATCGTGCTCGTTTCCGACACCAGGGAAAGCATGACCGCCGCCTGGGCGCCGTTGCTGGCGGCCATGGCGCAATTCCCCGCACCGCTCGTCTGAGCTGCCGCCCGCCGGGCGCTTTTTGCGCCCAACTTCCTGCAACCGCAGCCATAGTCCTTGTGTACCGGCGCAATACGCCCGTGCCGGACTTCCCGTCTTTTTCTTCCTGTTGCTGCTGGCATCGCACCTCGCCCGGACGGCCTTGCTGGCCCCCTTGCCCGCCTGATCTCTCGCTACGCCAACCGGAAAGAAGTCGGCATGGGGCGTTGATCGGGCTGGGGCCGTTTATGTATTGTGCAAACTGTTCAATTGACAAGGACGTTTTGCGCGGCTCGACAGAGGCTCCTGACTCGGACCAGCGCTGCCATTGCCGAGGCGTTTCCATGTTTTTGGCAAGGTTGCCCAAGGGATAGGGAACGAAACGGCCGGTAGTCTCCTGTTCTTGCACCAGAAACGGTCCAGGTGCGGCTCGTTCTGTCAAATTGTGCAATTTGTGCAAAATAAGAAAAAAGTTGCGCAGGTTGTGTTTCTCCTCTACAGAAAGCCATGCTATCCGGTTGCGAGCAAGTTGGTCAGTAAAAGAGAGAGATAGGATCTAAACAAGGAACCCCGCCCGGCGTGGCCGCGGGAGGACAGCGCTTGGCCGGCTTGTGCAACCTTCGGGAGATTCAACACTCTGAACAAGGAGGACTGTATGGCGAAGGTCGGTGTGTATGTCTGTCACTGCGGTTCAAACATTGCCGGCGTCATCGACGTGGCTGCGGTCCGCGACTTCGCGGAGACGCTGCCGGATGTGGTGGTCGCCCGCAAGGATCTGTTCATGTGCTCGGATTCGGGCCAGGAGATGGTCAAGCAGGACATCCGCGATGGCCTGGTCGACCGGGTGGTGGTGGCGGCCTGCACGCCGCGCACCCACGAGCCCATTTTCCGGGCCGCCATCGAGAAGGCGGGGCTGAACAAGTACCTGTTCGAGATGGCCAACATCCGCGACCAGGACAGTTGGGTCCATGCCCATGACCACGAGGGCGCCACCGAAAAAGCGAAGAAGATCGTGGCCTCAGCGGTGGCCAAGGCCCGCAACCTCGAACCCCTGGAAGACAAGTTCGTGCCGGTCACCGATGCGGCCCTGGTCATCGGCGGCGGTATCGGCGGCATCAGCGCCGCCCTGGAACTGGCCAACATGGGCCACAAGACCTATCTGGTGGAGAAGCGTCCTTCCATCGGTGGGGTCATGGCCCAACTGGACAAGACCTTCCCCACCAACGACTGCTCGGCCTGCATCCTCACCCCGATGATGGTCGAGGCCTACAACCATCCCAATATCGAGACCCTGACCTACTCGGAAGTGGACGACGTCAGCGGCTACATCGGCAATTTCACGGTCAAGATCAGGCAGAAACAGACCTATGTCGACTGGTCCCGCTGCACCGGCTGCGGCGATTGCGCCAGCAAGTGCCCCTCCAAGACCCCCGACGAGTTCAACATGGGCCTGTCCGACCGGCGCGCCGCCTACATCATGTTTCCCCAGGCCGTGCCCAAGAAGGCGGTGGTCGACATCGAGCACTGCTTGCACTGCGCCGGCCGGGAAATCGGCACCCTGCCCAAGATCAACGAAAAGACGGGCCGTCCCATCCTCGCCCCCTGCGAGCGGGCCTGTCCGGCCGAGGCCATCAACCGGTCCGTGGCCTACGACCCGGCCGGCGCGATCAAGGAAGTGGAAGTCGGCTCGATCATCGTGGCCACCGGCTACCAGGTCATGGACAAGGGCTGGTTCAAGGAGATGGCCCCGGATTCGCCCAACGTGATCACCGCCCTGCAACTGGAGCGGATCATCTCGGCCACCGGCCCCACCGAAGGCAAGCTGCTGCGGCCCTCGGACAAGGAAAAGCCCCACACCATCACCTTCGTCTCCTGCATGGGCTCGCGGGACGAACATTTCCACACCTACTGTTCGCGTTTCTGCTGCATGTACATGATCAAGCAGGCCCGGCTGATCAAGGAGAAGTATCCGGACATCACTATCAACATGCACTTCATCGACGTCCGTTCGGCCGGCAAGGGCTACGACGAGTACTACACCGGCGCCCGTAAGATGGGGATCAACATCTTCAAGGGCAAGGTGGGCGGTCTGGAAATGCTGCCGGACGACCGGCTGCGAGTGCTGGCCTACGACATGGAAGCTGCCACCGGCATCGAATACGAGTCGGACTTGGTGGTCCTGGCCACCGCGGTCGAACTGCCGCAGGACGCCACCGCGCTCGCTCAGAAGTTGGGTTTGCAATTCTGCGGCTCCAACTTCTTCCGCGAACTGCATCCGAAACTGGGACCGGTGGAGACAGCCACCGAGGGCCTGTTCCTGGCCGGCTGCTGTCAGGGACCCAAGGACATCCCGGACACCGTGGCCCAGGCCAAGGGCGCCGCGGCCGCGGCCGCCGTGCCGCTGGCCCAGGGCAAGGTCAGGATCGAGCCGATCATCTCCGAGGTCCACGCCGAGACGTGCAGCGGCTGCGGCATCTGCATCCCGCTCTGTCCGTACCACGCCATCAGCATGACCACCTATGCCGACCGGCCCAGGGCGCAGATCGAGATGTCGGCCTGCAAGGGCTGCGGTGTCTGCACCTCGGCCTGTCCGTCGGGGGCCATTGTCCTCCACGGTTACGATGAATCGCAGATCTTCGCCCAGATCGAGGCGCTGACAGCCTAAGGAGAAGCCACCATGCGCATCATTCAAGACAAAATCAATGAAGCCGTTTCCACCATCATGGCCTACGGCGGTCACGGCATCCGCAACTGTGTCCAGTGCGGCGCCTGTTCGGCGGTCTGTCCCGGTGTCCGCGCCGGCTTTCCGCTGCTCTGCCGCAACCTGATCCGCCACCTGCTCAACGGGGAACTGGAGGAAATCATCGAAGATGCGTCGAGTTGGGGCTGCCAGGCCTGCAACCGCTGCACCGAGGTCTGCCCGCAGGGCGTGCGGCCACAGGAGGTGGTGTTCGCCTTCCGCCGCTACCAGGCCAACCAGCTGGCCTTCTCCACCTCGTCGGTCACCAGCCAGATGAACCTGTTCGAGACCGGCCATGCCGTCTACACCGACCCCACGGAGGCGAGGAAAAAGGTCGGGCTGCCGGAGAAAACGCCGACCTCGGCCTTCGACGACCAGGCCAAGCAGGAAATCCAGACCCTGATCAACAACAGCCCCATGGGCGAGTTGGGACTTTTTTAAGGTGAGGTGCCATTCATGGAAAAAATAGGTTTATATCTCGGATGCAACATTCCGCTCAAGGCTCCGGACATCGAACAGTCGTTCCGCAAGGTCTTTCCGGCCCTGGGCATCGAACCGGTGGACCTGCAGGGTGCGTCCTGCTGTCCGGCCTGGGGCACGGCCCCGTCGTTCGACCTCAACACCTGGTGCGCCCTGTCCAGCCGCAACCTCACCATCGCCGAGGCGCAGGGCGTGGACATCATGACCGGCTGCAACTCCTGCTTCGGCGTCCTGTCCGAGGCCAAACACTTCATGGAGGACAAGGACCGGCGCAAGGCGGTCAACCAGAGCCTCGCGGCAATCAACCGTGAATACAGGGGAACGGCGGACGTCTACCATGTCGCCCATGTCCTCCATCGCAAGGTGGGTGCCGAAAAGATCCGGGAAAAACTGAAATATTCCCTCGACGGCCTCAAGATCGCGGTGCAGACCGGCTGCCACGCCCTCTGGCCCACCGACGTCTACAAGGTCACCGAGAACAACCCGTACTATCCCACCATGCTCCGCGAGCTGTGCGAGGCCACCGGGGCGACGGTGCCCCATTACTCCCGCCTGGAAGGCTGTTGCGGCATGGGCGGCATGCGCTCCACCGACGCGGAGAAATCGCTCAAGCTGTTCCGGGAGAAACTGCTCTCGATCAAGGAGGAGACCGATGCCGACATGATCGTCACCACCTGCTCCTCCTGCTTCCTCCAGTTCGACATGTCCCAGCCGATCCTCAAGGAGCGCGGCCTGATCGATTTCGACCCGATCCCGACCTTCTACTATACCCAGCTGCTCGCCCTGGCCATGGGCTTCAATCCTGGCCAGGTGGCCGCAATCTCGCAGATCGACCGCGGGCCGATCATCGGCGAAATCCAAAGCGAAAAACGTCTGATCAAGGAGGTGGCCTGATGTCCTTCACACCCAATATCGTCGGCTTTGCCTGCCAGTGGTGCACCTATGCCGGCGCCGATCTCGCCGGCAACCTGCGCGCCAAATACCCGCCCTCGATCAAGCTGATCAAGGTGCCCTGCTCCGGCCGGGTCGAGCCGGAATACATCATGGAGGCCTTTGCCAACGGCGCCGACGGCGTCCTGGTCGGCGGCTGCCATTTCGGCGATTGCCACTACAAGAGCGGCAACTACAAGACCGCCAACCGGATGAAAATCCTGTCGCAACTGCTGGAGGATTCCGGCTTCGACCGCAACCGCTTCCGCCTGGAATGGATCTCCGGCGCCGAGGGCTACCGGTTCGCCGAGGTGGTCGATGCCTTCACCAAAGAGTTGCAGGAACTGGGTCCCAACCCGCTCAAAGGAGGAAACGGTCATGGCAGATAAACTGAAAACCGCCTTTCTACTCGCCGGCGGCTGCGCCGGTTGCGAGATGAGCGTCGTCGACCTCTCCGAGGCCCTGGTCGACGCCCTGGGTTCGCTGGAAATCGTCTTTTGGGCTCCGACCGTGGCCGACGTCAAGTACAAGGATCTGGAGGACATGCCCGACAAGTTCATCGACCTGGCCTTTGTCGACGGCATGATCCGCAACAGCGAGAACCTGCACACGGTCAAGGTGCTGCGCCAGAAGTCGAAGGTGCTGGTGGCCTTCGGCGCCTGCGCCTCCCTGGGCGGCATCGCCGCCATGGGCGACCTGCACACCAAGGAGGAACTGTTCCGGCAGGCCTACAAGACCTCGTTTTCCACCGACAACCCCGACGGCGTCTATCCCACCCCGGAATACCTGCTCGACGGCAAGTACAACCTGACCATCCCCACCTTCCTCGACAACTGCTCGACCATCGACCAGGTGGTGGGCGTGGATTACTACGTCGGCGGCTGTCCGCCCCATCCCTCCTTTGTCGGCCATCTGGTCGGCGCCATCCTCTCCGGCAAGCTGCCGCCGGCGGGGTCCTGGCTGACCGGCGGCAAGGCGGTGTGCGACGCCTGCAAGCGCAATCCGGCGATAATCGGCCAGGAACGGCTGCCGGTGGGCGAGATCAAGCGGACCGTCGACGACCGGCCCGATCTGGACAAGTGCCTGCTCCAGCAGGGCTACATGTGCTTCGGCCCGGTGACCCAGGGCGACTGCGGCGGCTCCTGCCTCAACGTCAACATCCCCTGCCGCGGCTGCGGCGGCCCGATCCCCGGCATCAAGGATTTCGGCGCCCGCTGCGTCTCCATGCTCGCCTCGAGCATGGCGGACGAGGAGGTGGCGGCCCAGTTCATCGAGAAATACAACAACATGGCCAAGCTGGTCTACCGCTACAGCCACACGGTCTCGAAGCTCAACCACCGCATCGCCGAACACAAGGAGGCTGGAGCACGTCAGGATGTCTGAACGAACAACCGGGGAGGTCTGTTCATGGGTATCTTTGAAGCGCTGAAGAACACATTCGGCTTTGGCCCCGCGCCAAGCGCGCCGGTTACGACTGCAAGGAGCAGCTCTATGAAAAAAATCGAAATCAATCCGATCACCCGTCTCGAGGGGCATGGCAAAATCGCCATCTTCCTCGACGACAACGGCAATGTCGACGACGCCTTTTTCCAGACCGTCGAATTCCGGGGCTTTGAAAAATTTCTTCAGGGCATGCCCATGGAGGAGGTGCCCCGCACCGTGTCCACGGTCTGCGGCGTCTGCCGCGGCGTCCATTTCACCGCCTCGATGAAGGCCTCGGACGGCGTCTTCGGTGTGACGCCGCCGCCGGCCGGGCGCAAGCTGCGCGAACTCTTTTTCAACGCCCATTACGTCGAGGACCATTCGGTCATCCTCTATGCCCTGGGCTTTCCCGATTTCGTGGTCGGGCCCGAGGCCAATCCGGCCGAGCGCAACGTGGTCGGCCTGATCAACGCGGTGGGCGCCGCGACCGGCAAAGAGGTCCTGCGCCGCCGCAGCCTGGCGGTCAAGATCTTCGAGATGCTGGGCGGCAAGCCCAACCATCCGGTGGCGGCCATCCCCGGCGGCTGGTCCAAGCAGCTGACCGAGGAAGAGCGCAAACAGATCGAGGCCTGGTCCGAGGAACTGGTGGGCCTGGGTGAACTGACCCTCAAGGTCTTCGACGACGTGGTGCTGAAAAACGACACGTACATGCAGCTGGTCACCGGCGATATGTACAAGGTCGAGGTCGGCTACATGGGCACGGTGGACGACCGGGACCGGATCACCTACTACGACGGCACCCAGAAGGTGATCGACAGCCAGGGCGCGGTGGTCGGCACCTTCAAGGGCAAGGAATATCTCGACTTCATTTCCGAGCGGGTCCAGCCCTGGACGTACCTCAAGTTCCCCTACCAGAAGAAGCTCGGCGCCTGGAAGGGCATGGTCGAGGGGCCGGGCACCAACATCTACTCCGTCGGTCCGCTGGCCAGGATGAACGTGGTCAAGTCCATGGACACGCCCAAGGCCCAGGAGCATTTCGAGAAGTTCCACGCCACCTTCGGCGCCCGGCCGGTGCACCATATCCTCGCCTATCACTGGGCCCGGGCCATCGAATTGCTCAACGCCGCCGAAAAGTGCCTGGAACTCTCCCGCGACCCGGAGATCACCAGCAAGGAAACCTGGAACAAACCGACCTCCTGTCCGGGCGAGGGCGTGGGCATCATCGAGGCGCCGCGCGGCACCCTGATCCACCACTATCTCACCGATGGCAAGGGTATCGTCACCGACGCCAACCTGATCGTGGCCACCACCCACAACAACGCCCCGATCAACCTGGCGGTGAAAAAGGCGGCCAAGCATTTCATCAAGAACGGCAACGTGTCCCAGGGCATGCTCAACTACGTGGAAATGGCCTTTCGACCCTACGATCTCTGCCTGGCCTGCGCCACCCACACGGTGACCGGCGGCCAGTCGCCGCTGGAGGTAGAGATCTTCGACAGCAATGGCGGCCTGTACAAGACCCTGAAAAATTTTTAAGGTAGTGAACGGAGAGTTTGGCGGTCGGTGGTCCGTGGTCGATCCCGGCGGGCTTTCGGTCGCCCGACCTCATCCCCCTCTGTTTCACTTCCCCGGGCCGGGAGGGGCGTTGGCCTCTTCCGGCCTTTTCCTTCGATGATGGGACTGACATGAAAAAATGCGTGGTGATCGGCATTGGCAACCCTTATCTCCAGGACGACCGCGCCGGCGTGGTGGTGGTCGAGCAACTGGAGCAGGGCGGCCTGGCCTGCCAGACCGAGGTGGTCTACACGGTGGGGTTCGAGGTGATGGACAAGGTCCGGGGCTACGAGCGGGCGATCATCGTCGATGCCTGTAAGCTGGGCAACGAGCCGGGCTCCATCCTCGACGTGAGCGTGGACGATATCTTCACCACCCACGCCCTGGTCAACTCGCATGCCATCACCTTGGGCACGACCCTGAAAACGGGCTATGTCTGCTTTCCCGAGGAGATGCCCGCCGAGATCCGCATCTTGCTGATCGAGGTCAAGGAAATCAAGGAGTTCACCCAGCAGATGTCGCCCGAGGTCGAGCGGGCCGTGGCCGAGGTGGTGGCGCGGATCAGGGGCATGGTGGCGGCCATGGTTTGAAAAGAGCGTGCCATCGCGATGGTGGCGTGCCGCTCAGCGAGAACCGGCACGATGCGAGGAAGAAGGAGGGAAGGCAGAGCAGCGAAAGAGAGCGGGATAAAAGGAAACACAGACCGGTCCCCCGGTCGGTTGGCAGAGTTGTGAACCGGAAAACGTACCCACATTCGGGGTCGTTTTCTTCTTTGAAGAATCCTTTAACAAGGAGGGGGGAATGCAACTGCGCAACAAATGGAAAAAAGTTGGCTTGGCAACGCTCTGCTGTTTTGCGTTCGGCGTTCCGGCCGGCCTGTGTTCGGCGGCGGAGGACATGAGTCCGTGGATGGTTCGGGTCCGGGCCCTGGGCATCTTCCCCGATGACAGCAGCAGCACGTTCATGCTCGGCGGATCGGCCATCAGCGGGGAAGCCGAAGTGGACAGCTCCTACACGGTGGATTTGGATATTTCCTACTTCTTCACCCCGAATGTGGCCTTGGAGCTGACCCTCGCCTATGCCCAGCACGATGTCAATGCCACCAATACGCCGCTGGGCAATCTCGATCTGGGCTCCCTCGATTTATTGCCGCCGACGCTCACCCTGCAATATCATTTTACGCAAAGCGACACCTTCCGCCCCTATGTGGGCGCGGGCATAAGTTATGTCCTCATTCCCAACGAAGATGCCGGCGACGCCCTTTCCGTGGAGTACGACGACGGTCAGGTCGGTTTGGCCCTTCAGGTCGGCTTTGACTATTTTTTCACCAAAAACTGGTGTCTGAATGTTGACGTGAAAAAGGTCTGGGTCGATGTCGACGCGACCGTACAGGTGTTGCCGGGCGCTTATGTTGAGACGGACGTCGATGTCGATCCCTGGCTTTTCGGCATCGGCGTCGGCTATCGTTTCTAAACACGGGACTCTTTCTTGGGCAGGAAGCAAGGCGCAAGCCCGTTTGCTTCCTGCCCGTCCTCGCTCGCTCCGCTCACGATTTTTCTCTTTACCTTGGTGGGTCGCTCCTGTTGTCACCATGATGTGGCCTCTGGGCCGTGGCCGAGGTGGTGGCGCGGATCAGGGGCATGGTGGCGGCCATGACCTGAATGGATTCATGCCATCAGGGTGTTAGTTGTGTGAATAGGGGTTGACGCAACAAAAAAAAATTCCTCGTCATTTCTTGGCCCATTGGTAGCGTTTTGGGTCCAAAGAGAGCAGATGTCCGCGCATCGCGTCTTGCTTGTCTGAATCAAGCCGTCGGAAAATGCTTTTTAACTCATTGTCAACCTGTGATTCCTCGAAACCCCGCTCTACGGCCCTGCCATACCACGTTTTGCCCTGCTCGCAGTTGCCTTGCTCGTAATACACGGCCCCCAGAAGCGTACACGGACGAAAGTCGCGAGGAGTCAATTCGTGCGCCCGATGGCCAAGTTCAAGTGCTGTATCGAATGCACGTAAATCGCGTTTTGCGCCACCGCGCGTTGTATAAAGTGCCGATTGCAATTTTGTACCCTTGAGCCTCGAAATCTCAATTTTGCCAAGAAGTTGTTCTGCCTGTTGGGGTTTGTCACATTTGCGGAAATGTGAACTCGCATTGACTGCTTGCCATGGATCACCTGTTCGCTTGAACTCTGCGGCCAAATATTTTGCTTCGATAAGATGATAGCGTTTTGCTAACTCTTCTGTCAGATAACAATCATAGGTATCGTCGTCTTGAGTTGACAGCCAGAGGAACTCCTCTGCTGAAATCCGAGATCCCTTGTCGAGGTTGCGCAACAAGCCCATAAGCTTGGGGTAGTTTTTAGGATCGATAAATGCATCCAGCCCGTATTGCCGCCGTAATTCGCGCTCACGGATTTTAGCCTGATAACGTGGGCCTTCCATCCGCGCCCGCTGCTCTTCCATCCGCGCGCGTTGCTCCGCCTCGTATCGCTCATGTCGCGCACGATCTTGACGTTCCCATTCCGCTTCCTCAGCCTCGGCGAGGAATTTGATCCGGCATGCCTCTTTCTCCGCCGCTGCCCGCCTTTCGTCCTGTTCTTCGCGAGCCAGCGGAAGATAGTCCACAAAAGCGAGCTCTCCAGCCGCCAAGCGATGGAGCGCATGAAAACCTCTGTGATGCAAAAACTTCAGAAGCACGGTGGAAAGTTTTCCATTGGTTTCGAGTTTCTCGAGAATAATTGCGAACCGTCCGCCAGGATGAACAGCGTTTTCAATATCATCCATGAGATATTTGTTCGCCGTATTCAGTAAAATATCTCTGCTCATTTTCGATCTTAGAAGAAGTCTCCAGATTAGGTGTTCCGCTTATTCCTCAAAATAAACATCTCTTCTCCCCCGCTGAGAGCAGAGTGGCAGACAATATTTTTAATTATGGCAGGTTTCAGGCTTTCAGCCCAGCAGAATTGGGGTCGAGAAAAATCATGCTCCAGAACGATTACGACTTTGCCCGCTGACGCATCGCCGGTGATGACAAACGGACGCGGTTGCGCTACGCTGGCCCGGTTTGCTTCACACAGGAGGAATGCCGTGGCCAACGCACCAGCACCGTACCGGATTGCCGATTTGCAGGATCTCGCTCTGGAATTGCGCCGTTTTGCCGGCGAGCGCGACTGGGATGCCGCCCATACCCCGAAAAATCTGGCCTCGGCCCTGATCGTCGAGGCGGCTGAGCTGCTGGAGCACTTCCAGTGGCTGAGCCAGGAGGAGAGCCGCAACCTGCCGTCGGCCACCAGGGCCGAAGTGGCCCACGAAATCGCCGACGTCCTCATTTATCTGACCCGCCTGGCCGATCAGCTGGGCATCGACATGCTGGCCGCGGCGGCGGAGAAGATGGCGCTCAATGCGCAGAAATATCCCGCCATTTCGCCGCGCTGAGTCCACCCGCCCATGGATGCCCGCGCCGCGCTGGCGTTTTTCCTGCCGGACCAGCCCGTCGTTTCTATTGAGCCGCTGGGCCAGGGCAACATCAACGACACCTGGCGGGTGACGCTGGCCGTCGGCCGTCGGCTGGTTCTACAACGGCTCCATCCCCATGTGTTCCCAGATGTGGCGGCGGTGATGGCCAATGTCCGGCTGGTGACCGCCCATCTTGCCCGCGCCGCCGCGTCCGGCCTCGCCTTTTTCCGGCTAGTGGCCGCCCCCGACGGCCGGGATCACTGCATCGATGCCGCCGGTTGCTGCTGGCGGCTGCTGACCCACATCGATGGCACCCGCACCCTGGCCAGCCTAGTGACTCCGGCCCAGGCCGAGGCGGTCGGCGACCTGCTGGGTGCCTTTCATCTCCTGACCGCCGATCTCGATCCCGATCTCCTGGCCGACCCGCTGCCCGACTTCCACGTCACGCCCCGCTATCTGGCGCACTACGATGCGATTTGCCGGAAACACTCCCGGACCAACGACAAACGGGAAACCTTTTGCCGCGAGATCGTCGCAACCCTGCGACCGACGGCGACGTTCCTCGAAAATGCACGGGGCCAACTCAGCCGGCGGGTGATCCACGGCGATCCCAAGGCAGCTAATTTCCTTTTTGCCGCCGAGACAGACCGGGCGGTGAGCCTGATCGACTTCGACACCGTCAAGCCGGGCCTGGTGCTCCACGACCTGGGCGACTGCCTCCGCTCCTGCTGCAACCGTGTGGGCGAGCATGGGGCCGACCCGGAGGCTATCGTCTTCGACCCGGACATGTTCCAGGCCCTGATGAGCGGCTATCTGCGCCGGGCCGCCCATCTGCTGGTACCGGCGGACCGGGAGCTGCTGGTGGTGGCAGCCGCTCTGATCAGCTTCGAACTCGGCCTGCGCTTTTTCACCGACCACCTGGAGGGCGACCGCTATTTCAAGGTCAGCCGGCACGGGGACAACCTGCACCGGGCCCTGGTCCAGTTCCATCTCAATCGTTCGATCTGCTGGCAGCGGGGCGATCTCGAGCGGCGGCTGGCCGGTCTGCTGCCCTGATCGGTACCGATTCCGTCGGTGAATGGACCGGAACCGCGGTCCAGACCGGTCTTGCAATTGTCCACCGGGCAGGCTATAGCTGTGCGCACGCTGTCACCGCCTTGCAGGCGGACCACGGCCGCCGGTCCGGAACGTCCCGGCCGGTTACTTTTTCGCGAGGACACCATGATCATCAGTCAAGGCAGCACCGTGGCCATTACCTACACCCTGACCCTGGACGGCGGCGAAACCGTGGAATCCAACGTGGGCACTGAACCGCTCACCTTCGTTCAGGGCGAGGAGCAGCTCATTTTCGGCCTGGAGCAGGCCCTGGAAGGGAAAAAGGCCGGGGACTCGTTCAAGGTGAGCGTCGCGCCCGAGGACGGCTACGGCGCGGTCATCGAGGAGGCGCTGATCGAGGTGCCGCTGACGCAACTGCCCGAGGAAGCGCGGCAACCGGGCGCGGCGCTCACCGCCGTCGGCCCGCAGGGACAGGAGTTGCAGGGTGTGGTGACCGAGGTCGGCGCGACCACCGCCACCATCGACTTCAACCATCCCCTGGCCGGCGAGGTCCTCCATTTCGAGATCACCATCCTCAGTGTCGAGTAAGTTCAACGCGTCGCTTCTGCCATGACCGCTGCCTCTCCCTTTACCCTGCTGGGCCGCTCCAGCGAGTGCAAGGCCCGGTACGGCGAGCTGGCCACCCTTCATGGCACCGTGGCCACGCCGGTGTTCATGCCGGTGGGCACCCAGGCCACGGTCAAGGCAATGACCCCGCAGAGCTTGGTCGATATCGGCGCCCAGATCATCCTCGGCAACACCTACCACCTCTACATCCGGCCCGGCCACGAGCTGATCCGCACCTTCGGCGGCCTGCACCGGTTCATGCACTGGGACCGGCCCATTCTCACCGATTCCGGCGGGTTCCAGATCTTCAGCCTCCAGGAACTGGCCAAGATCACCGAGGAGGGGGCGGCCTTCCGCTCCCATCTCGACGGTTCCCGGCTGTTCCTCAGCCCCGAGGATGCGGTCCGCGTCCAGGAGGCGCTCGGCTCGGACATCATGATGGCGCTGGACACCTGTATCCCCTATCCGGCAAGCCGCGACGAGGCGGCCAGGGCCACCGACCTGACCGCCCGCTGGGCCAGGCGATGCCGGGCCGTGCAGAGCGAAACCGGCCAGCACCTGTTCGGCATCGTCCAGGGCGGCATGTACCCGGATTTGCGCCTGGAGGCGATCGAGCAACTGGTGGAGATCGGTTTCGATGGCTATGCCCTGGGTGGGCTGTCGGTGGGCGAGCCCAAGGAACTGATGCACGAACTGCTGGCCGTCACCGCCGACCGGCTGCCGGCTGACCATGCCCGCTATCTCATGGGCGTGGGTACGCCGGAGGACCTGGTCGAAGGAGTGTACCACGGCATCGACATGTTCGACTGCGTCATGCCCACGCGCAACGCCCGCAATGGAATGCTCTTTACTTCGCAGGGCAGACTTGTTATAAAAAACGCCTGTTTTCAGCAGGACCAGCGCCCGGTGGACGAAACCTGCGGCTGCTACACCTGCCGCCACTTCTCGCGCGCCTATCTGCGGCACCTGTTCCAGAGCCGCGAGATCCTGGCCTATCAACTGAACAGCATCCACAACCTGCACTACTACTGCACGTTGATGGCAAAGATGCGGGAGGCGATCCGGGCGGACCGGTTTCTTGCCTTCCGCCATGCCTTTTATCAGCAACGGGCCGAACCGTCGGCCGAACATCAAGTTGAACCGGAGGAACGTACATGAGTGGAGTTGCCTGGGCCGCCGACGCGGCGGCACCTGCGGGAATGGCGAGCATTGCCCAGTTTGTGCCGCTGATTCTCATCTTTATCGTTTTTTATTTTCTGCTCATCCGGCCGCAGCAGAAAAAGGCCAAGGAGCACCAGAACTACCTGGCCAACCTGAAAAAGGGCGACCGGGTGATCACGGGCGGCGGCATCCACGGGGTGATCGCCGGCCTGACCGACACGGTCGTCACCCTGGAAGTCGCCGAGAACGTGCGGATCAAGGTGAGCCGCAGCGCCATCGCCGGTTCGGCCGCCGAGGCCGAAAAGCAGGCCCCGGCCAAGAGCGGTGGCTGAAGGCTCGGTGGTTGCAACTGATTTTCATCGTGCATGAAAACGACCTGACATTGTGGGCTGCCTCCGGCTGGTGATCGCGTTCCGGCGGATCGCTTTGGTCAGGCTGCCTTTATGTGGCTGTTTGCTGGCCGCAGAGCCGAATGCTCGGCTGTGCGGCCTTTTTTGTCGGGACAGATCCGATGCGCCAGCTGGTGTACAGCGGTCGGACCGGTGACCACCCGGTGCTGGTCACCGACGAGGACGGTGTCCGCAGCCTGCGCTTCGGCACCGAGGAGCGCCAGACCAGCATCGACCTGCGCCGTCCCTGGGAACTGCAGCTCGCCTATACCCAGTGGATGGCGGCCGCGCTGCTGCTCCATCCCCGGCCGGAGTCCTTTCTCGTCGTCGGTCTGGGAGGCGGCGCCCTGCCGCATTTTCTGCTCCATCATCACCCCGGGGCCCGGATCGACGTCGTGGAAAAAGAGCGGCTGGTGATCGAACTGGCCCACCGCGCCTTCCTGCTGCCGCAGCAGGAAGCAGGGCTTCGCGTCATCCACCGGGATGCGCTGTCGTTCCTCCGGGTCGATGCCCCCGCCAGCTATCATATCGCCTTTCTCGACATCTTCGGACCGGGGTGCATGGCGCCGGTTTTGTTCGATCCTGCCCTGTATCGACAGCTCCTGGCCCGTTTGCATCCCGGAGGCGTGCTGGCGGTGAATCTGTGGAGCGGCGAGCGGCCGCTGTACGAGCAGGCCGTGCGCGCGGCCTGGGAAGGATGCGCCGGCCGGCTGCTGCGGATGCAGGTCAGCAAGCGGAGCAACGCCGTCCTGCTGGGCTTTGCCGGCGATATTCCCTGGGCGGCGATCAAGAAGGCGCGGAAACGCGGCGCCGAGTTCCGCCAGCGCTACGGCATCGATTTCGTGCCCTTCCTCAAGCGGTTGCGCCGGACCAGCCGCTCGTCATCCCTGCTGGCGCGTCTCTTCGGTTGACCCGGCCCGGCCGTCCACCGCCTGTCCCTGCCGAATTCCCCGCTCCTCCATCATCTGCGCAAGTTGCCGGCTGAGTTCTGCGGCCAGGCAGTGCCATTGCGGCGCCACCAGCAGGTCGGGATGGGCCGTGGCCCAGAGTCGATGCAGGGTGATGCGGGACGGAATGCGGGGGAGCAGGCCGAGGAGCAGTTCGAGGTAGTCGTCCCGGTCGAACACCGAAACCTGTCCCTGCCGGTAGAGATCGTGGAGCGGCGTGCCGGCGATGACCTGGAGATGGTGCAGTTTCAGGGCCTGGATGGGCAGGGCGCCGACGGTCCGGATGGTGGCCAGCATGTCCGCTTCGGTCTCCCCCGGAATGCCCAGCATGAGGTGGGCGCCGATCTCCAGGCCGGCCACGGCGCGCAGTTTGGCCACGGCGGCGAGGAAATCGGCGAAACTGTGGTTGCGGTTGAGCAGGGCAAGGCTCTGGGCATGGATGGATTGCAGGCCCAGTTCGACCAGGCAGGTCTTGCCGCAGTCCCGCACCAGGCGCACCAGGGCGGCGGGCAGATCGGCGGCGATGGCGTCGGGGCGGGTGGACAGGATCAGTCCCAGACAGTCCGGGTCGGCGAGGACCTGGGCCAGTTTGGGACTGAGTTGGCTGGTGGCCAGGGTCGTGGGGGTTTCCTGCTGGAAATAGGCGAGGTAGTGGCGAAACCGGCCCTTGAGCAGAAGCCGTTTGCCGCGGCGGATCTGCTGGTCGAGGCTGTCGGAGGGGCGCAGGGAAAGGGGCGTGAAGCTGGCCGGCCGGCAGAAGAGGCAGCCGCCCCGGCTCCGGTTGGGGCAGGGACGGCCCAGGTCGAGCGGGATCTTGCCGATGGCCTGGCCGTACCGTTCGCGGCAGTCGATGCTGAAGGTGCGGATGCGCGGCCGGTCCGCGATCAAGGGGGTGGAACGGTCCTTGACCTCCACGGCGGCGGCCGGCATCGCTCAGGAGGAGGGAGCCACCAGCGGATCCGGCCGGTCGATCACCCGATAATAGCGCTCGCCGGCGCAGGCCCGGCAGAGCGTGCGACCGTTGTGTTCCTGCTCGCGGCAATCCTGGACCCAGTCGCCGCACCGGTCGCACTGGACCCGGCGCAGCGGGCGGCCCGGCAGGGCGCATGCCGGAATCTCCACCTCGACCTCCTGAAAGGTGAACAGCTCGTCCAGGGGCATGACCTTGTAGGCCTGCAATTGGCGTTGGTATTTGTCCGCCACGTCTGGACAATAGCTTTCGGCCAAGGCTCTGGCCTCCTCGCGGGCCACGGCCCGGACGGCGCGGCGGCTGTCCAGGTTGACGAAGGTGGCCGCCATGACGCCGAAATCGAGCCAGCGCAGCGAGCGTTTACCCAGGCTGCACCCGGTGACCGACTGGATGGCGTCGGTGGCGCAACGGTCGATTTCGACCAGGACGTAGAGTTTTTTCCGGTCCGCGCCCTTGGGATCGGCAATGCCGATCCGTTCCAGGGCGGCCATGGTCATGCGCACGCCGATCACCTGGCCGGCGCAGATATGGCCGTGAATGCGCGCCGATTCAGCCAACAACTGTTCAAATGATTCCATTTCTCGCCGTCACAAAAGGTCAGGGGGGCCGATGCCGTGAGCCCTTCGCCCGCCGGTCCGCATGAAGCTGGAAGGGCCGGGCGGACGAGACCGCACCTTACCCGTGGCGGTTCCCCCTGTCAATCGGCAGTCGCGCGCAGGTCCTTGATCAGCAGGGGCAGGGGATGGGCAATGGCATCGAACAATTCCCGGCAAAAACCGCAGCGGTCGCACCGGCTGTCGCATTGGGAGAGCATGTTGGCAAAGTCGAACGACAGCAGGCTGTTGTCGACATGGAGACGATCGGCCAGCCAGGCCATGGCATCCAGCAGGTCGAGCAGGTTGCCGTCGTACCGCCGGCGGCGGTAGGCAGTGATGGCGTTGATCAGGAAATCGGGTCCCAGGGTGCGGCCGCAGAGTTTGATGGTGTCCACGTGGTAGAGGTAGAGATCGATGTCCTCCGGCCGGATGAAGGGCGATTGCAGCAACCGGTACGGTTGTTCGTCCAGAAGCCGCATGCAGCCGATGTCGCAGTTGAGGTGGCGGGTCTGGTCCCGGCCCTCCATGTTGGCCAGGGCGATGTAGGCATCGTGGGAGAGCTTGAAGGGGCAATAGGGCAGGCAGCCCTCGTTGGCCAGCACCTCGAGCTTGAGGCCGGGGACACTCCGGCGGATGGTCAGGCAGATCCGGGCCAGCTCGTCCAGGTCGCGGTTGAGGGAGCGGTCGAGGATGACCTTGCCGGGGAGCCTGAAGCCGGTTTCGCCGATATAGGCCAGTTGCGCCTCGATCTTGCGCACGGAGTCCAGCATGGTGTTGACGCTGGGCACAGCTTCCAGTTGGGTGGCGATTTCCGGGGCATGGTCGGCGATGACCTGGAGCAGGTAATGATCGCAGTAGACGATGCCGTCGATCACTCCGCGGTCCAGACAGTGGTCCAGACTGCGAAGGAGCGGTTCGATGACGCCGTGGTCGGTCAGTAGATCGGGGGCATAGAAGCGGCTGTTGAGCAGGGCGTATTTCCTCGGTCCGCGCAGCCGCTCGAGCCCGGCAACGATGGCCGCCTGGACGATGACCGGTTCGATCCGGATACGGCTGTCGAGGGCCCGGCTGTGCAGCAGGCTGAAGTGGACGCTGTCCAGGTCGGCGACGCAGTGACCGAGGAAATCGATGTATCTGCCCTCCGGGAGAAAGGGGACATTGAGAAAAGGTTTCATGCGGACTCTATCTGTTTGCGTAGCAGGGCGTGCGGCTCAATGGTTGCCAGGGGCGGTTCGGTCTGCAGGAGCACCCGCCTGCCCGGATTCGCCCGCTGCGCCGGCGTGCCGTCTTCCAGGCGGATGGCGCTGACTGTCGCCGTTTCCGGCTCAATGGTCCGGCCCAGATATTCCACCCGGTCGCCAACGGCAATCGCATGCCGCGTCTCGATCAGGAAGGGTGTGGCGGCGCGGATGATGCCGACCGGCACAAACCTCTGTTCGAATCTCATTCTATCATACAACATGTCGCCGGATGAAGGGCTGGCGGCGAAAAAGTTTTCTGTTCGGCCCCGGGTGCCGATCTTGCTCAATTCCTTGTGAAAAGCTTCAGGGAGCACGAGGCTAACTGGCGATTGGCCGGAAAAAAGTTGTTCCCGGATCCAGTCGAGGGCCAACCGGTACAGCCGCACCACCGCCCCCACGTAGCCCGCCGATTTCATCCGTCCTTCGATCTTGACCGCGTCGACGCCGGCATCGATCAGGAGCGGGAGCCGGTCCAGCAGGCACAGGTCGCGGGAATTGAAAATATAGGTGCCGTGCTGGTCTTCCTCAACCGGAAAATATTGGCCCGGCCGTTTTTCCTCGACCACAGCGTAGGCATAGCGGCAGGGATGGGCGCAATCGCCCTGGTTGGCGTTGCGGCCGGTGAGGTACTGGCTGAGCAGGCAGCGTCCCGAATAGGAAATGCACAGCGCGCCGTGGACGAACACTTCCAGCTCGATGGGGGTCGCGGCCCGTATGGCCCGGATCTCGGCCAGACCGAGCTCGCGGGCGAGATTGAGGCGTCGCACCCCCTGTTCGGCCCAGAAACGGGCGCTGGCGGTGTTGGTCACGTTGGCCTGGGTGGACAGGTGCAGCGACAGCTCGGGGACAAGCCGCCGCGCGGTGGCGAGGATGCCGGGGTCGCCGACGATGCAGCCGTCGATGCCGATGTGCCGCAGCAGCAGCAAATAGGGCTCCAGGTGTTCCAGGTCGCGGTTGTGGGCAAAGATGTTCACCGTGACATAGACCTTGACGCCGCGCTCATGGGCGTAGGCCACCGCCCACCGCAGGCCGTCCTCGTCGAAATTGGCGGCGCGGGCGCGGAGGCTGAACGCCTTGCCGCCCAGATACACGGCGTCGGCGCCGTAATGGACGGCGGTGATCAGTTTTTCGGCATTGCCGGCCGGGGCCAGCAGTTCGGGCAGGCGTGGGCCGGACTGGCCGGCGGGGAAAGTGGTCATGGCCATGGGTGCGCAACAAGATGGGAAAGAAGAGAGGGGGGGCGGGGCAATGGGCCGCCCGCCGGGAAAGCGGGAAGAACACGCATAAGGGGAACGGTGTCCCCGGCGGCGGGGCGGCGTGAAGGCCGCGTATTTGCCGCGCCGGGAGTTTTCTGCGGATGTTCGAGGATTGCCGCAGGTGGAGATAGTGCTTGCCCCGGGTTGCTCGCTGATATATTATTGACGGAATACCGCCGCGTTGCTCCACGATTCGAGTCAAGCGCCCTTGACGGGCAAGGAGATCCCATGCTGAAAAAAAGTTATTCCAGAACCGGAGCGGTCTGCCGTGTCACCTTCAAGTACGAAAACGAAGAACTGGCGGAGACCGCCGTGGTGGCGGGCGAGTTCAACGGCTGGTCGTTGCGGGAGACGCCCATGAAGAAGCTCAAGGACGGCAGCTTTTCCGCCACGCTCTCCCTGCCGACCGGCCGGTCCTACTGCTTTCGCTATGTGCTCGACGGTGGTGTCTGGGTCAACGACAGCGAGGCGGACGGGTACTCCCCCAACGAATACGGCGAAGCCAACTCGGTGCTGGTCCTCTAAGGCCGTTCGGCGGCGGCATGCCGGCAGTCCGCCTTAAAAACAGTCGCCCAGCCCGGTCTTGTGGTATTCGTTTTTCAGCGCCACATAGCGCCGCCACGAGGCCTGCATCTCCAGAAGCTGGGCGTCGCTGACCTCCCTGACCACCTTTGCCGGCGTCCCCATGATCAGGGAACGGGGAGGAAAGCGCTTGCCCGGCGTCACCACCGAACCGGCTCCGACGATCGACTCGTTGCCGATGACCGCGCCGTCGAGGATGATCGCGCCCATGCCGATCAGGCAGAGGTCGCCCACCGTGCAGCCGTGGAGAATGGCCCGGTGGCCGACGGTGACATCGCAGCCGATGATGGTCGGATGGCCGTCGCGGTCGTCCCGGTCCGCCCCTTCGTGCTGGGTGATATGGAGCATGGAGAGGTCCTGGATGTTGGTCCGGGCGCCGATGCGGATGCGGTGGACATCGCCCCGGCAGATGACCCCGAACCAGAGCGATACATCCTCGCCCAGAATCACGTCGCCGATCAGGGTGGCGTTGGGGGCGACCCAGCCGCCCTTGCCGACCTGGGGCTGATACTCTCGGTATGGCACTATCATGGTTTCTCCTCTCTGAAGGGCGCATGCCGCCGGGCAGCCGGCCGGGCACTCCGCCCGATCACATCTGTTGTTTCGTCCTCATTTCCTCGCCGGACCGAATACCGGGTCCGGCCTTCCGTCCCGCCCGGCCCGGAGGAAGGGCGACGCCAGCGTCCTTAATACAACTCCACGGCGTGGCGGTGTCAAGAGGGAATTCATTTCCACGCGTGTGCCGTCAGCCGGGACTTTGGCGGGAAAATCCCGTTCAAGCGAACCGGACATGCCGCCGGAAGAACTCCCGGTACTCGTCGGGACGGTGACTGACGTAGACGATGGTGGTCAGTCGCCTGTCGGCAATGCCGGCAAGGAAATCGAGCAGGGCCTTGCGGTTGGGCTCGTCGAGCCCCTGGGTCGGCTCGTCGAGGAGGAGCAGTTGCGGCGACTTGATCAGGGCCCGGGCAAGCAGCAGCAGCCGTTGTTCGCCATACTTCATCCGACGGAAGGGCTGCTGCGCCTTGTGGGTCAGGCCGAGCCGCTGCAGCCAGCGCCGGCCGAGCTGGAGCTGCGCCTCGCTGGGACGGGTGTAGAGTCCGATCGAGTCGAACAGCCCGGAGACCACGGTGGCCAGCCCGCTGCCGGCCACGTGGTGGTTGCGGTGGAGGTCCGGACTGAGGATGCCCATCCGCCGTTTCAGCTCCCAGATCGATTCGCCGCTGCCGCGCCGCCGGCCGAACAGGGTCAGGTCGTTGGCGTAACAGAGCGGATGGTCGCCGCTGATGAGCTGGAGCAGGGTCGATTTGCCGCAGCCGTTGGGACCGGTGATCAGGGTGTGATCGCCCCGGTCGATGGTGAGATCGAGGCCGGCGAACACCTCGACCTCGCCGTAGCGGGCAAAACCGTGGCGCAGGGTGACCAGGTTGGCGCCGGTGGTTTCTTCCGGCTGCCGGTCCTGACCGAAGTCCTCCACCGTCACCTGGAAGAGCGGCGGCTGGTGCGCCAGCCAGCCGGTCACCTCCGCCAGCACCTCGGCCCGCGGCCCCTGGACCGCGATGGTGCCGTCCCGGAAGGCGGCGAGGTGGGTGCACCAGTCGGGAATATCGGCGCTGTTGTTGACCAGGGCGAGCAGGCCCAGGTCCTGGTCCCGCAGCCCGGCCAGCACCCGGTCCAGTTCGGCGCAACTGGCCCGGTCGAGCCCCTCATACGGATTTTCCAGGACCAGCTGGCCGATGCCCCTGGTGATCAACTGCAGGAGACAGAGCTTGCGCGCCTGGCCGGAACTCAACTGGCGGTAGCCCCGGTCGAGCAGGCCGGCGAAGGCGAACAGCTCGATCAGGTGGCGGTGGCGGTCGATGTCGGTGAGAAAGGCGCGGGCCGGGGTGCCGGGATCGAGCCGGTCCAGGAAATCGGTATCGTCCTTGCGCAGTTCGGCCTCGAAGATCGACTGCTGCCGCTTGAACGACAGCACGCCGAGATCCGGCGGCAGGCTCAGCCGCTTGGCGCGGCAGCCGACCGCCTCCCCGGCGACGATTTCGCAGAACTGCTCGATGCCCGAGCCGTTGCCGCCGACCAGGCACCAGGCTTCGCCCGGTCCGGCGGCGAAGCGCCCGATCCGCAGTCCATCGGCGGTAAGCTGTTCGATCACCAGCATGGCAAATGGGCCCGCATCACTCGTCCCAGATGGTGGCCAGGGTGTAGGGGGATCCCGGTCCGGCGAAGAAGGAGCCGTCGACAAAGCGGAAACCCCGGTCGAGCGCGGCGATCGTCGCCCTATCCCGGTCGTCGAGCTGCACGCCGGTGGCGGCGAGGTTCTGCCGCATCCGGTCCGGATGGACCGATTTGGGAATGACCACGGTCCGGCGGCCGAGTCCCCAGGCAAGCAGCACCTGCGCCGGCGTGGCCCCATGTTTGGCCGCCAGTTGCACAATCACCGGATTGTCGAGCAGGGTCGGCTCGTCGCTCTTTTTCATGGCGGCCGGCCGGTCGCCGGAGCCGAGCGGCGAGAAGGCGGTGACCAGGATATCGTTTTCCTTGCAAAAATCGAGCATGGTCCGCTGCTGCAGGTAGGGGTGGAGTTCGATCTGGTTCATCTCCGGCCGAATGGTGGCGGCCTGGCGGCACAGGGCGTCCAGCTTGGCGAGGCTGAAATTGCAGACGCCGATATGGCGGACCAGTCCCGCAGCCACGCAGGCCTCCATCGCTTTCCAGGTCTCGATGATCGGCTGGTCGGCCACGGGAACGAACTCCTCGCTCTTGCGGGCAAAAAGCACGCCCGGTTTGAAGGCCACCGGCCAGTGGATGAGGTAGAGGTCGAGAGAATCGGTGCGCAGGTCGGCGAGCGTTTTTTCCAGGGCCGGCCGGACCTGTTCCGGGGCGTGGGCGTTGTTCCACAGTTTCGAGGTCAGCCAGAGGTCGCCACGGGCCACCATGCCGGCCTCGATGGCCTCGGCGATGGCCCGGCCGACCTCCGGTTCGTTCTGGTAGATGGGGGCGCAATCGATGTGGCGATAGCCCATGGCCAGGGCCTCCTTGACCGCCGCGTACACCGCGCCGGGCGCTGATTTCCAGGTGCCGAGCCCAAGGGCGGGGAGACGGTCGCCGTTGCGGAAGGAAAACGAGAGCATGGTGATTCTCCTTGTGGTGCCGGCCAGGCGCGGAACGGCCCGGCAGGGGCGCGGGTTGCGCCGGGTTGACGAAAAGATGGTGCGGCGCACGGGAACGAAGGCGGGTGCGCTGTAAAGATAAAAAGCCGTCGCCCATCCGTCAAATGGAGATTGCGGCCCGGGACGTATCCGTTTCCGGCGTTCCGGCACCAATTCCGGCCGGGATGGCACGACTTTTCCTTTTGTAGAACGATTCTTTTTGCATAAAATATCCGAATAACCGTGCAGACGAATCGAGCGCACATCGCAGCGGGGCGGATAGGATGCGACCATGAAGGGACAACCGGGGCCGGGACGAGGAAAGCAGCAGAAGGACACGACAGGACCGCAAACCGTGGTCGTGGTGGACGACAGTTCCACCATGCGGACCGTGATTCAGAAGGAGCTGGAAGCGGCGGGATTTGACGTCGTCGCCTTCAACGACGGCCTGGAAGCCCTGTCGTCGCTCCGCTGGATGCAGCGGTTGCCCGATCTGATCCTCCTGGACATCGACATGCCCAGGATGGACGGGTTCGCCTGCTGCGAGCAGCTACGAGCAATGGAGGCGCAGGGGTTGTTCGAGGAAGCGGAGGAAGCCCGGATCCCGGTGCTCTTCGTCTCCGCCAACGACACCTTCGACAACCGCAGCCGTGGTTTTCACCTCGGCAGCCTGGAGTTCATCTCCAAGCCCTTTGCTCGCGGTGACATTGCGGCGGCAGTCAGCAAAGTACTGCGGCCGCAAACCACTTTTGCCGGCATGGTTGCCCTCGTCATCGACGACGAGCGCTCCCTTCGGCGGATGGTCCGTACCTGCCTGGAGCAGATCGGCCTCCGGGTGCTCGAGGCGGAAGATGGCCGCCAGGCCTTTGAGCTCATCAAGGAGGGGCGTGCCGAGGTGGATTTGGCCATCGTCGATTTCGACATGCCGGTCATGCGCGGCGACGAATTCATCCACCTGACCCGGCAATGCCCCGAAACCGGACATCTGCCCATGATTTCCCTCAGCGCTGCCGGTGCACCCCAGACGATTTTGCGGATGTTCCGGGCAGGCGCCACCGATTATCTGGTCAAGCCGTTCATCGCCGAGGAATTGCTGGCACGGGTCCAGGTGCATCTCAACCTGCGCCGCTACATGTGCCATCTGGAGGAGATGAACCGGAACCTGTACGACAAGGCGGTCAACGATGCCTTGACCGGCCTGCGCAACAAGCGTTATTTTCAGGAAGCCTTCGAGGAACTGTTTGCCCGGGCGCAGCGCTCCCAGGGTGATCTCAGTTGCCTTTTCTTTGATCTCGATCATTTCAAGAGGGTCAACGATACCTGCGGCCACGGTTTTGGCGACTATGTGCTGAAAACCATCGGCGCGCTGGTGAAGGCGAATGTTCGCCGGGGCGATCTGGCCGCCCGGTTTGGCGGCGAGGAATTTGTCATCGCCCTTCCCAACACGGGATTGGCGCCGGCCCGGTTCGTCGCCGAAAAAATACGGACCCTGGTCGAAACGCACCGGTTCCGCGACCAGGGGCGGCAATGGGCGGTCACCGTGAGCGTTGGGGTGGCCTCCCTGCACGGTCACCGGCCCGCTTCGGCAACGACCTTGTTGCAGTTGGCCGATCAGGCGCTCTATCTTGCCAAGGGCGCCGGCCGCAACCGGGTGGTCTGCTGCCCGGATTGAACGGACAACGCCCCGGCCCAAGGGTTGTGGCCGCCGGCCGCCTTGTTCTGCGACCGACCCGGCATCGAATCAGCGTCTCTTTCCTGCGGCGGGCTGTCGTCCCGCCGCCCCGCTCTTGAACACGGAGGTGTCCAATGACAGAACAGAAAAAACGATCATGGGGATTTGCCACCCGGCAGCTCCACTCCGGCCAACCCGTCGATCCGGTGACCGGCAGCAGGGCGCTGCCCTTGTACCAGACCACCTCCTACTGCTTTCACAACGCCGCCCACGCCGCCAACCTGTTCGCGCTCAAGGAGACGGGCAATATCTATACCCGGATCATGAATCCGACCACCGATGTGCTGGAGCAGCGGGTGGCGGACCTGGAGGGCGGCATCGGCGGGCTGGCCGCCGGCAGCGGCCATGGCGCCCAGGCCCTGGCCTTTTTCACCCTCTGTCAGGCCGGCGATCACATCGTCTCCAGCAGCAGCCTCTACGGCGGCACCTACAACCAGTTGCGCTACACCCTGCCCAAGCTGGGCATCGAGGTCACCTTCGCCGATCCCGCCGAACCGGATTCCTTTCTCCGCGCCATCCGCCCCGCCACCCGGCTGATCTACGGCGAGACCCTGGGCAATCCGGGCCTGATCGTCTTTCCCTTCGAGGAGGTCGGCGCCATCGCCCGGGCGCACGGGCTGCCGCTGATGATCGACAACACCCTGGCCACGCCCTACCTGTGCCGGCCGATCGAATGGGGCGCCACCATCGTCAGCCACAGCACTACCAAATTCCTCAACGGCCACGGTACCTGCATCGGCGGCCTCCTGGTGGATGCGGGCACCTTTGCCTGGGATTCCGGCCGGTTCGCCGGCTTCACCGAACCGGACCCCTCCTACCACGGCCTGATCTACAGCAGTCTCGGGCCGCCCGCCTTTCTCGTCAAGGCCCGGGTGCAGATGCTGCGCGACCTCGGCATCTCCGCCTCGCCCTTCAACAGTTGGCTGACCGTGCAGGGAATCGAGACCCTGAGCCTGCGCATGCAGCGGCATGTGGCCAACGCCCAGGCCGTGGCCCAATTTCTTAGGGAGCATCGCCAGGTGGCCTGGGTTTCCTATCCCGGCCTGGCCGATCATCCCAGCCACCAGCGGGCGCTGCGGTATCTGCCCGAGGGCGCGGGCGCGATCCTCACCTTCGGCATCAAGGGAGGCCGGGAGGCCGGGCAGCGGTTCATCGACAGCCTCAGGCTGTTCAGCCATGTGGCCAATGTCGGCGACGCCAAGAGTCTGGCCATCCATCCGGCCAGCACCACCCACAGCCAGTTGAGCGAGGACGAACTGCAGCGGGCCGGGGTGACGCCGGATATGGTGCGGTTGAGCGTGGGGCTGGAGGATGCCGAGGATCTGTTCTGGGATCTGGATCAGGCCCTCGGCACGGCGGGATGAATCGTCAGTGGGCCGGCGGTTGGCCGGGTGTGGTGCAGTCGGGTGAGGAAACCTGGCAGCCGTCGCTGTTGTCCAGGCCCGGAATCGCGAGGGGAGCGGCGGAGGCGGGAGGCATTGCCGGTATGGCGGCTGCTGCCGACTGCCCACCGGTTTCGGTTGGCGGGGGCAGGTCGAGGGCCGCGAGCACGGCGGTTTTCCCTCGGCGGACGATCCAGCCGTCCGGCGTTCTGGTCATGAGCACCGGAATCTCGCTGATGCCCAGGGCGGCCAACAGGGCCTTGTTGGAGGCCGGAGCGTAAGCGGCGTTAATGGTGGCGTTGGCCAGGTCGAGGGTGCGGACCTGGTCGATGGGATTGAAATGCACGGTGACCCGGCCGTTGGTCTTCAGGAAGGCGATCACCTTTTCGCAGTGGGCGCAGGTCGAGGCGTAGAACAGATAGTGCTCGGGGTACTTGCTCACGCCCGGCCGGCTGGCGAAGACCCCGGCGGTGAAGGCCTGCTGGCCGGCGGCGGGCTGGTGCAGATCGAGACTGGCAAAGGCCAGGGTCGCAGTGGCCACGACCAGCGTGCCGGCCAGGATCTGCCGGAATCCGAGCAGACAGTTGAGCAGGACGATGACCCCGAGGATGGTCAGACAATAGGCGCAGAAGGTGTGGGCGACCAGGTACTGGAAACTGGTCAGGATCGCCTCGACCCCGAGGGCGGCCAGCAGCAGGACCGGGACAAAGGCCGGCAGCCGGCGCCGTTCGCCCCGTGCCGCCCGCAGACTCCAGTAGATCACCTGAAAAAAGAACAGGCCCACCGCATTGAAGACCAGGGGGGAGACCCTGGTCAGCTTTTCCACGATCTTGCAGCCGTCATTCAGACAAAACGGCGTCCCCTGGTACAGGGTGAAACCGATCTGACCCGCAACCAGCAGGCTGGCGACCAGCGCGAGGAACTGGCCGAACTGGAGCGCTCTGTTTTTTCTTTTCAGCATGGTGTTCCGGAAGTTGAAGCATCAGCGACTGTGCCGGTGCGCACGGAGTACGCCAACCGTGGCTGTCGCATGGGAAGGCCTATAATGATGCATTCTCCCTGAAGTGTCAACCTTCCTCATGTGGGCGTCCGGGTGTCGATATCCCACGGGGAAGGAGCGGGCGCGGCCGGATTTTTTCCGCAGGGCGTCCTAGCCGGTGCGTCTCACTTGCCGGTAGAGGGCTTCCGCCTGGTAGGAACTGCGGACAAAGGGGGCGGCGGCCACGGCCGAAAAGCCCTGGGCCAGTGCCTGGCGTTCCAGGGCGGCGAATTCGTCCGGCGGCAGGAAGCGGGCCACCGGCAGATGGCGCCGCGAGGGTTGGAGATACTGGCCGATGGTGAGGATGTCGCAGCCGGTGGCGCGCAGGTCGGCAAAGAGCCGGGTCAGTTCTTCGGCCGTTTCCCCCAATCCCACCATGATGCCGCACTTGCTGACCATGGCCGGGGCGATGGCCCTGACCCGCCGCAGCAGGTCCAGGCTGCGCCGGTAATCGGCCTCGGGCCGGACGGCCGGGTAGAGCCGCGCCACGGTCTCGAGGTTGTGGTTGAGCACGTCCGGCCGGGCGGCGAGCACTGTTGCCAGGGCGTCGACATCGCCCTGGAAATCGGGGATCAGCACCTCGATGAGGGTGCGGGGATTGCGGGCGCGGATCGCCCCGATGGTAGCGGCGAAATGAGCGGCGCCGCCGTCGGCCAGATCGTCGCGGGTCACCGAGGTGATGACGCAGAAGCTCAGGCCCATGGTCTGCACCGCCTCGGCCACCCGGACCGGTTCCGCCGGGTCGGGCATTCCCTGCGGCCCGTGGCCGATGGCGCAGAAGCAGCAGGTGCGGCTGCAGCGGTCGCCCAGGATCATGAAGGTGGCCGTGCCCTTGGCAAAGCATTCGAACTGGTTGGGGCACATGGCCTCCTGGCAGACCGTGTGCAGGCACTGGTCCCTGATCAGGGCGCGGATGCGCTCGTACTGCGGGCCGGTGGGCAATGTGCGCCGCAGCCAGCGGGGCTTGGCCTGGGTCGGCTTGATGGTCATGGTTGGTTCGGGACGGAAAGATGCCCGGCCAGCAGACGGTCGCTGCCGAGGAAATGCAGGTCGACGGCGAAGAGATCGGCCAGGTGGCGCGGCAGGAGTGCCTTGAGCCGCGCCATGATGCAATCGTGGCCGCCGGCCCGCGCCAGCGAGGTCATGCCGATGCCGGTGAGGCCGCAGGGGTTGATCCAGGAAAAAGGTTCCAGGTCGGGATCGACGTTGAGCGCCAGGCCGTGGAAGGCGACGCCGTGGCGGATGGCGATGCCGATGCTGCCCAGCTTGCTGTCGCCCACCCAGACGCCATGATTGCGCGGGTCGCGACGGGCGGCGATGCCGCAGTCCGCGGCCAGGCGCAGCATCAGTTCCTCCAGCAGGTAAACATAGTCGCGCAGGCCCAGCTGGCGGCGGCGCAGATCGAGGATCGGGTAGACGACCAACTGGCCCGGACCGTGATAGGTGATCTCGCCGCCCCGCTCCACCACCATCACGGCGATGCCCCTTTCCCGGAGAAAATCCTCGCCCTCGCCCAGATGCGCCCGGCTGCCGTGCCGGCCCAGGGTGTAAACCGGCGGATGCTCGACGCAGAGGAAGAGGTCATGGCCGAGTGCACCCTGCCGCCGTCGCGCCGCCAGTTCAACCTGGAGGGCATGCGCGGCCGGGTAGGCCATCAGGCCGAGGTCGCAGCAGGCCGCGGGGCTGGGGCTGGCAATCATAATCCATATCCGGCAAAGGCGATCAGCCCGCCGACGGCCCGATCAGGCAAGGGCAGCGGGCGGCCTGCACTTCGTCGAGCCGCCGCACCTTGGTCCGGTGCGGGGCCTGGCGCAGCAGGTCCGGCTGTTCCTCCGCTTCCCGGACAATGGTCCTGAGGGTGGCGATGAACTGGTCGAGGTCGTCCTTGCATTCGGTTTCGGTGGGCTCGATCATCAGGGCCCCGTGCACCACCAGCGGGAAATAGATGGTCGGCGGGTGGTAGCCGTAGTCGATCAACCGCTTGGCCATGTCCAGGGTGGTGATCTTCTGCGCCTGCTGGTTGAGGTCTGAGAAAACGCACTCGTGCATGCAGGGCCGGTCGTAGGGCAGGTGGAGGACATCCTTCAGCCGTTCCTTGATGTAGTTGGCGTTGAGCACCGCCAGCCGGCTGGCCTGTTTGAGGCCGGCCTCGCCCATGGTGAGGATGTAGCTGTAGGCTCGCACCAGGATGCCGAAGTTGCCGTGGAAGGCGTGGATGCGGCCCACCGACAGCGGCCGGTCGCTGTCCAGGCGAAAGCTGCCGCCCTCCTTGACCACGCGGGGCACGGGCAGGAAGGGCTCCAGTTCACTGGTGACGCAGACCGGGCCGGCGCCGGGGCCGCCGCCGCCGTGCGGGGTGGAGAAGGTCTTGTGCAGGTTGAGATGGAGCACGTCGATGCCGCAGCGCTTGGCGTCGATGACCCCGAGCACCGCGTTCATGTTGGCGCCGTCGCCGTAGACCAGGCCGCCCTTGGCATGGACGATGGCGGCGATCTCGCGGATGCGTTCCTCGAACAGCCCCAGGGTGTTGGGGTTGGTCAGCATGATGCCGGCGGTGTCCTCGTCCATCAGTTCGGCCACCAGGGCCGGATCGAGCATGCCCCGGTCGTCGGACTTGATGGCCACCGCCTGGTAGCCGCACAGGGCCGCCGAGGCCGGGTTGGTGCCGTGGGCCGTGTCCGGGATGAGGATCTTGCGGCGTTGGGCGCCCTGGTGGCGGTGCCAGGCATGGAAGATGAGCATGCCGGTCAGTTCGCCGTGGGCCCCGGCCGCCGGCTGCAGGGAGATCGCGTCCAGGCCGGTGATCGCGGCCAGGGAGCGCTGCAACTCGAAGAGCAGCCGCAGGGTGCCCTGGCAGAGTTCGTCGGCCAGCATCGGGTGGGCGGCGGCGATGGCCGGGGTGGCGGCCTGGCGCTCGTTGGTCTTGGGGTTGTACTTCATGGTGCAGGAGCCGAGCGGGTACATGCCGCTGTCCACCCCGAAATTCCACTGCGACAGCCGGGTGTAGTGGCGGACCACGTCGATTTCGCTCAAATCGGGAAAATCGACGGGCTCGCCCAAGAGCGCATCGTCGATGGCGGCGGCGGGAACGTCGCCGGCCGGGATCGACATGCCCGTCCGTCCCTTCCTGCCCTTGTGCCAGAGCAGGGGTTCGTTGAAGATCAGGCCGCCGGTACCCAGGGGTTCACTGGTCGCGCTCATGCGCCCACCTCCGCTGCGATGGTGTCCATGGTTTGTCTGTCGATGGTCTCGGTGACGCAGAACAAATAACGCCCCGCCATGTCTGGATAGAGCGTGCCCAACTCCAGGCCGGCGACGATGTTTTTGGCCAGCAGCCGCTCGCGGACCGGGCGGAAGTCGGCGGCGAACTCGACCACGAATTCGTTGAAGGTCGGGCCGGCAAACACGATCCTGGCCCCGGCCTTGATCAGGAGATTCTTGAGATACTCGCTGCGATCGTAATTGAGCCGGGCCAGTTGCCGGATGCCGGTGCCGCCCAGGGAGGCCATGTACATGGCCGCGGTCAGGGCGCAGATGCCCTGGTTGGAGCAGATGTTGGACGTGGCCTTTTCCCGGCGGATGTGCTGCTCGCGGGTGGCCAGGGTAAGGACGTAGCCGCGCCGGCCCTCGACATCCCTGGTCTCGCCGACCAGCCGCCCCGGCATGTTGCGGGTGAAGGGCTCCTTGCAGCCGAACATACCCAGGTTGGGCCCGCCGAAGGAGCGGGGCAGGCCGAAGCTCTGGCCCTCGCCGCAGACGATGTCCGCGCCGCACGATCCCGGATTCCTGCAGAGGCCGTAGGCCAGCGGCTCGGTGAAACAGGCGACGAACAGCGCGCCGGCCTGGTGGATGGCTGCGGCCGCGCTGTCCAGGTCCTCGATCACCCCGAAGAAATTGGGCGATTGCAGGGCCGCGGCGGCCAGATCGTCGAGCGAACCGAGTCCGCCCAGGTCGGTGCGGCCGCTGTCCAGGGTGTCCAGTTCGACGATCTCGAAGCCCGCGGGCTCAAGATAGGCCCGAACCACAGCGCGGTAATGGGGATGGATCGCCCTGGCCACGGCCACCCGCCTTTTCTTTTTCGCGATGCGCAAGCCCATGAGCAGGGCCTCGGCCAGGGCCGAGGCGCCGTCGTACATGGAGGCGTTGACCACGTCCACCCCCAGCAGGCGGGCGGTCAGGGTCTGGTACTCGAAAATCCCCTGGAGCGTGCCCTGGGCCATTTCCGGCTGGTAGGGCGTGTAAGCGGTGAGAAATTCGGAGCGGCCGGCGAGGACGCGGATGGTTTCCGGGATATGGTGGTGGTAGCTGCCGGCGCCCACCAGCACCGCCGTCTGTTCGTTCACCCCCATGGACGCGGCCAGGGCGCGCAGGTGGTCGTTCAACTCCCATTCGGTCTTGGGCGCGGGCAGGTCCCAGGCGCGGGTCATGCGGCAGTCGGCCGGGACCGAAGCGAACAGCTCGTCGAGACTGGCCGCGCCGACGGCGGCCAGCATGGCATCGATTTCCTCGGGGGTGTGCGGCAGGTAGCGCATGGCTTATCCCTTGAGCAGTTGAAGATAGCTGGCGGCGTCGTGCAATTGCCCGTATTCACTGGGATCGGAGGGTTTGATCTCGACGATCCAGGTGGCGTAGGGCTGCTGATTGATCAGTTCCGGGGAGTCGGCGAGTGCGGTGTTGACCGCGATGACCTCGCCGGACATGGGCATGTACAGCTCGGACACCGCCTTGACCGACTCCAGGGTGCCGAACTCGTCCCCCTTGGCAAAGGTGTCGCCGATGGCCGGCAGCTCGACGAAGACGACGTCGCCCATCTGGTCCTGGGCATAGTCGCTGACCCCGACCAGGACGGTGTCGCCGGTGATCTTGGCCCATTCGTGGTCGTCGGTGTAGCGGATGTCGTCCGGCAGCTTCAATTCCTCGATTTCTTTCATAAACGTTCTCCTTTAGGACAGCATGGTGGCCATGGGGGTGCGGGCGGTGCGATCCGGCCGGATCTGGTCGCGGATCTCCACCTTGAGGGTGCGTTTGCCATCGGTGAGCAGGACTTCGGTGCCGGGCGGCCGGGGGACATCGAGCCGGACAAAGCCGCAGCAGAGGCCGCGCGGCGCAAACGATTCGGGACGGCCGCCGGCCACCGGCGTGGCGATGCTGACAATGACGCCGTCCACCCGGTCGATGGCCATGTCGGTGGTGCAGGTGAGCACGCCTCCCAGCACCGTGCCGTCGGGCGCGGTCACTTTGCTGGCGGCGCCGAGGGGAATCTTGCGTGGGTCGAAGCCGGCAAAGGGCAGGGTGCAGGGCGCTGACCCGGCCGCCAGCACGGCCTGGCCGCCGCCGAAGTCCTTGGTGAAGCCGCTGCCATCCTCATCCCAGGGCAGGACGAACAGCCAGGGATTGTCGGCAAAAAGCCAGGGGCCGATGTCCTGATGGGACAGGGGCAAGCCGGCGCCGGCACGCAGGGAGTCGCGGGCCGCCAGGCCGCAGGGCAGCAGCCCTTCCGGTGCGCCCGCCTCCAGCAGAAGCTGCCAGAGGCGGGTGGTGTGCTCGGGCGCCACGAACAGTTCGAAGCCGAATTCGCCGGTATAGCCTGTGCGCGACACCAGCACCGGGGTACCGTCGAGGAGGGTCACCGGCGCGCCGGGCAGGAGATGCGGAGCAAAGGTGCCCTTGAAGGAGAAATAGACCATCCGGTCGAAGACCTGGTCCGGATCGCGCAGAATGCGGGCCAGAATCTTGGCCGCGGCCGGCCCCTGGAGGTCCATCTTGCCGAGGGCGTCGCTGTGGTCGTGGACCAGCGCCCGGGTTTCGTCCGGGTTGTGGCGCCGCAGGTGGGCGGCCACCGGTGTGCCCATGGCGGCGTTGACCACGAGCATGTAGTCGGTCTCGCCGCACTGATAGACGATGGCGTCGTCGAGCACGCAGCCAGCCTCGTCGAGAAAGACCCCGTAGACGCAGCGGCCGGGCACCAGCGGCGTTTTGCGCGGGCCGAGGCATCGATCCAGGTCCTTGGAAAAACAGTGTTGCAGCAATGGCCGCACCAGGGGGCCGCGCAAAGTGAGCACCGCCATGTGGCTGGTGTCGAACAGGCCGGCGGCGGTGATGGGGGCCAGGTGCTCGGCCTTGGCCCCGGCCGGATACCAGAGCGGCATCTCGTAGCCGCCGAAGGCGGCCATGTTGGCGCTGCGGCCGACATGCCAGGGGTGCAGCGGCGTGGTTTTCAGGGATGTTGCCATGGACGGCCTCCTCGGATTTATTTGCTGTCCTCAAGCGGTTCCAGGACCGGCTGGCCGGTCAGGGGTACCTTGAGGTTGAAACTCTTGTAGACTACAAAGGTCTCGACCGACCGCACGTTGTCGATGGTGGCCACCTCCTGGGTGAAGAATTCGAGCAGGCCGAAGTCCTTGCTGAGCATGGCGGTGACGATCAGGTCGAACTGGCCGGTGACCACACAGACCGAGATCACGCCGCGCAATCTGCTGAATTCCTCGCCTTTCTTGACCAGATCCATGCCCTTGACCCGCACGCCGACCATGACAATCTGCCGGTCGGGCAGGGCTTCGGGATTGACCAGGCCGCTGATGGAGAGCACCCCTTCGTCGATCAGCCGCTTGACCCGGGAGCGGACCGTGCCCTCAGCCAGCGACAGCTCGCCGGCGATGGTCTTGAACGAGGTCCGGCCGTCCTTGAGATGGTTGATGATGGCGAGATTGGTGGCGTCGAGGTGCATGGCTGTCCAGGGGAGAAATTATCGAAACAGCCATTCGAGGCTAAAGAAAAATGATGATTCTGTCAATATCGATGTGAGGTTTTGCCGGATCCGGCAAGAGCGTGGTGAAATTATGGGAGCAAGTCCGCTGGCTTGGGCGGGCAGGGGCGGCGGCTTGAGCGGGAGGCGGATGGAGCAAAAAAAAGCTCCGGCCAGGGGATTGACCGGAGCTTGTCTGCGCTACGGAAAAAGCGGTTATTTCAATGCGGCCAGGGCGGCGTCGTAGTCGGGTTCCTGCCCGATTTCGGGAACCTGTTCGGTGTAGACGACTGTGCCGTTGGTGTCGATGATGACAATCGCCCGCGACAGGAGGCCGGCGATGGGGCCGGTGGTGATGGTCACGCCGTACTCCTTGCCGAAAGCCGGGGAACGGAACACGGAGAGCGATTCCACGTTCTTGAGGCCGTCGGTCTCGCAGAAGCGGGTGTGGGCAAAGGGCAGGTCGGCGGAGACGCAGAGCACCACGGTATCGGCCAATTCGCCGGCGGTCTTGTTGAAGCAGCGCACCGAGGCGGCGCACACCGGCGTGTCGATGCTGGGAAAGATGTTGAGCACGATCTTCTTGCCCTTGTAATTGGCAAGGGTCACTTCGGAAAGATCGGTTTTGACCAGGGTGAAATCAGGGGCCTGGGTTCCCTTGGCCGGCAGGGTGCCGCAGGTTTCGATGGGATTGCCTTTCAGGGTGATGGTGGCCATGATGCGTCTCCTTTCTGAATGATATCATTGGAACTTCCTGAAAATGGAAGCGGCGCACCCTGCGAACGGGGTTCTGGTCCGCTCCCTTCTCCAACGGGCATGGTGTTGCAGAGAATAATCATTCTCCTTTTGCTGTAAAGCCCAAAACAAGAGCTGGAAATCGCCCGTTCAGCAGGAAACGATTCGTGGCGGAAGGGATGGGACCGCGGCGGGGCGGGGCTAACGCGGCACAGGGGATTCGGCGGTCGCGGCCCGGTTTGTGTCGCTGCGCTCCGCCTTCCGGGCGCAAGCCGCGCAGGTGCCGTGCACCACCACGGTGGTGCGATCGATGGAGCCCACCTCGGCCAGGGCGGAGGGCAGCAACATATCGTCAAAGTCCTGCCAGAAGAAATCGACCAACTGGCCGCAGGTGTCGCAGAGGAAATGGTGGTGATGGCTGGTCAGGGCCTCGAATCGGGCCTGGCTTTCCACCGTCTCCACCCGGTGGACCAGTTGCAGTTTCTCGAAGGTGGACAGCGTCCGGTACACCGTGTCGAGCGACAGGGAGGGCAGGCGTTTTTCCAGCCGCTTGTAGAGCACTTCGGCGGAAGGGTGATCGTGGGCCCCCAGCAGTTCGCGGTAGATCTCCAGACGCTGGTGGGTCACCTTGAGCCCGGCGCCCTTGCAGATCTGTTCAAAGTGCTGAAGTTGCGGTTGGAAGTTTTTTGCAGACATGAAGGATCAAAGGCAGAGGTCATAACAAATAATTTTTTCTTAATATATGGTATTTTTTTTCGAGTCAACGAGAAATATTCTCGGACGCGTTCAGTCTCACTGTGTGGTTGTTCGTTGAACGCGGGTCCGCACCCTTGCCAAAGGCCCGAAACGCTCAGGTACCGGCGCGGTCGAGGGCGGCGAGCAGCGCCATGATGTCGTTGCCCCGGACCATGCTCCGCACCCATGCCTCGGGAACGGCGGCCTCCCCCAGGGCGGCGCCCAGGATCATGCCGGCCGCCAGGCCGCGGGCCGCCGAGTCGCCGCCGGCCATGACATTTTCGATCAGCGCGCCCGCCAGGTCGTCCGGGTAGGTCAGGACCAGGTGGATGACGCCGGGCAGGGCCGCGGCGATGCCGCACATCTGCCCGAACTGTCTGATCGCCGTGCGCGTGTCCTTGCCGCCGGAATCGAGCCCGCCGCGGATGCGGAGGTCCAGATCGAAGTCCGCCACCCCTTCGTCCAGGGCGCTTTCCATGGCTTCGACCGGAACGGCGCCGTGCAGCACGGCCCAGGCGGTCTTGGCAAGGAAATCCGCCCCGGCCAGGGTGGCCGGATTGTTGTGGGTCAGGGCGGTCTGCTGACGGACCGCTTCGAGCAGCCGGTCCCGGTCGTGCCGATACCGGTAGACGAGCGGGGCGATCCGGGCGCCGCCGCCCAGGTCCGAGGAGTGCGAGCCGCATTGCGCAGGCGGCAGGCGCTGGGCCATGTTGTCCAGGGTGGTGGCGGTGGCCTTGTCGACGTAGCCCCGGTAGCCGCCGGCAAAGAGCTGCTGCCAGGCGGCGGCGAAATCGGGCAGGGAAAAATCGCCGCTGCGGGCCAGGGATTCGAGCAGTACCATGGCCTGATCGCCGTAATGGGTGAACTCGCCGCTGGCCTTGCCGTCGTGGTAGGAACCGGCCAGCGGTGCGAGCAGCCGGTCCACCCGGCCGATCCGCCGGTCGATTTCGTCGGTGTCGTAGATCCAGTGAGCGCCGAGGGCGAGGCTGTCGGCGGCGAAGGAAGCGAGCACCATGGCCTTTGCCTGGGTTGTCATGGTCGTTCTCCCGGTGGTGTTGCCACGTTTTTCCTGATTGATTGGATGTTCTGCCTACAACCTAGGCCCGGCGGCCGGATTTGTCAAATGGCGGTGCCGGCGGCCTCCGGTCGGGGATGAATCGGGTTAACTCCCGGCGGTTGATGGTCGATAGGAACGAAAGAGTCCGATCAGATCATCTCACACCAACAAGGAGGCGGAATGAAGATTGCTGCGGCCACGGTCAGCATGGATGCAGCGCACACCTACAAGGAAGTGGAACAACGATTCACCGGGGTACGTATGGGCGCGGCAACGGCCGTTTCCCCGGAACAGGCCGATTCGTTCGGCATCCGGCTGGCAACCATGCTCGCCAGTTCAACCCGGACAACCCTTTTCTGCCGTTCCGAGGTCGACCGGACCGACGGCGGCGGCACCCTCTGCTTCGCTGCGGACGGCTGGAGCTCCGGCACCGAGGCAACCCTGGCCCGACTGACCGGACAGGTCGTCGGGCAACCGGTCAGGATCGGCGCCAGCGGGCCGGATGCCGTTCTCGGCCCACCGGCCCAATCAGCCGGCCCGTTCTATACACTCCAGAGCGCCACCCTGATCAGCGGCATGATGTACAGTCAGGAGGAATCCCTCCTCTTTTCCGCCCAGGGCACGGTGCGGACCACGGACGGCCGGGAGATCGCCTTCGACCTCGGCCTGGCCATGGAACGCAGCACCATGGTTGCCACCGCCGCCGCCATGGAGGTGTCGACCCTGTTTATCGATCCCCTCATCCTGCAATTCGATGTCGACGCGCCCCTGCTGGGCGACAGTACCTTTCTTTTCGATCTGGACAGCGACGGCACCCGGGAACAACTGGCCTGCCCCGGCGGCGGCTGCGGGTTCCTCGCCTTTGACCGCAACCAGGACGGCCGCATCAACAACGGCCTGGAGCTGTTCGGCCCGGCCAGCGGGTCCGGCTTCGGCGAACTGGCCGACCTGGACAGCGACGCCAACCTGTGGATCGACGAAAACGATCCCGTTTTCGATCAACTGCTGATCTGGAGTCCGGACGGCCAGGGGGGCGGATCGCTGCTGTCCCTGCGGGAGGCCGGCGTGGGCGCCATCGCCGTCACCCATGCCGGTACCGGCTTCCAGTTGGAACGGGCCGACGGGTCGGTCATGGGCACGGTCACGGCCAGCGGCATCTTCCTCACCGAGTCCGGCGAGGTGCGGCCGCTTCAGGAGGTGGATCTGGCCCTGCCGGGGACGCAGGCGCAGTCGGCCCCAAACCCGGCCGGAGCGGAAGAGTCCGGTGGTGAAGAACTCGAAAGCGCCCTGCATGACCTGCGCGAGATCATCACCCTGCAGCGGCTGCGCTTGCGGATGATGCTCACCGGTGAACGGCTGCGGAGCATGGCGGCCAACCGGGAGGAACAACGGCAAACCCTGCTCGACTGGCTCCAAAACCGTAGCGAGTGGTATGCCCGGGTGGAAGACGGGTTGCGTCGAGACGGAGCGTCCGGAGCCGTTTTCCCCGACCGCGCCGGCCGGGATGGCAACCCGGCGGCCGGGTGAGGTCCTGTCGATCATTCCCCGGTGGCGGCTTTGTCCGGGGCTGATTCCCTGTCCGTATGGCGCAGTTTCGTGCCGAGGCCCGAATACCGGCGCACCCGGCGCCGCACGATCTGGTGCAGCAGCGTCCGGCGGCAGAAGAGGGTGAGATGGTGCCTGGCCCTGGTGATGCCAGTGTAGAGCAGCTCCCGGCTGAGGACCGGTGCATCCTCCTGGGGCAGGATGCACAAAACCCGGTCGAATTCCGACCCCTGCGCCTTGTGCACGGTGAGGCCGTAGGCGGTCTGCCAGGCGGGCAGACGGGTGAGCGCTACTGGCCGGAGTTCGTTGTCCGCCGGGGAGAACCAGGCCTGCAAAGTGCCGCGGTCGTCGGGCCAGAGGATGCCGATGTCGCCGTTGAACAGGCCCAGGTCGTAGTCGTTGCGCAGGATGAGGATCGGCATGCCCCGGTAGAGCCGTTCGTGGTCGGCGATGAGGCCGGCGCGCCGGAACAGGGTTTCGGCCAGCCGGTTGATCCCCTCGACCCCGGCCGGTCCCTCGCGCAGGGCACAGAGTACGCGGCAGCGGCCGAGTTCGTCCAGGGCCTGTTGGGGATTATCGGCGGTGAACAGGGGCCGGAAATGGCCTTCGAGCCATTGCCGCAGCCAGGCGCTCGCCTCCGGGCCGTCGGCCGCCTCGATGTGCACGTCCGGATCTTCGCGTTGCCAGACCGCCTCCAGCAGGGCCAGGCCGCCGCTGTTGACCGCCCGCGCCAGGCCGCCGATGCCCGATGTCTCGTGGAAACGATGGCTGGCGTGGAGGATGACCAGCGAGTCGGCCAGCGGCCCGTCGCCGTCGCCGGGCATATCCGGCAGGCGGACCGGGGCGAGGAGCGGTTGCATCCGCGCGGTCAGTTCCGGCGACCAGCGGACCCCGCCGTCGCCGCAGAGGTCGCCGAACAGGTTGCCCGCCTCTACCGAGGCCAGCTGATCCCGATCGCCGAGGAGGATGATCCGGCAGGCGGCGGGCAGGGCGGCCAGGGTGGCGGCCATCAGCGGCACGTCGATCATCGAGGCCTCGTCCAGGATGAGCAGGTCGAGGCGGAGGGGATGGCCGGCGTGGTGGCGGAAACCGGGCCGGTCGGTACGAAAGCCGAGCAGCCGGTGCAGGGTCTGGGCCTCTTCGGGGATGGCCTCGGCCAGGGCGGGCGGCAGCGCGTTTTTGGCCGCGCGGATGGATTCCTGCAGGCGCAGCGCCGCCTTGCCGGTGGGTGCGGCCAGGGCGATACGGAGTTCGGCCGGGGACAGCGCCGCGAGCAGGGCGAGGATGCGGGCGGCGGTGTGGGTCTTGCCGGTGCCCGGTCCGCCGGAGATGACCACGAATGGCCGGCACAGGGCCAGGGCCGCGGCGGCCCGCTGCCAGTCGACGGTTGCTGCGCCGGCAGGCACGGGAAAGAGACGGTCGAGCAGAGCGGCTGCCTCGGCCGGCGGCTCCGGCACCGGGAGTTCGGTCCGCAGCCGCAGGGCCTGGGCGATCGTCTCCTCGTCGCGGTGGAGGCGGAAGAGGAACAGATTGTCGGCCTGGTCGAGCACCAGGGGGCGGACCTCGCCGGCGCGGCCGACCATGGGCGAGGCCAGAAGGGCTTGGCGGAGGACGGCCGCATCGCGGAACGGGGCGCCGTCCAGGCTGGCGTCGGTCAGCAGGCGGGACACCTCGGACAGGGGCAGACAGGTGTGCCCCTGTCCGGCGGCCCAACTGACCAGGGCCGCAAGCACGGGCAGTTCCGGGCACTGCCCGCCGTCGAACCGGGCCAGGAGACGGGCTGTCTGGACATCGAGCGGCCGGAACATGCGACCGGCCTGCACGGGATCGGGCCAGGTGGTCATGGGCGCCCTCCCCCCCGGCAGCAGTCGTCCAGGGCCTCGATGAACGTTTGGTCCGGCCGGAAGGCATGAATGCCGGTGCCGGCCGGATGGCTGGGATGCATGGCCCGCAGGAAGAGGTAGTAGGCGCCGCCGAAATGCTCGTCGTATCGGTATGCCGCCAGCCGGGAGCCGAGAAACCGGTGCAGGGCCAGGGTGTAGATCAGGGCCTGGAGCCGGTACTGGTGGCTGTCCATGCAGGCGTTCAGGGCCTGGGGGGTGTAGTGCGCCGCGCTCGGACCGAGAAAATTCGATTTGTAATCCACCAGGTAATAGCGGCCCCGGTGGCGGAAGACCAGATCGATGAAGCCCTTCATCAGGCCGTGCAGCGAGGCCGCGCCGCCGGCGAGGGGCCGCAGCCCGGCCGCGGTGAGCAGGTTGTTGAGCCGCGCAGGATCGACCTGCTCCAGGGGAAAGAGGAAGCTCAACTCGTTGATCCGGTCCGATCCGGCCACCTGGCAGAGGGCGCAACTGCCGGGCAGGGAGACCGCGAGCAGATCGTCCAGCCAGCCGGCCAGGGCGGTCTGCCAGCGCGCATCGATGCCGGCCTGCTCCAGGCCCTGGGCGATCAGCGGCTGTTGCTCCCCGGCGGGCCGGCCGAAATCGATCCGTTCGAGCAGGGCGTGCAGACAGGTGCCGGCCTTGGGTCCGCGAGGAAAGGTGAAGATGGAGCTGAAATCCTCGGGCATGGCCGCCGCCGGACTGTCCCATTCGTCCCGGTCCGCTGCCTCGGGCAGGTCGGCGCCCGCGCTGAGGCGGGAATAGCTGGTCAGCGACCAGCCGGGGCTGATCCGGCCGTGGAAGGATGCCGGCCGCAGGCGCGGCGCAGCAGCGGCGGTGGCCAGGCGATGGCTGCCGAAGGCGGCGGACTGGGGCCGCAGGTCGAGCAGCGCTTCCCCGCTGTTGAGCGATTCCAGGTCGCGGCGCAAGGCATGGTCGTCTTCCGGGCAGCGGCCCTGATGGAGGAGATGGGCCAGGGCGGTGCGTTCCAGGCTGCTCACCCGACCCCAGCAAAACAGGCAGCAGGATCGGGCTCGGGTCAGGGCCACGTAGAGCAGGCGCACCTCCTCGGCCAGCGCCTCTTCCGTCGCCCAGCGCCGGTGTTCCTCTTGACCGGTGCCCAGGTCGAGGACAAGGCGCAGGCTGTCGCGGGCGTGGAAGGCGAGGGGACCGCCGGTGTCCGGCGTCCGGCCGGACCACAAAAACGGCAGGACCACCACAGGAAACTCCAGGCCCTTGGCCCGGTGGATGGTGACGATCCGCAGCAGGTCCTCGTCGTCCTCCAGGCGCAGCAGTTGATTGTCCTGATTGGGGTCGGGATGGTCGATCTGGTGATGCAGCCAGCGCAGCAGGGCCGCGGCGCCGTGGCGGCCGGCCGGACTGGCCTGAAGCAATTCGGCCAGATGGAGATAGTTGGTCAGGCTACGGCGGCCGCCGTCCCTGGCGGTCAGCCGCCGGGTGACCTGCTCGGTGGCGAGGAGATGCTGGAACATGGGCAGAAAGCCCTGCTCGAGCCAGAGCTGCCGGTAGCGGAGCAGGCCGGACAGCCGGGCCTCCCAACGCTCTTCGTCGGCGGCGAGGCGATACAGTTCCTCGCCGCTGCACCCGAACAGGTCGGTCACCAGCGCGGTGCGGATGCCCGCCATGTCGGCGGGCGCGGTCAGGGCGGCCAGCACCTGGGCCAGGGCCTTGGCCTCCGGGGCGGCGAACACCGAATCCTGGCTCGTGGCGGCGCAGTTCAGGCCCCGGCGATGCAGGCCCTGGCGCATGGCCTCGGCCTCGCGGTTGGTGCGGGTGAGGATGGCGATGTCAGCGGGCGCAAGCGGCCGGCCGGCGATGGCGGCACGCCCCTGCCTGCCCGCTTCCAGAAGCGAGACGATGGCGTCGACGCAGAAATCGACCGCCGTCCGGGTCGCCCGCTCCTTGCTGATGGTGTTCGCCCTGCCGCGCCGCAGCCGTTCGCCGTCGAGGAGCAGGCCGGTCAGCGGCGGCATGGCCCGGCCGGCGAGCATAAGCGGCTCGGCCCTGGCCGGCTCGGCGGCCAGGGCGGGCTGGAAGACGATGTCGTCCTGGAAGACAAAGGCGTTTTCGCGGCGGCCGAACAGGGTGTTGATCGCCCGCACCATGGCCGGGGTGGCCCGGTGGTTGACGCCCAGGGTGGCCCGGTGGTCCGGGGCGGTGGCGCGGCGCGCCCGGATGTAGGTGAAGATGTCGGCGCCGCGAAACGAGTAGATGGCCTGCTTGGGGTCGCCGATGAGCAGGAGGGTGCCGCTGCCGCGATAGATGCGGGAGAAGATTCGGTATTGGATGGGGTCGGTGTCCTGGAACTCGTCGATCAGGGCGGCGGGATGGCGCGAGGCGAGGCGGGCCGCCAGGTGCGGGCCGCTGCCCGGCTGCGCCAGCGCTCCGTCCAGGCGGGTCAGCAGGTCGTCGTAGGTCAGCCAGCCCTGGGCCCTTTTGCGGCGGTCGAGTTCGGTGTCGAGGAACTGCCGGGCCTGCCGCAGGACCTGCATGACCAGCAGGTGCCGCAGGCGGTCGTGGACCTGGAGCCATTGATCGAACAGGGCAAAAAACGGGTGGGCGGGCGGTTCGTGCTTTGCTTTGACATGGGTAGCCATGACGGAGGCGGCCAGCCGGTCGATGCCGTCAGGAAGAAGGAAAGGCGGCTCGATTTGTCCGGCCAGTCGGTCCATGTCGTCGAGCAGTTGGGGCACCCGGTCGCTTAAGCGATAGGCGTTGTCGTTGCGCTTGAGACCGGGGTCGTCCGCCAGGATGGCGCCCACCTGCGGCCGCTCGCGGTGCCAGCTCTCGCCCAGCCCGGCAAAGAGTCGGCGGCCCTCCTCCTGCAAAGACGCCACTTCGGCCTCGTCGATCTCCGGAATCAGGTCGCAGTCCCCTGCGGCGGCAACCTTGCCCAGGGCCCTGAGCAGCCCGGCCGGATCGGTCCAGGTGGTGGCGGCCCAGGCCGCTTCCCCGTCGCCGGCCGGATAGAAGCGGTTACGCCAGAAATCCTCGATCACCTGGAGGCGCAGGTCGGCCTCGTTGGTCATCAGTTCGGCTTCGAAGGGCATGGCCGCCTCGAAGGCGTGTTCCTGAAGGATGCGCTGGCAGAAGGAGTGGATGGTGTGGATGGCGGCCTCGTCCAGCCGCACCAGGGCGTCGGCGAGCCGCTGCCGGGCCGCTGCCGGCGGGACGGCGGCCAGCAGGGCCGCCAGGAGCGGATCGGCCTCGTCCTTGTTGTCCAGATGGTCGACGGCTTGGCGCAGGCGCTGGCGGATGCGGTCGCGCAGCTCGCCGGTGGCCGCCCTGGTGAAGGTGACCACCAGGATCTGGTCGATGGCCAGTTCCCGTTCGAGCAGCAGGCGGAGGAAGAGCAGGGTCAGGGTGTAGGTTTTGCCGGTGCCGGCGCTGGCCTCCAGCAGCCGCCGGCCGTGCAGGGGCAGGGTGAGCGGGTCAAGCGGCTGCACGGTCGTCCTCCAGATGGGTCAGGATCGGGTCGTAGAGGGTGGCCAGTTCGATGAAGTCCGGGCTGGTTGCAAAGCGCTCCTGAGGGAAGCACAACCGGTAGGCCGGATCGCTGCCCTCGCCGGCGCGGCCAAAGCCGTCTTCCCAGATCTGGCGGGCGGCTTCGTCAGGGTCCTTCCTGTCGCGGCGGCACGCCTCGGCCCAGGCCAGGCTGGTTTCGGGGAAAAAGGGCACGGGCGCGGCCAGGCCCCGCCAATAGAAATCGAGCAGCGCTTGCAGGTGGCGCTCGGCCTCGGCCACCGGCCGGAGAACGATGCGTCGCACCGGATCGTTCGTTTTGGCCGGGTCGCGGGCCAGATGCACGGACACCGGCGGCAGACCCTCCGGGGCCTGGAGATTGAGGAGCAGGTGCCGGACCCACAGGGCGATCAGGTCGGCGCCCTTGAGGGTGCCTGTCCGCCAGGTGATTCGGCCCGAGGAGAAGCAGTCGGTCAGCCAGCCGGTGAGGTGGAAGGGACCGATGGCGCAGTCGATGGCCACCGGCTCCCGCGGCTCGGCGAGCAGAGGGCGGAGCTGTTCGGCCAGTTGGGCGCCGACAGCGGCGATGCCGGCGAATTCGGCCCGGCCGAAACCGCTGCATGGGAGCGCGCCGCCGGTTTCCAGGCCGCGATGGATCTGTTCCGCCGACATCCCCGCCAGCAGGCCGGCCACCGTTTCCCGGCGCAGGAGGTAGCGGTCCAGGTGGTCGAGGGCAAAGGGCTCGCTCTCGGCTATGGCGGTGCTCCTCTCCCGCAGGCGCAGGCCGAGCGTCCGCTCCAGGAAGAAGCGGACCGGATGGCGCCAGAAACCGGCCAGTTCGTCGACATCGACGGTCCGCCGTTCCTCCGGCGGCGGCGCCAGGACGCCGTGGAGAAAGGGTGGCGGATCGGTTTCCTCTGCCGCCGGCAGCCAGGCCGGATTGAAGCTGGCCGTTGCCGTGGTGCCGTCGAAACAGCGGCGGCTGAAGGGCTGCATCGGGTGGAAGGTGGTGAGATGGGCAGCAACGGCTGTCTCTTTTAGCAGACAGCCCTGGGCGAGATAGTCGCGCAGTTCGGCGACCACCGCCGAGGGCGGGGCAACGGCGTCGTCGCGCTGATTGCGGCCGGTCCAGGACAGGTAGAAGACATCGCGGGCCGAGAGCAGGGCCTCCAGAAAGAGATAGCGGTCGTCCTGGCTGCGGTTGCGGTCGCCCAGGCGCGGTTGCGCCGCCATGAGGTCGAAGGCGAAGGGATGCTGGCGGCGGGGAAAGGCCTGGTCGTTCATCCCCAGGAGACAGACGATGCGGAAGGGCACGGAGCGCATCGGCACCATGTTGCAGAAGGTGACCCGGCCGCTGAGAAAGGGCTGGCCGCCGGCCGGCTGGGTGAGGGCGGCGTGCAGATGCCGTTTGAGCACGGCGAAGCTCAGCGGGGAGGTGTAAGCGGCCAGGCGGCAATCCGCGCGCAGGCTGGCGATCGCCTCCCGCAAAACCCGCAGCCCCTGTTCTTCCTCTTCGGCGGCGAACAGATCGTCGATGAGGGCGAACAGGTCGTCGCACCAGGCCGCCACCGGCCGGTCCCGTCGCAGGCGAAGACGCCAGCCGGACAGGGTGTCGACCAGGGCGAGAAAGCCGCCCAGGGCCTCGGTTTCGCCACCGGCCAGGTGGCCATAAGGGAGACGGTCGGCCTGGGGTTCCCGGCAGTCGCCCATCAGGTAACCGAGCAGCAGACGGTCCATGCCGAACCGCCAACTGTGCAGATCGCCGGCCCGGACCTCCAACTCCTCCCGGTGCGCCGCGTCCAGGCCCCAGCGGATGCCCGTCTCCCGGACCCAGTCGTGCAGCCGCGGCAGGATGGCCGGATCGAGGCCGAAGCGGCGGAGCAGGGCGGGCGTCTCGCACAGGGCCAGGACCTCGGGCGCGGCGAACCGGCCGGGGAGCAGGTCGAGTACATCGAGCAGGCAGCGGACCAGGGCGTACTCGCCGGCCAGCGGCCGGTCGGCGATCGACCAGGGGATGCGCCGCTCGCCGGTGGCCTCGCCGAACACGCCGGTGACCGCCTCGACATATCCCTGGATATCGGGGGCGCTGACCAGGATATCGCCGGGAGTCAGGTCCGGGTGCTGCCGGAACAGATCGAGCAGCCGGTCGTGCAGGATCTGGACCTCGCGCAGCGGCGAAGAGCAGCAGTGGAACTGGATCGAGCGGTCGCCGGGGGCGAGCGGATGGCGGGTGGCCCCGGCGGCGGCACGGTCGTGCAGGTCGAGGATATCGTTCTGCAGAACGGCCAGCACATGGGCCGGTTCGTGTTCCTGGTACAGGTCTATTTCTTGCAATTCACCGTCAATGTCGAGCAGCTGGCGGAAAAAGTCCTGGCCGAGCGCGCCCAGCGAGGCGAGAAGCGGATGGCCCTGATCGACATAGGCGTCGAGGGCTGCCGCCTGCCGGTGGCGATCCCGTTTGCCGGCCCGCCGCCGGGCCGAGACCAGGTCGCCCCAGTAGTGGCGGCAGGGGCTCAAGTGAAACAGATGCACTTCGGTGTGGTGGCTGATCCGCTCGACGATCTCCACATAGACCGGCGCCAGCGAGTTGAGGCCGAACAGGTGGCAGCGCTGCGGCAGGAGGCCGCCAGCCGGCTCCCCATCGGCCAGCTGCCGGAAGTGTTCGGCCAGACGGGCCCGATGGGGCATGGCATCGGCGGTCAGCGCCCGCCAGAGCACGGCCTGCCAGTGGTCGTCGCCGCCCTGCTGCCAGCGGTTGAGCAGGTCGGGGCGATAGACCAGGTACTGGTCGAAGATATCGGCGATCCGGCCCGAGAGCTGGTCGAGCTTGCTGCCGTCACCATCGTCCTTGAGGTAGGCGGCCGGTTCGCGGAAACCGGGGCGGGCGAGCAGGGCCGGCAGCAGGGAGGCGATCCGCCAGCGCAGCACCGGTTTGCGGAAAACGTCCTCCTCCGGCAGGCTGCCCGCAAGCCGCCGCACCAGATCCCAGACGAAGCGGGCCGGCAGGGGGAAGTGGAGATGGGCGGCGATGCCGTCGGCAAAGGCCAGACGCTGCGCCACCCATTGGGCCATGCCCGGATTGTGGACCACGATGATCTCGGGGGCCAGCGGATTGGGCAGGGGGTCGCGGAGCACGGCCCGGAGTTGCTGCAACAGGATCTCCAGCCGGTTGGATTGATGCAGATACACGCACTACTCCAGGTGTTGGGATCGGGAACGGTTTGGACCGGACCGGAGGCGGGAGGCGGGCGAGTGCATGGCTGAATTCGGGAAGCAGCGGTTTTTATTTGTATGGAACCAGGCAAGTTTTGCTATACTTCATTCATTCGGGAAGTTCTGTCGAATGTTTTTTCGCATCCAAGGCCATGAAGCACCGGTTTGATTACCAGCATGTCGCCCTCGCCCTCCTGGCCACCCTGATCCTGGCCGGCCTGTTCTATCTCCCGTATCTGGCGGTCCGCAACAAGACCATCGAGACATTCCGCGTGCAGCAGTCGCTCCTGGCGCAGCAGGCCGGCGCCGGCTTGCAGGAGTATGCGGCCACCTACGAAAAAGCGCTGACCTATCTGGTGCAGCAAGCCGCCATCCAAAACCTCGACGACAGCGGCAGGGCGCTGCTCCGCGATTTTCTGGCCATCCATCCGCAGGACATTGCCGCCATTCACCGGCTCGACGCCACCGGTGCCTCCCTGTTTGCCTCCCCGGAAGAATGGGCGGACGATCAGGGCGTCGGGATGCATTGCCGCCAGATCCGGGAGCGGTCCAATCCGGCGATCAGTGACCTCCTCAGTCTGCCGGATGGCGGCCAGCGGGTTTATTTTTCCGTGCCGGTGCGCCGGGACGGACAGTTTGACGGCTGTCTCTCCTTTTCCCTTCCCTTTCCCCAGGTGGCCAACCGCGCTCTGGAACAGATTCCCCTGCACCATGGCGCCTCGGTGCTGCTGTTCAGCCAGGGCGGCATCGTTCTCGCCGCCCCCGCGGAAGAAACCCTTGTCGGTAAAAGCAGTCACCAGGTGGAGGGCGAAGCCGATGAATTGGCGCTGCTGCAGGAGGCGGTTACCGCTGGAGAGCATGCGATTCTGACGCTTTCCCGCAGTGTTGACGGCGAGGGCGGCTCCGAGGGCGCTACGGTGTATGCGGTGGTCCGGCCGGTGGAACTTCCGGGCGACACCCGGTGGTCGATGGTTCTGCTGACTCCGGCCAAGGAGGTGCTGGGGGCCATGGCCGAATTCCGGTCCCAGTGGCTGGTGGTGACGGGTGTCGCCGTGGCGGCGGTCGGGCTGCTCAGCCTGCTGCTGAGCGGTATCGTGGCCAGGAGACGGGAGGAGCGACAACAGCGGACCGAACAGGAACAGTTGGCCGGTCTGCTCGATCTGGCCCCGATGGGGGTCTTTCTGGTGAACGGCGGCCTCGCGGTCCTGTATGCCAACCGCGAGGCGCGCTGGATGATCGGCGATGACGACGGCCGGGTGCTCGACCGCTCCTTCGCCGATTTTCTCCATCGGGACAGCCGGGAACTCGTGGTCGCCAACATGACGCAACCCTGTGCCGGCCAGGCGGTCTGCATGGAGGCCGTCCAGTTGGTCGGCTTCGACGGGATCGTACGCGATGTCGTCATCACGGCGACGTCCTACCGGACCGGCGCACGACCGCAGTGCCTCCTGCTGGTGCGCGACGTCACCGAGGAGCGACGGTCGGCGGCCCGGCAGCGCCGGCTGATCGAGGCCGTCGATCAGGTCAAGGAGGCGGTGCTCATCGCCGATTGCGAGGGGACGATCGATTATGTCAACGCCGCCCTGGGCGAGATGACCGGATACGGCCCGGAAGAATGCCGCGGCCGGCCGGTCCGGATGCTGTGGGCCAAGGAGCAGGATGCCCATTTCGAGCAGAAGATCGAGGACGTGGTCGAGCTGGGCGAGGTCTGGCAGGGACGGATCGTCAACCAGCGCAAGGACGGCAGCCTGTTCGTGGCCGCGGCCACGGTCTCGCCCATGCGGGACACCCGGGGGGATGTGGCCCATTTTGTCCTGGTGCAGCGCGACATCACCCATGACGTGGAAATCGAGTCCCGCATGCGCCAGGCGCAGAAGATGGAGGCCATCGGCACCCTGGCCGGCGGCATCGCCCACGATTTCAACAACATCCTGGGCGGGATCATCGGCTTCACCGACATGGCCCTGCTGCTGAGCACGCCCGGCACCGACGTCCACAACAACCTGCTCCATATCCGCCAGGGCGGCAAGCGGGCCGCCGATCTGGTGCAGCAGATCCTGACCTTCAGCCGGCAGTCGGCGATGGAGAAGGTCCCGGTTCCGGTGGCGCCGCTGATCAAGGAAAGTCTCAAGCTGATGCGCGCCACCCTGCCGTCGACCATCGACATCCGCCAGGATGTGCTGACCACCGACGCGACGGTCATGGCGGCGCCGGTTCAGATCCAGCAGATTATCATGAATCTGTGTGCCAACGCCTTTTACGCGATGCGCGAGAAGGGCGGCAGCCTGACCATCCGGCTGGAGCATGCGACCCGGGCGGAACTGGGACGGCCGGAGAAGGACGGCGGCGACGACTGGGTGGTGCTGACGGTCGAGGATACGGGCCAGGGGATCGAGAGCGATATTCTGCCCAACATCTTCACGCCCTTTTTCACCACCAAGCAGCCGGGCGAAGGCACGGGCATGGGGTTGAGCGTGGTCCACGGCATCGTGCGCGAACTCGGCGGCGAGATTTCGGTGCAATCGCAACCGGAGCAGGGCAGCGTGTTCACCGTGCTTCTGCCGGAAGCAGACCGGAAGAAAAACGGCCACCTCTCCAGCAGCGAGGAGCCGCTGCCGGTGGGATCGGAACACATCCTGGTGGTGGACGACGAAAAAGAGATCCGGGAAACCTGCCGGATGATGCTCGCCCACCTGGGCTACACCGTGACCACCGCGGGCAATCCCCTGGAGGTCCCCGCCCTGATCGAACAGGCGCAGCCGCCGGTCGATCTGGTGCTCACCGACCAGACCATGCCGAAAATGACCGGCATTGATCTCACCAGGAAAATACGGCGGTTGCGGCCCGAGCTTCCTGTCATCCTCTGCACCGGGTATTCGGATCGGCTCAACTACGACATCGCCTGCGAAGCCGGGGCCTCCGATCTCCTGATGAAACCCATGGATCTGCGCGGGCTGGGCATGGCGGTGCGCTCCGCCCTCGACGTCAGCCGCGCCTCCGTTTAGCCAGCCTCCTCCCCCCTTTCCCCTGAAGGGGGCTGCCGGTTTGTCGGCCAGCGAATCTCCAGCATCAACGCGTAGACCGCCTGATAGATCCTCGATTCATTGCTGGCCCTGGGACCGGCGACATTCACCACGGCAAGTCCCTGGGTCCGTACCCATTCCTCCACCTGTGCCCGTGCCTGCTCCTTTCCGGTCAGGTCGAAATCGATATGGAGCAGCGGGCGATCATGCCGGATGGCCAGGGCCTCGGTCAGGGCCGAACCGCCGATCAGCGGACCAAAGGAAAAGATCAGGGTGCCGTCGGCGGCACACACGTTTTTTTCCGTCCGGTCGCGATAGCGCTCCGAGGCCAGCTCCTGGAGGCGGTACCGTGCCGGCAGGGGACCGGCTTCGGTTTTCCTGCCCCTGGGCAACCAGCCGCCATGGGGAAGAGAAAGGGCGATGGCCGCATCGAGCGCGGCCTGATCGGCACCGGTCTGTCCACCGGAAATGATCATCATGCTGAACGCCTCCTGATTCTGGTTTCGTGTAATTTCATTATGTTATGGATGGGGCACCCTCGTCGATCGAGAGGGAAACGGGATATGTTAGTCCACGCTAATTTTTTAGGTTTCTAACATGCTAGAAATACGCAATTAATTGTGAACATGCTGTTTTTTCGTTGTGCAAAGGGTTGACAAGCTATCTGTGATTCAGTTTAATACTCAAAATTTTGCCTGCAACCGTACAGTGGGCTGTTCGCCCGCAGTATATAATCTTGCGTAAAGAGGATGATGGTTACAGAAAAAAATTCCCAACCCACGTTGTCCCGCCGTTCCTTTCTTCTCGCTTCAACCCAGATCGTTCTTGGCTTGGGCGCTGTTTCCGCTCCGTCTTTGGCATGCGCCAAGGCTCTGGACAGACGGGCATTGTCGTTTTTCCATACCCGTACCCAGCAGGAGTTGCGCATCACCTATGCCGCGGGGAAGACGTATGATCGCAAGGCCTTGGCCCAGATCAACCGCTTCCTCCGCGATTATCAGACCGGACAGGTGCATGTCATCGATCCGAAGCTGCTGGATATCCTCTGGGCTGTGCAGGGGGAGATGGGACGCAGGGGAGTCTATGAGGTGATTTCCGGCTACCGCTCACCCAAGACCAACCGGAGCCTGAGAAAGGGGCATCCCGGCGTGGCGAGCCACAGTCTGCACATGAAGGGAAAGGCGGTGGACATCCGGTTCTCCGGGGGCAATCTGTCCCAGATTTACCAGTGCGCCCTCGCCATGCAGAGCGGCGGTATCGGATATTATCCCAACGACGGCTTCGTCCATCTGGATTCCGGGCAGTTTCGCACCTGGTAGCGAACAGCACACCATCTGGTATCGGCGGGAACGGTCACGTTCCCCGGCAGGGGAGCCTTTTCCCCGCCGGTGCCGACGTGATGCCGCAGTTTCACATCTTTCTTCTCTCTTGTCCTCCTCTCAGGGAAGGATTCCCGGGGCAAGGCTTCTTGCCACAGTCAAGACCTCGATTCGTTCGGCTCCCGCCCTGCGCAAGACCCGGCTGCATTCGTTGACCGTACTGCCGGTGGTGTAGACATCGTCGATCAGGAGAATCTTCGTTCCTGCAACGCGGTCGCCCGATTGCCCCAGGGAAAAGGCCTTACTCAGGTTCCTGCGCCGCTCCTTGCCGCTGAGGAGCGATTGCGGGAGAGCCGGGCGGTGGCGCAGGAGTACGTCGATTGCTATCTTCCGGCGCCACTGGGGCAGGCATTCCCTGGCAAGGACCAGTGCCTGATTGAATCCCCTTGCCCGCAGCCTGTCGCGATGCAGGGGGACGGGCAAGACCAGGTCCGGCTCGCGAAATGCCGCCAGCAATCCTTCGCGTTCGATCAAAGCCCGCAGGGTGGCGAGGCCGTTCAGGTTGCCAGTGAACTTGAGCGCCAGGATCAGGTTCGAGACCGGGGGGCGGTAGTGGAGAAGGGAACGGGCGAGGTCGAAGGCGTGGTGGCCGGCAAGGCAGTCGCCGCAGAGGTGATCGGCACCGGCGGCAAAGGGGCGGCCGCAGCAGGAGCAGAGCGGCGAGCGGAGAAAGGTCAGACTGGCATTGCAACAGGGGCACAGCAGCGGGGGACGGGAGGCAGCCAGGCGGTGGCCGCATCCCAGGCAATGGGGCGGAAACAGCAGGTCCTTGAGCGCCCCGCCAAGCGTTGGCATCCGCACCGTCCGGCGCGGGCTATCCCATATTGGCGATGATGGCGCCGCCGAACGCAGAACAGGAGAGTTCCGTGGCCCCCTCCATCAGGCGGGCCAGGTCATAGGTGACCGTCTTGTTGGAAATGGTGGTTTCCAGGGCGGTCTTGATCAGGGTGGCGGCCTCCTGCCAACCGATGTACTCCAGCAGCATTACCCCGGAAAGCAGGAGCGAACCCGGATTGACCTTGTCGAGGCCGGCATATTTGGGTGCCGTGCCGTGGGTGGCCTCGAACAGGGCGACGCCGTCGCCGATGTTGGCGCCGGGGGCGATGCCCAGTCCCCCCACCTGGGCGGCCAGGGCGTCGGACATGTAATCGCCGTTGAGATTGGGCATGGCCAGCACCGAGTATTCGCTGGGGCGCAGCAGGATCTGCTGGAACATGGCATCGGCGATGCGATCCTTGATTACGATTTTTCCTGCCGGCACCTGGCCGTTGTACTGCTCCCAGAGGGCCGCCTCGGTAACGACGGCATCGCCGAATTCCTCGGCCGCCAACTCGTAACCCCAGTTGCGGAAGGCCCCTTCGGTGAACTTCATGATGTTGCCCTTGTGGACAAGGGTGACCGAATCGCGGCCCTGATCCAGGGCGTACTGGATGGCCTTGCGCACCAGCCGCTTGGTGCCGAACTCCGAAATCGGCTTGATGCCGATGCCCGAGTTGTCGTGGATGATGGCCCCCATCTCGTTGCGGAGGAATTCGATCACCCGGTTGGCCTTCTCCGTGCCCGCCTGCCACTCGATCCCGGCGTAGACATCCTCGGTGTTTTCCCGGAAGATCACCATGTCGACCTCCTGGGGCCGCTTGACCGGCGCCACCACGCCCTGATAGTACCGAACCGGGCGGACGCAGGCATAGAGGTCGAGCACCTGCCGCAGGGTGACGTTCAGGCTGCGCATGCCTTCGCCGACCGGCGTGGTGAGCGGCCCCTTGATGCTGACCACATGCTTTTTCATGGCGGCGATGGTTTCCTGGGGCAGCCATTCGCCGGTTTGCCGAAAGGCCTTTTCGCCGGCGAGGATTTCCAGCCAGGCGATGGCACGCTCCCCCCGGTAGCTTGTGGCGACCGCGGCATCCAGTACCCTGCGGGCGGCTGCCCAGATGTCGGGACCGGTGCCATCCCCCTCGATGAAAGGAATGATCGGGTTGGCAGGAACATTGAGCGAACCATCGGCGTTGATGGCAATCGTGTCAGCAGTCACGGTAGACTCCTTGTTGAGTGGCAACTCTCCGGATGTGCGCTTGAAGCCGCCCGGCGGACAAACAAAAAAAGGGATTCCAATATATTCGATCCCGTGTCTTCCGTCAATCCTGGCGCACCCGTACGGCGTTCCTTCAGTGCGGGAATTGCTTGATCTTCTGTGAAGGGACTGCTAAGTACCGGGCAGGTTTTCGCTGCGCCGAACGGCGTCCGGCCCGCTGTCTGCGCGGATATTCCGCCCGCTGACAGGTCACGGCCCCGGCCGAGACCCTTCCCCCGGAGACAGGGTCGGCGCGCTCCTCAGGACAGGTTCATTCGATGGCACCAGACATGTCGCCGCTCCAGTTTATTCGCGCCAGTTGCACCCTTGTTCTCGCCCCCTTTCTGACCCTCGCGGTCTCGGCGGTTTCCCTCATCGATTTGTTGTGGGGCCGCAAATCGGAACTCAAGGCGCAGGTTTTTCCCCGTTATTGGGGAAAGATATTGTGCCGGCTCGCCGGAGTCCGGGTGCGGGTGGAGGGGATGACCAACATCGATCCCGGCCAGACCTATATCTTTGCCGGCAATCATTGCAGCCAGTACGACATCTTTTCGTTCCAGGGTTATTTTCCCCATGATTTTCGCTGGATCGCCAAAAAGGAACTGTTCAGGATCCCGATCTTCGGCCAGGCCATGCACCGGGTCGGCTACATTCCCATCGACCGTTCCCACGGCCGCCAGGCAATGAAGAGTCTTGACGAGGCCGCCAGGAGAATCGCCTCGGGCAGTTCGGTACTCATCTTTCCCGAGGGAACCCGTAGCGCCGACGGCACCCTGCAGGAATTCAAGACCGGGGCCGTGCTGCTGGCGATCAAGGCCGGGGTGCCGATCGTTCCTCTGGGATTCGACGGTTCCCATGAGGTGCTGCCCAAGGGACGTTTGCTGCCCCGTAGCGGGGAGATCGTCATCCGCATCGGCACGCCGATCTCCACGGCCCATTACCGGGCCGCCGACAAGCAGCTCCTGGCCTCGGAACTGCATGCCGCCGTGGCAGGGTTGCTGGAGCAACGCCCCGCGTAAGGGGGGCGTTGCTCCAGGAAGAATGTATTGAAAACAAGACGATGCCAAACAAATCCCACGCAAAAATGAATGACAGAACTTCTTGCAAAATCAAGGAAACATGTCATAATGTGCCCCAATTTGCGAGGAGATCAACCGGCTTTGTTAACATAGTGAATTCCCCACCTTTGTGGCTCATGATTGAGTGGCGTGCGATCCAGCCCTGAGGAAAACAGACACACAATAGGAAGCTTCCCATGATGTCGACATCACGAATCCTTCGTCCCCATTCGACCCTTGCGCTCCTTTTCTGTGCATTGCTGCTGGGCGTGCTCGCCGGACCGGCCGATTCACTGGCCCGGGGACAACACGCCATCTTTCTGCCGTTCAAGATCAACGCGCCGGATACGGCGACTGTCACGGGTCCGGCGGACAAGGCTCTGGAGCGGGAGGCCACGGCCAAGGGGATGAGGATGATGCCGCGCAGCCAGGCGGAGAAGCTTGTCGACTACAAAGGCGCCTGGCCGCCGCCGGCGGCGGCGTTGACAAGGGTCGCCGAATCCGCGGGCGCCGACTACGTGGTCATCGGCAGTCTCAACAAACTGGGCAACCGGATCAGCGTCGATTGCGCCATCGTTGACGTTCTTGCCCCCAAAGCGCCCTATTCCGCCTTCAGGGAGGCCGACTCCCTCGATGGCCTGGGCACGGTGACCGGCGAAATCGTCGGTACCATGCTCGCCTATGCCGACCGGGGCGCCACAGTGGCCTCCGTCGCTCCCGAGGGCAACGAGCGGATCGATGCCGGTGCCATTCTCCAGAAAATATCGACCAAACCCGGCGATCTGTATGATCCGGCCACCCTTCGCCAGGATCTCAAGGCCGTGTTCGCCATGGGCTATTTCGACAATGTTGAGATCGACGCCAAGGATTCCGAAGGCGGTAAGGTGGTCATCTTCCGGGTGCGGGAGAAGCCGCTGATCGGCAAGGTGGTCATCACCGGCGCCAGCGAGATCAGCGAAGAGGATGTCCGCGACGCCGCCAACATCGCCGCCAATTCCATCCTCAATCCCACCAAGGTCAACGAGGCGGTGCAGAAGATCCAGGAACTGTATAAATCGAAAGGCTACTACAATACCGAGGTCGGCGCCACGATCAACGCCCCGGAACATGCGAACGCGGAGGTCGTGTTTGACATCAAGGAAGGGGAAAAGATCACCATCGAGCATATCGGGTTCACCGGCAACAAGACCTTTTCCGAGGGCGAATTGACCGATGTGATCCAGACCAGCACGCATAAGTGGTGGCTGTCCTGGCTGACCGATGCCGGTGTCCTGAAGATGGATATCCTCAGGCAGGATGCCGAGCGGGTGGCCGCCTTCTACCAGAACAACGGGTTTCTGGAAGCCAAGGTGGGCGAGCCGGTTGTGGAGCAGAAGGAAGAGGCCCTTTTCATCACCTTTCCCGTGGACGAAGGCCCCCGATACCGCGTCGGGACCATTGACATCGACGGCGATCTGGTCAAGGAAAAGGACGCGCTGCTGACCGAACTGAAGATCCGCGACGAGGAATACCTCAACCGTCAGGTGTTGCGTGACGACATCACCCGGCTGACCGACCTCTATTCCGAACAGGGCTATGCCTTTGCCGAGATCAATCCCAAGATGAACAAGTCCGGCAGCGACGTGATCGATGTCGTCCTGCATGTCGACAAGGGCGCGGTGGCGTACGTCAACCGGGTCGAGATTCAGGGAAATACCCGGACCCGCGACAACGTCATCCGCCGCGATCTCAAGGTGGAAGAGGGCGGCCGCTTCGATTCCAAGGCGATCCGGACTTCGACCCAAAAACTCAAGCGGTTGGACTTCTTCGAGGATGTCACGGTGACGCCCAAGCCGACCATGGTGGAAGATCAGATGGATGTCGTGGTCGATGTCAAAGAGAAATCGACCGGGTCGTTCCAGATCGGTGCGGGCTATTCCTCGTCGGAAAATGTGCTGTTCATGGGCGAGATCGCCGAGAACAACCTGTTCGGCACCGGCAACCGGCTGTCCCTGGCCGCCGCCACCAGCAGCGAGAGCACTCGCTATAATTTGAAATTCACCAACCCGCGCCTGTACGACTCCCAGGTCTCCGGCAGTATCGAACTGTTCAACTGGGAACGGGAATACGACGATTTCACCAAGGATTCCACCGGCGCCACCTTCCGGCTGGGGCATCCGCTGTGGGAGGAATGGCGCATCTACTACGCCTACACCATTTCCGACACCGATCTGTCGGACATCGATACGGCCAATATCAACTCGGCCATCTACGAGTCGAAGGACATCAACATCCTCAGCATGCCCGAAATCACCCTGGTTCGCGATACGCGTGACAAGCTGTTCTCCCCGACCAAGGGCTCGCGCAACACCATCGGCGTCAGCTACGCGGGCGGACCGTTCGGCGGCGACGCCGAGTTCACCAAGGTGGAAGGCTCCTCGGCCTGGTATTTCCCCATGTTCTGGAGCACGGTCTTCCATGTCAAGGCTGCGGCCGGCCAGGCCTTTGAAAACGAGGACGGCAAGCTGCCGGTGTACGAAAGATTCTTCCTCGGCGGCATGAACTCCATCCGCGGGTTTGAATCGGCTTCCGTCAGTCCGCGTGACCAATACGGTGACAAAATCGGTGGCGATAAAATGTGGTACGGCACGGTGTCCATCATTTTTCCGCTGGTCAAGGATATGGGGATCGACGGCGAGATTTTTCATGATTTCGGCAATGTCTACGATATTGACGAAGACTGGGATTTTGACGACTACAAGAAGACGGCCGGTGTCGGCATCATGTGGGCCTCGCCGCTGGGGCCGATCAGGCTGGCCTGGGGCTTCAACCTCGACAAACAGGACGACGAAGACAGCTCCAACTGGGATTTCAGCATGGGTGGCACCTTCTAGCAGCTCCCCAGCCTTCTTTCTTTGATTTGGCCGCGTCTGCATGCAGTCGATTCTCGCGCGGCTGCGTGACAGCAGTTCGCCTTTCGATATTTTCGGGCTCCATGGTGCTTCCGCCGCCCTGCTCCTCGGCAGGGCGGCGGTTTTTCTTCAACGCACCCTGTGCTGCCTGCTTCCCTCCGACGACCTGCTCGAGCCGTTCGCCCAGGATATTTCTTTTTTTTCCGACCTTCGGGTGATCATTCACCCGAGTTATGAAATTCCCCCCTACGCCCCGCTGTCGCCGGACCCGGCGACGGTCTGCACGCGTCTGGCAACCCTGTATCAGCTACAGGAGGGTAACGAACCCTGCATCGTCCTGACCTCGGCAGAGGCCATCCTCCGGCGGGTGCTGCCCGCCAGGGCGCTCAGCGATCACTGCGAACTGGTGATCGCCGGCGAGGAAACCGACCGGGACGGCCTCCTTGCGACCCTCGTTGGCGCGGGTTATCAGCTTTGCGATCTGGTGCGGCAGGAGGGCGATCTGTCGTCGCGCGGCGGGATCGTCGATGTCTATCCCCCCGGTCTGGACGCAGCCACGACCGGTCCGCTCCGTCTCGATTTTTTCGGCGACACCCTGGAATCGATCCGTCTCTTCGATCCCCTGACCCAACGGTCCCGGCAGGAGATCCGGGAAGCCGTTCTCGTGCCCGCCTCGGACCTGCTCTTCCCGAAATCCGGCGACCGGGGTCCATTGCTGCATGCGCTCGAGACCGCGGCGGAGCGGCATGACTGGCCCACCCGTGAGCTGCTGGCCGTCCGCGAGCGGTTCGTCACGGGGCAGCGGTACCCGGGTATGGAATTCATGCTGCCGCTGCTGTACGGGGGACGAACGGGTCTGCACACCCTGCTCGACTATCTCCCTGCCTCGGCTTCACTGATCATTCACGATCCCCTGGCCGTGCGGCAGCGGATGCGGCTGGTCCGTGACCGCATCCAGGCCAATTACCAGGAAGCGGTCGAACGGCAGTTGGCCGTGCTGCCGCCGGACGATTTGTTTCTGACCGAGCAGGAGTGGGAGCACGTCTGCCGGGATCGGCTGGCGGCCCGGTTTTCCTTTTTGCCCGATCCGGATCATGCCGGCCCGGATGTGCAGCTCGCCACCGGCGACCACAGCCTGCTGGCCCAGGAAATCGAGCTGCACCGCAAAAAACGCGGGCTCCTGGCCCCCCTGGTCGATCGCCTTCATCTATGGCAACAGGAACGGGACCGTATCGTGCTGGCGTGCAGGTCGGCTCGGCAGACCAGGCACCTGCAGGAGATTCTCGCCAATCACCAGGTGCGGACCCACCTCCTGCCCGGCCCGTTCGATGCTGCCGCGCTCCTTGAACCAGACCTGATCGCCTGCTACGAACAACCTCTGTCCAAGGGATTCGACCTGCCGGAGGAACATATCCACTTCCTCTCCGCCACCGAATTGTTCGGTGACAAGCGGTTGCAGCCCGGCCGGCACAGGAAGGGAAAGGAGGAGGGCGAGCCCGTTCAGGTTGACCAGCTCAATCAGGGGGACATCGTCGTGCACCGCGATCATGGCATCGGCGTATTCCAGGGGCTGGTCAACATGGAGTTTTCAGGCCAGCGGGGTGACTTCATGCAGATCGCCTTCCGTGGCGACGACAAACTGTACGTCCCCGTGGATCGACTGCACTGGGTGAGCCGGTATCAGGGATTGACCGATCAGGAACCCAGGCTCGACAGCCTCGGCTCCCAGCGCTGGCAGAGCGCCAAAAAGAAAGTGACCGAGGCGGTGTGGAAGATCGCCCAGGAACTCCTGGACATCTATGCCCGCCGGGCCATGCGCCAGGGCCATCGCTTTTCCCCGCCCGGCGATCTGTACCGGCAGCTCGAAGATTCCTTTCCCTACGACGAAACCAGCGGCCAGCTCAGGGCCATCGACGACGTCATCGGCGATCTCACCCGCGATCAGCCCATGGATCGCCTGATCTGCGGCGACGTCGGCTACGGCAAGACGGAGGTGGCGGCCCGGGCCGCCTTCAAGGTGATCGAGGATGGCTATCAGGTCGCGATCCTGGTGCCGACCACGGTGCTGGCCGAACAGCACGCAGCCACCTTCCGGGAGCGGTTCGCCTCCTTTCCGGTGGAGATCGCCTGTCTCAACCGGTTCCGGACGGCCAGGCAGCAGAAGGAGATCGCGGCCAAACTGGCGGCGGGCGCCATCGATCTGGTGGTGGGGACCCACCGGCTCCTCTCCAAGGACATTCAGTTCAAGCAATTGGGCCTGCTGGTGATCGACGAGGAACACCGTTTCGGCGTGGCTCACAAGGAGAAGATCAAGAAGATCAAGGCCACGGTGGATGTGCTCACCCTCACCGCCACGCCGATTCCGCGGACGCTGCAAATGTCGCTTCTGGGCATCCGCGACCTTTCCGTCATCTCCACGCCGCCGCGGCAGCGGCGTTCGGTCAAGACCTTCCTCGCCAAGCACGATCAACTGGTGATCCGGGAGGCGGTGACCAGGGAGATGGAACGGGGGGGACAGCTCTTTTTTGTCCATAACCGGGTGCAGTCCATTCATAGGGTGGCCGACACCATAGCCGCCCTGGTCCCGCAGGCACGGATCGGCGTCGCCCATGGCCAGATGCCGGGACAGCAGCTGGAAGATATCATGGTCCGCTTCATCAACCACGAACTCGATGCCCTGGTCTGCACCACCATCATCGAGTCGGGCCTGGACATTCCCAACGCCAACACCATCATCATCAATCGCGCCGACCATCTCGGCCTGGCCGACATTTATCAACTGCGCGGCCGGGTCGGCCGTGCCGCGCGCCAGGCGTACGCCTACCTGCTGGTGGCGTCCCTGGATCATCTCACCCCGGATGCGCAGCAACGGCTGCGCGCCCTGATGGACTGCTCGGAATTGGGGGGCGGATTCAAGCTGGCCATGAACGACCTGCAGATCCGGGGCGGCGGCAACCTGCTCGGTGTGTCGCAGTCCGGGCATATCGCCGCCGTCGGCTATGACCTGTACCTGGAGCTGCTGCAGGCCACCGTGGCCGATCTGAAACGCAAGGCCATGGCGGACGGGGAGAGCACCCTGCCCGCGGACGAGTTAGACCCCGAGATCAAGCTCAAGGTCGCGGCCTTCCTGCCGGACAACTACATCCAGGACGCGAGCCAGCGATACCATGCCTACCGCCGTCTGGCGGTGGCTGGGTGCGGTTCGGCGGCGGAACTGATCGACCTGCAGGACGAACTGGTCGACCGGTATGGCCCACTGCCACCCGAGGCCGAAAATCTGGTTACGGTCATCGGGCTCAAACAGCAATTGCGGGCATTCGGCATCACCAGGCTGGAGCAGGGACCCAATGCCCTGATCTATGCCTTCGTTCCCAACCCATCCTTCGATCCGGCGCGCCTCATCGGCCTGCTGCAGCGGCAGCCGGACAGGCGCAAGCCGTCCGCATCGGTCCGCCTGACCCCTGACCAGCGGCTGGTGGTGCCGTTCAATCCTCTCCAGGACAAGGTGTTTGCCAGCATTCAGTCGACCCTGGAAGCCTTGCAGGGATGACCGCCGTGCGCACCGAGATTGCCCCGTGCGGGAAGATTTTGCCGCGGATTCCCTGGGACGGGATCGAGACCGTGCTCCTGGACATGGACGGGACCCTGCTGGACAAGCATTTCGACGACTATTTCTGGGAACAGTATGTGCCCGAGCATTACAGCCTCCTGCACGACATTCCGGTGGAGGCGGCCAAGGAGCGCCTGCTGGCCAGGTACCATCGGGTACGGAACACTCTTGACTGGTCCGATCTGACGTATTGGTCCCGTGAATTGGGAATCGATCTGCCGGTGCTGAAACGGCGGATCAATCATCTGATCGGCGTGCACCCGTATGTCGTCGAGTTCCTGGAATATTGCCAGCAATGCCGGAAAAAACTCCATCTGATCACCAATGCCCATCCGAACACGCTGGCGATCAAATTGGAGAAAACGGCCATCGGCCCCTGGTTCGACCGGATCGTCTGCGCCGAGGAAGTCGGCTTGGCCAAGGAGGAGACGGAGTTCTGGCCGCGGCTGGAACGCCTGCTCCATTTCGACAGAACCCGGACCTTGCTCGTGGATGACACGGAACAGGTATTGTGCGCGGCCCGGGCGCACGGGCTGGCCTATCCGCTCTTTGTCGCCCGGCCGAGCAGCCGCCAGGGCGTCCGGTATTCCTGCCGTTTCCCCTCGATCGAATCCTTCAGGGAACTGCTGCCCCGCCAGCAAGGCGGCTGACGGCGTGCAATAAAAAAGCCATCCCGTCGCGGACGGGATGGCTGGAGACGCTCGGGTTTGGTGAGCGGTCAGGAGCGGGATTGACGCACCTGGGGCAGGATCACGCTTTCTTTTTTGTCCTGGTGCCGCCGGGGCTTTTGCGCTTCTTCAGTTCCTCCACTTCCATCTGCAAGCTCTCGATGGATGCCGTCAGCGGCGCGGGGTCAAAGGACGGCTGCTCGTCCTTAGGCTGCTCAAGTTTCTGCAACCGATCCGGAATGTCGCCCAGCATCTTCTCGGGTGTGATGCCCTGCAGTTGCTGAACCGTCTCGTTAATCTTGCCTTCGAGGGTGGCGACCTGCGCCTGCACGACCCCGAGCGTTTTTCCCGAGGCGGCCAGCTCAGCGGCAATGGTGTCCAACTGGCCTGCCGCGGCGAAGTCGGCGCTCTTCGCCTCCAGCGCCTGAATCTTGCCGGTGAGGTCGGAGAATTGATCGCTCAGCGCCTGCTGGCTGTCGGCCACCCTGCGGACCTCGCCGGCGACGATGGCCTGCAATTCCTCCTTGAAGTGCGGAGGCGGCACAGCAGCGGGTTCCTGTACCGGTTGGGGGGCGCACCGGGCCGTCTCCCTGCACTGGACGAAAGCGCCGATGCGGGCGCACGCCGGCTGGCAGGCAGCGAAGACCGCGTCCTTGACCGCCTGGTACATGGAAGCGGCCGTTTCCTTGTTGACCAGGGAAACGGCAAAGAGAAAGATGCCGATAAGCACGGCGATACAGACCGCGAGGCCGATGGCCATGGCAATGGCCCACTGCACCAGCCGGAAGGCGCCGATGATGATCTGGCCGACGGAATTGAGCACGCTCCCCTCGGGGGAGGCGCTGGTCAGGTAGGCCAGCAGAACGAAAACCAGCAGAACAATCCCCGCCTTGAACAGCGGAGCACGCATCACATTTTCTTTCATACACTATTCCTCCGTTGGGATGCCGCCATCCACTCGCGGATAGGCAAAAGGCCCGCATCGGAAGAACGGTTTTCCTCCAGATGCGCTGATTGACTATTTTTGTTTGGTTTTAGTGTATATACCGGCGAACGGCAAGGGAAATATTGCGGGATCGCTCACCGGGGGCAGCGGGAAAATCCGGGCGAGAAACAGCGGCCTGGGCGTTTTGAAGGGTAGCGGTCTGCTCAAACCGGCTCGGCGAGTTCGCGTCGGATCCGGTCGAATGCCGTGCTCAGGGTCACGAAGGCATCGACAATGATCGGATCGAACCGATGGCCCGAATCCCTGACGATCGTCTCCATGGCCTGTTCATGGGACCGCCGCTTTGCGGGATCAAGGGCTGCGGTCCACTCCTCGTAGGCATCGGCCAGGGCCATGATGCGGGCCTCCAGGGGGATCTCGGTTCTCTGCAGGCCGTACGGGAACCCCAGGCCGTCCCAGCGTTCGTGGTGGAAATAGGCGATATTTTTCGCCAGGGCGAGAAAACCGCTGCCCTTGGCTTCCTGTTCCATGGCCTTGATCACGTCGCCACCGCTCAAGGTGTGGTTGCGCAGCGCTTCTTCCTCCAGTGGCGAAAGGGCACCCGTCTTGGCGAGAATGTCGTCCGGCACGGCCACCTTGCCGATATCGTGGAGAATGGCCGCCTGATAGAGGTTCTGGAGGTAGGCCGGGGTGACGGTGTCCGCATGGCGCGGGTGCCGGGCCAGTTCGGCGGCCAGGACGACGCAATACTCCCGGACCCGTTCCAGATGCTGGCCCGGGGTGATGTCCCGGTATTCGGACAGCTTGGCCAGGGCCATGATGGTGGCATTCTCGGTCTGCCTGACCGTACGCAGCGAGCTGATCAGCTGTTCTTCCAAGGCGTTGCGGACGGTGATGTCGCGGATGACCAGTTGCACGCCGAGCATTGCCTCGCCACGGCGGAGCAGGGCGCCGCTGATTTCCGTTTCAACGGGGTTTCCCGCAGCCGAGACGAGGGCGAGGCGGAGATGGGCCAATGCCGTTCCCGTGGCGACCAGGCCGCTCAGGGCGTCCCGCATCGTTTGCCGGTCGCCGGGCCGGACAACGTCGAGGAAGGAGGCGCCGTGCTGAAAAGATCCGGCGGAAAAATGGCGGATATACGAGTTGTTCGCCTGAATGATCTTTGCCTGCGGCGTGAGGAGGACGACATCGTCGGCGATCGCCTCGTAGAGGGCCTGGTATTGTTTTTCGGTCGCCTGCTGGGCCTCGACGCGCCGCTTGACTTCCCGTTCCAGCTTGTCCGCCTGGCGGGCCAGAACCTCTGCCGCCTTGTTTTCCGATACCCGCAGATGGCATTCCCGCTTGCGGGCGGCGGTATCGGTCCAGCTCTGGGTGGCGGCGATGAGCACAAAACAGACCATGAAAAACAGATTGTTGAACAGGAGCATCCATTGATCGCGGGGCGGCGGCTCCGCCAGCCAGATCGAGAATGCATACAGGAGAACCAGGGACAGGCCGCTGACCAGGGTTTGGCCGACAGTCAGGGGGGCGAGCGCCGTGTACAGGGCCATGGCGATGATCAGGCCGACGTAGGAGGGCGAGGCCAATCCCCCCAAGCGGTGGACCGTCAGGAGGATGGCGGTGCCGACGGTCAGATATCCCGCAAAACCGATGACCCAGGACAAGCGGCGAGCCCGGTCGCAGCTGTTGGCGACGAGCAGAAGACAGCAGATGGCGACTGCGACGAGGCGGTCGAGGAGCAGTTCACGAAAAAGGGCCGGCACCAGGAAGGAATCCAGCACGGTGAAGAGGAGCATGACGGCGATGCCGGCCCACAGGATGAAGGTAACGCGCTGGTGGTGCAGCTGCCGGGACTCCTGGACAAACTGTTCGAGTGCGTGCATGGCGCTTTCCTTGTCAGAGCGGCGGCGGGGGAGTCTGCATCAGGAGATCGCGCCTGGCGGCCTTGAAGTCGCGCTCCCTCCGCACAAAGGCATTGACGACCGCCGGGTCGAACTGGCGGCCGCTCTCCCGGACAATGAGCATCCGGGCCTGTTCATGGTGGAGGGCGGGTTTGTAGCAGCGGCTCGAGGTCAGGGCGTCATACACGTCGGCAAGCGCCACTATCCGCGCTGACAGCGGAATGGCGGTGCCGGCGAGGCCGGTCGGATAGCCGGTGCCGTCCCACCGTTCGTGATGGTAGAGGGCTATTTCCTCTCCCATCCGGAGAAACCCGAGTCCTTCCGCATCGTGTTCCGCCGAGGCGAGGGCATTGCTGCCGTACTGGCAATGGCGTTTCATGGTTTCGAACTCCGCTTCGGAAAGGAGATCGGGTTTCAGCAGAATGGCATCGGGAATGCCGACCTTGCCGATGTCGTGGAGAACCGAGGACAAACATAAATCCTCGATGAACTGGCCGGTGACGATGGGCCTGAACCTGGGATTCTCCGCCAGCCCCAGGGCGAGGATCCGGGTGTATTCCCGGATGCGGAGCAGATGGGCGCCGGTGCTGTCGTCCCGGCACTCGGCCAACCGGGCCAGGCCGAAAATGGCGGCCCGCCGGGAGGTGTCGAGCAGTTGCCCGGATTCGATCACCTGCCGCTCGATCTCCTTGGTTTGGGAAATATCGCGGATGATCAACTGGTAATGCCCGGATTCCCCGGCCAGTTCCACCCTGCTGCCGCTCAGTTCCGCCTCGATGGTGCGGCCTGAACGGGTGTGCAGCTGCACCTGCACCCCTTGCACCGTCTCTCCCCGCTGCAGACGATCCAGCACTTCGTCGGAGAAAACCTGGCGGTATTGCGGAGGGATGCAGTCAACAAGCGACGTCTCCTCCAGTTCTTCCGGCGTCTGTTCGAGCAAGAAGGCACCGTGCCGGTTGATCATGCGGATGGTCCCCGCTTCGTTGAGCAGGACGACGAGATCCGGGATGGTGTTGTAGAGATCGTGGAATTTGAGATCGGATTCCTCCAGCATCTCCACCCGTTGCTGCACCAGGGCCTCGAGGTCGCCGGTGTACTGCCTGAGTTCGGCGTGGATCGCCTGCAGGCTTTTCTTGGTCCGGAGCGAACGGATGATTGTCTGGATCTCGTCGAAACATTGCAGGGCCGTGACGATGACCAGGGAGAAAAAGAAGACGCTGTTGCTGACCAGCGCGCCGAGCTGCCGGGCATCGATGGGTTGGACAAAGAAGGCCACGGTGACGACATAGACCAGATACATGGCGCTGCCCAGGAGCAGTGCCCGGACGGCATGCAGGGGCAGGACGGAAAAGGCACCGGCGACCATCAGGAGGATGCCGACATAGTATCCGGAGACGAAACCGTCCAGTTTGACGGTCATGAGAGAGATGGCCAGGGTCCCGAACAGCAAGGCGACGGCCATGACGGCACGGGCGTGCCGCACGCCCGCGGCGGTTTTGAGGAACAGGAGGAGACCGGCGAGCAGGAGGACAAAACAAAGGCGATAGGTCAGGAACAGGGTGAAGAAAGAACGGCAGTAGAGGTAATCGAGGATCGAGAACAGAGGAAAGAACACCATGCCCAGCCACAGGCACACATGGGTCCGCTGCACGAAAAGGGCATGGAGTTCGTGGGTGCACTCGGCCGGTGCGGTGGCCGCTGGCCGCTCCATGACGGTTTCAGTCCTTGGTGGCCACCGCGAACAGATTGACCTGCGCCTGCTCGGCGATGACCGTGACCCGTTCGCCGAAGGGGGTGGGCGCGAACAGCTCCTTCAACTCCTCTTCGGTCCGGTAGATCAGCTCCCATTTCAGCAACTTGTCGAGAAAGAGCGAGTCTGGATACGCGGTGAAGTTGCCCAGCAGCAGGGTGCCACCCGGCTTGAGATGGCGGTGGCATTGGGTGATCAGGGCCCGGAACAGACGCGGATCGAGGTAGTCGCAGAGGCCGGCCGAATAGATGATGTCGAGCGGGTCGATGTGATGGGTGGCCCGGCCCAGGGACCATTTGATGACGTTTTCCCGCATCAGCCGGATCGAGGCCAGGTGCGGGAAGATGTTGACGTATTGATTGGTGTATTGCAGGGCCTCGGAATCGATGTCGACGCAGAGGGCCTCGATGGTGTCGCTGTATTCGCAGGCGGCGAGGAAATCGAAGAGTTCCCGGTTCGGGCCGCAGGCTAGGTTCATGATCCGGGTGGTGGCGCCGCGTTCGGCGTTGGCGCGGCTGAGCCGGGCGAGCGCATCCCGCAGCAGCATGCGCCTGCCGCGAATGGCCTGGGAACCGGGGCGCTGGAGGCAGAAGGCATCGATGATCTCGCCGACCTTTCCCTCTCCCTTGGGGATGTCTTCGTAAATATGCTCCATCATGAGAAAATCGCCGGCATAGCCCTTGGGCTTGAAATAGGCGCGTTCGGCGAAACGACTGCGCATCAGGTAGGGAAACATTTCCTTGAACACATAGCCCCATAGGACCTCTTCGTAGCCGCTGCCGGTCATGGTTTGGGCAAAATCGGGCAGGGCGGCGTTGAGTTCGGCGAGAACGGCGATGCAGCGGGCTTCGCTTTCCGGGTCCTGTTTTCCCTCTGCCTCGATTTTTTGGAGATGGTGGGAGAGGTTGAACAATTCGGATTTGAAGGCTTCCATCCGGCTGCCAATCTGATGCCAGGGGGAGGAACGCAGCAGGGGAGCGGGCAGGGGCCTGGCCTTGGTATACCGGCTGGCATGCCGGGTGGAAAGAGAGTCGGCGTATCCGGCGATCGGTTCGCTCTCGCCGGCGATTCGGCGGAATTTGCCGCAGATCTTCTGGGTGAGCAGGAGGATGAAGTCGGTGAAGAGTTCGGCATGCCGGGAACGGAGGGCGGTCATCACTTCGGTGTCGAAGACGGCGATGCGGGCCTCTCCCGCCGCCCGGATGTCCCGCACCCGAGATTCGCCGTCGAAAAAGCCGATCTCGCCGAAAAATTCGCCGGCGCCGATCAAGGCGACCGTGATCCGGGTGTCGGACCGGTCGGTGTAGCTGACCTCCACCGCCCCGTCGACCAGAAAATAGAAGGCATCGGTTGCCGAACCCGGAGCCAGGATGGGCTCGCCCTCGTGAAAGGAACGGACAACGGCAAAGGCGAGCACGGTGGCCAACAGGTCTGACGGAGAGGTGGACGAAACCGGTGTCGAATCAAGAGGTCGCATAAGGTACTCCTTCAGCAGAGGGGAATCGATGGTGGGCGCCACGGGCACGTGAACGCCGGTGCGGAGCCGAAAGCACCCTGCCTGCTCCCGGGCGCCGCGAAGACGAGGCGTGCGGTCGGAATCCCGCAAGGGGGACAACCGGCACCGTCAGCGTATTGTGCCTTACATTTCAGGGACAAATCAAGGGGGGGCGATGGAATTGTATCGGATAAAAGGGGGGTGCTGAACATGGGCGCACGCCGCGGTCCATGGAGTGATTTCGTGTTCAAGAAACAACCGGAAAAAACTTCAGGCGCTGACGGCTCATGCCACGCCCGCCTGACCTGCCTGCGGGCAAGGGACAGGTTCATCTCTTGTCGCCGGACAACTCCAGTATCTGCAGCTTGTAGGGCTGCCCCTTGTGGACGATGACGCCGCCGTCCTCCCATTTGGTGGGGCGTTCGTAGCTTCCCTGCATCGCCGCCAGAAAACACACCCCGATCAGGAAACCGAACATGGCCCAGAAAACGTTGTCTCTCATCGTTGTCCTGGCTGGGGAGAGAAGTGGGGGCGGCCGGCCCCACCGCGCAGCACCGTGCCGATGCAGGGTCGGGTGGCACCGGTCGCCGGCTGCACTCTACAACGTTTTTTCATAAACACGCTTTCCCCTTTTTTCGTTTGACGGGATAGGTTAGAATGCGGCACCGCCGGCCACGTAGACGGGCGGGAAGGTTCCGGGGAGGAGAAATGTTTCTGCTTGATTTCCGGAATGATTGTTGAAATGGCGGAAGTGCATGGGAATCGAACCCACCTGCCGGGCTATTCACCCGGCACACCGGATTTGAAGTCCGGGAGAGCCACCAGCGCCCTTTCCACTTCCCCGTGCCTGCAAAATCTACCGGTTGTCGTCCGGAAAAACAACTTTTTCTTGTCCTGCGCCCAGAAGGGGAGCCGGCACGAAATCCAAAAAGAGCCGAAAAAGCAAACGTCCAGATTGTCAATGGAATGTGAACAACTGATACGCCTGATCAAGGACTGGTACCTCCGGGTCAAGCAGGAAACCATGGCACCGGCCCGGATGATGCAGTTTGTCGATCAACACATCAAAGGGTGTCCGATCTGCAAGGCTGATCTTCTTCTGCCCGATGAAGTGGAAAAAATCCGGGAATTCGTTCTGCCGGAATCGAAAATCCCGAAGGCCGTTCGCGCGGCGGATGACAGCTCGACGCCGGAAATTTCCCCGGATGACGAGGATGAGTTCGAAGAACGCGACGAGTATGTTGACGACAGCGAGGACGATCTCGACGGCGAAATCGACGAGGATGACGATCTGAGCGACGACGATGTCATCTGATCGCGGGTTGGTTCCCGTCTTTTCCTTTTCGTGGTGACCGGCCATGGGACAGCGCCGGCCGGAAGGCAGGCCCAACATCGGTGCTCGGCGTATTCCGGCCGCCATCGCCGGCTTGCTGCTGGCGGCCCTTTTCCTTGTTCCGGCCGCAGCAGCAGGGGCGGATGTTGCGGCGGGACCAGGGCGGATGTTCGAGCGTATCGTCTCCCTCGGCCCCTTGCTCACCGAAAATATTTACCTGCTCGGGTCGGGCGACAGCCTGGTGGGCAACACCATCTATTGCCAGCGGCCGCCAGCGGCCCGCGACAAGGTCAAGGTTGGCTCGGTGCAGGAGTTGAGCATCGAGAAGATCGTCTCCCTGCGTCCCCAGTTGATCCTGGCCAGTAACCTGACGCCGCCGCCGCAGATCGAAAAGCTGCGCCAGCTGGGCTATCGGGTGGAAGTCTTCCGCCAGCCAGCCTCTTTCGCCGATATTTGCGCTCATTTCCTTCGCCTCGGGCAGTTGCTGGGCAGAAAGGCAGAGGCCGAGGCGATTGTGGTCCAGGCCAGGGAAAAGGTGGAGGCGGTTCGCCAGGCCGTCGCGGACTTGCCCCGACCCAAGGTCTTTCTCCAGGTCGGCGCCCATCCCCTGTTTTCGTCGGTGAAGAGTTCGTTCACCAACGATTTCATCGAACTGGGCGGCGGAATCAATGTGGCCGGCGAATTGCGTTCCGGGGCGATGAAGATGGAACAGGTCATGGCCCTCAATCCGGATCTGATCATCATCGCGGTCATGGGCACCGAACACGGCGTCGGTGCCGAGGAACGGCGGCGCTGGCTGGCATATCCCGCCATCGGGGCGGTGCGGGCCGGCCGGGTGCACGTTCTGGACCCTGATCTGGTGTGCAGTCCCTCGCCGCTCACCTTTGCCGACACCCTCATCACCATCGCCCGCCTGATCCACCCAGGGGCGGCCATTCCGCCCTGATCCCTTCACCCGCCGCGTGCATCACCCCTGAGACGGAAACGATTGCGTCCCCGTCGGCTGTCTGCCCGGAAGCGCCTGGAACGTCGAATGTGTCCCCGGCCGCAGGGTCGTTTTTTTGTTTGACACACGGAAAGCGATTCTGTAACACACAGGCGTAATATCGAGCCTTGATTTGTGTTATCAACCGCCGGCATCCGGTCTTGACCGCAGCCGCAGCCGGCATCTGCGCAAGAAGGGGGACACGAGCATGCACATGGCCGACGCACTTCTCTCGCCCGCAGTGGGCGGCACCTTCTGGGCCGCCACCGCCGGTACCATCGCCTGGTGCGCCAAAAAGGTGCAGCAGGACCTCGATGACCGGAAAATTCCGCTGATGGGGGTGCTCGGCGCCTTCATCTTCACCGCCCAGATGATTAATTTCACCATCCCGGCCACGGGTTCCTCCGGCCACATCGGCGGCGGCCTGCTGCTGGCCATCCTGCTCGGCCCCTACGCGGCCTTTCTGACCATTGCCTCGGTGCTCGTCGTCCAGGCCCTCTTTTTTGCCGACGGCGGCCTGCTCGCCCTGGGATGCAATATCTTCAACCTCGGCGTCTTTTCCTGCTTCATCGCCTATCCCCTGCTGTACAAACCCCTTGCCGGCAACGGCACAAGCCGGACGCGCATCGTCATCGCATCCATTGTCGCCGCCATCGTCGGCCTGCAACTCGGCGCCTTGGGGGTGGTGGGCGAAACCGTTCTTTCCGGCATCGCCGAGTTGCCGCTGCAGGCGTTTCTCTGGGCGATGCTGCCCATTCATCTGGCCATCGGCCTGGTGGAGGGCCTGGTCACCGCCGCGGTGGTCACCTTTGTCTGGCAGGCCCGGCCGGAGATCCTCGAGTCTGCCGCCACCACCCGCCCGCTGGGCTCACTGCCCATCGCCAGGGTGCTGGTCGGTCTTGCCGTGGCGGCGGTCCTCACCGGCGGGGTCTTCTCCTGGTTCGCGTCGAGCTTTCCCGACGGTCTGGAATGGTCGATCGCGCAGGCCACAGGCAAGGATGAGCTGGACGAGCCGGCGGAGGGCATTTATGGGCTGCTCGCCGGTTTCCAGGAAAAGACGGCTTTCCTGCCCGACTATGCCTTCCGGACCGGCGAACAGGCAGCCGCAGCCGAACAAGCGGCTGAGCCCGCCTGGCCGGCCGTGGATTCGGGCACCACGGTCGCAGGGCTGGTCGGCGGCGGTCTCACACTCCTGGTGACCATCGGGCTCGGTTTGGTGTTCAGAAAACGCCGCCGGACCGCCTAGCCGATGGCAGCGGCAACAGGCGGCCGGGGACAGATGGCGGCATCAGCCGTCGCCCTGCTTTTGGCCCGCAACGATGCGCAAGAGTGAGTGGTAACATGGCCGCCGTCGACTCCGCCTTTCTCGATCTCCATCGCCTCGACCACCTCGCCGGCCGGGATTCGGTGGTGCACCGGCTCGACCCCCGGGTCAAGGTGCTGATCACCCTGACCTTTCTGATCTGCGTGGTTTCCTTCGACAAGTACGCGATCGCCGGCATGCTGCCCTTTGCCTTCTTCCTGACCCTGGTCCTCGGCCTGGGTGGCATCCCGGCCGGTTTTGTCCTGAAGAAATTGATCCTGGTCGCGCCCCTGGCCCTCCTGGTCGGCCTGTTCAATCCCGTCTACGACCAGCAGCCCCTGATGCAGCTCGGCACCCTCACGATTGCCGGCGGCTGGCTCTCCCTGTTGTCCCTGTTGCTCCGCTTCTGCCTGACCGTCGGCGCCGTGCTGGCGCTGATCGCCACCACCGGCTTCAACGCGGTCTGCATGGCCCTGGAACAACTGGGCATGCCCAGGGTCTTTGCCGTGCAGTTGCTGCTCCTCCACCGCTATCTTTTTGTGCTTGTGGAGGAAGGCCGGCGGATGGACCGGGCCAGGAGGCTCCGTTCCTTTCAGGGCCGGGGCTTGGAGATGCGGACCTTGGGCCCGCTGCTCGGCAGTTTGCTGCTCCGCACCCTGGATCGCGCCCAGCGCATCCATCTGGCCATGCGCTGCCGGGGCTTCGACGGCACCATCCGCACCTGCCGGCCATCGCGCCTGACCGGCCGCGACCTGCTGGTGCTGGCCCTCTGCGGAGGCGCGCTCCTCGTCCTGCGTGCCGTTGATGGCCCGCTGCTTCTGGGCCGGCTGGTGACCGGTCTGATCGCATGAATCCGCCTCTCGTCGAGGTCTTGGACCTGACCCACACCTACCCGGACGGCACCGAGGCGGTGCGCGGCGTCTCCCTCTGCATCCGTCACGGCGAATCGGTGGCCGTGGTCGGCGCCAACGGGGCCGGCAAGTCGACCCTGCTCCTCCACCTTAACGGCTCCCTGATTCCGCAGAACGGCACGGTACGCATCGGCGATTATCCGCTCGCCAAGGCCACCCTGGCCGATATCCGCCGCACGGTGGGCATGATTTTCCAGGACCCGGACGACCAGTTGTTCATGCCCACCGTGGCCGAGGATGTCGCCTTCGGCCCGCTCAATCTGGGCCTGCCGCCGGACGAGGTCGAGCGGCGGGTGACCGCGGCCTTGCACCGCGTCGGCGCGGCCCATCTCCGGGACCGGCCGCCCTACAAGCTGTCCGGCGGCGAAAAGCGCCTGGCTGCCATCGCCACCGTGCTGGCCATGGTGCCCGACATCCTGATTATGGACGAGCCCTCGTCCAGTCTCGATCCCCGTGCCCGGCGAACGCTGATCGAACTGCTGGCCGGGTTCCGCCACACCACGATCATCGCCACCCACGATCTCGATCTGGTGCTCGATCTCTGCACGCGGACCATTGTCCTGCGGGAAGGCCGGATCATGGCCGACGGCCCCACCCGCGACATCTTCGCCGACGAGCAACTGCTGGCGGTAAGCCATCTGGAAAAACCGCTGCGCCTGCAAGCCTGCCCGGTGTGCGGCCGCGACGCGGAGAGTTGATCTCTACGGAGAAAAACGAACGCTTCTGATCGGATCGCCCGATCAGGCCAGACGGCTACAGCCCGGCCCGAGCAGGCGGCTGATGCCGCCCGGTCCCGGCTGCACCTGGATGCGGACCTCGATGCGGTCGCGGAGCAGCGGCACATGGGAGATGATGCCGATCAGCTTGCCGTCCTGGCGGAGTTCGGCCAGGGTCTGGAGGGCGATGTCCAGGCTTTCCTCGTCGAGCGAGCCGAAGCCTTCGTCGAGGAAGAGGGAATCGACCCGGACGGTGTGGCTGGCCATGGCGGACAGTCCCAGGGCCAGGGCCAGGCTGACCAGGAAACTCTCGCCGCCGGAGAGGTTGCGGGTGGAGCGGATCTCCCCGGCCTGGTAGTTGTCGATAACCTGCAGGGCCAGGGGTTCCCCAGGGTCGCGGAGGAGCAGGTAGCGGTCGCTCATCCGGCGCAGCTGGCGGTTGGCGTGACTGATCATCACCTCGAAGGTCAGGCCTTGGGCAAAGACCCGAAACTTTTTACCGTCGGCCGAGCCGATCAGCAGGTGGAGCAGTTCCCAGCGCTCCAGTTCCTTCTGCTGCGCGGCCAGGGCCTGCTGCCGGGCCGCGAACTCGTGCCGGTGCCGGTCGTTGGCCGCCAGCCGTTCCCGGCTGGCGCCGATGTGCTGCTGCACGGCCTCCAGTTCGCGACTGAGTTCCGCCTGTTCGGCCAGCACCTCCTCCCGGTTGCGGCCATCCTGGCGCTGCTCCTCTTCCCGCATCAGGGCGGCCTTCTGTTCGGCCCGCCGGGCGGCGAGTTCGGCCTGCTCCCTGTCCAAATCCTGTTTGCGCGCATCCAGGGCGGCCAGGGTCGCCGGCGGCATCAGGGCAGCCTCGAAATCGTCCAGACCGGCGAAACCGGTGCCGGGCAGCAGGTCGAGCAGCCGGGCCTGCTGCGCCTGGCTCGCGGGCACCAGGATCGCCAGTTCTTCGGCGATAAGCCGCGCCTGCTCCTCCAGGCCGTGCACCTGCCTGTCGGACTCGGCCAGGCGGGCGCGGACCGCCCGTTCCTGTGTTTTCGCCTGCTCCACCTCGGCGCGGAGCCGCTGTTCCTCCACATCCGGATCGCGGTCGTCGTACTGTCCGTGCCGTTCTGTCTGCAACCCGTCGACCTCGCGCGTAAGCTCCGCCAGGTGCGCCGCCTGCTGCGCCAGGGATTGGTCGATGGCCGTGAGCAGTCGGTCGAGCGTGCCCTGATCCGCCCGCACCCGATTCTGCTGCGCCTTGAGCTGCTCATCGCTCGCCTGCTGTTCCTTCCAGGTTTGCAGGCGGGCTTCCAGGTGGCGGAGCAGAGCGTCGGCCTGGCCCGGCGACACGCCCTCGATCCCCAGGGGCTGCAATTGATGGACAAGAGCGGTGCGGCAGGCCGCCAGCCAGGAGCAATCGTCCCGGACCTGCTGCTCGAGCCGCTGCACCTCAGTGTCGATGGCCGCGGCATCGTGGCGGGCTGCCTGCGCCTGCTGCTGTAAATCGTGGTGGCGGGCCGTGACCTGTTCCCCCTGCGTGCGGGCCGCGTGCAGTTCGTCCTCCACTTGGTCGATCGCCTGCACCCGCCGGCGCAGCTCCTCCACCTGGTTCGCTCCCTGTGCCCGCAGCCGGATCGCCTCGTCGGCCGAACCGAACAGGACAAGCAGGGGCGACAGCCGCGCTGTCCCTTCGTCCTGTTTCTGCCGTGCCCTGGTCAGGGCCAGGTCGGTGTGCTCGATGTCCCTGGCCAGTCCGGCCAGCGTTTCCCGGACCTTGGCCAAGGTCGCGCCCGCTTCGTCCAGGTCGGCCCGTGCCCGGACGACCGCCTCCTCGTCGTCATCCGGCACGGGCTGTTCCTCGGCCCAGGGATGATGGGTGGCGCCGCACAGCGGGCAGGGCGCGCCCGGACGCAGGTGTTGGCGCTCCTCCTCGAAGGTCCGGATGCGCGCGCTCAACTGCTGGTTCCGTTCGCACTGCCGCAGCAGATCTTCCCGGAGTTGCCGCTGTTCTCCCAGTCGGCGGAGTTCGTCCGTGCAGCACCGCTCCTGCGCCCGCAACTCCTGGCGCGAACCTTCCAAAGTCGCCAGTTCCGCCGCAAGGGCCTGCTGCCTGGACAAAAGATCGGCGGCCAGCTCCATCTGGCGCCATCGCTCCATCTCCCGTTCCACCTGTTCCCGCCAGCCGGACAGGTCCTGTCCGGCCAGGAGCCTGTCCCGCTGTGTCAGCAGGTCCTGCTGCCGTTGCCGCGACCTGGCCAGTTCCTCGGCGGCCTGGTGCAACGCCATCTCCAGTTGGGCGGCCCGCTGCTGGGCGTCGGCGCGGGCAGCGCATCGAGCCGCGAGGGTCTGCTCCAGAACCGGCAGTTCCTTTTCCCTGGTGTCCAGTTGCTGCAACTGCTGGCGCAATCCGGCCAACTGCTCCACCAGCAGGCCATCCTGGCCATGGTCGCGGAAGAACACGGCCAACCGCTCCTGTTCGGCGGCAATTCCGGTAAGCCGTTGCTCCAGATCACGTTGCTGCCGCAGGGTCTCGTCCCGCTCCCGCTCGCTTTGCTGTTGGGCGGTCCGGTGCTGTGCCATGACCTGGCGCTTTTCGTAGAGCCGGAGGTCAAGGGCGCGGACGGCGGTGATCGTCCCGGCTTCCTGCTGTTGGCGCGCTGCCGCTGCCGCCATCGCCTGTTGGGCCTGATCGTGGTCAACGGCAATCCGGTGCCGCTCCTGCCGCAACCGGCCCAGATCGACGCGAACGGTGGCCTCCCTGGCGCGCAACACCGCGAGCCGCTCCTCGCTCTGGCGCCACTGGGTGTGCTCGGCCAGCAGGGTCTGGGCGCGCCGGCCCCGATCGAGCCGGTCCAGGTCCGCCTGGGCTGCTTCCCGGCGGCGGGCCCAATCCTCCAGCAACCGGTCCGTTTCGGCCAGCTGAATATGCAGCGAAGCGATGGCCGCCAGCCGGTGCAGGGTCTGGTTCAAGCGGTCCAGCCGCTCCCCCAACACCGCCGCCGTGGCCTGCCCCACGCTGATTGCGGCCGTCAGTTCCCGTTCTTCGACCTCGTCGAGCAGGACGATCCGCCCCATGGCCTCCCGCAGCAGGGTGGTCTGTTGCCGCTCCGCGCCGGTCCGTTCGTGCACGGCCATGGAAATGCGGGAATAGATGCCGGTTCCGGTGATCTGTTCGAGGAGCGGTGCGCGCTGGTCGGCATCCGCTTCGAGGAAGGCGGCGAAATCGCCCTGGGCCAGGAGGATCGAACGGGTGAATCGGTCGTAGTCCATGCCGGTCACCTGCTCCACCAGCCGGCCGACCTCCTTGCTCCTGGTTTCCAGCACCTTGCCGGTGCGAGCGTCGACAATCTCGTGCTTTGGGGCTTGCAGTTCGCCGCTGGGGCTGCGCCGGGCCCGGTGCTGGGCCCAATGGCAGCGAAAGCGGCCCTGGTCGGTCTCGAATTCGACCTCGGCGAAGCAGTCGCCCGTCCGTCGGGCCATGATTTCGTTACTGCCCTTGCTGATGTGGCCGAGGCGCGGGGTGCGGGCGAACAGGGCCAGGCAGATCGCGTCCAGGATGGTCGATTTGCCGGCGCCGGTGGGCCCGGTGATGGCGAAGATGCCCGCGGCGGCAAACTCGGGCGCGGTGAAGTCGATGGCCCAAGAACCGGCCAGGGAGTTGAGATTGCGCAGACGAATGGCCAGGATTCTCACGGCTGGCCCCCCGGCTCGCCCGCTTCTTCCCGGTCGAGGGCGTCGACGATCTCGGCAAAGGCGGCGCGGAGCACCTGCCGCTGCGCCTCCTCGATATTGTTCGTCTGCAGGCAGCGCTCGAAGACCTCGCTCACGCTGAGATCGTCCAGGGATTCGATGTCCTGAGTCTGCCGGAGCACGTAATCGAAGATCCGGTTGTTGCGGATGCGCAGCACGGCCAGCTCCGAACCCTCCACCGCTGCCAGCAGCTGTTCACGCAGGTCGGGGATGGCCCGGTCGCCCTCGTACACCAGCTCGATCCAGGCGGAGTTCTGCGCGGCTCGCAACCGCTCCACCTCCCGCAGGAGGAAGGGCAGGTCGCCGCGCAGCGAGGCCAGGGGCTGGAAAAGCGGCACCTTGATCGGTTCCACGGCGAAGTCGCGGCCGCCGGCGGTGAGCAGCAGGACCTCCTTGGTCGAGTCGGCCTCGGCAAAGCTCATCGGCAGCGGTGCTCCGCAGTAGCGCCGGCTGGGATTGCCGGCCACCATCTGACCGATATGGAGATGGCCCAGGGCCAGGTAATCGATGGTTTCGGGAAAATAGCCGGCCTCGATCCGATCGAGCCCGCCGACGGCCAGATCGCGCACGCCGTCGCCCTCGACGGTCCGGCCGCCGGCGACGAAAAGATGGCCCATCGCCACCAGCGGCAGGTCGGCATCGATGGCACGGCGCCGCTCCTCGGCCATCAGGCAGAGGTTTTGGTAGTGGGCGCGGACCGCCTCGCGCTGCTGCCGGCCCTTGTCCTCAAGGGTTTCTCCGGCCATGGCCTGGCGGACGTCGCGGTCGCGGAGATAGGGCACGGCGCAGACCAGCAGCTCGGGCGCGCCCCGAGCGTCGTTGAGCAGGATGAACTCCCTGTCGGGATCGTCGCCGGCCATGCCGACCACATGGATATCCAGCTGGCGCAGCAGCTCGCGCGGTGCCTCCAGCAGGGCAGGGGAGTCGTGGTTGCCGCCGATGATCACCACATGCCGGCAGGACGAGGCGGCCAGGCGATGGAGCAGCCGGTAGTACAGCGCCTGGGCCCGGCTGCCCGGCGTGGTGGTGTCGAAGATGTCGCCCGCCACCAGCAGGACGTCGATGGCCTGCTTTTCGATCAGCCCGGCCAGCCAGTCGAGAAAGCGGCCCTGCTCCTCGTGCCGCTGCCGGCCGTGAAAGCGGTGGCCCAGGTGCCAGTCCGAGGTGTGGAGAAGACGCATGCCCTCGGGCCGGGAATCAGTAGGCGCTGATCTTGGTGTCCATGGTGAAGGCCTCGCCCGCCACCTCCTTGACCAGGGCCTGGCCGACGATCACCGTCTTGCCGTCGAAGGTCAGGGTGGGGCCGCCGTGGAGCTGCCAGCCGCGATTGAGCTTGTCGGACACCCGCTTGCAGAAGGTTTCGTCGTCCGGACCGGTCAGACAGGTATACAGTTTCATGTTCGCACCTCTGGTGTTGTCAGTATAATAGTCACAGCCGCCAGGGCGGCGGCTCTCCGACCAGCCACTATACCATTGATCTGCATGGAGCACGACAGATGAAACCATTTCCTTTTGACCCGTTCCGCGACCGCTTGAGCCGGGATATCCGCAACGAACTGTCCGCGTCCCTGCTGCACTGTTTGTCGGCGCAAAGCCTCGCGCCCGCCCGTCAGGTCGCCGACCGGTTTCTGGCCGGCGACCCGGGACCGGAACAGGCCGCCTATATCGGCGACCGCCTGGAGCGGTACGGACGCTTTCTGGTGCAGGTGGCCGAAGGGCCGGACGATGCGCTCTGGCGGAGCCTGGTGCTCTGGGACCTCGGCCTGCTGTTTGAGGTCCACGAGATCCTCGAACATGCCTGGCTGCGGGCCGAGGGAACGGAAAAGGCTTTTTTGCAGGCAATGATCCGGGCGGCCGGGGTGTATATCAAGGGGGAGTTCGGTTTTGCCGAGGCGGCGGCCAAGATGGCGGCCAGAGCCCTGCCGGTGCTGGTCGCCAACCGCGATCGCCTCTCGCCGTATATCGATCCCGAACGGTTGCTGGCAGCCCTGCGCGCGCCGTCGGCGTCACCGCCGCGGCTGCTCGCCTGATTGTTTTTCGGACGCGCGGTCGGGCAGGGTTGACGCCGACCAGGATTTCCGGGTAAAATAGCGCTGCTTTGCCATGAGCGGTTGCGCCCGTAGCTCAGCTGGATAGAGCATCGGACTTCGAATCCGAGTGCCGGGGGTTCGAATCCCTCCGGGCGCGCCAGAAATTCAAAGGGTTAGGGGTAAATCTCTAGCCCTTTTTCTTTTTTTGGTGCATTCTTGGTGCACTTGAAAATAAGAAGCCACAACAAGTAACCATGGCAGGCAATGCCGGGACGGCTTTTTTTGAGGTGCACCATGGCGAACATTCAGGAGATCAAAGGCAAAAAGGGGACCAGATACCGTGTGCTCATCAGGCTAAAAGGATGTCCGGCCCAGTCCGCCACCTTTGCCCGGAAGACCGACGCCAAGAAATGGGCGGCGGAAACCGAGAGCGCGATCCGCGCCGGCCGCTACTTCAAGACTGTCGAGGCCAAGCGCCATACCGTCGCGGAAATGATAGACCGATACATTGCCGACGTTGTGCCGAACAAAAAAGATCAGGTCAATACCACCAACCAGCTGCTCTACTGGAAAGCTCAAATCGGCCATCTCGTCCTTGCCGACGTGACCACTGCCAAAATCGTTGCCGGCCGGGACCTGCTCTTGAAGGAGCCGTACACCATCAGGAAGACGGTCGGCGCGAGCGTGGCCACCGAACGCCGCCGAAGCCCGGCAACCGTCAACCGCTATATGGCTGCAATCTCGCATTGTTTCACCGTCGCCGTGACCGAATGGCAATGGTTGGAAGTGAACCCGGCGCACGGCATCAAAAAACAGGGGGAACCTCGGGGACGCATCCGCTTCTTGTCCGATGACGAAAGAGAGCGCCTTCTTGCCGCCTGCCTGGCCAGCCCCAACCCGTTGCTCTACCCGGCTGTGGTGCTGGCGCTCTCAACCGGTATGCGGCATGGCGAGATCATGAATCTGACCTGGGCGGATGTCGATTTTGAAAATCAGCGGATCACTCTACACGACACCAAGAACGGCGAACGCCGGCCCGTGCATCTGATGGGAAAGGCCCTCTCGCTCCTGCAGGAGCTGAAGGCAAGAAACCTGCGAGGCGGCAGCCACCTGGTCTTCCCCGGCAAAGCAGCCCTCAACAACGGCCCGGCATCGATCCGGACAGCCTGGTTAGCGGCATTGAGGAAAGCTAAGATCGCCGACTTTCATTTTCACGACCTGCGGCATTCGGCGGCATCATACCTGGCCATGAATGGCGTGGCCTTGCTCGACATTGCCGCGATCCTCGGGCACAAGACCTTGTCCATGGTGAAGCGGTACAGTCATCTTTCCGATTCGCATGTCGGAGGAGTGGTGGCCGCGATGAATGAGAAAATTTTTGGAGAATAGAAGGGTTCGCCGCAAGGAAACCCCTTGTTTTGAGCCGAGCCGAGGGAGGATTGTTTACGTTTCAAGAATTTGCCGGACATCCTGCATCTTCAGCATCAATGTCATTTGATCTACGGGCGATTGAGTAAAACCATGCCGAAGGTAAAATCCTTTGGCTTTTTCCGATAATGCATGGACCAGCAGAGCGCGAACCCCCACTTGTCTGGAAACATTGTAGGTCCGAAGCAATGCGTCTCGCAGCAACCCGAGGCCAACACCCGATTTCTGCCATGTACAATCAACGGCCAATCGAGCCAATACCATTACCGGAATGGGATCAGGCATTTCACGTCTGATTTTCCCTGGAGCCTGCTGCCGTAATATGCTTCCCGTGGCTAAAGCATAATAACCGACCACCTCCTTTTCGATGCATACAACAAAAGTCCTGGAAGCGCCAGACAGCTCGTTTTTTAACGCCTGCTGGCGAATCCATTGATTAAGGGAAGAAATCCCACAATCAAAGTTGTCAGCGATATGCACCGCTTCAATGGGTGCCGGGGCTGTCAGCTTTCCCACGGCGCTTTCTTCGTTAAAAGTTTACGAAGTGCCGGATTGTCAGCAATTGGGGCTTTCATTGCTGATTCGAAAGCATCGAAATCATTTTCACTGAGATGGAACAACCTCCTATCCAGTAAAACATTCTCTGCCTCTTGGCAGGCCGCTTCAAGCATGAAGTCGGAGCGGGTTTTGTTTCGCACTGCCGCAGCCTTGTCAATCAAATCCCTTTGTGCACGCAAAGCACGAATATTGATGGACGCCTCACGAGTTTCCACATGCTGCATAAGAACACCTCCCCTGTGTATATGATTAATATACGTCAATGTGTGTTCATTGTCAACACGTAGAGCTTAATCGTCGGGAAGACTGGACCGATCGCCTTTTCGCATGTCGGAGGAGTGGTGGCCGCGATGAATGAGAAAATTTTCCGGGAGTGACCGGGGCGGAGAATAGTATATGCGCAGAAGAATGACCATCACCCTCAATGGAGAGGTTTACGACGGGCTTCACCGGGCGAGTCGGCAAACGGCGCATGAGTCAGTTTATAGAGGATCTGGTGAGGCCGCATGTAGTGGATACCGCCCTTGAAGCTGGATACCAGGCGCTAACCGCTGATGAACAACAAGAAGCCGAAGCTTCAGAATGGTGCAATGCTCTTATTGGAGACGTGGCGGATGAAACATGGTGAAGTCTGGGGGGCAGTGGCGCCATTGTTCGACGGGATCTCGGAGCGCGCTAAACGGTGCTGTGGCCGCTCCAAGAGAAAAAGGAAGGGTGTTCCGCTGCCGGGGGTAAGGGGCGTTCTGGGGGCCTTGTAGACCCCTTCCTGGTCGATTTCTTCCTCTGGTTAGCCGGAGCTAGTCGACCGTGAAAAACTCTCAGCGAGTTGAAATATATAGATAAAAACTGAAAAATATATCACTATAAATTGCAGGATATAGCACTTTTCTCCTTCAATTTCTGGTGATTTTCGATGCAGCCAAAG